>Ga0105049_10010883_pt1 | contig 10433 bp, 10 predicted proteins | sample MAT06_FD_78087 | JGI IMG/M metagenome (GOLD analysis project Ga0105049, IMG submission 78087) | Freshwater microbial communities from Lake Fryxell liftoff mats and glacier meltwater in Antarctica - MAT-06 | ecosystem: Environmental > Aquatic > Freshwater > Ice > Liftoff microbial mat | place... | reverse complement strand
GTCGGCCAGCGACTTTTCCGACGACCCTTCGTTGATCAGGTTCACCCGATCGGCCTTGGTCCGCCCGATCGATTCCACAAACGCCTCGCCGCCCGAAACAATGGACAGCCAATACGGGTTGGCGCGGTCACGGTAGCGCCAGGCGCAGACCGGGTCGGTCAGCGCGGCGCGCGCGGTACCGAAACCGAACAGGTCGGGCACGGTCGCCGAGGCGATGCCCGCCGCCGAGGCGAGCAGGAAGTTGCGGCGGCTGATCGTCGCGCGTTCGATGAAATCCTTGGTGAATGTGGACATTGGCTTTCCGCCCATGTGTCACGTCTGCGCTCAGCGAAACGCGCGCATCCCGGCAGTCCAGAGCCACGATCAGGCCCGGTTTCCGCTGCCGGTCCACAGCCACAATACACCAAATGGTTACTTTTTTGACTCCCGCCGACTCAAGCGGTTCACGGGCCTTGCCGGACGATGCGGGATTGGAATGGGCTTTGACGGGACGCATGGCGCGCCTGTATGATCCACCGGTCGCGCCGCCCAAGCGGTGCAGCAAGGAGTCCAGATGGACAGCACAGACGCGCCGCCCGACGTCACCGGCAAGCCGCCCCCCAAACCAAGGGTCCGCGATGCCGAGGCGACCAGGGCGCGCATCCAGGACGCGGCCAAGAAGGAGTTTGCCAGGAACGGCCTGGGCGGGGCGCGGGTCGACGTGATCGCCGAAAAGGCGCGGGCCAACAAACGGATGATCTACCACTATTTCGCCAGCAAGGAGGGGCTGTTCCAGACCGTGCTGGAAGCTGCTTATGTCGACATCCGCACCGCCGAGCAGAAACTGAACCTGGACCATCTGGAACCACGTGCGGCACTGGAGATGCTGGTGCGGTTTACCTGGGATTATTACCTGAAGAACCCCGAATTCATCACTCTGGTGAACAGCGAAAACCTGCACCGCGCCCGGCACTTGAAGAAATCCGAGGTGGTCAAGGTCTATAGTCGCCAGTTCGTGTCGATGGTCACGGCCATCCTGGATCGCGGCGTGGCGGCAGGGGTGTTCCGCGCCGGGATCGACCCGGTGCAGTTGAACATCACCATCGCGGCGATCGGCTATTACTATCTGACCAACCGCTTTACCGGGTCCATCGTGTTCGAGCGTGACCTGATGGACAAGGCCGCGCTGCAGGAACGGCTGGCGTTCAACCTGACCACCATCCTGCGTCTGGTCGCGGCGTGATGCGTCAGCGGCGCGGGCCGGTCTGGATCAGCACCACCGCCGCCAGGATCAACCCGGCCCCGGCCAGGCCCAGCGGCGCCAGCCGCTCGCCCAGCAGCAAGGCTGCGAACAGCGCGGCGAACAGCGCCTCGGCCGACAGCAGGATCGCCGCGCGTGACGACTGGATATGCCGCATCGCCACCGCCATCAGGCCAAAGGTGACGGCCGAGGACAGGATGCCGACATACAGGATCTCGGGCAAAGCCGGGGTCAGGCTGGCCAACGGCGGCAGGCCATCAGCGATGGCGAGCGGCCAGGCGCAGGCCGCCACCACCACGAATACCCCCGCCGTGTAGGACAAGGGCCGCGCCGCAAGGCCCGCCTTCTCGGTCACCAGCATGTAGCCCGCCCAGCCGATGGACGAGGCGAGCACCAGCCAGTCCCCCGGACCAAAGCTGTCCAACCGCCCGCCAGCCAGCGCAAAGGCCCCGGCCAGCGCCAGCGCCGCCCCAAGCCAGATCCGCCACCCGGCCCCGCGCCGCCACAGCACCAGCGCCATCAGCGGGGCCAGCACGATATAGACCGCCGTCAGGAACGCCGTGTTGGTCACCGACGCGGTGACGATGCCGACCTGCTGGATCGTGACGGCGGCAAAGAACATCGCCCCGCCCAGCAGCGTCAGCCGCAGCGGCGGCACGCCTTCGCGCCAGGCGAAAGGCGCCAGCACCAGCGCGGCAATCGAGGCGCGCATGGCGACAAAGGCATAAGGCCCGACATCGGCCATCGCCGTCTTTTGCGCCAGGTAAGCCAGCCCCCAGATCAGGGCAGCCAGCAACACCAACAAATCAGCAGTCCGCGCCGTCATCGCCTGCCCCATCAAGACTCATGCAAGAAGGGCCGCCCCGGCAGGACGGCCCTTGTTTTTCCGGGTCTGCCGCAAAATCAGGCGGCGGCGGGCAGGGCTGCGGCGGCCTTGGCGGCGATGCTGTTGAACGCATCGGGCTCGTGCACGGCCAGATCGGCCAGAACCTTGCGATCCACCTCGATCCCGGCCAGGGCCAGACCGTTGATGAACCGCGAATAGGTCAGCGCCGGGTCGAACGCGCGGACGGCGGCGTTGATCCGCTGGATCCACAGCGCGCGGAACGTGCGCTTGCGGTTGTGGCGGTCGCGGGTCGCATATTGGTTGGCCTTGTCCACCGCCTGCTTGGCCACCCTGAAGGTGCGGCGGCGGTGATCGTAATAGCCTTTGGCAGCGTCAAGGACGGCCTTGTGCCGACGATGGGTGACGGTACCACCTTTGGTGCGTGACATAATCGGGCCTCCTTAGCGGTCGTAGGGCATGTAGGTCTTGATGATCTTGGTATCCTGCGGCGACAGCACCGTGGTGCCGCGCGCATTGCGGATGAACTTGGCGCTCCGCTTGATCATCCCGTGCCGCTTGCCGGATTGCCCGGCCTTGATCAGGCCGCTGGCCGTCACCTTGAAGCGCTTCTTGGCGCTCGACTTGGTCTTCATCTTGGGCATTTCGGTCTCCTGTCGTCAGGGCTGAACGCGCGCCTCGGCATGCCACATCGGCCGGGCGCGCGGGAAAGACCGCCTGATAGGGGGGATTGGGATGATGCGCAAGACGCCACGCGTGCACAATCAGGTCGGCGGGCGATAGCTGTAGCCACTGTCCGCGGGGCGTTCGAGTGCGGCGATGCAGGCGGCAAGGGTCTGGTTCAGCAGGCAGTTGCTGGTCGTTGTGCCGCAGACGATCTTGAACTGGATGCCCTGGTCGCGGGTGATGGCCGATTCCGGTACCCCAAGTTCGAACAGGCGACTGTAGGTTACGCTATATCTTTCGGCCACGCACTGGCGGCCATCCAGGGTGACCGGGCTGGTGCCTAACAAAGCGTAGACCGGCGGTTCGGTGCAGGACCCCAGCATCATCAGCGCAACCAAGGCCATCGGGACACGAACAGGCATTGCGGCAATCCTTCATGCGAAACCACATGGATCAACTCTAACACGAAACGGTCCGAAAGCGTGCAAAATCCATGCACCGGCCCCGCCACAGGATGTCTGTCCAAATTGCCCTCATTCCGCCCCAATTAACCGTCATGGAAACAATCGCTACGTCATGGCCCTGATTGGCCATGATCTCGGCGAGGCAGGCCAGCCCCGACAAGAGGGCGACAGGCAACAACACAACGGGCAGGCGAAACCGGAGCGTCGGCCTGCGGACATCCTGCATGGCGACGCCCGTCAAGCCCGGGTCCGGCCGCTGGTCGCGTTGGATCCGCAGCAGTCAAGCAAAGCTGACGCAAGCGCCCGCCCGGGGGGTTGGTCGGGTGATGCCCACATTGCAAAGGGCCTGTGGCCCCAGCCGTATGATGGGCATCAAGGGCAGATCACTTCAGTTCACATAGCGCCCGACGACCGCGATGAACACATCGGGGATCCCGGCCACCGTATAGCCGCTCGGATTTTGGTAGATCGCCAATGCCAGCAAACCGCCGCCGATCATCACCAATATGGCCGCCGCACGCGGCGCGCGACCGTCCGATATGGCACCGAACACCGGCGGGATGGCAAACACCAACACCACCAGGCCGATCACGAACATCAAGTCAGGATCCATGCAGGCACCCCCCGTTAGCCGGACAGCCGGATGCAGCCGATCCTATTCCGGCTCGCCCGAGAAAATCAAACGTTCCTCGCAGGGTGCGACGCGCAGAATGTTGGTTGACCCCGGCGTGTTGAACGGCACCCCCGCCGTCACCACGATCTTGTCCTTCTCGGTGGCCATCCCTTCGGCAAGTGCCGCGCGAATCGCGGCAAGCACCGCCAACTTGAACCGGTCTACAGAAGCGGTCAGCACCGTCGTCGTCCCCCACAGCAGGCACAGCCGCCGCGCCGTCGCCTCTTTCGAGGTCAGGGCCAGGATCGGCACCCGTGGCCGTTCGCGCGCGACAAGCTGCGCGGTGGTGCCCGATTCCGAAAAGCAGCAGATCGCCTTGACTTCGGTCGTCTCGGCAATCTCGCGCGCGGCGGCGACGATGCCATCGGCAACCGTCGTGCGATTGGCGCTGCGGCTCGATTCGATGATCTGGGTGTAGGTCGGATCGCTTTCGACCTCGCGCGCGACGGCGTCCATCGTCTGCACCGCCTCGATCGGATAGCGCCCGGCAGCCGATTCGGCCGACAGCATGATCGCATCGGTGCCTTCATAGATCGCGGTGGCGACATCGCTGACCTCGGCCCGGGTCGGCACCGGCGATTCGATCATCGATTCCAGCATCTGGGTCGCCACGATCACCGGCTTGGCCGCCGCGCGGCACTTGCGCACCAGTCGTTTCTGGATCGGCGGCACATTCTGCACCGGCAGTTCCACGCCCAGATCGCCGCGCGCCACCATGATCCCGTCCGACACCGCCAGAATGGCGTCGATCTCTTTCACCGCCGATGGCTTTTCGATCTTGGACATGATCGCGGCCCGGCCCCTGGCCAGTGCCCGCGCCTCGTGCACGTCAGCCGGGCGCTGGACGAATGACAATGCCAGCCAATCCACCCCCAGTTCGCAGGCAAACTCCAGATCGCGCTTGTCCTTTTCCGACAGCGCCGCCAGCGGCAGCACCACATCGGGCACGTTCACGCCCTTGCGGTTGGAAATCGCGCCGCCAACGATGACGGTGCAATTGGCGAATGTCGCGCCGCAATCGGTGACCTTCAGCCGGATCTTGCCATCGTTGACCAGCAGCGCCGACCCCGGTTCCAGCGCGGCGAAAATCTCTTTGTGCGGCAATTGCGCCCGCACGGCGTCGCCTTCGGCAGGGTCAAGGTCCAGCCGGAACGCCTGACCCGGCACCAGTTCGGCGCTGCCGCCCTTGAACACGCCGACACGCAGTTTCGGCCCCTGCAGGTCAGCCAGAATGCCGATCGGGCTGCCTGCGTCGCGTTCGATCTGGCGGATGATGACGTGGCGGGCGCGGATGTCGTCATGGGTGCCGTGGCTCATGTTCAGGCGGAACACGTCGGCCCCGGCCTCGTACAGCGCGCGGATCATCTCATAGGTCGAGGATGCAGGCCCCAGCGTGGCCACGATCTTGACGTTGCGGTGGCGTCTCATCGGCGGGTCTCTCCTCGGGCGGTCGGCTGGGCGTCAGGCTGGCGGGCAGCGATGCAGCGGCGGCGTTAGCGATAACGTCGGCGGCGTCCTTATTGCGCAATTCCCTTGGCGTCACAACTGGCCTAAGGCGAGGGACCACGCCCAAGCGACCGGTTTGCCTGCCCCGATGCCCCATCCTGCCCATGACATCATCGGCCCGTCGCGCCCCGGACGCTGGCTGATCACGTGCGACCATGCCGACAATGCGGTGCCCGACTGGATCGGTGGCGGCACCCTGGGCCTGCCGGAGGCCGAGATGGCGCGCCATATCGCCTGGGATCCTGGCGCAGCCGGCCTGGCCCGGGCGCTGGCGGCGCATCTGGACAGCCCTTGCATCCTGAGCCGGTTTTCCCGGCTGGTGATCGACCCCAACCGGGGCGAGGATGACCCGACCCTGATCATGCAGTTGTATGACGGCACGGTCATTCCCGCCAACCGCCGTCTGACCCCGGCCGACCGGGACGCGCGGATGGACCGGCTTTACCGCCCCTATCACGCCGCGCTGGCCGATCTGGCAGCGCGGCGGGCCGATACGGTGATCTGTGCCATCCACGCCTTTACCCCGCAACTGAAAGGCCGCGCGCCCCGGCCCTGGTCGGTGTCGGTGCTGCATTCGCATCTGGACAGCCGCCTGGCCCTGCCGCTGATCGCGGCCCTGCGCGGGCTGGGCGGTTTTGCGGTGGGCGACAACGAACCCTATGGCGGCCACCTGCCCGGCGACGCCATTGACCGGCACGCCCTGACCCCAGGCCGCCCGAATGTGCTGATCGAACTGCGCCAGGATCTGATCGCCGGACCGGACATGCAGGCCCGCTGGGCCCGTGTGCTTGCCCCGGTGCTGGATCGGGCGCTGACTGTTTCGGGTCTGTGATCAACGGGCCCGCAACCATGCTGCGCACCCCACCGCGGGCCGCGCCTAGCATTGCTGTCCCGACGCTCGGGTCCGACACGGCTCCGATCCGTCAGCGGCAGGGGTTGACCCTTTCCCCGACCCGCGCCGCAGTGCATAGGGCAATCGGGGGCAAGGGGTCCGACATGCGTTTCCGGGCAGTGATCTTTGACATGGACGGCACGCTGCTGGACAGCGAACGGCTGGTGGTCGATGCCGGCATGGCGACGCTTGCCCGCATGGGCCTGCCGCCCCGGCGCGAGGCGTTGCTGGCGATGGTGGGCATGGTCGGCAACCATGCCGACGATACCCTGCGCGCGGCGTTCGGCCCCCGCTTTGACATCGCGCTGTTCGAGCAGACCTGGCGAGAGGTCGCGGCCGACGCCTTTGACCGCCCGATTCCGCTGCGGCCGGGGGCGCGCACACTGCTGGACCATCTGGACCGGTTGGCCTTGCCGCGCGCGCTGGCGACCAATTCGCACACGACCTCGGCCCGCAAGCATCTGACGCTGGCGGGCATCGGCGGCTATTTCGACCTGGCCCACATCCATGGCCGCGACCGGGTGGCCCGGCCAAAACCCGCCCCAGACCTGTTCCTGCACGCAGCCCGGGTGCTGGGCATCGCAGCGACGGATTGCCTGGTGTTCGAGGATTCCGACCCAGGCACCGCTGCCGCTCTTGCCGCCGGAATGACCGTGGTGCAGGTTCCCGATCAGCGCCCGGCAGCCAGCGACGCAGCCCATGTCATCGCCGCCAGCCTGCTGGACGGTGCGCGGGCCGTGGGTCTGCTTAGCGAAGGAGAGCGATGATGGACGACGCCACCCTGACCCGGATCGAGGCCGCAGCCTTTCGCCGCCTGCGCCAGCATCTGCTGGACGACCGTCCGGACGTGCAGAACATCGACCTGATGAACCTGGCCGGGTTCTGCCGCAACTGCCTGTCGCGCTGGATGACCGAGGCGGCGGCGGCGGAAGGCGTCGCGATGACCAAGGACGAAGGGCGGGAGCTTTACTACGGCATGCCCCATGCCGATTGGGTGGCCAGCCACCAGACCGCCGCCGATGCCGACAAACAGGCCGCGTTCGCGACCGCCTTTGCCGCGAACGTCGACAAGGACACCGGTTCCCTGGGGGGGTGAACCCGGCCAATCGGGCCTGTCACGCGCCATGGTAAAGGTCGGCGCGACAGTCACCGCGACTGACCACAATCCGCGTGCCCGTCCGGTCCAGATTCACGACCGCAGCAACCGTTGACGATCGCTTGGGAATCAATAAGGTCTTGGCCCTCAAACTCATGATGCTCTATCCGTGATCCTTCCGGCCGTCGTCGGGTTCATCTGTTCGGGCTAAGATGACGATGTTGTCGACGGCCCGGTCGATCCAGTCGCCGACCCGGGTGTAGCGGCCGGTTCCAACCGCGCAGTTTTCAGCGGCGGTACCGGCTTTCCTGCCGCACATCCCGCCGGATGGCAGCGCGATTCTATTGCTTTTCCTGCCCCCTCCGGCCCGGGAATTAACCAAAGCCACATTGTTCGCACTTATGTCTTTTTGGACACAGCGATGTCGGCTCATTCCAATTCGGATTTCGACGCACTTGCGCCGTATTTCGCTGTTCGTATGTTCCCGGCAACGAACAAGGGGCGCGTTGCATCGACGTCCTGATATTTTTGAGGCTGGAGCATCATAATGCCGACAACGACACCGGTCACCTGGCTGGCCGATTTCATTGCGAATCTGACATCCTCGGGCGTGCAGTCTTCGCCCCGGATCACCCAGTTGGCCAACGGCAATATCCTGGTCACATGGACCAGCGATGACAATGGCGGCGTGGGCAGCCCGGCCGGCACCGATGCGATCGGGCAGTTGTTCAACCCGCTGGGCCAACCGGTCGGCAGCGAGTTTCTGATCAACACCGGCACCAATACCGGCAACGAAGTGATCTCGGACATCGTGGGCCTGCCCGGTGGCGGCTATGTCGCGGTCTATGACGCGGTGGTGTCGCCGAACGGCGTATCCAGCGTCATCCAGGGGTTCAACGCGGCGGGTGCGCCCACCGGCACGTTCAACATCGCGGCGGCTGCAGGCTTTACCGGCGGCGACGGGCAATTGGTTGCCGCATCCGACACCGCAGGCCTGTGGGTCGACACGCTGACCGATACCGTTGGCGGCACCAGCGTGGTGCGCGGCGCCATCGTCGATCTGACCTTTGTCAGCGCGCCGGTCACCTTTACCATTGTGTCGACTGTCGGCACCAATACCAATCCGGTCGCCGCCGCGCTGGTCAACGGCAACTATGTCGTGGCCTGCCAGACTCTGACCGGCGGCGTGTCGCAGATCACCCTGCGAACCCTGTCGTCGGCCGGAACGCCCGGCGCGCAGATCGTCGTCGCCGATACCGCCACCAATGCGCGCGTCGACCGTACGCCGACCATCACCGCCCTGACCGATGGCGGCTTTGTCGTCGCATGGGAGACCGTGGGCGTCAGCAATTCCGACCTGCAGATGCAGCTTTACAGCAGCGCCAGCACCGCCGTCGGCGGCGTCATCAGCCTGCCGGGCGGCACCGCCGCTGGCGACGACGTGCGCCTGCCCAGCCTGGTTGCGCTATCCTCGGGCGGATTTCTGGTCATCCATGACGACAACCTGAACAGCGGCCAGTTGCTGGCACGGCATTACGATGCGTCCGGCGTGGCGCAGGGCGCGGCGCTGGTCGTCGCAACCGGCGTTGGCGCGAACGAGGTTGACACCGTCCTGCTGGGCGATGGCCGGGTGGCGGTCACCTATCAGCGTGCGGATGGCGAAATCGGGCTGGCCATCCTGGATACCCGCGACACGGTGAACAATCCGGCCGTCTATACCGGCAATCAATGGCAGGTCGGCACGGCCGGCAACGACACCTTCACCGCCGACGCGAACGCCGAAACCATCGTCGGCCATAGCGGCAATGACGTGATCACCGGTGCCGATCCCGCCACCGCGCAGACCTATCTGCTGGGTGATGGCAATGACGCCATGATCGTCACCAGCGCCATCGGCACCGACAGCCATGACGGCGGCGCCGGCACCGATCTGATTGACTGGAGCGCGATCGCCACCACCGGCAACATCTTCAACCTGGCCACGGGCAGCGCCACCAACGGCGTCTTCACCCAGGTCATGACAAACTTTGAAAACCTGATCGGCACCGCCCAGAACGACACCATCATCGGCACCGATGGCAATAACAGCCTGAATGGCGGCGCTGGCAGCGATTCGATCAATGCCGGGATCGGCAACGATACGCTGGTCGGCGGCCTGGGCTCGGACACGCTGAATGGCGGCACCGGGGTCGACCTGGTCGATTACTCGGGCAGCGTCGCGATCAGGGTGAACCTGTCCTTTGGCGTGTCGCAGGCGACCGGGGTTGGCAATGACCTGTTGCAGAACATCGAAAACCTGATTTCCGGCAGCGGCAACGACATCCTGACCGGCAGTTCCAGCGATAACAGCATCAGCGCCGGTGACGGCAATGACACGCTCAGCGGCGGCACCGGCAATGACATCCTGAACGGCGGAGATGGGATCGACACGGCGAGCTTTGTCCAGTCGGCTGCGGTCGTGGTCAATCTGAGCCTTTCCACGGCACAGGTGACGGGCGCCGGTACCGACACCCTGCTGGGTTTTGAGAACGCAATCTCGGGGTCAGGCAACGATACGCTGACCGGCAATACGCTGGATAACAGCCTGAATGCCAGCGCCGGCGATGACACGATGGTGGGCGGCCTGGGCGATGACATCCTGGTCGCAGGCATCGGCAATGATGTCATGGATGGCGGCGACGGTGTCGACCTGGCCGATTATAGCGGCTTGACTGCGGTCACGCTCGATCTGAGCCTGAACACCGCGCAGGCAACCGGCTATGGCAACGACACGCTGAGCAACTTCGAGAACCTGACCACCGGCAGCGGCAGCGACAGCCTGACCGGCAGCGCGCTGGCCAACAGATTGATCGCTGGCGGGGGTAACGACACCGTGCTGGCCGGCGCGGGCGATGATCTGCTGATTGGCGGCCTGGGCAACGATATCCTTGACGGCGGCATCGGCATCGACACCGCCGACTACACCGGCACAACGGCGGTGGTGGTCAATCTGGCGCTGGCCGTGGCGCAGACGACCGGGGTTGGCAATGATACGCTGACCGGGATCGAGAAT
>Ga0105049_10010882_pt1 | contig 10434 bp, 10 predicted proteins | sample MAT06_FD_78087 | JGI IMG/M metagenome (GOLD analysis project Ga0105049, IMG submission 78087) | Freshwater microbial communities from Lake Fryxell liftoff mats and glacier meltwater in Antarctica - MAT-06 | ecosystem: Environmental > Aquatic > Freshwater > Ice > Liftoff microbial mat | place... | reverse complement strand
TTAGCTTTTGCTTTGGAGTTCCGTCACGATGCTGGCGACGAGTTTTGGGTCGCTTTGCTGAACGATGTGATCGATCCGGCTCTGTGGCACGCCGAGTTTCAACATCGACGCGGCTACCGTTACCCACATTTTTTCGCGTTTCTTGCCTTCGGCCAAATACAGTTCGGTAACTTGCTCGCCGAGTTTCTGTAACTGGATCGAATCGCTACTGGCGTAATATCGTTTGATAATGCCTTGCTGATGCCGCGTGAAGTCGCCGAGTGCCATGTTGTTTCTCCAGGGGTGCTCAATCGTATCCTTTCAGGATAACACCCGATTCCGGTTACACATTCAAGAGGATTTCTCGCGTATCAAGAATCTTTCAGTGCCGTACGCACCAGGTCGTTCCATTTGGTGTAGCCTTTTTCGCTGAGGTGTAGCCCGTCCTTCTGAAGGAGTTCGGGGTCGGGCGTGCCGTCGGTGCCGAGCGTGGCTGGGATCGTATCGATGTATTTCAGAAGCGGATTCTTCTCGCAATTCTGCTTCACAAACGCATTTGCCTTCTTTTGCACGTCGTAAAGGTTCCACCGCTTGACACTCGGTTTGATCGCGAGAAAAAGTATCTGTGCCTTCGGCAGTTTCGCGTGAATCACAGCCGTGAATGCGGCGAAGTCGTCGCGTACCTGTTCCGGCGTCCGGTTGTTGGCGATGTCGTTATCCCCGGCATAAAAGAGGATCGTCTTCGGTTCGAACGGCAACAGAATCCGTGCCGCGAACGTCGTCGAATCGCGTATGTCCGAGCCACCGAACCCGACGTTGTTCGCGTTGAGTTCGGGGAACGCTTTCTTAACGTCCCACAACCGCATCGTCGAACTCCCGGCGAAGAACATTCCACCTTTTACGGGCGGTTTCTCGGCCAATCGCTTCTCGATGGCGACGATCTCTTTTTCCCACTTCGCCGCGCGGGCCGCATCGGGCGTTGCGGGCTGCGAGATGACCAATATCGTGAAGAGAATCGGTAACATTAATACTCCGGTTGGGGTTGCACTTGTTGTTCTTCTTTGGGCACGGGCAAGAAGAACGATGCGAGGAAGGCCACGAAGTACACCGTTCCGCCGATGATTGCGGCGGCGGTGGCGACTTGCATCGGTGGCGAGCCGGGGAACATCTTCGACAGAAATTCTGTGTTCAGCGTGGCCGCCATCGTGCCGATCATTCGCCCACCGACGTTTGTGGCGAAACTCCCGCCGGTGCCGCGCAGGTGCAATGGGAAGACCTTCGGCAGGAACTCGCTGAGAAAGCTAAACTGTGCCACCGTGAGCAAGCCACAGAAGAAAATCGCCGTCGCGAAGATCGCGTATTCGCCCTTTACGACTTCGAGATAAGTCAGCGGGAACAACAAGATGCCGGGGACGAGAAACAGGCGGATCAATTGCCGGCTCGGGACAACGAGCACGAGTAGCGCGAGGAGGATTCGCCCCGTCAACCCGCCGAGTTCCTGCCAGCGCTGGATGTCGCCGATATAGCTCCGCATCGCTTTGCCTTTCGCCTCGCCGAGTGCTTTCTTCTCGGCGGGCGGTGCAGCTTTGATTTGAGCATCGAAATCTGCGGCGATTGCGGCCACCTTTGGCACGCCTTGCACGATCTGTGGTGGTGTCAGTTGCAGTGCGCCGAATGCGGCCGCGTAACCGCACGCGGAAAGAATCGTGGTGACGAGCGTCGTACGCCGTAATGCCGGTGCAAAGAGTTCGCCGAAGCTCGGGCGCTTCAGCGTGCCATCGAGTTTCTTCCGCTTCCAGACGTGCGATTCGGGCACGAATGGCAGCAAAAGCAAGATCATCGCACCGGGAATCAATCCCGTTAGCAGCGTGTACTGCCACGCGGCATTTGCGTTCGATCCTTCGGGCACGGGGAGTGCTGGCAGGGTGTTTGCTATGCTCGTGATGTAGATGAACACTTCGGTAACGAGGATACCACCTAGCGATGCGGTAGCGAGGCTCCATGCGATGACTTTCTCGCGGGTGCGCTTGTCGTCGAACAATTCCGCGAGCCATGTCACGGCGGCGACCATCTCGACGCAGACGCCGACGAAGGTGGTGCAACGGAAGAGAATCAGTTGCCAAAGTTCGGTGCTGAATGCGGCGGCAACGGGCGAGAGCGAATACGCGAGAATGCTGGCGACCATAATCGTTTTGCGGCCGAGGCGATCGATGAGCCAGCCGCCGAGCAAGCCGAAGATGCCGCCGCAGAGTGCGGCGATCCAGAGCAGGCGTCCCGTCCAAAGTCCAACGAGGGGATCGGTGGTCGGCACTTTCAACAGTTCTGCCAGTGCATCGCGACCGATTACGGGGAACATCAGGAGTTCGTAAGTGTCGAACAGGAAGCCGATGGCGGCGACAGCAATCACGAGAATCCGAACGGTAGGGGTCACGTCGACACCTCGAAAACAGGTTGCGGGTAAGTTTTGACAAGCGTAGGGTTTCGGAATCCGGACGGCAACCCGTTGAAATTTACCTGCACTCTTGAGACGATACCGGTACCGGACATTTCGACCGGTGCCTGCCCCACTCTGAAAGGACATCGCAATGTCACTCTCCCGATTCGTTCTCCTCGCCGCAGTGGTACTCGCCTTCACCCCGGCGATTCGTGCCGACGATACCGCCGATTTCCTGAACCCCGACAACTGGGTCGGTCGCTCGGATATCTGGACGATCAAAGATGGCGTCGTCGTCGGCGAGACGAAAGAAGATCCGAAGTACAACACCTTCTTCGTCAGCAAGAAGACGTACGCGGACTTCGAAATGACGTGCAAAATCCAGCTGAAGGGCGGCATCGGCAACAGCGGTATCCAGATCCGCAGCACGTTGAAGGACGACAAAAAGTTCGTCGTGGCCGGGCCACAAGTCGATGTTGGCGCGGGTTACTGGGGTAGCTTGTACGGTGAAGGTATCGGCGGCATGATGCAAGCCTCGAAGAAGCCCGACATCGAGAAGGCCGTCAAAGTCGAAGAATTCAACGAGTACCACATCATCGCCAAGGGCACGAAGATCACGATCAAAATCAACGGCACCACGATGGTCGATAACGACTTCCCGAACCTGCCCGGCAAGGAAAGTGCCAAGCCCGCACCGACCGAAGGCATCATCGCCTTTCAGGCCCACGCCGGTTACAAGTCGATGCGAGTCGAGTTCAAGGACATCAAGTTCACGATCCTGAAGTAATCACGCTACGAGCCACCGAGATTCACCTTATTGTGTTCGGCACGGCGTTTGCCGTGCTCGGTCCGAGTTCAAAAGGATTGCAGTGGCTCGTAGAGATCTCGGAAAGATTTGCAGCGATTGTCGCCGTTTACTGCACCCGCGTTTCGCCGACCCCACGCGAAAGTGACGTCGCTGCCGGAAACTGATATGATTTCGAGATTCATTGTCTGTTGTCGTTTCGTGGGGAGATCGTGCATGGCGATCACGTTTGCGTGTTCCGGATGTGGGGAAATCCTCGCCGCAGAAGCCGAATTTGCGGGATCGCAAGTGCGTTGCTCCGAGTGCAACGTCGTGACGGTCGTGCCCACAAAATCCAAGGCGAAATCGCCCGCAGAACCTGACGATTTCGGCGAAGAACGCCCCCGACGGCGTTCGCGCACCAAGAATACGCGACCGATGTGGGTGTACGTGTTGCTCGGCCTCGGCGTGATCTTTGCGATCACCGTGTGTACTTGCGGGATCGTGGTCAACAACTTCAACAACCCGCGTTGGGATGCGGCGAAGCCGAACACCGATGGCGTCACCGTGGACGTGCCAAAACGCTTGAACCGAACCGAAACCGTGCGACGCGAACCAGGGCTTGGTGGATTGACGACGGTTCGCAGCACGAAATGGACGCGAACGATGATCGGCCAACCGCTCGAAGTGTACGAACTCGCGAGTTCGGATATCCCCGCCGAGATGCCGGAAGAATCGATCGGGCCGTTCCTCGATGTCATCGGCAACGCGATGGTGCAATCGGACAAAATGCGCGTCGTGAGCAAAACGAAAGGCACAATGGGCGGCCAACCAAGCCGGATCTGGGTGCTCGAAAAGAACGGCAGCAAAGGCACCATCCAGATGACGACGAAAGGCAAAACGATCTACGTGCTGATGGCCGCCGGACCCGACTTCGCACCGAACAGTCCGAAAGTGCGACATTTCTTCGACTCGTTCCGCTTCGACGGGCAAGCCCCGCCCCCACCGCCGGAAGACGAGTAGAAGAACCTACCCGATTCGGCGGAGTCAAAACTCAATTGTGCGAGGCGAGATTTGGACGTAAACGGCGTCACTCCGCCGCTTTCGTTCCCTGATTGGCGTTGTACCACGATCGCAAATTGTTGTCGCAGTTGCGCAGGCCTTTTCGCAGGATACAGTATGCGGCGAGGCTCGTGACGAGGAAGCCACTGAGCCACGCGATGGAGATGCCGGTTTTTAAGGGTAAGAACGTGGTTGCGGTGGGCACCCAGGTTGCGGCCCACTCGCCGCCGTAGCGGTAGAGGCCGTAGAGAGCCAGCGGCATTCCCATCGTTAGCACGCTCGCGATGCCGTTGGTCTGGTTGCCCGTGGAGAAGCCGCGGAACCCGACCGCGAACGAGAAGGCCCAGATCGCGAAGGCACCAAGTGCCGACGCGATGGCGTCGTACCACGCGATACGACCGGAGACGGCGAGCGCGACCCAGAGGAACGCAGCGCCGACGAGGTAACCGCGGCCGCGCTTCCACGATGCGGACAACGACGCATGGCAGTAATCCCAACTGCTGAGGTCCGTAAGTAACAGCAATTCGAGGCGTTGGCAGCGATCTTGCAGGCTGGCATCCCAGAGGCCGAACTGATACGCCGCCGGTACTGCTGCCAACACGACGAGCGCCGTTGCGACCATCGGCGCGCCGCCCCACGTTTCGAACATGAAGAAAACGAGCTTGCCCATCCACGCGGGCCAGTCGTCGCCCGCCATCAGGAATGCGGCGTACACCAGCGAGAACCCACCCGCGAGCCACAAGTTCACACGGCCCGAATACTCCATGACGCGGCGAATCGCCCACCACGACAGCGGTTTGTCACCGATCCGTTCGAGTTGCGTGGCCCGCGACGAATCGAGCGGTTTATAGTGCCGGTCGTGGAAATGCCCGCGCAAACGCGACGCCCCACGCCAGAGAAACAGCGTACCGATCGCCGATGCGAACAGGTGCAGGTTCGTGAAGCGTTGCCATGCCAGCCCGTTCGCGCGATCGCTGGCGAACCAATAACGCACGATGCCGAACGGGTTCATCGTATGCAGAAACATCACGGAATCGAACAGGAACCGCCCGAGCGATTCGGGCATCCGGTTCAGCCAAAGCCGCAGGTTTTCGCCGGCCACGACGCCGATGACGAGGTAAAACAGCACGCCGAGCAGGCCGAGCATTTCGCCGATGCGCCGCACGCCCACCGGTTCGTACACCCATGCCGTCAGTCCCAACCCGGCGACCACGCCCCAGATGAACGGCATCAGCGCGAGAACGAGCAAGTCCGGCGTTTCGACGATGTCCGCGAAGATTAACATCGTCACAACGGGCAACCCCGCCAGTTGAACGAGCGTGAAGCGACCGACGCCGACGAGCCATTCGGCGAGATACACGCGCTTCGGCTGGATCGGTGAAATCAGCAGGAATTCGAGGGCCTGACTCTTCGGCATCTGCGTCAACCGCCAGCCGATCATCGCGGCCCCTTCGACGAAGCCGAGCACCAGCAGGATCTGCGCGACGGCCGAAATAATGGCGGGTGATGGCGTCTGGATGACGAAGCCGACGAGCGCGGCGACGGCGAAAATGTGCATGACGACCGCACGACGGAACGCGATCTGCCGTCCGGGTGCGGTCATCGCCACGCGGAAAAACGGTGCAAAAAACATCAGGACGCCTGAGTGGATCGGGTGGTACTCGAAATATGCGACGATCGCGCCACCAGTTGTACCGACGTTCTTCCGTTCGGCAGATGCACCAGTTCCATCGCATTCGCACGTAACAATTGTGCGATCATTTCGGTACACGACGGGAAGCGGCCCCGCGGTGCGGGCGACAGTGCCCGTGCGAGAATCGGCTGTTCCTCATTCGTCAGCAAGCTCAGATCGGGTGGCGGACGGTAGTAGTTTTTTCCGGGGTTCTGCGGTGGCGACGGGAACGGGAACGCACCGCTTCGCAACAGATGATACGTCACGGCAAGGCTGTACTGATCGCTCGTGTCAGTCATGTTACCGAGGAAAATCTCCGGGGCGGCATAATCGAGCGTACCCTGACGGTAACACGGCGTCGTGCTCCCGTTCATCGGCAACGCCAACCCGTAGTCGGCAAGTTTCGCTTCGTCCCCAACCAGCAAAATGTTGTTCGGCTTCACGTCGCCGTGCTGGAAGCCTACGATCTTGCCTTCAAACGCATGAGATCGTGCGTTCAGATAGTCGAGCGCGACCGCCGCCTGGTGCAGATACAAAAGGATTTGTTTCGGGTCGACTGGCTGCTGAAACTCTTCTGCGTACAGCAGGTAAAGATCGAGCAAGCTCGCGTCGGCAAGGTCCATCGAGATGACGATATACCCAGGCATCGACCAGACTCGCCGCGTCTGTAACAGATTCGCGTGTTCGAGCCTCTGAATCCCTTGCAGAGTGCGGATTTCTCTCGCCGTGGTGTTGGTATTCTGGCTCGACAGGAACTTCATCGCAATCGATTCGCCACCGGGCGTCGCCGCTTCCCACACCGTTGCGAATGCACCCCGACCGCGCAGGCGCTTCAATGTGTACCCTGGAAGTGGCTCTGCACCAACTTCCGGAGTAAAGGGGGCGGGTTCTCGGGTGAAGAGAACCGTCTTCTCTGTTCGTTTTCGTTCCAGCATCGGGGGAACTAACAGTAGTTCCAGATCCACGGGGTTCTGGGTGTCGGTGTTTATGAGCGGAATCGTAACAATCTAGAACACATTTCTTCGCAGCACAATTTCGAATGCCGCAAGAGATTGTAGACGCTGGCCAATTTTCCTTCGGATATGCCGATTGCGATTGATCGCCCGATTAGCTAAGAATCGATTGTGACCAACTCCGTGGTTGGCCGTCCTGGTACGGCATGACGCCGTGGAACGGGGCCGCGCTCGAATCGAACACCATCGGCAGGAAGTAGCGGTCGCCTTCCCAGAGAGGCAGTTCCAACACGCGATCGAGTTCCACCCAAGCGAGTTCGCCTTCCGCGTTGGCAGAGTGCGGCGTGCCAGTCCAGTTCAGAATGCGGAAAATAAAACCGAACCAGTCTTCGCCGTTCTTGCCGAAACCAGGCCACGATACGGTACCCGCAAGTTGCAGGTTCTGGCACTCAATGCCCGCTTCTTCGCGAATCTCGCGCACCATCCCCGCAACGATGTTCTCATCGCGTTCGAGCTTCCCGCCGAGGCCGTTGTACTTGCCAAAATGCGCATCATCGGCCCGTGCATTCCGATGAACCAGCAGCACCCGCCGCCGATCCGCCGAGAACACGAAGCCCAGCGTCGCAAGGATTGGAGTGTACGGCATAACCGCTCCCGTTTCACAGCACCGCGCAGTGTTAGATGCAAATCGCGTGGAAAGCACTGTCTACTCTACATAAAATCTTGCAAGTGAATAAACACCTTCGACGCAATTCTTGGCGAATCTATAGTCCCCATTTGATCGGCCAGGCGGCAGCAAATACGGTCATTTTGCGCCACTTGGCCACTCGGATGCGGTCCGTAAACACGTCGAACTGCTTCCGCACGATCTCCGCCAAAAGCAACTGATACGTGCGGTTCATCACCGAGAAAATCGCGAGGCCGGACGGCGAAAGATACTCGTTCAGTGCATTGCCGTCGCGGTAAAACTGCTCGGCACGCGACACCTGGTATTGCATCATCGCGATGAATGCGGGGTCGGTGTGCGACCACGTTTCCGGCGGGCAGCCGAATCGCACGAGGTCGTCATGCGGGAGGTAAACCCGGCCGCGTGCGCGATCCTCGCCGAGGTCGCGGAGGATGTTCGTTAGCTGGAATGCGATGCCGACCGCCTCGCCGGGCGCCGCTGCGGCCGGATCGTGGCAACCCCAGATTGGCAGGCACGCCAGGCCGACCGCCGACGCCACGCGGTAGCAGTACGGGCGGAGTTCGTCGAACGTGGCAAATCGTACGATATCTAGGTCGGCTTCGACGCCATCGATCACGTCGAACAGGTATCGCGGCGGAATTTGAAACGTGCGAACCGTGTGGTGGAGCGCCGCATGAACCGGGTGCGTATATTCGCCCGCCAACGCGCCTTCCGTACCGTGCCGCCACGCGACGATTGCATCGCGTTTCTCAAGTGTCGTACCCGTGTCATCGGAGAGGTCATCGGTCGCCCGCATGAACGCGTAGAGCGCATCCATCCCGCGCCGCGCATCGGGCGGCAGCAGACAGAACGCCAGCGAGAAACTGCTCTTCGCACTGCGAACGGCACGCCGGCAATACTCGAACGAGTTCACGGCGATGTGCGCGATGGCGATTCCTCACCGATGGCCCGCGCGAACGCTGCCAACAGGTTCCCCACGTTATCGATGAACATTCGCGACCGATGCAGGATCGCAACCGCCCCCGTCAGGCCGAGAAACTGCCAGACTTCGCCGGTCGTTACGCAGCCGAACACGGTGGGAACCGGTTCGCCCGCTCGCTCGTTGTACAGTTGTGCCGCCACCATCTGCGCGAGGCACTGGCCCAGGCCGCTGTCGATGTCGTTCCGCTTCGCTTCGACTACCGCCATTAGCGGTGCCCGCAACCGTGGCACCGGTACGGAACGCGCGAGAATGAAATCGCATTCGCCAACCAGACGGCGTGCGGGATCGACGTCGAGGCGTTGTCCGGAGAGAATCGTAATATGGTCGTGCGACAATTCGCGTACCGCCAGCAAGATCGGCGCGACGATGAACTCACTACGGGCTTTCTCGCTGACGAGCGCCATCCGCATTCCCCGCGCGAGTTGGTCCGAAAGCCATATCGGCACCGGTTGCGTCACCAGATCCGGAAATAAATCGCCCGGTACGCACGAGATCCCCAGTTCGACCTCGGCCGATTCGAGCGTAAAATCGGTATATGCCATGTGCGTACGTCCTGGGGTTATGGCATTTTGTAGAACCCCGAAAGCCCTGCGACGAACGTTGCGGGGCGTTTCACGGTAGCGGAATGTCCTTGAACGCGAACTCGATTTCCTTTTGCACGGCAATCCACTCGACCAACACGAGCGTGCTGGGTTTGCCCGCTTTCTTGCCTTCGGGCGAACTGAAAACGACGGTCATCGACACCGAGCCTGGTGCCTGATTCTGGTTGTTTGTGCTTGTCGGCGTGAACTTTATCCCCTTCGCATCATGGACTTCCAGCCGTTGATAGACCGTGTTCGCCCACGAATAATCTTCGGGGTTCGGGTGCAATTGCTTCGCGTTCAACGTTATCGTCACTGCCCCCTCGCTATCGCTGACGCTCTCGATAAACAGCTCTGTCGTTCGGCTGACGAACGTCTTTTTTTTCACCGTCAGGATCTTTTCCACGGTGATTTCCGGTCGCGTATCCGACAGCAACAGCACCGTCATCTTTCCACGCAGTTCCTTGATCGAGTTCGCGTTGCGACTCGGCGTACCGAGGTTCACGCCGACGTACTGATTGTGCGAGCGATACATGTTTGGCGTGTAGTAACTGCGATGTTCCTCGCCGGTGGAAATGGCGAGGTCGTGGCCGCTGTCATCGACTCCCTTCGTGATTATCGGCGGATGATAGCCGAGAATCGGGTTCTTCGGCTCGGACATTAACTGAAAGTTGAAGTTGAGATATTCGGATTGTCGCGGCGCTAATGCACGTCGCGGTAAACCCGAGAGTTGCATGCTCCGGTTCATACCGATGTTTGTGGCCACGCAGCGAAACGGGCCACTGTATGCGATGTACGGGTTGTACGTGTCGTTCCCGTATAGCGAAAGGCCGGAGATGCCGTCTTCGTTTTCGTCGGGGCTGGCAATGATGCCCGCCGTTTCGCACGCCGCATCGAGCGCCTCCCAGAACGACGTGTCTTTCCACTCGACCGACATCCTGATCTTTGCCGCTTCCGCAGGAATGCCGCTTGAAAGCCGATACCCGGACTGCTTGACAATCACTTCGATCAATTGCGTGACGGTCGCATTTTTGGCCTGGTACGTAATCCGCGTTGGCTTCACTAGACGGTCGTATTCGATCTTCTTGACGAGCACTTCCAGCCGGCGTTCGACCTCGGGTTCGTCAGTTTCCGCAAACGCGCGCTTCATCGCGGGGAGCGCACGCGCACCGAGCGCAGACAGATCGCGCCCCGCCTGTTCCCGCACGCGATATTCGGGCGAGCCGAGTCGTTCGATGAGAATCTGTGCGCGTTTCTCGTCCGCCTTCTGCATTGATTCCGCAAGGCTGTCTGCGCCCA
>Ga0105049_10010880_pt1 | contig 10435 bp, 8 predicted proteins | sample MAT06_FD_78087 | JGI IMG/M metagenome (GOLD analysis project Ga0105049, IMG submission 78087) | Freshwater microbial communities from Lake Fryxell liftoff mats and glacier meltwater in Antarctica - MAT-06 | ecosystem: Environmental > Aquatic > Freshwater > Ice > Liftoff microbial mat | place... | reverse complement strand
CTTTTTTCGCCAAATTCATCCAGCATTCCCTGGCTTACCTTGTAGGCTCCGTTGTACTCTGCTACTTCTTCTCCCATTAAAAATACATTTTCATCCCTTCTCATTTCTTCCTGCATGGCTTCCCTTAAAGCTTCTCTGAACGCAATTTGTCGCATGTGCTTTGATGATTAATTGGTTAATATAAATCCGTTAAAGATTCATATATTTTAATAACGTTAATTTTTAATAAAGTGCAAATTTATCCTTTCGGAGTCAGATCAACAAATTGAGTTATTACATTTAAATTTTACTTACTAAAAAAAAGCTGGCCTATTATGAGCCAGCCTTTCTTATATATACCAAAAATTAAAAATCATTAAAGAGAACGAGGTAAAAGCACCTGGTCAATTCTGAACATAACGCCATTTACATAATTCTGATCAGTTGCGAATGGATTTAGTGGATTAATAATAATGTTAGATGGAGTTGCATTCGCCAGCCCTTTCACAGTAGCAGCTCCAACAAACGGACCGGCAAAGGTAGCCTGTACCGTTACACCCGGGTGAACAGAGATTGCCTGGTTAAGCAATGTTTTTACCAATGTAGGTGTAGTTGGCATGTTTACAGAAAAAACCCGGATACCCGGAATGGTTGTACCTAGTATATGATAAACCACTATTCCTCTTACGGTTTGTGCAGTAAGGGCACTGAACAATGCAGGGTTGCTAAATACATCGGGTGTAGCTGCCAATCCGGTAGCCTGAGTCAATGCAATACCTGGTGCCTGGGTTGCTGCAATAACGGGTGCCTGGGCAGTTGCTTCTGCGTCTGTAGCACCACCAAGAATCAATTGTGCCTTGATTATTGGAATTAATTGTTGGGTTACTATTGGGATAAGTGCCAGTCTTATTGCCCCGGTCAAGGTTGTTCTAAAAGCAAGATCCGTTGGTGCCAATAAAGTTAAGTTTACACCAAAACTACTTAAAGCCGTTTGCAGGGTGCCTGCAACTGCTACACCGCTGTCGGCACGAATGATAGCTGCTCTTAAATAAGTTAAATCGGCACTAGCTGAAATTGAATCCCAAAGAAATCTTGATGGAGGAGCAACAAGTACTGCAACTCTATGCAATACTCCGTTTACAGCCAAAACGTCTGTTGCGGTGATCGGTACATTGTTTACCCAGGCAGCCGCCCCTCGTTTGCTTGGAAAAGTGGTGAGCCGTACCAACGGATTGAACCCCGGCGTACCACTGGTAGGGTTTAAAATGGACGGATACTCAAAATTTGGGAACGTTGTTGGTATTGAAGTTGAAGCAATTACCTGTGGAATAACATGGTAACTCACCAATCCGGCTACTGTTGCTACTGGTAGCGAATTGATAACCGCTACACTAGGAATACCAGACAATATAAAAGCACTGTTATTGGGTGCAAATACAGTATAACGTTGCGTAGGCGAAGATAACGCACCCAATAAGCCCGCTCTTACAACGGCAGCCTTTAAAAAGGTAAAACTGGAGTCCGGGTTGTCTAACAAAGAAGCCAATGTTGGAGAAGTTCCCTGAACTGCCTGGGCAAATGGCACTGGTGGTAATGGCGCCTTATTACAGGCGGTAATCAATAGGGAGGCCGTTGCTATTAATAAGCCTCCTCTTTTTATTTTATAAGATAATTTCATATTGCTAGATTTGAAAAGTGATGAAGATTAAAAAACATTGTACGCAAAACTTACATAGTACAAGCCGCCAACAATGGAATTACCTGCAGAATTTGTATAGTATTGATTCAAGAGATTATTAGCACCCAATTTCAAAATTGATTTTGTAGCAGGTAGCTTTAAACTAATCTGGGCATCAACGGTGTGAATGGCCGGGAGTGTTTCATTTGCAAAATCACTTTCAAAGAAGAAGGCTTCCTGCCAGCGGTGCGCAACGTTAAAACCCAAACGCTTCTTGTATCCAAATCCGGTATTGCCAATTGATAGATTGGTGCGGTACTTTGGTGTGCTGAAGTAAGCGATAAAACCGGCTGGCACATCTTTCAAATTATCGGATGATAAATTGGCGCCAATCGTAAAGGCACCCGGTAAACGATAATCAACGCTTACTCCAAAACCATAAGTTTTTACTTTCGTTGGGGAGTTCACCGGTATAGAATAGATGTTTGCTACGTTACTTACCGCTACGCCTTTGTTCAATGCTGTAACAATATCATTTACTGTATTGTTTCCGGTGGGTTGAACCAACAGCCTACGGGTTAAAAAGTCCTGATATTGTCCATAATAACCATATACGTCAACTAATAATTTATCCTGCAATGCGAGCCCTTTATATCCCAATTCATAAGTACTTACTGCTTCTGGTTTAAATGGTGTAACCGTGTACGGTGTAGTCACCGATGGCAATTCGCTCAATGAATAAGTATTAGTGTTTAAATTATATTTCTGCTGAAAAAATGGAACGCCACCTAATAATCTTGTATTAGAACCTACGTCTAAATCAATCCATTGCTGTTGAGTACTTGGAAAACGATACGCAGTTTGGAAACTCACCCTGATATTGTTATTGTTAGCAACCTTAATCAATGCGGTTGCTCTTGGAGTAAACCTTCCTTTGAAGTTATCATTCTTGTCATAACGGCCACTTAAAGTTATTTTAAGAAAATCGAACAAACTTCTGGTTGCCTGAACATATCCGCCATATTCACCAATCTTGATGATGCCGCCTCCATCAGCAAACAAGGTGCCCTGGCTGTTTAAATTATATTGCTTGTAATTGGCACCCACCAATACATCAGCAAATTTGCTGGTAAGATGCGTTAAATTATATTGACCTTCCACATTATAAAGATCTGTTCTGTCAACAAACAACCCCCCGCCCGGACTGCCACCAATTGGCAAACTCCTGATCTTATCAAAACCTGATTTAAATGCCGGACTTCCAGGAACCGGCCTGCCAACATCGGCAGAACTTCTGGCCAATTGTTGTGCTGCATAATCAGTTAATCCATTCAAACGGCCACCCAAATATGCCTGGCTATATTGAGAAAACCAGCCTGTTGCGCCACCACTTGGCTTCCAGTTTTCATTAAACAAACGGGCTGTAACAGTAGCATTATAACTTTCACCGGAATTTTCCTGTGTAGTGTAACCCCTGATCATCCAGTTTTTATGATTCAGTTCCAATTTGTACTGACCAACTTTTAAAGCTCTTAAACTGTAACGCTCGCTGCCGGTATAAATGGTGTTGCCAGTTCCCCAATAACCTGAAAGAACGGCTTCAATACCGGGCGTAATCTTATAATGAAAGGCTCCCGATAGCTTATAGTTTAGTGTATTTGGACTTACCATATCACTTTCATCATATCCGGTACGGGATACATTGATGGGACGACCTCCATTCAAGGTGTCAATAAAGTTTTTTAGAAACGGTGCCGCCGATGAACCGATTGCATTCAAAACAGCAGTTCGAATATCTGTAGTAGTTTCATCACCATACACGTTTACGCCATCATAGTTAGGGTCAGAAGCCCTGTCGCCAGTAATGATGTTGCCTGTAGTGCCTTTACGGAGATAGTTTCTGTTATCATAACCCAACCAATCTTTGGCAGATATAATTTCTGTTCCAATTTTAAATGCAAACTTTTCGGATACCTTTTTCGCCCAACGCAGCGACCAGTTATTGTAGGATGATGCCTCCCGATAGCGGCTGTCGGCATTCATAATACCGGTTTTTACCTGAAAAGAAAGCCCCTGGTATTTGAATGGATTCTTACTATTAATAAGAATGGTTCCATTCATACCACCCGGACCATACAAAGCAGAAGAAGCTCCCGGTAATAATTCAATGTTGTCTACATCCAGTTCAGTAAGACCGATTACACTTCCTACAGAAAAGTTTAAACCCGGAGCCTGGTTATCCATACCATCCACAATCTGGTTGACCCTGGTGTTGCCACTGCCATTAAATCCACGGGTAGAGGGTGTTTTAAAAGTGAGGGATGAAGTAGTGAAATCCACGCCTTTCAAACTACTTAAAATGTCGTAGTAAGATGAAACAGGCGAGTTTCTGATATTGGCTGCACTCACCCGCTCAATAGAGACCGGTGATTCCAATATTTTCTGTGCCACTTTGGTAGCCGACACAACCACCTCCTGCCCCAGAGAATTGGAGGGAGCCATTTGAATCGTTAAATACTCAGAAGGATTGGTAACCACCAATTCCTGCAAAGCATAGCCTACTGACGAAAACAATACTGTAATGGGTAGTTTTTGATTAAAGGTGACTTTAAAATTTCCCTTGTCATCAGTAAATGTACCAACCTGAGAACCTTTAATGGTAACAGATACGGCAGAAATACTCTCATTGGTTGTGCGGTTAACAATTTTACCGCTGATGGAGGAACTTTGGGCGTAGGCAACACCCGTTAAGATGTTGGTCAACAAAAAGACCATCATATAGCTCGCAATTTTTCTCATTATGGTTTTTTTAGGTTTAAAAAGTCTAGCAAAGTAAGCAATGTTATTTTTTTGTAAAAATTTAATTTTTAAAAGTTTTTGAAAATCTTATCTCTTTTAAAATTGGGTAGATAAAATGTATGCCTGTAATTTAGCATTATGACAAATTTTAAATTCCCGGAACAAACCAAATTTTACAGTGGAAAAGTTAGAGATGTGTACACAATCTCCAATAAATGGCTGGTAATGATAGCAAGCAATCGTATTTCAGCATTTGATGTGATTCTTCCAAAAGCAATTCCGTACAAAGGACAGGTTTTAAATCAAATAGCTGCGTACATGCTAAAAGCAACGGCAGATATTTGTCCAAATTGGCTGATTGCAACACCAACGCCCAATTGTGCCATTGGTAAAAAATGTATTCCCTTTAAAGTTGAAATGGTAATCAGGGGAAATTTAACCGGCCATGCATGGAGAACCTACCAGTCTGGTTTAAGAGAACTCTGCGGCGTAGCAATGCCCGAAGGATTGCAAGAAAATGACTTTTTCCCGGTGCCAATTATTACTCCCTCGACGAAAGCAGCAGTGGGCCATGATGAAGACATTAGCAAAGACGATATATTAAAAAGTGGCATTGTAAATGAGAGCGATTATGAGCAAATTGAAAAATACACCAAGGCTCTTTTTGAAAGAGGCAAGCAATTGGCTGCAAAGCAGGGACTGATACTGGTAGATACAAAATATGAGTTTGGAAAAATTGATGATACGATCTATTTAATGGACGAAATTCATACGCCCGATAGCTCAAGGTATTTTTATGCAGAAGGATTTGAAGCAAGAAAAGCAGCAGGTGAAAAGCAACAGCAACTGAGCAAAGAGTTTGTAAGAGAATGGCTGATCGCAAATAATTTTATGGGGAAAGAAGGACAAGTAGTACCAGCTATGAGTGATGAATGGATTGATGTGATCAGTAAAAGGTACATCGAACTGTATGAAAAGGTAATCGGTGAAAAGTTTATTCCACAGGAATTGAGTGATCAAGAAACAATCGAAAAAATTACCCAGGCGTTGGCGGCAATTGATACTAAAAGTAGTCTTTAATAATTACTTTCATTACCAGGTCAATATAAATTTGCTGGCATAAAATATTAACGAGTCAATATTTTATTGTGGAGCTTTTACCTGAAATCTTTGATGTAGCAACGGACTTTAATCGGTTGTTAGAAATTCATTTCATAGTATTCAAAAAAATGTGTGTTTAAAATAACGTACACTCAAAAAAATAAATTTATGTCAGCCAGATTACTTTTTTTATGCCTGTTTTTTTTCAATGTTGCTTTTGCACAAACCAATGCCAATTTGTTAATAGGTACCTATACTTCCGGTAAAAGTGAAGGCATTTATGTGTATGCTTTCAACACCGAAACCGGAGACAGTAAAAAGCTTAGTTCCATTCAAACACCCAATCCCTCCTACCTGGCGGTTTCGCCCGATCAAAAGATTGTGTATGCTGTAGCAGAAACGGACGAGGCTAAAAAGGAAGGCACTGGCGGGGCGGTAAGCGCCTTTTCTTTTAACCACGCCAATGGAAGTCTAAATTTAATCAACCAGCAATTTTCGCAGGGCAAAAACCCCTGTTATGTATCCGTTGATAAAACTGGTAAATGGGTATTTGCAGGTAACTACAGCAGTGGTAGCGCCGTACTATTTCCGGTTAGGGCTGATGGTGGGCTTGAAACTGCAAAGCAGGTGCTGCAAGATAAAGGAACCGGCCCCAATAAAGACCGGCAGAAAGGGCCCCATGTGCATTCAACTGTACTTTCGCCAGATAACAAATTTTTGTTCACGCCCGACCTTGGTCTTGATAAAGTGATGATTTACCGGTTCGATGAAAAGAACGGAACGCTCAGTCCCGCCGCAACTCCTTTTGCAGCATCCGTTCCCGGCAGTGGTCCAAGGCATTTCGATTTTCACCCCCATAAAAAGTATGCTTACCTGATTGAAGAAATGAGCGGAACGGTGGTTGTCTTTAAATATAAAAAAGGAAAATTAACTCCTATACAAAGAACCACTACATTACCTACCAATTTTAAAGGTGTGATTGGCAGTGCTGATATACACGTATCACCCGACGGTAAATTTTTGTATGCCAGTAACCGCGGCGAATCGAATACGATTGCCGTCTTTTCGATAGACGCCAAAACGGGTAAACTTACTGCAATTGGTCATCAATCCACAATGGGCAAAACACCGCGAAATTTTAATTTTGACCCCCGCGGCAATTTTTTACTGGTAGCCAATCAGAATTCTGATGACATCGTTATTTTTAAAATTGATAGAAAAACCGGCATGCTGGCAGATACTGGTAAAAGAATAAATGTGCCCAACCCGGTTTGCATTAAATGGATTCAATAATTGGATTTTTATAAATCTGCTGCCCTGGTCATCTAATAGCATCTAAAAAATAATGTATGGAATTACTAACACCGGATAAAGGATTATTAATTTGGACGCTCCTTACTTTAACAAGTTTGGCGCTTTTTGTGCTGGCATTGATTTGCCTTTTAAGAAAAACTAGCTGGCCTGATATAACAACCAAACTAATATGGGCACTTTTCATCATTTTTGTACCAACCATTGGTCCAATCCTTTATTTAACCATTGGAAGAAGGCAAAAGAATTCGACTACTAAATAGGTAAAAACAGAACGACCACCAACGATAGTTTTGCCGTTCTGTTTGTTTCATTTTTAAAGCTGGAGACAAAGTGCAGGAGTGCCGGACAGAAAAGAGTACGTCAGGCGCCTATTTAAAATGGCAGTGCATCAGGATCATCATTTAAATTGTCATCCCTCCTGTCAATGTCTTGATCTGCCTCAGCCTCATTCCATATTTCCAAGCAAGAACAGTATTCTTTAAAAACACAGTCAGGGGCATATCCGGAGCAAAAATCAAAGTTAATCCGGCCGGTTTCGAAAATAGTCGTTTTGCTATCCAGTATTTCAACCGTCATTCTATAGGCTATGGGAATAGGTAAATTTTCCGGAAAACAGGTAGCAAGGTTCCAGGAAAACATCATGTAGCGGAATGCTTCCAAAACAGTTTTCATATCAGCTTCCGTTAACTGTTCTGCCGGCGGAAAATTGATAGATTCCAATCCGCAATAATAGCCGAAGGTATGCGGCGGATCCTCTTCTTCCACCCACTTTTCAATCTCTTCCATTTCTTCCTCAAAAGTCAACGGACGCTTATTTTCAACCTGTATTTCGGTTCGGCAGGCTGCATTGATATCAGCGAGCAGGTGGGGTAAATAGGGATGCATAGTGGTAGTAATTTATGTAAAGAATTGGGGTATTGGAAAGCCTATTCATATAAAGGTTTACCAAAGCCTTACGGTAAAGTTAAAATAATTCGATTGTAAAATAAAGCTGTTACCGGACCTATTTTTTAATACGGCCAGAATTTGAGATTAATTGAACGGCTTTTTATCAGTTGCATGTTCACAATTAGTTTGGACCGGTAGTTAATTCCTTGACCCAATAAAATCTTTGGTCAAAACCTTTTTGTGTTTTGCCCATTTACCCCCGGTTAAACCCTTCAATGCATTTGTTGCAATTACAAAATCAATCTGAATCCAATTCCCAGATTATTAAGAAATGAGCCACTCAAACTGGTATTAACCCCGAAAGACTTTGAGGTAGTTTGCGTAGTTCCGATGATGCTTTTACCGCTGTTGTAACTAACCCCTATCACGTCTGGAAGCAGTATTTCCAATTGCAAATTTTTAGAAACTGCAAAAGACAATCCTGGTGCAAAACTTACCTGTACACCTTTATTAATGTTTTTGGTTTCATCAGCATTGTTGCTAAAAGTAGTGGTTTGTGTTCTGCCGAAATAACCGGCTGTGGCTGCCCCGAAAAAATAAAAATTACTGGTGAGGTTTCTATAGCTCCGATAAAAAAATCCGGCATTGTATCCATTTGTTTTTGATGAAGCATAATTGGTTCCATTGTAGCCATTGGTATTTGATCCGTGCAGGTATCCAAGTGTGAACCCAAACACAGCATTGTCTTTCAATGCTTTGCCTGCAGATAAATTAAAATTTGTATTGCCGGATTTCTGTTTTAATTGATTGGGCGCATCGTAGTTGGAACGATTGAATCCCAATTGTCCACCAACCAGAAAAGAGCCTTGTTTGATTTGTGCGTTTGCAAAAACAATGGTAACGAGTAGGAGTAATAGCAAATAAATCTTTTTCATATTTTGTAGTTTTTAGGGAAGACAGATTAATGTTGAGTGTTGATGTTAAAAGTACGGTAAATAGTAAAGTCGATAAAAATCCGGCTGTATTGGCAGTAACAAAATTCACTATTGCATACATTCGTATGGAGGGCATGGAGCAATCTTAAAGTGGTTATTTAAAAAGAGTCTCAATTACAACAAAAGCTAAATAATCACACTATTCGTAACACCTTGTTAACCGCTTCGAAAATTCAGCAAGCTGTCACAAAGGAAAGACGAAGGAGAGACGAAGAAGATAAATTACGCAAAAACATGTTTTATTCCCCTTTTTTTTGATTTATTTCATCCAGTCTTGGCCTTAATCGTTGCTTACTTTTATTAAACACCATGCGTCCCTTTTCAATACCTTTTCGTAGTTCTTTTTGTGCTTCCAATGGCAGATTAAAAGTGGTTTGACATTCAACCGAACAGCAACCGTCATACTTTGCCGCACAATCGCTGCATTGAATAAACAACAAATGGCAACCATCATTTTTACAATTGGTATGTGTATCGGCGGGTTTTCCGCACTGGTGGCATCTGGCGATCACATCTTCAGTAATCCGCTCCCCCAGCCTGTCGTCGAATACAAAGTTTTTACCAATAAAGCGGCTATTTAACCCATGCTCTTTTGCCTGTTTTGCATAATTGATAATGCCACCTTCCAGGTGAAATACATTTTCAAAGCCATTGTGTAGCATGAAGGCACTGGCTTTTTCGCAACGTATGCCACCGGTGCAATACATGATGATGTTTTTGTCCTTGTTGTCTTGCATCATTGCTACAACCATAGGTAGCTGCTCTCTAAAAGTGTCGCTTGGTATCTCTACCGCTTTTTCAAAATGGCCTACTTCATATTCATAATGGTTGCGCATATCAATCACAATGGTGTTTTCATCCTGCAGCAACTGATTCATTTGATCAGCGTTTACGTACTTGCCTTTACGCTCCATGCTAAAACCTGGATCGCTGATGCCATCTGCCACAATCTTATCCCTCACTTTTATTTTTAACACCCAGAACGATTTACCCTGACTAAGCTTGTCATTTAAATCGTTGTTTGCATTTACGGCAATGTTTAAGCGGATGCCATTGAGTGGCTCAATGCTGTAGAGAAAATCTCTAAAGGCGGACACGTTTCCCTCCGGCACACTGATCTGTGCATTGATGCCTTCCTTAGCAACGTAGATACGACCAAATACCTTTAGCGCATTTAACCCGGCATACAGTTCATCTCTGAATTGCTGTGGATCGTCCACTGGAAAATATTGGTAAAAAGAAATGGTAGTACGAGGTGCTGTTTCGTCGTACAGTAATTTTTTGAGCTCCACCTGGGAAACACGATTGTGTAGTAATGCCATAATTTTTATTTGATCTCGTTTTTGTTACGGGAAATTATTTTACTGAAAGACGTTTTGCCAAACAATAAAACCAATTGGATGCTTGCAGGGCAAACCAAATTTTTTGCAAATATACCAACCATTGTAAAAAGGAGCAAGTGAAAAAGTATTTAATGTGGGGCGATGGGGGCTTAATTCTGTAACATAAGACATCCAACAGACAAAGGGACTGTCTTCTATAGGGTTACCAACCTTTACAAAGACTCTAATGAATTAAACGGTATTATGAAGGTTGGCAACCCTGAAGCAGACTGCTGCAACCGACAGATTTTAATCTAACAGTTTGGATTTCTTCAACAAGCGTGGGAACACCCTACCAT
>Ga0105049_10010874_pt1 | contig 10438 bp, 9 predicted proteins | sample MAT06_FD_78087 | JGI IMG/M metagenome (GOLD analysis project Ga0105049, IMG submission 78087) | Freshwater microbial communities from Lake Fryxell liftoff mats and glacier meltwater in Antarctica - MAT-06 | ecosystem: Environmental > Aquatic > Freshwater > Ice > Liftoff microbial mat | place... | reverse complement strand
CCGGCAAAGGGCTTGCCAATCTGCCAGTCTGCGGTGTGGAGAATTTTCATAGGGATGCGGTGATTGTCTATGTGCTGAAGTTCTCGTCGAGCCAAACACGGATATCGTTCAGCGAATGCAAACCGCCTTCAGACGGTAAACCCGATATGTGGACGGGATATTGGCTCAGGATGAGCGGACGCGGCAGATGAGCTGGAGGACATACAGCCGGATATCTTTCTCAAGAAACACGATAGCTGATTGAAGAATCTCTCAGCTTGCAGAAAAGGTTAAGGAGAGTCATCTCTCCGAGGGATCCGGCATCCGAGGCGGCGATGCGCGGGTCAGCGACGACGACGGCAAGGCATTTGGCGCGGGAAATGGCGACATTGATCCGGTTGCGGTCGAGGATGAAGGCCAGTCCCCGAGACCCGTATTCCCCGAAGCTGGAGCAGAGGGACAGGATGCAGACAGGCGCCTCCTGCCCTTGGAACTTGTCCACGCTGCCCACGCGGGCTCCGGCAGGAAGGGCACTCTGGAGAGAGCGAACCTGCGCGTTGTAAGGGGCGATGAAGAGTATGTCATTCAATACCAGAGGCCTCGTTGGGCCATTCATATCGGTGAAGGAGCATCCGAGAAGTTCCTGACAAATCGCAAGGACCCGCTGCACTTCCTCGTCGCTTTGCTGGATGTTTCCGTCGTGTTCGACCCCGCTGAAGACGATACCAGATTCCGCGTTAATCAGTCTGCTTGTGCCGGGCGGGACAGTAATTTTCTGCCGGGCGCAGTCGGGATGTGATTGAAGTCGTCCCTCGTAGATACTCTCCGAAATAAACCGGCAGACGCCCGGATGCATCCGACGGGATTCCCCGAGGAAAAGCCCGTAACCGGGAGGAACGACAGCATGATAGATCGGCGCGTCCGGCTTGCTGGCCGCTGTATCCATGAGGGCGTATTGAAGGACGGAAAGCCCCGCATCTCCGGGATGGGAACCTTGAATCGGCTGTTCGAGCTGCATCTGGTCGCCGAGAAGGACAAGGTTCTTTGCGCATCGGGACATGGCGACAGCATTGGCAAGTGAAACCTGGCCGGCTTCATCAATAAAAAGGAAATCCAGAGCTCCCTCCCACTCGGGGCGGGTAAAAAGCCATGCGGTTCCGCCAACGACTCCGTTTTCGTAGGCGTCGCGGGCGTCTCCAGTTGCCTTCACATAACGCAGGCCGGGAATGGGCAAGTTGCCGTCGCCACCGACTTTGATCCCATGGAGCTGGCCGCCCTGCTCCCCGGCCACTTTGCCACAAGCCTGCAGCAGGTTGATCACTGCCTTGTGGCTGTTTGATGTCACACCGACTTTTTTTCCGGCGGCAAGAAGTGAATGGATAACGTGTGACGCGGTGTAGGTTTTCCCCGTGCCGGGCGGGCCTTGAATGACAAGGCATCCGCCGTCCATTGCGCCACTCACCCGCATGGCAGCATCCGTGGTGGACTCCCCGGCATTTTGTAAGGACGCCGCAGGTGGAATCCGGCTGAGGAGCGCTGTCACAGGCTTGTGTAGATCGCTTTTCAGATGCCCTGCGGCAACTACGGTGAGCGCGGCCTGAATGGCCGAAGCGGATACAAACTCATCTGGCGTGAGAGAAGCGAATGCGGGAAATTGGCCGTCGAACTTGCCCTCCAACGACTTCTTTCCGATCTTGAGTTGAAGTTCCCCCATCGAGAGATCGAGGCCTGCGAGCGTGAACTTCGCACCGAGTTCGTGACTGAACATCACCTTGTCGCCCTCCGCCAGCTTGCACTCTTGGGAGGGATCAAAGCGGTAGGCTTGCACGAGGGATTGCTTTTCCGGCGTGGGAGAACCGGCGGCTTGGATTCCTTCAATGCAGCCTGGATCGTCCCGGAGGTCTTCAGGCGTTGTCTTCGCGCGGTCAAACATCCTCCACCAGACCGGCTTTTCCTCACGGCGGTGAAAGTCGATCAAGTCGGCAAGGGTGAGCGCTATGGCATCGTTCAGCTTGCGGAGCTTCGCCGCCGTGTCGAGGCGGGCGATCACTTCGGGGCTCAACACTGGCGGGTCGGCCAGCTCTGGGTTGGCTGCCGGGACAAAGAAAGGGATACGGTATTCCCGAGCCACGCTCCTCAGCCAATGCAGCAGCTCTGCGGTGGATTTGCAGTCGTCCTCATTGTAGTCGCGGATGTCCTTGAGAATGCCGCTATTCTTCCATTCGCGGGCCTGGCCGCTTTCGATCCATCGGGCGTATTGAACAATCGAATCGACAGCGGTGGCCACTTCGGTCGCGCGCTTTGGGCGGTAAAGGCGCTCGACCTTCTTGATCGAGTAACTGTCCTCCCCAATCCGCAGGCCATGACGGACGATCTGGTAAAGATCGACAAACACCCCATTCCGGAGAAGCGTGTCCACCTCGTCCTGCCGGGTGTCATGTCGGGTGCTCAGCCGCCGTATCGCGCTGACCTCGTAGGCCGCGTAGTGGTAAATGTGCATCCCTGGGTTCGCCTGCCACCGCTTGAACACCCAGTCCACAAATCCCTCAAGCGCGAGCTTCTCCTCCGCCCGGTCGTGCGCCCACCAGTCTTTGAAGGGAAGGAATTCCCCATCCCGCGCGCAAACCCCGAAAAGGTATTCCAAGCCCCCGGCCACCAGCGGGTAACCCTCCATGTCAAAGAAAACGTCTGCCGGGTGGTCGGGTGGCAGTGTCGCCAAGCCTATGGGTTCGCCATTGGCTCCAGTGGAGGGAAGAATCTCAAACTGTGGAAGCGCGTCGGGGCTTTCAAGCCGGTCTGTGGCAGTTCCGCGTTGGAGACGGGCTTGTGCGACAAGCTTCTCCAGCGAGTCGCTGGCGAGTCTGGGAACAGGCTTCCCGACAGCCTCCGCGAGTGCTGACATTGTGGCGATTCCCGCCCGCTTTAACTTCTTGATTTGTCCCACGGTGATGCCGGCCACTTGAACCAAATGGTCGGTTTCCGTAAAAAACTTGTCGGCGTATGATGTCCATCGACCATGATCGGCCCTGGGATTCGGTTCCGGCCGGTCAGCCATATTCCCAGTGAACCCGTCCTGCATGGCAAGAAACTCCGCCTTGATGCGCCGGTAGTAATGGATGAAGTCCTCGGTGCGAAATTCCACGCGATCCTTCGTTCCGAGGATAATTCCGAAGAATTCCGGCGTCGGTTCACCAGTGACGGCAGACAGCATTTCGGAGTAGCAGCAAAGCTGGATGGCGTAATACGGCTTTGGTGAACGAGCCAATTTCGTGTCCCAGACCTGATATTGCCCGGAGGTCGTCAGCATCAGAAAATCCGCAAAACCAGCGAACAGATCGCATTCAAGAGCTGCCTGATAAATCACAGGGGCTTTGTCTGCGATGGCTTGGATCGTAGCTTGCCGGGCGTTGGCCCCTTGCGAAACCTCGACCAGACCCACTCCCGAATCCTTGAATTCCGTGAGGACAGCGCTTTCATGCTGGTCACCGGTTTGTGCGATGAGCTTTTGATCCGCGCTTTCCGCATCGGGCTTTACTGCATTCCGATTTTCCAAATAATAGCGGTCCATCCACGATGCAAATGGCGAAGCGACATAGCGGTTGAGGTCACTCGGAGAGAAAAGCAATTGTCCGGCGTTCTTCTTCATCGGTTTATGGTGTGGAGAGGATGCCTGACTGACGGGAAAGACTCAACTGCGTTGCCGGGAATTAAATGGTGACCCGGCTGGAATCGTCTGGTTGAGGAGGTTCCGAGGGGTGCGACACCCCCTGTCACTGCGAGTGTGGCATTCTGCATTCATGGTAAAACTTCCCACCAAGCGAACCCGTGAGTTCCTGCAATCTGCAGTCTTCTATCCCGCGTCCGGTCTCGATCCGCGCCCCGTCGTTCATCTCGCCGACCGCTTCCAGAACTTCATCTACGTGGATTACAATCTCGGGTCGAGTAAAGTCGCTGCCGGATTCCTCAAAACCCGGTTTCCGGGATACGGGTGCGGGGAGGTCGAGGACCTCGATCCCGAGTCGTTCATTGGAGTTCCGTGGATGAAACTTCCCGCACCTCACAAAAATATCCCACGTCTGCTCGAGAAGCAGCCATTCATCAGGCTCGTTCGACTCAAAAAGCACGGCAATCGTCAGCCATCCACGGGCGCTGAGGAAATCCACATCCTGTTCATCAGAGGGGAAGCTCTGGTTGTTTACGAGGCTCTCTATGCACGAAGAAAAATCGTCCCGGCCTGCATCGCCTACTTGGATCACGGTATCCACGAGGGGAGGGATTTTGGCGACTTTCCCCCGCTTCTCGCATGGAAATTCCTCGAGAAACCGAATCAATTTCCGCGGTTTCTGTTCCACGACTACGGCGGCATGGACGAAAAAGCGGCAGACTTTCTTCCGCTCCACCCCCTTTATGTTCCCGAGAGCGACGTTGAACCCGACGAGGAAACCGCGCCTCTGTCTGTCGCCCTTCATAAACTGATGGAACCTCTCGACGAAATGGATATAAAAATCGCAAAAGTCAGCGCGATGTCCATCATTCATATGAGGCGGTTTTTTCATCGGGTCGAAAAAAGGCGCAGAAATACACTTCCAAAACAGGAGTTTGTGAATAATGAATCCTGACATGCTGCGACCCCTCCAACTCCCCGAAAACTTATCTGGAAAAATCTGGCTTTCTTCCATGCCCGGACGGTTTGAATCTCTTGAGGTCTTTCTCGCGCAGTGCCGGGCAGAGGCTGTGGAGGAGATCGTCTGTCTTGTTAGCGACGAAGAGATTGAGGAAAAGTCTGCGGACTATGCAGCTGCCTTTATGGAAAAGCGTTGGCCGTTGGCCATGACGCGGTTTCCAATCCCTGATTATGGCATTCCAGATGATATTTCGGGGCTTGTGGCCTGCGTTCGGGAGGTCGTTGAAAAGCTCAGACGGGGGAGAAAGATGGTTGTCCATTGTGCCGCAGGCTGCGGGCGGACTGGGATGGTTGCAATTGTGCTTCTGCTTCTGTCCGGTATAGATTTTCCCAAAGCGAGGGAGATTGTCGAAAATGCGGGATCGAGCCCCGAAACTGAGGCTCAGAATACTCTCCTGAAAAAGATCGCTGCATCATTACAAACAAATATGAAATCCAGAAAATTCAAAGCACTGCAATCCATTCCCGAAAATGCAATGTGTATTCCTATCTGCGTTATTGACCTCGGTTTTTCCGAGAGAAAGCCAACTCTCGGCATAGTATTCTCCCATGAAGAGACGGAGTGCTCATATACTTTTGGAGAAGGACTCATAACGGTAAACAAATGGCTCGCTCGTCTTGAGAAAGAAAATATGAAAGAGGCAGTGCTGATTGTGGAGGCTCCTCTCAGCATGGCTCTCACAAAAGCATACAATCCTTGCCACAGGAAAATTGAGCTGCCGAGCAATTATGATTTAGGAGCCGCACCACGAACCCCCAAAGGATGGTTTTATCAGGCGGGGGCCAATCTTTGTCTCGGATCGTCCGTTTTCCTGAGTAAGCTTAGCATTCCTAAATTCCCCAAATCGGTCCATATTGTTGAGGGCTTCTATTGCAGCATATCTCCAGGTGAGGTCCACGCTGAAGATATGGCCGTTGCAAAACATCTTTTGAAGTGTTTTCGGACTCCTGGAACCAAGTTGCACGAACCAAAAGCTCAGAGTGAAGACGGGAGTGTGTTCCTCCTTCCCGGACTCGATCCCCTCATTGAGGGAATTCCATCCGTGCTGCTGCGTCATGAATTGACGTTGGAGATCCCATAGCCTGCGGGATGATATGCATCCGTCTCATCCGATTGGCGATTTCAGAGCTTCTGGCCGGTCGAGGGGTCGCGCTCCATTGTTGGGGCGGATGCGGGGGGTCGGGGTTCATTGCCGCAGGGACTCTGGTTGCTTTCGGAACCGATCCATTGGAGTCTGCGCGAGTTGTCAATGAGGCCACGACGAAAGCCGAGACCGGATCTTGGCCGGAATCGGGCTGGCATTCCCGCTTGCTCACCCATCTCCTGCCGGTGGATCTCGGGGTAACAAAGGAGGCAAAGTGAAATCCATTGTTCATGTGACTCTTATTGTTGATGACGTATTCTTGCTTCGACTTTGCGTCCACGAGGTCAGGGAACAAGGGGATGTCCGCCTTCTGGCTCCAGTTCTGGAAAGAGACTGGGGCGACGTGTCACCCAAGCTTGTAGATCATCTGCTGCGGGAAGCGGAGGAATTGGCTGGGATCGAAATCCGGTCAGTCGATCTTCTGACCCAGACGCGCGAGCAAGAGGTTCTTCTCTCAGGAATTCTTGGATCCATTCATCTTTCGGTAGGCCATAGAACATTCAAACCATGAAAGTGGATCCCTCGCCTCGATTTCGATTATGAAGCGCATCCTTTGGATCTCTGACCCTCATTTGGATCATCTTTCCCCAGCTGCTGCACGGGCTTGGTATCAGATGCTCGCAGAAAGCAAGGCAGACACACTTCTTCTGGGGGGCGATTTAACAATCGCCAGGCATTTTCCGGGCACGATTGCTAAGATCCGAATGGCCTTCCCGGGAAACGTTGTTCTGGTCGCTGGCAACCATGATTACTACGGTTCCGGCATCGATGACTTCCGCGAGAAACTGAAGGAAATAGATGGGGTCATTGCGTTTGAGCCAGGGTGCCAAACCGAGCCGCTGGCTCTGGGACTTGGAATCTATCTCTGCGGGAGCGGCGGCTGGGGCGATGCCCGGGCCGGAGTTGGCGATGCTTCTGCCATGGCCCTTAGCGACGAGATCTTTATCCCGGATCTTTCATCAAGGCGAAAGCTGACCGTCAGGCTCCAACAACTCGGCTGTGTGAGTGCCAGGCACCTCCTGCGGCAATTTCATAAAATCCCGGCTCAGGCCAAACATGTGCTCATCCTCACCCACGTTCCTCCTTGGCCGGAAGCGACCTGGCACGAAGGGCATCCCTTGACGGCCGAGGCCTTACCTCGTTTTTGCTGGCTTGTTGGCGGGAACGCCATAAGCAGATTTGCGAAGACCCGACCCGAAACTCGGGTCACCGTGCTTTGTGGTCACACCCACGGCGGAGGAATCTGGAAGCACAGAAATATTGTCTGCCATAAAGCGGTGAGTTGCTACGGAGCCGCTTTGCACAATGCGACAATCACTGTTGGACGCGGATTACGTCTTCGCCGTTTGGAACATGTTGAGCCGTGCCGCCAGAGAAGTTGCATCTTAACTCGCTGGCGGCGACGGAAAAGCGGCCTCAAGCAGCGCAATAACGAACCCGGAAATCTTCGGCGCTTTTGAGGCCCGCGAACCCGCCACATTCAAGACCCGAACCCCGTGGACGGCGCAGAAGTTGCGAACGGCATCGGCGGCATGGGCCGGGTCGGCGAACATTTGGACATGAAGGCACGGGCGGCCGAGATCGGTCGCGAAACCACGGGTGCGCAGGGAGCCACGGGTCAGAGAAGCCCCGGACGTCACGATAAGCGTGCCGTCAGAATCGCGGACATTCAGACGCGTCCGAACCAGGTAATCAGCCGAGGCGGCCTCGACAAGAGGGTAGGAGAGCGGGATAGGGCCGTCCTCAGCCAAGCGGCCCTTCGGACACCACCCGCCGACAGCAACCCCGCGCGTCAAAGCCCAATCCAACGCGGCGCGGTCCGCGCCAGCCTGCCCACCGGAAACGATTTTTGCGATCATTTCCGCAGCTTATCCGCCGCGGTGTGTCAGGTGATGTCACAGAGGAATTATCGCTTGGCGTCTTCATTTTTTGGAACCGGGCGAACCTGCGTCGTAGATCGCGACCGTTTCCCTGGCGAGCTTGGCGACCGACTCGCGAAGGAGGGCCGGGGCGAGCACCTCGGCCCGTGGACCCCAGCTCATAATCCAGTTGCGAAGTTCCTTCGTGTCGGCCACCGCAAGCGAGAGTTCAATTTTTCCGTCCTGAACCTTGAGGATCTTTTGCGAGGGGTGCCAAACCCTCTCGCCGATCACCTTTGCGAGATCGGAAGCGAAGCGGATGCGCACCGTGGAAACCTCCTTGTGTTTGTAGGCTACCCCAAGGCTCCCGGCGAGGAGCGCGGGCACGGAAACTCCCGCATCGGGCTCGAAGCGCTTCCCGGTGGCTTTCGGGCTGCCGATTCTGGCAAGCGAGAATGTTCGCATGGCCTCGCGCGTAGGATCCCATGCAAAGAGATACCACTGGCTGTTGACGAGCCCGAGGTGGTAGGGGTGGACGGTTCTACTCTTGGGTCGGGGATCGTTTGCCCCCTGGTAGCGGAAAGAGACCACCGACTTGTTCTTGACGCTCTTCTGCAGGGTCTCAAAGGAATCCAATTCGGCCTTGCCCACTCCGGTTGTCCGGAAGCTCAGAAGCGCATCGAGATCCTGCCAGGTCGTGTTGACGGTGTCGCCGAGCACCGAGGCCAACCGTGCGAAGGAGGCTTTGATGCGCCCGCCCAACTCGCTCCCGTATTGCGAGGCCACCCGCTCCGCGACGAAGAGGAGCACGAGGTCGGACTCCGAAATTTCTATCATCGGCAGGTTTTCGAATGGGCGGGTGAGGTAGTAGCCGTTTCGCGCCCGGTCGAACTCGAGCGGCACGTTCATGCGGTCGCGCATGTAGTCCAGATCGCGCAGCACGGTCCGGCGCGTTGTCTCCAACTCGTCGGTGAAGTCGTTGCAGTTGGGATACCCTCCATCGGAGAGCATCTTGAAAATGCGGTAGAGGCGCTCGTGCTGGGGCCGTGTGAGAGACGCCGGCTTCCGGTTGTTCTCGGGAGACATGCCTTCCTCTTTAGCACGGAGCAACATGTGAACGCGACCGTTTTCCCGAGTCAGGCTGCAAACCCGATGGTCTTCTCTTCCTGCCCGGGAGTTTCCCAGCCAAGTGGCTTGTCCCGGAAAATCTCGGCGAGGCTGAACGGGCCCGGACCAGACAGCTGAGGCAGATCGAATCGTTCGCGGACGCACTCGGCTTGCGAGCGGCCGAGCTTCTCGAACTTCCATGCCGCCTTGAGTCGTCCGGGGCGGATTAACGCCCGGTCAATGCGGTGGATCGAACAGTTGAAGCTACAGATGATTTTTGCCTTCAGGACATCCCCGAGCAGCCCGTCCGTTGCGTTCAATAGATTTGAGGTCGCGGTGGTCCGCCCTCCCTGCTCATTTCCATCCACAAGCAAATCCTCAGCATCTTCGATAATGAGGGCGGTGGGACGCTCATTTCTCATATTCCGGCGGACCCATGTCGTTATAATTTCGGGGCTGGCTGCGCTCGCGAAGAAAATGGGAGGAAGATATATGAAGTCAACTTTGCGCGAGTAGGAGGCGATGAGATGGCGAAGAAAGCAGGTCTTGCCGGTGCCGGGTTCACCCGAGAGAAGAACGATGCCGGATTCATCGCCGGTCAGACTGCCTCCGATCTCTTCCGCCCAGGATTCAAAGTGCTTGCCATACAGTAAATTGAGATCGTTGCCCTCGCAGCGCCATTTTCGTGGGATGGATACGTTGTGGAATTCCATATCCCCCAGTCCATCTCTGCACAGAACCTGGAACTCGGGGTTGCTACGGTTCCTGCGGGGGTGCTTGAACTTTTTGAGCAGCGCCTGAACCGTCTCAATACCCATTATTCGGTCTGGAGTGCTCAGCCGAACAATTGCGCGGCCATTTTGGCAATCAAAACAGCACTCGGCAACTCCTCCCTCCCCAAGATCAAGCAGCAACCACTCAATCTGCTGGTTTTTGATATTCCAATTTGTATAGGTCCATGAACGCCGGTGCGGGATGGCGTTGCGGAGCCCGTCGGCAGATGCACGGACGATTACCTTTATGGTATGAATTGAAGCGTCTTTATCTGGAAACCAGTCCACTTCGAGCCTTCCCCCTTCCGACCTCGGATTATAGCGGAATTTCTGGTTGTGGGTGACGCCAGAGGAAGAGAGGGGAAACTCGGGGGAACTATCGAGGGATTGCGGTGAAATGTTCATTCGGGACACACTGACAGCTCGCATGTGACATGAGGTGTCACAGGGGCGCTGCTATATCGTCCTGGATGATTCCATCATCCAAAACCCCTCCTGCGGCGACCATCACCTGCGGCCATTCCCTCTCTTCGCGATGAACTGGCCGCTGTTAGCTCTTTTGCTTGGAGCGGGGGCGAGTCTCGCTTGTCTTGTCGGCGCGATGAATACCGCGCTCGAGAGGCGGATCATTGATAACGTTCCCACTTCCAAAACAAGCGGGGTATTTATCGGGTTTGTTAAGGTGAAGGGTAGAGCCGAGTCGGACACCCCTCTGACCAGCTTTCTCTCCGACGTGGAGTGTGTCTATTATAACTGGTCAGTCTCGGAGCACTGGAAACGAACGGTCACCGAATCCTACACCGACAGCAATGGAAAGCCGGCCACTCGAACACGCGAGGAAGAAGGCTGGACATCCGTGGCTGGCGGCGGCGCAAGAATCCCGTTCGTTCT
>Ga0105049_10010873_pt1 | contig 10439 bp, 7 predicted proteins | sample MAT06_FD_78087 | JGI IMG/M metagenome (GOLD analysis project Ga0105049, IMG submission 78087) | Freshwater microbial communities from Lake Fryxell liftoff mats and glacier meltwater in Antarctica - MAT-06 | ecosystem: Environmental > Aquatic > Freshwater > Ice > Liftoff microbial mat | place... | reverse complement strand
TCATAGACGACCGAGAAAAGTTGGTCGACGACGCTGCGGTCGCCCGCTTGAAGCCGCAGCAGCAATTCGGTCGCGGAAGGTTGGGACATGGTGAAGTTTCAAAGCGTGGTGGGATCTAATTCGATTTCATTCGTTACTGGCACTGGCTCGCGATTGTGTAACTGGACGTAATGGCAGGGGATACGCCCAAAGAAAGACGTTCATGGGCTTCGTTCTCACGTTGTGTGAATTTACCATAAATCCTTTGCGGTTTACCACAAATTTTTACGTGTCTTCTGTTGTTGAACGAAAGTTCTTGCATCTGTCGATTGATCCCGCTTTTCAACATTGCTCGGGAATGCAATCGATCGCAGGTTTCCGAGCTTTTCCAGGGATGGCGACGACAAGCCGTACCGGAAAACCACGGTGCATCACGGCGACCATTCGAACCAACCATGCAAATTCCCACCGTCTATCAAATCACCGAAAACCAGCAACTCGCCCGCTCGATCGAAACGCTGCTCGACTCAAGCCGTTTTACTGTTGTTTGGTTTCAAACCGTCGACGAATTCGTTTGCCATCGTGAGCAATTTCGCCAAAAAAGTGAATGTCATGGATGCGTTTTGTATGACGCTTGCTCGAGCATGGCTACCGAGCGACTTTATTCCCTCGCCTACGAAAGTCTTTACTCCATGCCCATCATCGCCTTTACCGAACCGCAAGGACCGTCCGCCAAACTGCTACTTGATTCGGGAGCTTTTGTGGCGCTGGGACCTGATGAACTTGAATACCAGCTTGTGAAGAAGCTGGAATGTGCGTTGAATTTCGATCACAATAATCGCGAGATGCTCGAGCGTGCAGCACGCAGCCAAGCGGCTTCCAGCAAGTTGTCGACTCGACAAGCCGATGTCGTTCGAAAATTGCTGGAAGGGAAAGGCAACAAAGCGATCGCTTTTGAGCTTGGCCTATCGACGCGAACGATTGAGATCGAGCGAGCGCTGATCCTGCAAACGTTCGAGGTTAACAATGCGATCGAACTGGCGAGAAATGTCGGGCAGTATCAAGGGATTGCAATGCTCGCGTCGCGATTCCCCAATCTAAACGGCGATTTTCAGCGACCCTGCAAGCTGCTTTGACCAGTTTGAAAATTGGGGTTGATGAGATTGATGGTCCAGGGTGGCACGTCAATGAGGTTTCGAAGGGCGTGGTGAATAACGCTCCAATCACGCCCTTCGAAGACTCAGGGGCGTGCCACCCAAACCCAATAGGGACAACTATTCTGGCGAAGCTGCGATATCGGTGATCTCAGGCGCTCCTGTTGTTTCTTCGGGCGGGACGCGGACGACGGCGATCAGACTGTCTCCGTCATCGACATTCATGATGCGAACGCCTTGCGTATTGCGTCCGATGATGTTGATGTCAGCGGCACTGATTCGCTGAATCTTGCCTTTGGCGGTCATCATAAAGATTTCGTCTTCGTCGTTGACCCGCGCGATCGAGATCACTTTACCATTTCGAGCACTGGTGCGAATGTCGCGAACTCCCTTGCCACCACGACGCTGAGTTCGATAGCGAGCCGAGCTTGAAGTGGACTCTTCCGCCGTTTCGGCTGGCTCCGCGACTTCAGGTGTTTCGACGACTTCGGGTGTTTCGACGACTTCGGGTGTTTCGACGACTTCGGGTGTTTCGACGACTTCGGGAACCGATCCATCCGCCGGAAGTTCAGGTTCATCGACCACTGCGTTGCGACCGAAGAACGTGCGTTTGCCGTAGCCGTTTTCACAAACGGTCAGCAATGTCGCATCAGGATCGGCAACTACCATACCGACGACGCTGTCACCTTTGGAGAGACGAATTCCCTTTACGCCGGACGTATTGCGGCCCATCGGACGCGCGTCGGATTCGTTGAATCGAATCGCCATGCCGCTGCTGGTGACCAGCACAACTTCATTATCTGGACCAACGACCGCAGCGTCGATCAATGCATCACCTTCGCGCAACTTGATTGCAATGATGCCGCCTTTTTTCGGTCGGCTGTATTGCTCCAGCGGAGTTTTCTTGACGAGCCCGTCGACGGTTGCCATCACGACAAAGTGACCGGGTTGATTGAAATCACGAACCGCGAGGCACTGCGCAATCTTTTCGCCTTCCTCAAGATTCAGCAAATTGACAATCGCGCGACCACGGCTTTCGCGACCAAGTTGCGGCAGGTCATAGACCTTTTGCCAACGAACTTTTCCCGACGTGGTCAGGAACAACAAGTACGCGTGGGTGCTGGCGACGAACAGATGCTGGATCGGATCTTCATCGTCAGTCTTGGCACCTTTTAGTCCCTTGCCACCGCGACGCTGCGTGTTGTAGACGCTCGACGGAGTTCGCTTGATGTAGCCACGGTGACTGATCGAAACGACCATCGTCTCTTCGGTAATGAGATCTTCCAAGTCGATGTTGCCGACTTCTTCCATGCTAATCTCGGTGCGGCGAGCGTCGCCGAACCGTCGTTTGATCTCTTCAAGATCTTCGCGAATGATCGCGTAGATTCTCAATTGATCGGCGAGGATATCGAGGTAGTCGATGATCTCAATCAGCAATTGAGCATGTTCGTCCGAGAGTTTTTCTTGCTCAAGGTTAACCAATTGGCCAAGCGTCATCCGCAAGATCGCGTCGGCCTGAACGCTCGTTAAGCGGTAGCCTTCGGCTTGACCTCGTTCGGAAACGAACTGTTCGAAACCTTTGTCTCCGAGGGCGCGTTGCATCATCGACGCTGGGCATTCGATCGCCATGATGCCTTGCTTCGCCTCAGCCTGCGTGCGGCTGGCGCGAATCACGCGGATGACTTCGTCGATGTTGGCCAGTGAAAGCAACAGCCCTTCGACGGTATGCTTGCGGCGGCGAGCGCGTGCGAGTAAGAACGTCGTCCGGCGACGGATTACGATCACGCGGTGGCGAATGAACTCCTGCAGCATCTCCTTGATCGTCAGCTCTCTTGGCTTGCCATCAACGAGCGCCAGCAGGATCACGGAGAACGTGTCTTGGAGCGGCGAGAATTGGTAGAGCTGATTAAGCACGACATCGGGATCAGCGTCTCGCTTCAGCTCAATGACCAGCCGAACGGGATCGTTCAAGTCGCTCTCGTCACGAATTCCCGAAATGCCTTTGATCCGTTCTTCGTTGACCAAGGCAGCGATCCGTTCGATGACGCGATCGCGATATTGTTGGTAAGGGATTTCCGACACGATGATTCGTGAGCGGTTGCCCTTCATTTCTTCGATCTTGCACTTCGCGCGGACAACGATTGTGCTGCGTCCGGTTTTGTAGCCGCGTCGAATCCCGGCGCGACCGCAGATGATGCCGCCGGTCGGAAAATCCGGCCCCGGAATGATGTTCATCAACTCTTCGATCGAGACATCAGGGTCGTCGACCAAGCGAATCAATGCATTGCAAACTTCGGTTGGATTGTGAGGCGGAATGCTGGTTGCCATCCCGACGGCGATGCCGCTGGTGCCGTTGATCAGCAGATTCGGGAAGCGGCTCGGCAGAACCGTTGGCTCCGTGCGAACTTCGTCATAAGTCGGGATAAAATCGACGGTGTCGAGTTTCAAATCGTCCAGCATCATCGCCGCGACGGGGCTGAGCCGCGCTTCGGTATATCGCATCGCCGCTGGTGGGAGGCCCGCGACGCTGCCAAAGTTTCCTTGTTTGTCGATCAGCAGGCTGCGCATGTTCCATTCCTGGGCCATGCGGACCAGCGTTGGATAGATAACGCTTTCGCCGTGCGGGTGATAATTGCCCGAAGTATCGCCGGAGATTTTGGCGCACTTGACTCGTTTTGCCCCAGGTCCCAGGTTCAAGTCGTTCATCGCGACTAAGATTCGCCGCTGGCTGGGCTTCAGGCCGTCGCGCACATCAGGCAGTGCACGGCTGACAATGACGCTCATCGCATACGTCAGATAGCTTTCCCGCAGCTCATCCTCGATGGGCAGCTCGATCAGCCGCAGCGCGCCAGCGCCACGAAAGCCACCTCGATAATCACCGCCTGAATCACCATTTCCTAGCGGTGAATCGCCAGGAGGAATGTCGCCGGGGGTCAGATCATCTGGCGGCAAATCACCGGGAGGTGGAAGGTTGCCAGCGCCAGAATTGCCGTTGTTGTTGCCGTCGGATGACAAGGATCTTTTGCCTGAACAAGTGTGTCGCACGCGGGGGATACTATCGCATTGTCGCGAGCGATAGATTCTATCGATTCATCAGGTTTTTCACAACGGCCCAAAGCCCTTCGCGATTGCTTGCGAAGCTTCGGGATTGTGTCCGCAAAGTCTTGATTGCCAAATACTTGTGAATGCGTTTATCCGAGCGGCTACAATCTTCCAAACAAACGACAGCCATGGCTATGACTATCGCCGGTATTCAGGTGGGGAAAATCCGCAGCGAAGGCGATTCCCAGACGTCGAATTCGTCGAATTAAATTGATGATCTCATTGCCATGCGGCTCACTGCCGTTCTCGATTTGCGCTCAATCGGTAGAATGCAGCCGAAATAACCGTTCAATTGGCCCAGGCATCTCCGTACGTTTTAATGACTACCGTGCAAAGTCCCACGATAACGACCGTTTGGAACGTACCCAACTTTCTGACAACGGTGCGGTTTTTCTTAGCGTTAGCCGTCATTCCGCTGATCGATTGGCATTGGTACGTCGCCGCGACGGTGGTGTTTTTAATCGCCGTCAGCACCGATTGGATGGACGGCTACTACGCTCGTCGCTACGGTCAGGTCACGAAGCTGGGACGAATCTTTGATCCGTTCGTCGACAAGATAATTATTTGTGGCGCATTCATCGCGTTGGTTGCAGTCGACGGATCAGGCGTCGAGCCGTGGATGGCGATTGTGGTCGTCGCACGCGAGCTATTGGTGACAAGCTTGCGCGGAATCATCGAAGGTGCCGGCGGCGATTTTTCGGCCAGTTCGCTCGGCAAGTGGAAAATGGTGTTGCAGTGCGTTGCGGTCGTCGCGGCGCTACTCTGCTTGGTCGCGGCGACGCCGGACTATTGGCTGGATCTCATCCGCGCGGTTTCTCTTTGGGCTTCGGTGGGGCTGACGGTTTACTCAGGTTTTGATTATGTGTTGGCTGCCGCTCGGGTGCTGCGAAGTGGCGAAGGCACCGCCTGATGCCTGGAATCGTTGAAGAAATCGTTAACGGAACGTTCTACTGCATACTCGCTGCCAGCCTGTTCGCCTGGGTGCAGATCGTTCGCAAAAAAGTCATGAAGCGGTTGCCGATTCTTGAGCCGCAGACCCGCAAGCTACCGTTCTGGACGTTGGCGGAATTCTTTGTTTGCTTTGGAATGTTTATTGTCTGCACGGCGGCAGGGCAGACGGTAAGCCGTCGTTGGATGTCGCCAGCAACCATTGAAAAACTTAATTCCGGTACCTTCGATGATTTTTCCAGCCTATCGTCAAACGACCTGCTGATTATGATCATGACTGGAAGCGTTGCTAGTTTGCTGGCGATGCTGAGTGTGGTTGTCTGGATGAATCTTGTTTCGCGGCGACTCTTGAACGCGTACGGCCTTTGGCCCAACTGGGACGACATCAAGCTGGGTTGCAAGGCGGCTTTCTTCGTCCTTCCGCCGGTGCTGTTGATCAGTACTGTGATCGACCATTTCGTTGCTTATGAACATCAGGTGTTAGACGCGATTGGTAAGCAACCTGCCATCGAGACGCTCTGCTTGCTGACCTTCACGACGGTGCTGTTCACGCCGATTTTTGAGGAATTCTTGTTTCGCATGTTGCTGCAAGGCGGTGCGGAGCAGATTGCGAGAAGATTGAAGTTGACAGGGCGTGTTGAAAGTTTACCTGAGCATTTGAACGTTGATCCAATTCCGGCGTCGGAGGTGGCAACGTGGCCTTGGTGGCCAGTCTTAATGGGCAGCGCAACTTTCTCCATGATGCATATTGGACAAGGTGCTGCGCCGATTCCGCTGTTTTTCCTTGCCCTTGCGCTTGGATATCTTTACCGCCAAACCGGCCGCCTCTGGCCTTGCATCACGGTCCACATGATTCTCAATACTTTCACGATTGTGATTGTGATACTAACGGTTTATTTCGAGAAGTAGAAAATTTCAGGTGTCGCCCTGTAGCGTTAGCACAAGCTGCCGACTCGTCGCTGCATCACGGTGCTCACAGAGATAGATGCCTTGCCAAGTTCCTAGTGCCAACTGCCCGTCTGCGATCGGGATGATCAAGCTGCAGCCCATCAGCGACGATTTGATATGCGCTGGCATGTCATCGGTGCCTTCGATCGTGTGAATGTAGTCGAGCGTTTCGGGAACAAGGTGGTTCAGCGCGGTTTCAAAATCGATTCGCACGTCAGGATCAGCATTCTCGTTAATGGTCAGCGATGCGCTCGTGTGCTGAATGAAGACGTTCAGAAGTCCGATTCGAACTTGACGCAATTCAGGAACGCTGCGAGTCACCTGTGCCGTGATCAGATGAAATCCGCGACGCATTGCTGGTAATGAGATTGAATGCTGTGCCCACACTTTGATTCACTTGTAAGGGTTGGAGTGATAAAGACTAAGTTGTCCGGTTGCGGCAACGGTAACGATCGGGAAGAGTCGAACATTGAAGTTCGGATTTTTGCTTAGGGTATCCGATAACTGGGTAACCGATAGATAGCAAAGTCGGCAGCGAACTAAACCGCAAACTCTCAACCTTCGGATCAGGAATCGAAGCTATGTGGCGATCCTTTTTTATCGCGATCGGTGCCATGATGATGATCGTCGGCGTTGAAGCGATGTTGATCGACAGTGCTACTGTCTACGCAGCGGCTGAATCTTCTGCTGCGCAGTTCATCAATCCCAATGCTCCCCCAGCGATCATTACCCGGGAAATCCGTCCCGGCGAATGGACTCCGTGGGTGATTTTCAGTTTGGGGGCAGTCACGGTGCTGTACGCACTCACGCTCCCACAACGTTGGGGGAAAGCGGGCCATGCGGGCTGATCAAATGGCGCTGTGATCATTTCAACGCGCTACTCTCCCTCTGGGAGAGTCGGCCTGTCAGGGCCGGAGAGGGTTTTCATTCGCTGTGCCCTCCCCGGCCCTGAGAGGCCGACCCTCCCGCGAGCGAGAGGGTTAGATGTACACCAGCGATGAAGCACCCGGAGATAGCGAAAACTTTGGAGCTTTCACATTGTTTTCGATGCTCGGATTGCCGAATGGTTAAAGGCGAACAAATTTCTAGTTCATTCCAGCGAGATCGAGTGCCGTGGCAAGCCGTCTAACGAAACTTCAACAGTTACGCAGCGACGGACCGGCCGCTGCTCCCACTCGAACGACACAATCGCTTTGCGATGATTTTATCGCATATTTACGCGGTGAATGCCATCTCGCCGAGAACAGCATTGAGGCTTACGGCCGCGACCTCAAGCGCTTTCTCGCCTGGGTCAGCAAACGCCCAATGGGCAGCTTGGGTGTCAACGATTTGTCGGACTTTATCGCCACGCTTCACGATCAAAATTTGGCTCCGGCGTCGATCGCACGCGGAGTCGTCGCGATTCGCACGTTCTACAAATACCTGCAACTCGAAGGCGTCGTCACCGAGAATCCAGCGGAGCTTCTGGCCACACAGAAAATGTGGCAGCGAATTCCCAAGGTGATGTCGCCCAGCCAAGTTGACTCACTCCTTTCCGCACCGCGCCGGATTGAAAAGTATGCGGTTCGGGATCGCGCCATGTTAGAAGTTCTGTATGCAACGGGTTGCCGTGTATCGGAAGTCTGCAATTTGAAAGTCCGCGATCTGTCGCTGGCCGAAAAGCATCTAAGATGCGAAGGCAAAGGTGGGAAGCAACGACTGGTACCAATCGGAAATCGTGCCATCGCTGCACTGGAAACCTACACCGCAGAACTTCGCGGAATCCTGGCCTCGCGGCAGCCACAGCCGCCAGAGCACGTATTTTTGTCCCGCAGCGGCAGAGCAATGGACCGAATCATGCTTTGGCGATTGATCAAGCTCTACGCCCAGCGGGTTGGAATCGATCCTGCGATCAGCCCCCACACGCTGCGGCATAGTTTTGCGACGCACTTGTTGGCTGGCGGAGCGGATTTACGTCAAGTGCAAGAGATGCTGGGGCACGCCAGTATTCAAACAACACAAATCTACACGCACGTCGAGCACTCACGACTTAAGAAGGTTCACAAGCAATTCCATCCGCGTGCCTAGTGTTAACGGAGTTGTTGAATGTCATTGAAAACGGCAAAGACCATCAGGGAAAGCAACGCCAAGACGCCTGCCATCGTTAACTGCATTTGCAGCTTCTCGTTGACTGGCCGGCCCAGCACAGCTTCGGCGACAAGGAATACCATGTGACCACCGTCGAGCGCCGGGATTGGCAAGAAGTTGAGAATCGCCAAGTTCATACTCAGCAGCGTCAAGAACATTAGCAATGCTGACATGCCGCGACTGGTTTCCGCTCCCGCAGCACGGAAGATTGTGATGGGACCACCGACTTGCTTGGACTGAACTTTTCCTTTGACGAGCAAAGATAAGAACTGGAATACATCACCCAATCGACGCTTGCTTTCGCGGATTCCTAACGTGAACGCTTCGCCGACGCTGGACGCATAATGTAAACGCTCCACGCCCGCGAAGCCGATGCCGCGCTCTGACCAAGTAACATCCGTAATGCTTAGCTTACTGGTCGATTCAACGATCCGATCGTTTCGAGACGCTAATACCGCAAATTGAGTTCCTTCAGGAAGCGACTGGATAACGCGAACAAATGCGGTCAGTGGATACTGCGTGTTAAATTCCCAGCCCTCCGAAAGCTTCTTGCGTAACTCTGCGAAATCCGGTCCTGCGAGTGATTCCGGGATTTTTCCATCGGGCCAGCGGACTGCGAAACTACGTAAAACGTCACCGGCGAGAAGCGACTCGTCGCTACCGGATGAAGCGCTGAGCGATTCGCTTGAGCCCGCATGTTCGGTGCTGGTATTTGCTGCGCTGGCACTATCGACACTGGCGATGGTGGTTAACGCTTCGAAGGCAAACTCAAAGCGATCGAGCGCGATGATGTTGTCCGTCGCGCTGATTGGCGACGTTGACCGAGCACCTTTGGAAGGCGTAATCGTCAACTCAATTTCCTTGGCATCTTTGTCCGCACCGCGACGCAACGTCAACGTTGTCGGCTTGGATACGTCGGCGAGCAACGAAGGCAACGAAAACGCGTCAAGGGTTTTGTTCCCGTCGACTGCGACCAACACGTCACCGACCAAGACACCCGCTTTGCTGGCCGTACCATCTTTCAACAAAGCCTTCACCGGACCAACGGCAAATCGAACACCTGGAAGCTTTAATGATTGAGTTGGGAACGTCACATCGACTTCGGTGGCATCGGTCCGGCGCAGGGTCAGCGTGACTGGTTTCGTGACGTTTTCTTGAAGGTACTTACGCAGTGCGATCGAACCCTCAACGTTGTCGTCGGACCCATCTCCGGGCAGCGGCGTGCCATCAAAGGCAATCACTTGCGCCCCGCCATCGGCCGCAGTGAGAACAGTCGAAGCGATCGACCCGGGCCTAGCGAACGAATTTTTATCGAGCTTATTCGAATCTGGCATCGAAATGCCGATCATCCGCATCGATGGATCATCGGGCATTCCCACAGAAGCCAAACTGTATTTGATTTCACGATCGGGATACTCAACCGAAATGCCGACTTCCTTGTTCGGGTCGTCCATGCCCTCGGTCAAAATCGCTAACTTCATTTCGCGGAAATGCAGTTGTTCATCACGCGGAATTTTACCGACGCTGACAACTTTGCCACCCGGTTCGATACCCGCTTGATAAGCAGGACCACCAGGTGTGACATCACCGACCACCGCTGGCGTATAAGGCACGCCATAGGTAAATGCGATCATTGCGAACATAACGCCCGTGATCAAATTCATGACGACGCCGGAGCTGATGATGATCATTCGTTGCCAAACAGGTTTGGCTGGAAAAGATCGTGGATCTAAAATTACCTTGTCTGATTCGTCTTCGGGGTCATCGCTATTTGCTGGTCGCTGGATGCGTTTCGCTTCTTCCTCTGCTTTTCTAGGATCGTCGTCTTGACCGAGCATCTTTACATATCCGCCCAAGGGGATCGTGCCGATGCCGTACTCAGTCTCGCCGTAGCGGAAGCGTCCGAGCGTTCGTGGAAATTGAATCGGGCCGATTTTGATCGGAACATCGAACCCAACATAAAACTTCTCGACCTTAACACCGCACCACTTCGCCGCCAAAAAGTGACCCAGTTCGTGAACAAAGATCACGAAGCCGATCCCAAACGCGACCCGGACCCACAACCAAAGTTGTGTCACGAAAGAATTTAAAAAAGACGGTGCGGTCGCTTGCGCAAAAACGCCATCTACCGCACTTATCGCTAAGTTGAAGAAATCGATCGAGCCTGCCACCGCCGTACCT
>Ga0105049_10010871_pt1 | contig 10441 bp, 9 predicted proteins | sample MAT06_FD_78087 | JGI IMG/M metagenome (GOLD analysis project Ga0105049, IMG submission 78087) | Freshwater microbial communities from Lake Fryxell liftoff mats and glacier meltwater in Antarctica - MAT-06 | ecosystem: Environmental > Aquatic > Freshwater > Ice > Liftoff microbial mat | place... | reverse complement strand
GGCCGCAACTCAACGCGCTGCGCTGACCCGCCAGACGGCGTTGCCAGCATCATCGGCCACCAGCAGCCCGCCACGGCCATCCAGCGCCACCCCCACCGGCCTTCCGCGCGCCTCGCCGCGCGCATTCAGGAACCCCACCAGCACATCCAGCGGCTGGCCATCCGGCCGGCCATCGGTGAAGGGGACAAAGACGACGCGGTAGCCGCTGGGCGGGCGGCGGTTCCAGGAGCCGCGCTGGCCGATGAAGGCGCCGGCGGTGAAGGGGGCGGGCAGGCCGCTGGCTTCGGTGATCGCCAAGCCGAGCGATGCGGTATGGGCGCCCAGCGCATAATCGGGGGCGATGGCCTGGCTGACCAATTCGGGATTGGCCGGTGCCCGCACATCCACATGCTGGCCAAAATAGCTGTGCGGCCAACCATAGAAGCCGCCCTCGCGCACCGACGTCATGTAGTCCGGCACAAGGTCGGAGCCGATCTCGTCGCGCTCATTCACCGCGGTCCACAATACGCCGCCGCGCGCCAGCGACAGGCCATTGGGGTTGCGCAGGCCGGTGGCATAGGCGCGGTGCTGGCCGGTGGCGATGTCGACCTGCCAGATCTGCGCCCGGCCCTCCTCGGCTGCCATGCCGTTCTCGGCGACATTGCTGTTGCTGCCGATGGAGACGAACAGGCTTCGGCCATCGGCGCTGGCCACCAGATTTTTGGTCCAGTGATGGTTCAACGGGCCCGCGGGCAACTCGACCAGGCGCGTGCCGGGCTCCGCGATGCTGGTCTGTCCCGCGGTGTAGGGGAAGCGGCGGATGGCGTCGGTGTCCGCCACATAGATGGCGTCGCCCAACTGCACCATGCCGAAGGGCGAGTTGAGCCCGGTGAGAAGCACCGAGCGTGTCTCCGCCACGCCGTCGCCATCGGCGTCGCGAAGCAGGGTGATGCGGTTGGCGCTGGGCGCGCGCCCGGAGCCCGCGCGGGCCATCACCAGCGCCATGATGCGGCCGCGCAGGCCGCCATGACCCTGCGGCTTGGGCGGCGCGTCGCTTTCCGCCACCAGCACATCGCCATTGGCCAGAACCAGCACGTTGCGCGGATGGTCCAGCCCGCGCGCGAAGGCGGTGACGGTCAGGCCGGCCACCGCTTCCGGCCGCTCGCCCTCGGCCCAGCCCACGGCGGGGGCGATGTTGACGGTGGGCAGGACGCGTGGGTCGGGCGGCGGCAACTCCGGGTGCGGCCCCACCCCCGCGGCCAGCGGCAGCCTGGCCGATTCCGAGCAGGCGGAGAGGGCAAAGGCACCGCCGCTGGCCAGGATGACCAGCAGCAGCCAGGGAAAGATTTTTTGCATGCCCCGGCAACGCCGGGGGGGTGCCGGGGTTGCTTCAGCCCCGCTTCATGGCCCGCGTCAGCACCCAAAGCGGCAGCAACCCCACGAGCACGATCAGCAGCGCGCCGGTCGAAGCCTCGGCCAGCCGTTCATCGGAGGCCAATGTGTAGACCCGCACCGCCAGCGTATCGAAATCGAAGGGCCGGATGATCAGCGTGGCCGGCAATTCCTTCATCGTATCGACGAACACCAGAATGCCGGCCGAAAGCATGGCGCCGCGCGCCAGCGGCATTTCCACCCGCCACACCGCCCGCCCGCCGCTGGCGCCCAGCGATCGTGCCGCGTCGCGCATCGAGGGCTTGAGCCGCGCCAGCCCGCTATCGAGCGAACCCAGCGCCACCGCCATGAAACGCACGAGATAGGCGAAGACCAACGCCACGAAACTGCCGGAGAGAACCAGGCCGATGGAAACCCCGAACTGCGCCCGGAACACCCCATCGAGCCAATTGTCGAACAGGCCGAAGGGCATCAGCGTGCCGACCGCGATCACGCTGCCGGGCAGCGCGTAGCCCAGCCCGGCGATGCGGCTGGCCCAGCGCGGCATCACCCCCCGATCCAACCGTGCCCCCCAGGCCAGCACGGAGGCCAGCGCCACCGCGAGGGCCGCCGTCAGGCCGGAAAGCAGCAGCGAATTCGCCGCGAAGGGCACGAGGCGGCTGAGCGCCAGAGGGTCCCCGGCCTCCAGCATCAGCCAGAACAGCGCACCGGCGGGCAGGCCGAAGCCCAGCAGCACGGGAATGGCACAGCACAAGGCTGCCAGCCAGCCCTTGGCGCCGGTCAGCGCGACGGGCTGAAACGGCGTGTGGCGGGTGGTGGTGGGATGGAAGCGCCGGGCGCCGCGGGCCAGGCGTTCCAGCAGCATCAGCATCGCCACCATGCCCAGCAGGGCCGCAGCCAATTGGCTGGCCGCGCCGCGATCCTCCAGGCCGAACCAGGTCTCGTAGATGCCCGTGGTCAACGTGCGCACGCCGAAATGCTGCACCGTGCCGAAATCGGCCAGCACCTCCATCAACGCCAGCCCCACACCTGCCGCCATGGCCGGGCGCGCCAACGGCAACGCCACGCGCAGGAAGGCCTTCCCCAGGCTGTGGCCGAGCGTGCGGGAGACCTCGATCAGGCAGGTGGACTGGCTGAGAAACGCGTTGCGGCACAGCAGATAGACATAGGGGTAGAGCACCATCGCCATGACCAGCGCCGCACCCCACAGCGAGCGGATTTCGGGGAACCAGGCCATCTGCCGCCATGTCAGCCCGGTGGCGGCGCGGATGGAACCCTGCACCGGCCCCGCCGCATCCAGCAGCCAGGTGTAGGCATAGGCCGAGACATAGGCCGGCATGGCGAGTGGCAGCAGCAGTGCCACCTCCAGCACCCGGTGGCCCGGGAAGCGGCAGGCGGTGACCAGCCAGGCGGTGATCACCCCGGCCGAGCCCGCCATCAGCGCCACCAGCATGGCGAGCAGGGCGGAGTTGGCCAGCATCTCGGGCAGGGTGGTGGCGGCGATATGCGCCCAGACCGGCCCCGCCGGCACCGCCGCCGCCAGCAGCACCGCGCCCAGCGGCAGCGAGACCAGTGCCGCGAGCGCCAGGCCGGCCAGGCTCAGGCCAGGCAGGCGCGGCTGATGGAGGGTGAGGGACATGAGTTGCGAAGTATTCGCATTCTCATGCCGTTGTCCAGCCTCCCATGCCGGGCAGCAGGCACGAAGATGGAGCGGGTCTTCCGCCTCAGGTCTGGCCGGCCTTGCGCGCGGCCCATTCGGCGGCGGTGAAACGCTCCACCTCCACCCGATCGGTCGTGCGGGTGTACCAGCCCCGGCCATGCATACGGCCGACCAGCTCCAGCTTGGGCGTGTCGATATAGTTCCGGGCGGCATCGAGAACGGCATCGTCGCGGACATGCATGGCCAGGACGCGGCCCATCACGATCGTATGGTGGCCCACCGGCACCAGCTGGAAGGTCTCGCATTCCAGCGCCACCGGGCTCTCGGCGATGCGCGGCGGGCGGACCTTGGTGCTGGCCAGCTTGGTCAGCCCGGCCTCGTCCAATTCATCCAAGCCCGGCGCGAAGTCGGTCGCCGTCACGTTCATCGCCGCCAGCGCCGTCTCGGGCACCAGGCAGACCACGAATTGGCCGGTGGCCTGGATATTGGCCAGCGTGTCCTTCGGGCTGCCCTGCGGCCGCGGCCCGCAGCCGATGCAGACCACCGCGGGGTCATCGGCGAAGGCGTTGAAGAAGGAATAGGGCGCGGCGTTGACCTGGCCTTGCGCGTCCTGGCTCACCACCCAGGCGATCGGCCGCGGCACGATTGTGGAGACCAGCAGCTTGTAGCGCTCGCGCGCGGGCAGGGCTTCGAAGTCGAACAGCATCCGGGGGGTCCTTCGGGTGGGAGTGACGCTTTCTTGGACCGCGCGCCCCGGCGCTGTCGAGGGGCCATCCGGCTTTCACCTTCTCTTAGCATGCGCGGGCCTAGATGGAGCCTCCACCCAGGAGCCTGTCAGAATGCGTGTGTTCCAAGACCTGTCCGTGGGCGCGAAGCTCGCCGTCGGCTCCGCCCTTGCCATACTGATGCTGGTGGCCCTGGTGCTGGTGGTGCGGATGGAAGCGGACATGGTCTCCGGGCAGCAATCCAGCCAGGCCAATGCTGCCCGGGCTCAGCTATTGGCGACCGAGGCGGCGCTGCAGGTCTCCCGGGCCAACGCCGCCCAGCGCGGCGTCCTTCTGGCCCAGGACGCGGGCGCGATCCAGGCCGAGCAGCAGGTCATTCAGGTGGCGATGCGCGAGGCGCGGCGCGCGGCCGGTGAGGCCCGCCGCCTGGCCCAGGCGGCCGATGCGCGCGCGGCGCTGGATGGGCTGGTCGGCGACATCGAGATCATGGACGGCCTCAACCAGGAGATGGTCACCAAGCGTGGCGAATTGCTGCAACTGCGCGATGAGCGCCTGCTGCCCCGCCTGCCCGAATTCGACCAGGCGCTCGAAAGCGTCGCCGCCAACCTAGCCTTCGGGTTGACAGGGGAGGCGCTGGAAAATGCGCGTGAAGTCCTCAACACCTACAGTTTCGTGGTTAATTAGGTGCGCCTGGGCGCCAACCGTTACCTCGCCACCGCCGATCAGGCGGCGGCCAGCCGGGTGCGCCGGGCCGCCAGCCAGCAGCGGGTGCATCTGCGCCGGCTTGAAAGTGCGATGCCCGATGCGATGGCGCAGGATGTCCGCCGCATGGGCGCGGTGGCCGAGGACATCGCGCTCCAGGCCGATGCCGTGATCGTCCTGGGGACCGCGATCGAGGCGATGCGGTGGGAGCGCATCGTGCCCATGGTCGCGCGCATGTCGGCCTCGGTGGAGCGCGCGGTGACGGCGCTGCGCGGCGACCTCGAACGGTCCGCGCAAGGCACTGCGGCGGCAATCGATGCGATCGACCGGCAGGTGATGATCGCCGGCGCCGCGGTGGCTGTGATGCTGCTGCTCTTCGGCTTTGTGACGGCCCGCGCCGTGGGCACGCCGCTGCGCCGCCTTGCCACGCAGATCGGGGAGATCGCCGCCGGCCGCACCCAGCTTCCGGTCCCGGATCAGGAGCGGCGTGATGAGATCGGCCGCATCGCCGGCGCGCTGGAGGCGCTGCGCCTCTCCGCCCGGACAGCTTTCGGCCACGGCCAGATGCTGGAGCAGATGGGCAATGGCGTGATGGTGGCCGATCCGAACCAGGACTTCACCATCACCTATCTCAATCCTGAATGCGTGGCGCTGATGCGCAGCGTGCAGTCCAGCCTGCCCGCGCCGGCCGAGGCGCTGACCGGCTTGCCGCTGGCCCGGCTGGACCAGGGCCTGGGCGGGCTGCGTTCGATGATGGCGGCACCCGAGCGGCTGCCGCACGACACCCGCCTGCGCATCGGCGGCGAGTTCTTCGATCTGCGGATCAGCGCCATCCGCGACGATGCCGGCGCATTCGTCGCCACCATGCTGGTCTGGCGCCTGGCCACCCGCCAGGCCCGGCTGGCCGATGATTTCCAGGCCGAAGTGGGCTCGGTGGTCCAGGCTGTGGCGCAATCCGCGCGCGACATGCGCCAGGGTGTGGAGACGGTCGGCCAGGCCGCCGATACCGGTGGGCGGGAAGCCGATGCTGTGGCCGATGTCTCGGCCCGCGCGGGCCATGATGTGCAGGCCGTGGCGGCCAGCGCCGAGCAACTGGCCGCCAGCGTGGCCGAGATCACCCGCCAGGTGACCGAGGGTGCGCAGGTGGCCCGCGCAGCCGCCGAGGAGGCGCGCGCGACCGATATCACCGTGCAGGGTCTGGTGCAGGCCGCAGCCAAGATCGGCGACGTCGTGCGCCTGATCAGCGACATCGCGGGCCAGACGAACCTGCTGGCACTCAATGCCACAATCGAAGCCGCACGCGCCGGTGAGGCCGGCAAGGGCTTCGCCGTGGTGGCCTCCGAGGTAAAAAGCCTGGCCACCCAGACCGCCCGCGCCACCGAGGATATCGCGGCACAGATCGGTGCCATCCAGAGCACAACCGAGGCCGCGGCCGGCGCGCTTCGCAACATCGGCGCCACCATCGAGCGGATGAACGAGGTGACGACGGCCATCGCCGGCGCGGTGGAGGAGCAGGGTGCTGCCACGCGTGAGATCGCCCGCAGCGCCGCCCAGGTGGCCGAGGGCACGGGTGCGGTGGTGCGCCGCATCGGTGATGTGCAGCGCGCCGCCGGCGCCACCGGCCAGGCCGCCCAGGGCATGCGCGGCACGTCGGAGGCGCTGAGCCAGCAGGCGGACACGCTGCGCCACAAGGCCGATGACTTCCTGGCCAGCATCCGGGCCTAGTGGTCCGATCCTGACGCTTGGTTCCCAAGCGCCGGGTGAATCGGCCCGCCGAATCAATAGCGCCCGCGCAACCACTCCAGGCACCGCTCGAAAGCTTCCGGCCCGCGCAGCACCGCGCCGCCGGAAAGCGCCACGCCGCCGGCCAGCATCAGATTGTCGGCCAGGCCGAAATCCTCCACCGCCAGGCCGTCGGGCGTCACGCGCGCCTGATAGTCGCGGGTCTCCTCCGTCCAGGCCAGCACCGGCCTTCCCAGGGCGCGCATGAAGCCCATTTCCCAGGCCGTGCCGGGGTCGGCCGAGGCGCCGCGGAAGGGTGTGATATTCGCCACCAGCGCGTCGCAGCTGTGGATATGCGCCTCGTTGGCGATGTGGATGCGCAGCCATTCCGGTGCTTCGGGAGGCATGGCGGGCGGGGTCAGGGGCAGGTCGAGCGGGAAGACACCGATCAAGCCATGCCTGGCGCAGGCAGCCTTCATTGCGGCCCCGCGCCAGGCGGAATCGGGGAAGAAGACGTCCGGTCCGGCCAGATAGATGCGCATCCCCTTCAATGTCAGCATGGTGGGGCAACGGGCAAGCCCCGCGGCATCGACAGCGCGGCCCGGGCATGCTCAAGCCCGGCCATGATCGGCATTGATTTCGGCACCACCAACAGCGTCGTTGCCCGTGCTCGGCCCGGCGGCGTCGAGGTGGCGCAGCTTGGGCCCGCCGATGTCTATCGCTCCATCCTGTGCTTCCAGGGCTCGGCGCGCGCCCATCTGGCAGGCCCCGCGGCGGTGGAGGCGTATCTGGACGACCCCGGCGGCACACGCCTGATGCTTTCGCTGAAAAGCCATCTTGGCCAGAAGGGCCTGCGCGACACGCTGGTCTTCGGCCGGGTGATGGAGCTGGAGGATCTGGTCGGCCTGTTCCTCACCCATCTGCTGCGTGAGGCCGGCGTGGCCGCGGGGTCGCCGGTGGTGGTGGGCCGCCCGGTGCGCTTCGTGGGCGAGAGCGCGGATGACGCCCTGGCAGAAGCCCGGCTGCGCGCGGCCTTCGCCCGCGCGGGCATCACCGATCTGCGCCTGGTGCCCGAGCCGGAGGCGGCTGGCCATCGCTTCGCCCAGGGCCTGAACGCGCCGGCGCATGTGCTGGTGGGCGATTTCGGCGGCGGCACCAGCGATTTCTCCGTGCTGCGCTTCATCCCCGGGGAGCGCGCGCAGGCGCTGGGCCATGCCGGCATCGGCATCGCCGGCGATGATTTCGACGCGGCCATCATGCGCCATGCGGTGGCGCCGCTGCTGGGGCAGGGCGGGCATTACCGGGTGATGGAGCAGGCGTTGCCGGTGCCCGTGGCCTTCTTCGCCGGCTTCGCGCGCTGGCATCGCCTGGCGCAGATGCGCAGCCCGCGCATGCTGCGCGACATCGCCGAGGTGGCGCGGATGTCGGACGTGGCGCCACAACTCGCCGCCCTGATCGGGCTGATCGAGGATGAGCAGGGCCTCGCCCTATACCGCGCCGTCTCGGCGGTGAAGGCGGCCTTGTCCTCGGCCGAGGAGGCGGAGCTGGATTTCCACCACCGCGGCTTCGACCTGCGCCGGCGCATCACCCGTGGGGAGTTCGAGGGCTGGATTGGCCGCGACGTCACGCGCATCGGCGCCTGCGTGGATGCAGCGCTCGGCCACGCTGGGATGGCGGACATGATGATAGATCATGTGTTCCTCACCGGCGGCAGCGCCTATGTTCCGGCGGTGCGACGGATCTTCGAAACCCGCTTCGGGCAAGAGCGGCTGGCCGGTGGCGGCGAGTTCACTTCGGTGGCCGAGGGGCTAGCCTTGATGGCCGGGCCGTGAACCTGCTGCCGCTGATGTTGGGGTTGCTGGCAGCCTTCGCACCGCTGGCCATCGACATGTATCTGCCCGCCTTGCCGGCCATGGCGGTGTCGCTTGGCGGCGATTCCGGCGGCGCGCAGCTGACCATCGCGGCCTATTTCGCCGGCATGGCGGTGGGGCAGTTGGTCTATGGCCCGCTGACCGACCGGTTCGGCCGAAAGCCGCCGCTGTTCTTCGGCGTGGGGCTGTTCATCATGGCCTCGCTGGCCTGCGCGCTGGCGCAGAGCATGCCGCAGATGATCGCGCTGCGGTTGCTGCAGGCGCTGGGTGGCTGCGCCGGCATGGTGGTGGCCCGCGCGGTGGTGCGCGATGTGGCGCATCTGCGCGACCCGGTGCGGCTGATGGGGCGGCTGATGCTGATCATGGGCGTCGCACCCATCCTCGCGCCCTCGCTGGGCGGGGTGATCGACCAGTTTTTCGGCTGGCGCGGCATCTTCCTGTTCCTGGCGCTGTTCGGTGGCATGGCGCTGCTGCTGGTGGTGCTGAAGCTGCCCGAAACCCATCCGCCCGAACGCCGAATGCGGCAGAACCCGGCCGAGGTGCTGGGCGCCTATCTCGGCCTGCTGCGCGACGCCCGTTTCCGCCGGCCTGCCCTTGCCTCGGGCTGCGCCATTGCCGGTCTGTTCGCCTATATCGCCGGATCGCCCTTCGTCTTCATGGAGGTGCATGGCGTGGCGCCGCAGCTCTATGGGCTGCTGTTCGGGGTGAATGCGGTGGGCATCATTGCCGGCAGCCAGATCTCCGGCTGGGCAGCCGAGCGCTGGGGGCGGGAGGCACTGTTCAGCGGCATGCTCTGGGGCATGCTGGCCATGGCCGTGGCGTTGCTGCTGGCAAGCGGGCTGGGGCTGCCGTTCTGGACGGTGTTCCTGTGCCTGTTCCTGTACATCACACTGCTCGGCCTGGTGCTGCCGCTGGGCACGGTGCTGGGCCTGGCGCATTTCCCGCAATTGGCCGGCACCGCCTCGGCGCTCATGGGCACCTTGCAATTCGGCCTGGGTGGCGTGGCGGGGGTGGTGCTGGGGCTTTGGCATGATGGCTCGGGCGTGCCGATGGCCGTGGTGATCCTGGGCTGCATCCTGGCGGCCAATCTGGCCTGGCGGCGTTGACGGGCGGGGGGCGAGGCATGAAGCTTGCACCATGCAGATCGCCCGTCGCGCCCTTCCCGCCCTTCTCGCCATGCCGGCCCTGGCGCAATCCTGGCCCGCGCGCTCCATCCGCTTCATCATCCCCTGGCCGCCGGGCGGGCTGAATGATCTGGTCGCGCGTGCGTTCAATGAGCGTGTGGCCCAGGGGCTGGGGCAGACGATCATCAATGATTTCCGCCCCGGCGCCGGCAGCCGCATCGGCGTGGCCGAAATCGCCCGCGCCACCCCTGATGGCTACACCATCGGCATGGGCAATCTGGGGCCGCTGACCATCTTCCCCAATCTCGACCGCAACCCGAGCTATGACGTGGCGCGCGATCTGGTGCCGGTGGTGATGTTCGCGGCCTCCCCGCTCGTGCTGGTGGTGAACAACAGCCTGCCCGTGCGCACGCCGGCGGAATTGCTGGCCTATTCGCGAAGCCGGCCGGGCGGGATCAACTATGCCTCGGTCGGTGTCGGCACGGCGCAGCATCTGATCTTTGAGATGCTTCGCGGGCAGGTCGGCCAGCCGATGACGCATGTGCCCTATCGCGGCACGCAGGATGGGCTGATCGCGTTGATGCAGAACGATGTGCAGGCGACCTTCGACGCGCTGCCCTCCATGCAGGGGCCGGTGCGCGATGGCCAGGTTCGCGCCATCGCCGTCACCACGCCGCAGCGTGTGCCCAGCCTGCCGGATGTGCCGACGATGAAGGAGCTGGGCTTCGATGTGGAAGTGGCGACCTGGTATGCGCTGATCGTCCCCGCCGGCACGCCGGCCGCCATCCAGCAGCGGCTCTACGATGAATACACACGGGCGGCGCAATTGCCCGACATGCGGCGCTTCCTGGCCGTACAGGGCCTGATCTACCTGCCGAACGCCCCTGGTGAATTCGCCGCCCGCATCGTGGCCGAGACGCGGCGCTGGGGGGAGATCATCCGGGCGAACAATATCCGGCTGGATTAATCCCGCACGGGCTGCAACAGCAATTGGTCCAGCCGCTGGTCCCGCGGCTTGCCGAAAGCGCCTATCCCCAGCACCAGCCGCCCCTCATGCTCGCGCCGCAGCGTGCCGAATATCCGGTCCCAGATACTCAGGTTGAAGCCAAAATTGCTGTCGGTCTCCTCCCGCCGCTCGCTGTGATGGATGCGGTGCAGGCTGGGGGTGATGGTGACCTGGCGCAGGGCCGCATCCAGCCGCGGTGGCAGGGTGGTGGCCGCGTGGTTGAACATGCTGGAGACGTTGAGCAGAAGCTCGAATGCCCG
>Ga0105049_10010870_pt1 | contig 10441 bp, 9 predicted proteins | sample MAT06_FD_78087 | JGI IMG/M metagenome (GOLD analysis project Ga0105049, IMG submission 78087) | Freshwater microbial communities from Lake Fryxell liftoff mats and glacier meltwater in Antarctica - MAT-06 | ecosystem: Environmental > Aquatic > Freshwater > Ice > Liftoff microbial mat | place... | reverse complement strand
TCCTAAGTCTTGAAGTGGATTTTGAGGACAGAGCTTCATTACTTAAGACGGCAACAAGTGATTTGGGTGAAAAAAGTCTTGATGACTATGGAGGATCTCGGCTTCAAATTTGGACATGCAGAAATTGTGGTGGCAAAATCATACGACCTGGCAATCAAGGACCTCCGACAAGGAATTGTCCAGATTGTGGCAAATAGTATTAATCAGCCAACCACTTCAACTTCTGTGGCGGACGTCCGTAATGTCCGCTCTCAAACTTTTCGAATCACATTCCCCAACAGTTTGTGGAAGTGATACCCCGCGATTTCTCGCTTCACGCTGAACCGGCCCACGGAATAGGACCTGCTGTTCAATCCGCGTTGGACTTCTTCGCAGACGACCACGTCTTCCACTTGCACCTGCTCGGCCACCGCGAGGCTATCGCGAATGAAGCTCGCGGTGATTCCTTCGGCGAAGTAGAAATCGAAGACGACCCGACAGCGGTCCTGGCCAAGGGGCAACACGAGGTTGGTGTCCATCACGCCATCGTAGACGTTGATCATGAAGTTCGGCCAAGCCCACCAGTAGGACGCCACGTCGCCGGTGCGGGTTAGCCCCGCGGTGCCGTCGCCGGGCTTGAGGGGGCTGCTTTGCAGGCTCGTGAAGCCGTGAACCGTCGTGCGGTAGTCGCGGTAATCGAGCACCCCGGCGAGAGCGGGGTGGACGGAGTTCACATGGTAGCCGCCGTCCAGGTAGTTATCGACGTAGACCTTCCAGTTGCACGCGATGTCGTACGTCCTCCGCTCGGCGAACTTCAACTTCTCGAACGGCTTGCGGGCTTCCACGAATGCGGGTAACGGGTCGAGGAATTGTTCGATCGATTGCGTCGGTCGATCGAGGTGAACCCAAACGAACGGCCCCCATTCGGTAACGCCGCCGAGCGGGACGAGTCCGTGATCTTCTTTCGCGAAATCCTGCACGCCCTCGAATTCGGGTGTCCCGCGAAGGCGTCCGGCGAGGTCGTAGGTCCAGCCGTGATACCGGCAGCGGAGCTTATCGACGATGCCGCAGGGGGCCGTTTCGATCGGGGCGGCGCGGTGCCGGCAGACGTTGTAAAAGCCCCGCAAGATGCCGTCGGAATCGCGGACGACGAGGATCGGTTCCCCGGCCACATCGGCGGTGAGGAATGCGCCCCGGTCGCGGACTTGTTCAGTGCGGCCGACGGCTTGCCAGGACTTCGCGAATACTCGTTCGCGTTCCAGGGGAACCATCCGCGAGTCGGTGTACCAAGCGTTCGGAATCGTCCGGGCGGTTTCGAGGGGGCGAGTCGAGTCGAAACCGCTGAGCAAATCGTTCATGGCAAGCCTCGGCGCTACGCGAATTGCGGCGGTTCCACTACTTTACGAAGAACCTTTTCCCGATCCCACCACGGGGTTCGCCATGCTGCCGGAAACCATCCTGCAATTCGGCTCCGGCCGGTTCTTGCGGGCGTTCGCGGACTTGTTCATCCACCACGGCAACGAGCAAGGCCAGAACGTGGGACGGGTGGTGATCGTGCAATCGACCGGCGACGGGCGAGCCGACGGCCTCAACAAGCAGGCGGGCAAGTACCACGTCGTCGTCCGCGGTTGGGAAGGCGGCCAGGTGATCGACCGCGTGGAAGAATGCCGCAGCGTCAGCCGGGCATTGCACGCGCCGACCCAGTGGGCCGAAGTGTTGAAACTGGCCGCATCCCCGCTGATTCGCACGATCCTCTCGAATACGACCGAGGCGGGCTTTGCACTCGATTCCGAAGACAAGCCAACCGACGCCCCGCCGAAGTCGTTCCCCGCGAAGTTGCTCGTGGTGCTGAAAGCCCGCTTTGATGCGGGCCAACCGCCCGTCACGATCGTGCCGTGCGAGTTGATCGAAGGGAACGCCCGGATTCTGCACGCCCTTCTCGTGAACATGGCCGAGAAGTGGGAGTACCCCAAGGAGTTCGTGCGGTGGATGTCGAACGACTGCGTTTGGCTGCACACCCTCGTGGACCGCATCGTCACGGGCACGCCGACGGAACACCCGCTGCTCGCAGAAGACCCGATGGTGATCGTCGCTGAGCCGTTCGCGTTCTGGGCGCTGGAGGAGAATCCGAGGTCGGGATTCCAACTGCAGCACCCCGCGATCACACGGGCGGCGAACGTCGAACCGTACTTCTTACGCAAGGTGCGGATCTTAAACGCGGCCCATACTGCCCTTTTGATCAAAGCCAAAGCGAAGGGCTACCCCATCGTCCGCGACGCGGTGAACGATGCCGAACTCGGGCCGTGGCTCTGGAAATTGCTCAGCGAAGAAATCGTCCCGACGCTCGAAGGCCGCGTCGATCACCCGCTGAAGTTCGCCGAGCAGACGATCGAGCGGTTCAAGAACCCGTTCATCGACCACAAGTTCGCAGACATCGCCCTGCACCACGAAAGCAAAATGAAAGTGCGGCTGCTGCCGACGCGGGACGAATTCTCGGCGAAGTTCGGGAAGGCGCCGGAGTTGCTCACGGCGGTGATTGAATTGGGCAATCAACAACTCAAAGAATGATTCGAGCGTTGATCTGCGTATCTTCATTGCGCAGCTTACCACTCCAGCGGCTTTCCTTCCAATCGGTAGAAGTACTCCGTGATCCCGTGCGTGGTGATCGCACCGAAGGTGTGCCACAGCCAGTGAGTGCCCATCGGCAAGTCGCCCCAGGGGGTGTTGTCCACGAGGCGGCAGAACCAGGCGATGCCGAAGCTCAGCAGCGAACCCGCGACCCAGGCGACGTGTCGGAATCGAGTGCGGATCAGGACGACGATCAGCGGAATGATCATTATTGCAGCGAGGGAGGCATAGGAGAGGTTCACGGGCCAGTTGGGGTTGGGAAATTGAATCAGGCGGAAGACGAACATGTTCACCGCGAGGTACACGCCCACCAATCCGACCGCGGCGGCGAGCACCCAGCCGAGTCCGTAAATCCGGCCGAGGCGGATCGTGAGGTAAATCGAGCCGGCGGCCCCGAGGAGCGAGATCGGAATCACGTCCATCAGGAACCAGACTTTTTGGGTCCGGAAAGCGTGGTAGAGCGTGCCGCCGATGCCGCCCGCGAGGAGGATCGGCATGCAGCAGACGACGAACGGATATTGTAAGTACCGCCCGCGAAGCCGCCACAGCCAGACGAGCACGATGATGATGAAGAACGAAGCCGTGACCGCGTTCCACGGTTCGGCGTAGGGCACGGCCGCGGGATCGGGCGGCGTTTCCTTGTACCGGGGTCCGCCGTCCGCCAATCGATTGGGCTGATCGCTCACGAGGAGGATGTCCGGCTTGGGAGCGGCGGTTTCGGATTCGGACGGCATGGGTTCTCTCGTTCCGGCGACCAACGAATTCGCACCCATTGTAGAGCGAAATCGCGAACCCGCACCCCGGCCCAAGGAGGGGTTTGGAAAATCCGCGATGTGCGCTTGACGCCCCCAAACGACTCCCTATAGAACCGCTACCTTGGACCGGTCGGCGGGCGGAACCCCGACGGTCTGAGGAACCCCGATTCCCTTCGCTCCGGCGCTCGCGGTCGGAGAAGCGATACTGGATTTTTCGACGACGGACGCCGATAGCCTTCGCACCCGGCCTCCCCGAACTTGAGGAGCATTTATGACCGCCCGACGCCTGATGAGAGCCCCCGCACTCGCGACCGCCCCGGCCGACCAGCCTTGGGACGACGAACGCCTACCGACGATCGTCGGGGCCGCCGCCGCCGAGGAAGACGACTCGGAGGAGGACGACGACGACGACCTGGACGACGACGACGATGAGGACGACGACCTCGACGACGATTTGGACGACGACCTCGACGACGACCTCGACGAAGAGGAATTCGACGACGAAGAGTTCGACGACCTCGACGACGACGAGGACGACGACCTCGACGACGACGAGGAAGAAGAAGACGAAGAGGAAGAAGAAGCCGTTTGAAAAGTCTTCCACCGCCGGGTTTCCCGTCGGAATCCCGACGGGAAGTGGTTTTCCCGCGATTCGGCCGATTGCACCGCCGCATTCGCGGGCTATAATTCTTTTCAGACGAGCGAAACCCTGACCACGCCGACCGACAACCGGGGGTGACCGCCATGCCGAACCCCAAACGACGGCCCAACGCTGAGCCCTCCGCCGTTCTCGCCCGCTTGGCGGAACGGCCTCAAATCGATTTCGAACTCGAGTTCTACGAACGGCTCCTCACGAAAGTCCCGGACTTTTCCGAAGCCCTTCGAGCTCAAGCGAGCAATTTAACTGTCAAGGGCCTGATTAAAGAAGGGCTGAAAGTCGATCAGCGGCTCGTGCAGCTTCGGCCGAAAGACCCCACGGTCCACTACAACCTCGCCTGTCGCTACGCGCAACTCCGGCAAGCGGACCTCGCGCTGCGAACGCTGCGAACCGCCGTCGAGCTCGGCTACCGCGACTTCCGCTACATGGTCCAGGACCGCGACCTCGATTCGATCCGCAAAGACCCCCGCTTCCGAGCCCTCCTCCGCGAGTACGGACCCCGCTGAGATCGGCCTCGCTGCCATGCTCGCACCATTGATCGTCGCCGAGGGCTTGTCCAAGGTTTACGGCACGGGCGCGACCGCGGTCACTGCCCTCGACGGGGTCAGTTTCACCGTCGAACCCGGCGAACGAATCGCCGTCCTCGGCAAATCCGGTTCGGGAAAATCGACCTTGATGAACCTCCTCGGCGGGCTCGACCGCCCGACCGCGGGCCACCTCAACGTGGCAGGGCACGATCTTTACAACCTCTCGCGCCGTCAACTCGCCGAATACCGGCTCGCGAGCGTCGGCTTCGTCTTCCAGTCGTTCCACTTGCTCGGCTCGCGGACCGCGGTGGAGAACGTCGAACTCCCGCTCAAGCTCGCGGGCCGACCCCGCCGCGAACGCCGGACCATTGCACGCGAACTGCTCGAAGCCGTGGGCATGAACCATCGCGCGGACCAGTCTCCCACGAAACTCTCCGGCGGCGAACGCCAGCGAGTTGCGGTTGCACGAGCCTTGGCGAATTCGCCCCGCCTCGTCCTGGCGGACGAACCGACGGGCAACCTCGACACGGCCAACGCCGACGCGGTCATGGCGCTCTTGCTCGCGCAAGTCGGCGACCGCGGCGGCACGCTCATCCTCGTTACGCACGACGACGACCTCGCCGCCCGCACCGCGGACCGCGTGCTGCGAATGCGCGATGGACGCATCGTGGTCGATTGAAACTCAGATCACTCCGCGAGCCACATCCAACGCCCAACAACCGCGGAGGTGGTTCGTGCCGTTGCGGCAGTGGTCCAGAATCTCCGCATCCGTCACGCCCGATTCTTCGAGGGCGTCGGCGAGAATCGGGAGGCGGTCGAAGGCGCGAAGGGCGTGAATTTCGCGGGCGATGCCGAGGACGGCTTCGGAAAAGTTGACCGTCCGACCGTCCGGTTGAACCCACCCGCTGCCGAGGAACTCGGGGACGGACTTCCAGGGGTGGAACGGATTTCCGAGGATTTCGCGGACGATCCCACAGAGGACCTCGCGGATCTTCCCTTGAGCGGCCTGCTTGACGCCGGGCGGAAACGAACTGGTGCGAGCAGTGACGATCCAGTCCAGACACCGCCGATTTCCGGGCCGAATCGCAGGGTCGAGTGCGGCAATCAGCGCGTAGTGAGCCGAACTCTGCCACGAGCCCTGGTAACCGCCTTCGATCAGGGGTCTTCGGTACTCCTGGAGTTCCAGGCGGGCCATTGCCAAATCGTTGCTACTGGCCGCTTGCTCCGCGTAGCTTTCGAGAAGATCGACGTACTGTTGCAAATCCTTCGCGAGCAAATCGTCGATGAGTCTAAGGCCGGCGACCGAGACGAGGTGGAGTTTTCGAGCGTTCGTGGTCCGCTCGGCGAATTCGACCATCGCCATCGGACGGGTCTCGCTCGTCAGCCATTCGATCTCGGCCATCCGCCGGCGGCTCATCCCTCAATCTCGCGTTTGAGCCGCACGGCGTGCCGGGCCGCGTCGAGGCGGTCTTGTACGTCCTGGTTGCCGCGGTCGTGCAGCCGCAGCCATTCGAGGTGCGGCACGGCTTCGTCGTAGCGTTCCTCCCGTTCGAGCCAACGCGCGCAGCGGTCGTGGACATCGGGGCGGTCCGGTGCGAGCCGCACGGCTCGGTCCCAGGCGTCGTCCGCTTCTTCGACCCGACCGAGCTCGTCCAGGGCGATCGCCATCGCCATCAAGCGATCCGGATTTTGACCAGTGCGGTCCGAGGATCGCGTCAATTCGACGACCCGATCGATGAACGACCGACGTTCCGCGACTTGAACCACGCGGTCCGGAAATAGTAACTCCGCAGCCTGGAGCACCGTCGCGGGATCGTCCGGCAGCAGGTTCGTTCGGATCTGGTCCACCGACAGTTTCCCTCGTGCGCCGGCGAGGATCGCCGCGAGATTCTGCGGGGAGAGTTCGAGCGACCGTTTCCAATCCTCCCACGCCGCGGCCGCGTCGCCGTCCTTGAGCGCGCGGCGGCCGCTCGCGTACCACACGTCCGGGTCCGAGGGAATCAAGCGCTTCGCCCTGACAAAGTGAACGCTCGCAGCTTCATCGTTCGAGAAATATTCCGCGAGCAGCCCGAGTCTCGCGTGCGGCTTCGGCGCCAGCGGATTTGCTCGTCGAGCCTCGCGCAGCATCTTCAACGCGGGGACCAGGTGTTGCTCGACTGCGCTCGGGGCGAATTTGGCAGGTGGCGCGACGAACCCCGCGGCCCCGCCCGCGAGCCCCGCACCGGGTTGCCAAGTCGCGGCGACGGCTTCGTCGAGGTGGGCTTGCGCCGCGTCGAACACCGCGTTCGGATCGGACGGTCGGGCCGCGGCTCGGGCGTCGAGATACCGAATCCGGTCGGCCGGTCGTCCCTCGGCTGCGGCCTCGTCGGCTTTCAGCAGCAATTGGTGCGATTCGGCTCGCGAGCGCGCGTCCCACGTCGCGATCAACGCTAATACTCCGACGACGAACCCGAGCAGGGTTGCCGGCAACCCGCGAAACGTTCCGCGAGGTTCTTCGGCGGGGGCGATCGGCTCCGCGGGGCCCAGCACTTCGGTAACGGTGGCCGCACCGGTTCGCGTCTTGCGGATGCGCACCCGCGGTGGGATGAAGCCGACATCGTACGCCGCGGCGGACCCGAACCCAGCGACGATGGCAGCGAGGAGTGCCACGGATGGAAGGTGCAGTCCGAAATCGATGACGGCGTGGAAGGCGACGACCGCCAACCCGAAGCCCGCGCCGAGCAGCCAGGGACCGACCGAGCGGTCGTAGCGGCGGCGGTAGCCGCGGATGAGCGCGATCAGGGTGCCGATGGCTAGCACGATCGTCAATAATCCGCGGACGAGGCCGCCTTCGATGAACGCTTCGAGGTATTCGTTGTAAGCGTGCTCGTAGTAGTACATGGCGGGCCGCCCGTCGCGGCGGACGGTGGGTTCTGCCCAAACGAACGTACCCCCACCGGTCCCGCCGCCCCAAACGCCGGGGACTAAACGGGCGGAATCGGACCAAATCAGAATGCGACCGGTCGTGGACTCGCCGTGCGCGAGCGTGGCCAACCGGTCTTCGACGGCGCTCGCTCCGAGCCACGCGGCCACGCCGAACGCGCCGACCGCGGCGGCGAGCAGGATCCACGCCCTCCATCCGCCGCGCTGCTGCATCGAACGCGCGATGGCCCAAATGCCGGCCCCGGACACCAGCACGGCAATCGAACCCCCGCGCGATTGGCTCAGGAAAATACCCACGGCCATCGCGCCCAGTGCGGCCGCGAGTGCCAGCGTCCGGCCCGTCAGGAGTTTCGGCCCCGGCCCTTCCGCCGGGGTGCGGTGCCGCGGAATCAGCAGCGCGATGGTCAGCCCCGTGCAAAGGCCGACGTAATCCGGAAAGTGATTTCGGCAGACGAACGGCCCGAACGATCCCGTTCCGTGCGGGACGCGAACGGACCAGAACATTTCATTCGGCGGTGAGGTCCAGGACTGAACCAGCGCAAACAGCGTCAGGGCGAATCCGTTCGCGGTCATCGCCCACGCCAGCCGGGGGAAACTCTCCCGCGTGGCCAGCCAGTTCCGCACGACCAGGTACACGATTAGCAAATCGAGCAAGCGGCACAGGAACGTCCAGGTCGCAGAAGGATCGAGGGTCAGCGGCACGAACGACGACCGCTCGACGGTCGCGGATTCGCCCGGCAGCAATTCTTCCTGCTCGGGAAGCAGCGTTCGATGCCACTCGGCGCGCTGCGGGGAAATCACGCCGACGATTGCGACGGGCAATGGGACGAGTTGCACGGCCGACCCGAGCACCAGTCCTGCAAGGGCGAGCGTTGCAACATCCAACCGAATCGTCAGCCGGCCTACCATTGCGGCGTGCGCGGCCCATAGGGTTGCGAGGATTGCGATGCCGGCCGACAGGACGAACTCGGGCTGGGGCTCGACCGACGCGAAGGGCCAAGGCGCGGCGAGGACGATCGCGAAAAGGGCGACTTCGCCGGCCGAACGGAGGCACGCCGCCGCGGGTGGGCTCGGATCGGACGGTTCTGGAGAGTCGCTCGGCATAGCGGACCGGGGGCCCGAGCGAGGAATGGGTCGGTGGAGCTCAGCGCGGGTGAACGGGCGAGCCCGCGGTTTCCGTTCGGTCGCGAGTCGTCGCCGTCGTTGCGAGCGAGTCCGGAGCGGGTGCAGGTGAGACTCGGACATTCGAGGTCCGAGGCACGAGCGGTCCCGCTACAGACTCCGCAAGCAGAACGAGAGCAACCGCGCCCAGGAGTGCTGCGGACGCGACCGAGACCGGCTTCTCCCCGCGAGCATCCATCGGGTCTCACCCGTCGAAATCGACCCTGGAATTACAAGATACTAAAGGAATCGCGTTCGCCGAGGGAGCCCAATTCACCGCTTCGGCAGGCGAGTCGCATCGGGTTCCACCGGCGCGATCAACCAACCGTATCCGCTGCGCTTCAAGCCCGCGAGCACTTCGTCCAAGTGGGTAAAGTATCCCGTGCCATCCTTCTGTTCGGAGCAAACGCCGATCAGGCGACCCTCGGCATCGAGCAGCGGCCCGCCGGACATTCCCGCGAGAGGCTTATCGGCCATTTGCCAGAAGAAAGCGAATCCGTCGTCGGTGCGGCGTCCGAGGGATTTGCCTGCGATGCGTTCGGTCCGCACGAGCGGGGCGGAGGCATTCGGGCATCCGAGGGAGAGTGCCGGGAACGGAAAACGTTTCGGCCGCTGCCCCGGCCCAGCAACCCGCACGACGGGGGGCGGCTCCACTCCGGTCGCGACTTTCACCAGCGCAAGGTCCGCTTCGGGCAGGCGCACGACCACGTCGCCATCCGTCAGGGAGCGAGAAGGCTTCGGGTACGAATCTTTCGTAAAGAACTCGTAAACGTGAGCCTGCCCCTTTGGCACCGCATGGTTGGCCGTGAGAAAATAGGACTCGCCGTTGCGCGTGCCCAGGCAAACTGCGGTGGCAACCGAGACGAAGTCCCGACCGTTCGAAACGCGGGCGGTCGCCTGGAGCACCGACCACTGTACCTCAACCGATGTCGGTCCGTCCGGCACCGTCGGCCCCGGCGGAGCGCTCAGCACCAGAACCGCGAGAAGCAGGGCCATTTCGGGCATCTCGGGCATTTGCGGACGAGTGGCGTTATCTTCTACCTCCAATGTTCGAGATTCGCCAGCTTAACATTTCGGGACCGCAGAACCGCGATTGTGACCAGAACCGTCAGGATCGATAAATATCCCCCAGCTTTTCAACCGATAGAAGGAAGTATGCACGATTCGCGCTTTGCTCCGGGAGAAGCCATGCGTTGGGCGGCGGTGGTGTTGCTCGGCTGTCTCGCTCCGCTGACGGGCTGCCGAGTCGTTCGGACTGCCGTTCCGTCCGGCACGCCGATGGCGACCGAAAGCATCTCGGGACAAGAAGCCTCTCATCATTACAAGCAGGAAGCTCGCCATGCCTGGCAAGAGGTCGGTCGCCAGTACCCGAATCGTGCATTCACGGCCTCGTTCGCAGACGGCTTCAAAGAAGGGTTCACGAACCGCCGCTGGAATGGAACTTCCTCGACGACGCCCGCGGCCCCGCCGGCGTGGTATCGAGCGCACGCTCAAACCCCGGAAAGCCGAGCCGCGGGTTTCGATTATTTGAGCGGGTTCCAGTACGGCTCGGACGTTGCGCATTCGATGGGCCACACCGCTTCAGCCGCCGAGGCGAAGGAGTCGACGACCGCGGGTTCGGCCAAGATTTTCTCGATGTCGCAGACCTTGCCGTCGATGGTGCCCGCCAAGCCGCGAGCGATTGCAGCGGATGTGGGTCCACCGAAAACGGTAGCTCTTTCGAGCCCCCATCGGCCGGAACCACTCCCGTTACCGCGGGCTCCGGAACCGGTGGCATTGCCGGCTACCGCACCGAACGCACCGGCATTGCC
>Ga0105049_10010868_pt1 | contig 10442 bp, 8 predicted proteins | sample MAT06_FD_78087 | JGI IMG/M metagenome (GOLD analysis project Ga0105049, IMG submission 78087) | Freshwater microbial communities from Lake Fryxell liftoff mats and glacier meltwater in Antarctica - MAT-06 | ecosystem: Environmental > Aquatic > Freshwater > Ice > Liftoff microbial mat | place... | reverse complement strand
CCACGCCACCACCGGAATGTCGGCGTTATGCCGAGTGTGAAGCCCCAAGGCACGCGTCCACGCACGCCGGCGGCGAGTTCGAGTTCGCGGGTCGCAATCGGATTGAGCTCGGCGCGGTCGGTGAAGACGCGGACGTCCTCGGAAATGGTGCGAAAGCTTGCAACCAGTGGTGCCGCGCGTTGAAAGGCAGGGATACGTCGCGACAAGCCGCCGCGAAATTCCTTCAGATTTCCGCGCAGCATGAGCGCCGACATCAGGGCGTTGACCTCGCCTTCGCGCACCGCCCCGTCTGCAGCATGAAACCGCGTCCACTATGCTCACACACTGCAAACGCCGGGAGCACGCGCAATCGAATGGATCTCAGCGCCGGTGTAGCCGCCGGCGTATAGCGAGCCCGGGCACACTCCGCATGACGTTCCTTGCAGGAAGGGGAGAGCGGACTTTCGGAACAGTAACGCCGGCCTTTGTGTCCGCGATCCCCGGGTTGCGCACTGGAAGCTCCGACTACGTTCAAAATGTCGGACCTATTGACGCGAACTGCGGTACCATATCGGTCGAGCACGCTTGCGCGCGACATGTGCGCACGGGCACTTCTGCATTGACTCGAGAGTATCTGATGAGATGCACCACCGTCCCGGCACTGCGGATGGCAACGGATGGTCACTGACAGCAGTCGCTACGAAATAGGGAACGCCGAGGCGCTGCGCTGGCAGACGGGGTACCGCGTCGTGCTGGCAGCAATTGCGGGGGCGGTGTCCGTCTTGTTCCGCACGGCCGGTGTGCTGTCGCTTTCGCCGGTTGCTGCCGCCGTGCTCGTGCCTGGTGCGGCCGAATGGATACTGGGCGTGGTCAGTGTGTTGTACGCACTATTGGTTGTGGTCATTCGCGTGCGTTTGCGGACGACGCAAAGAGCCGGGCGCGCGCTTGCGACGCTCGTGGTCATTGCCGATCTCGCGGTTGTGTTCTGGCTGGTGTTTCTGCTCGCCCGCCCGGAAGACTACGATCGTGGGCTGTTGATCGCGCTTTTCTCGCTGCAGTTGACACACGTGTACTTCGGACGCACACCCGCGCTGTTGCTGATCGTCGCCATTGCCTCGAGCTATCTGCTCATCAGCGATATCGCGATTGCGCACGCCGCACCGCTGCAGTGGCACGAAGTGTTCATCACGCTCGCGATCTTTGGTGTCGGCGCAATGCTGGTGGTGCTGGTGCAGAGCAATCTGCATGCACGCTTGGCCACGTTGGTGACCATCTTCGAGCGCGCCGAAGAAGGTGACTTTTCGGGGACGTACGATGTGCAGCGCGATCGTCGTCCCGATGCAATCACGGTTGTCGGCCGCGCCTACAACCGGATGCGCACCCAGCTCGCGTCGATCGTCCTTACCGACCCGTTGTCGGGATGTCTCAATCGACGGGGCTTCGAGCAGCAGTATCGTCGCGAACTTGCACGCGCGTCCCGAGCGCACACCGATCTTGCTCTCATCGCGATCGATCTCGATTTCTTCAAGAAGGTCAATGACACGTTCGGTCATCTGGTCGGCGATCAGGTGATCGCGGAAGCGGGCGAACTGTTGCGTGCGAGCGCGCGTGCCGGTGATGTCGTCGCGCGCACCGGGGGCGAGGAGTTCATGGTGCTTGCACCGGACACGCCGGTCGATGGCGCGCTGCATCTCGCCTCGCGCATCGTCGAGTCGTTCCGTCGCAAGAGCTTCGCCGAGCCCAGAACCAGAAAGGTGTCGGTGACCGTGAGCGTCGGTGTAGTGGCCGACACTGTACCGAACGAGGAGATGGCGGAAGATCTGCGCGCCCGCGCCGACGAGGCGTTGTATGCCGCCAAGCGGAGCGGGCGCGATCGCGTCGTGCTGTGGACCGAAGGCCTCGAAGCACTGCGTCGGGGACATAGCGGCGAATTCCCGATGCTTTCCGGGAGTGGACCAGCGATCAGTAGCTCGGGCCCCCCGATTGGTGGCGGGGGCACCGGAGTCAGCGGATCGTCATCACGCCTTCGCTGATCATGACGGTCGCACCGCCAACGCGCACGGATTCGATCGCGCCGCTGTGCTTTGTTGCTTCAATCGACAGACGACTCGCGCGACCCATTTCCACGCCCTGCGCGACTTCCCAGGTCAGCACGCCATCGCGCGGCGTGCGCGCCGCGAGATAACCGGCAAGACAGGAGTTCGCTGAACCGGTGGCCGGATCTTCGGGTACTGCGGCGCCCGGAAGAAATGCACGTGAGCGAATGTCGACGCCCTGCACATGCGACGGTGCGGCGGCGTCCTGTTGACCGTTGGTCATGGCGAATACGAACGGCCATGCGCCCCACTGGCCCTGTAAATGCTGCTCCCATGCATCCATGCGAATGCGCGCGCGTTGCACAGCATCCACGCTCGCAAGCGGAACCATCAGCCACGGGATGCCGGTGCTTACCACCATCGGCAGGTGCCTGCCGCCAATGAAGTCGGAGGGCGAGAGCGACAGCACAGCCGCGAGCTGCTCAATTGTCGCTGCAGTCGCACTTTCTTCAGGGAGTTTCGCGGTCGTGAGCTGCGCGTGAACCGGGACGCCGTTCTCCAGTCGCACCTTGACCGGAACAGGGCCGACGCCTTCGCCGAGAATGATCGTGATTTCGTCGCTGTCGGTTTTGACCTCACCGCTGGCAACGAGGGCATGCGCGGTGCCGATTGTCGGATGGCCGGCGAATGGGAGTTCCGCTTCCGGCGTGAAGATGCGCACGCGCCGCGTGTGCGTCGGAGCGTCAGGGGCGAAGACGAAGGAGGTCTCCGCGAAGTTGAACTCACGCGTGATCGACTGGAGCGTGTCGGTGGAGAGACCCTCGGCGCCGAACACCACGGCGAGTTGGTTGCCGGTGAAGGGTGCGGAGGTGAAGACGTCGCAGGTCAGATAACGGAGGCGGATCATGAGCCGGAACTTCCGAGTGTCGAGTGGGGAGTGTCGAGTGGGGAGTTTGAGTTGCGAGTCGCCAGTGTGAACCACTCAGTGTCCACTGGTGAGTTGGAGTTGGGAGTTGCCAGTTCTGGTCACTCAAAACTCAAACTGCCCACTGAACACTGAGTGGTTCAGAGTGGGCGCTGCCTACTCGGCCCCCAAAAACGGATACTTCCAATCCAGCGGACTGGCGAACGTCTCCTTGATTGTCCGCGCGCTCACCCAGCGCATCAGGTTGAGCTTCGACCCCGCCTTGTCGTTCGTACCTGATGCACGTGCACCACCGAACGGCTGCTGACCAACCACCGCACCGGTCGGCTTGTCGTTGATGTAGAAATTGCCGGCCGCCTGACGGAGCACATTCGAGGCGTCGCGAACGGCGCTGCGGTCGCGCGCGAACACTGCGCCCGTCAGTGCGTACGGCGAGGTGGCGTCGACGATGGCCAGCGTTTCAAGCCACTTCGCGTCGTCGTAGACATGCACCGTGAGCACCGGGCCAAAGATCTCTTCGCAAAGCAAGCGATAGTTCGGATCGGCGGTTTCGATGATGGTGGGCTCGACGAACCAGCCCTTCGAATCGTCGGTCCCACCCCCCGCAACGACGGTTGCGTTGGCTTTCGCGTCGTCGAGATACCCCTTGATGCGATTGAACGCCTTCTGGTCGATCACGGCCGCCACAAAATTCCGGAAGTCGCGCACGTCGCCCTGCTTGATCTCGGCGAGCATCCCGACGCACTTCTCGCGCACCGCGGGCCACAGCGATTTCGGAACGTAGGCGCGACTCGCCGCCGAACACTTCTGCCCCTGATACTCGAACGCACCACGCACCATGCCGACGGCGAGCGCCTGCGGATCTGCACTGGCGTGTGCAACGATGAAATCCTTGCCGCCGGTCTCGCCCACGATGCGCGGATACGACTTGTAGTGATTCATGTTCTTCCCGATCGTCTCCCACATGCTGTTGAAGACGGCCGTCGAACCCGTGAAGTGCACGCCGGCGAGATCACGGTGCGCAAGCGCGACTTTGGAGATCTCAGCCGGATTGCCGGGCACGAAGTTGATGACACCCGGCGGCAATCCCGCTTCCTCGAGGATCTGCAGGATGTACCACGCGGACAGGATCGCTGTTGCGCCCGGCTTCCAGAGTACCGTGTTGCCCATCAGTGCCGGCGCGCCCGGCAGATTGCCGCCGATGGCCGTGAAGTTGAACGGCGTCACCGCGTAGACAAATCCTTCGAGCGGGCGGTAGTCGAGCTGATTCCACGTCGAGTGATCGGCGATGGGCTGCTCGCTATAGAGCTCGTGCGCGAACTGGACGTTGAAACGCCAGAAGTCGATCAGCTCGCACGCCGCGTCGATCTCGGCCTGGTGCACCGTCTTGGCCTGCCCAAGCATCGTCGCGGCATTGAGGGTATCGCGCCACGTCGTGGTCAGCAGTTCGGCCGCGCGCAAAAACACGGCCGCACGATCTTCCCAGCGCCAGCTCGCCCACTCCTTCGAGGCCGCCGCGCACGACGCGATCGCCTCCTCAACGAGTGCGGGTGTCGCCTTGTGAAACGTCGCCAGCACATGCTGGTGATCGCAGGGCATGGTCACCGTGCCCAGATCACCCGTGTGGATACGACGTCCGCCAATGACGATGGGAATCTCGACCTGCTCGGTCTCCATCAGCGCAATGCGACGCTTGAGCGATGCGCGCTCGGGCGAGTTGGGAGCGTAGCTGCGAATGGGTTCATTCACGGCTGACGGCACACGACGCGCGCCGTCAAACGGGGCAAAGGACATCAGCGGATCTCCGAAAGAGCGGAATGGTGGGCTGGGTCCAACGCGCGACCCGTCGCCCGTGAAAACTAGCAACCCCCCCACCGCTCCGGTTGCACGGGTCCGGGTACGCGTCGCCAAGTGCGGGCGCCTACCGGATTGCCGCGACAGTCCACTAGCGTTGGCACATGCTTCATCCTCCGGCCCGCCCGCGTTCGCACTGGTCAGCTTTGCTCTGCCTCTCATTATTCGCGGCAAGCGCATGCGAATCGCCCGCTGTGTCGTGGGCGGACGATGCGGCGGTCGCAACAACCGATCCATCTCCGCTGACGCATCCAGTGGTGGTACCGATCGACTCCGCGATGCGCGAGAGCGTGCCAACTGCACCATTGCTGCAGCTGCAGGACCTTTTGCGCGAAACGCGTGCGATCGCGCTCTTGGCACCGCGACTCACGGCAATGCCCGAGTCTCGTCTTCGCGCCGAACCCCAGCCGGTCATGCCGATGAGCATGGCGACTGCACCGCCTCCAGCAGCGCTTTCGCTGGGTGACGGTGAGGCGCCGATCGATTCACTCCGTTGTGCGCGATCGCTTCGCGAAGCCCTCGCCCCGACGCATGGCCGAGTGGCGGTGTGGTGGTCACGACGTGAACGCGGGCGCGTCATGCTGCTCGCCGCATGGCGCGATACGCTCGCCGCCCAATCAACACTCGGTGCTTGGCGTGGCCCAATCGTTGTCGATTCGCTCGACCAAGGTCCGGGGGACGCACAGGCGAGTTCGCGTGGCTCCGCCGGATGCGCACGCCCCGCGCCAAGCGTCGTCGTCGACGACACGCACGGCTATGTGCATGTCGGCTACGCGCTGACTGGCCCCGAAGGACCCGGCGTTTTCTACGCGCACCAGATGGACCCTCGCGCAGCGTTCGAGACACCGCAGGCGATCGTGTACGGCGACCGGCTCGGCGCCGTCCGTGTGTCCGCGTCAGGTGACGTGGTGGCCATTGCTTACGACGATCCCAATGGCGGCGAGCGACCACGCATCGGCCTGGCCGTGTCACGGACCTCGGGGCACCTCTTCGAAGATCGCATGATCGCCAGCAGTGCAGTCGCCAACGCCCGCGACCCGTACGTCGCGTTTCGTGGACGCGCGATCGTGGTTGGCTGGAGTGAAATGCCGAAGGGCGGCGAGCCGATTTTTGTGGTGCGGAGAGCCGTGGTGAAGTAGTGGCGGCGAATTCCGACAACAGCTTTGGCCACGAATTACGCGAATCGGGCCTCCGCCGAGTCGGGCTGTCTCGCGGACAGGCCAGCAGCTCCGTTTTGTTATGGAAAACAACACCGGCCCACATCTCTGCGTCCGCTCGGGAAACCAACGAAAAAGGATTCTCAGCAGTTACCCCCGCTGCGCCATAGCTGACCCACCGTGCCAATTCGCGAAATTCGCGCAATTCGCGGCCAACGCTGTTCTCTTCGCTCGCGGCCACACTCTCCCACCACCGATCCTGCCCATGCTCTATGTTGGCGCCCACTGCATCGATACCGGTGGCATCCACATGTCCGCACGTCGCGCCGGTCGCTCAGATGCGACCGCCCTACAGATCTTCAGCGCGGTCCCCAAATTCTACAATGACAAAGTCAGCGTGAAGCCCGATCGCATCGCGCGCTTTCGCGACGCGCTGGAGACCGCGGGGATCAAGCCGAAACACGTGATCGTCCACGCAGCATACGTGCTCAACTGCGGCACCCCAGACCCGGAGAAGTGGGCACGCGCCGCAGCAGGTCTCGCCAAAGAGTTCGAGCGGTCCACCGCACTCGGCGTCGGCGGCGTTTGCTTCCATCCCGGCGCGGCGACAGACGGTGATCGCGACGCGGCGGTGCTCCGCGTCGGGGAAGCGATGAAACGCGCACTCGCCGCCGTTCCGGAGGGGAAAACACGTTTGCTCATCGAGAATACGGCAGGCGCGGGCACGACGGTTGGTCGAACACCGGCGGAAATCGCGACCATGCTGTCATGCATCCCCGCTGGGCTGCGTGCGCGTACCGGCTACGGACTCGACACCTGTCACCTGTTCGCGTCAGGCTTTCCCATTGGGGAATCACGCGCCGCGCTGACCGAGGTGCTGGACGAGTTTGAAAGCGCCATCGGTGAGCCGCCGGCCTTCTTTCACCTCAATGACAGCGAAGGCGCGCTCGGCTCCAATCGTGACCGCCACATGGTGATCGGTGAGGGGATGATCGGCGCCGAGCCATTCGAATGGCTCGTGCAGGACCGCCGTGCACAAAACGTCCCGCTCATTCTGGAGACACCGCAGGCGAACCCCGCCATCGCTGAAGACGACGACAGTCCCGACCCGTGGGACGTTGATTCGATCGCGCGGTTACGCGCATTCGCCGAGAACGGCGCGGGCGCATAGTGGGTCGACCCGAGTGTTCCTCAGTGCACGGGCTCGCCGCAATCGGGTTATGTGGATTCGCCCGTTCGCATACAAAGCGTGATCTCCGTGAGCACGTGGAGGTGAGTGGAGTGCGCGTCATTCGCGGATCGCCATGCTTCATTCGTGTGCAATTCACTCGAGGTTCGCTGGGATTCACGTGACATTCAAGCCTTCCAGCGTGAGCACAACACATCACTCAACGGGGCGCTACACACGTTTCAGAGGGAAAAACTAAAGAAAATTGCGGTTTTCATAGGGGAAAACGCTCAAAACACTATTGCGCGCTGTATCAGTGATTGTAGTTTGTGGCGCGGCTGCGCATTGGCGCGACGCTCTCAGAGCCGTTTGTTGCGACGCGGCTCTTATGGTCACCCCCTCAGGAGACGCTATGGCCGCTGCGAAGAAGTCTGCTAAGAAGGCTGCGAAGAAAGCCGCACCGAAGAAGGCTGCAAAGAAGGCCCCTGCTGCGAAGAAGGCTCCCGCAGCCAAGAAGGCTACTGCGGCGAAGAAGGCTCCCGCAGCCAAGAAGGCCGCTGCACCCAAGAAGGCTCCTGCAGCCAAGAAGGCTGCCAAGCGCACGCCGAACGCGGCGTTCATGAAGGCGCTCAAACCGAGCAAGGATCTCGCCGCCATTGTTGGCGACAAGCCGCTCCCGCGCACCGAAGTTGTGAAGAAACTTTGGCTGTACATCAAGAAGAACAACCTGCAGGACGCCAAGAACCGTCGGGCGATCAACGCCGACGACAAGCTCAAGCCGGTGTTCGGTGGCCAGGCGCAGGTCAGCATGTTCGACATGACCAAGCTGATTTCCAAGCACCTGTCGTAACCTCCGGAGTCTCTCCGGCGTAAATTGAAGGGGCGCATTCATCCGGATGCGCCCCTTCGACGTTAGAACCACCAAGTCATGAGTTCGTAGTTCGAGTTACGGGTTTCCAGCGACTGGACACTCGATACTCGCACTGCCAACCGGAAACTGAGTGGTTGGTTATTCTCTCTCCGTCCACTCCCCGTCGTGCCCCCAAAGAAAAAGTCCGACAACAGCGTCTCCGCGCTTCGTACAGGCAAGACCGGCGGCAGCGGCGCCAGCATGTGGGAAAACATCAAGGCGATCATCTGGACCGTGGTGATCTTCCTCGTGATTCGGACGTTTCTCTTCGCGGCCTATCGCATCCCGTCCGGAAGCATGATCCCCACGCTGCTTGTCGGCGACTGGCTATTTGTGAACGAGCTCGTTTATGGACCGCACGTGCCGTTTACGGACATCAATCTCCCGGGGTACGCTGAGCCGAAGCGCGGCGATGTGGTGGTGTTCATCTCCCCGGATCAGGTCGATCAGCCGGAAGATCCGAATCCCACCCTCGTGAAGCGCTGTGTCGCGATCGCTGGTGACACGATCTGGATGCGCGACGCCTTGCTCTATGTGAACGGTATGCCGCAAAAGCAGGGATTCCCTGCAACCGATAACGTGAAGGGGGACGGGACGTTCTCGCACCCGCTGTTCGCGTGGCAGAAGCAGTTCGAGGTGAAGGGGACTCGCGCGGGCGATCCTGCGCCCTCATCGACGCTCGACAACTGGGGGCCGATGATCGTGCCGGCCAACCACCTCTTCATGCTCGGCGACAATCGCTACGATTCCAAGGACGGACGCTATTGGGGATTTGTGCCGCGCGAGAACGTGCGCGGCCGCCCGTCGTTCGTATACTACTCGTACAACGCCGATGATAGCGATCGCGCGCTCCCGTTCTTCACTGACATCCGTTGGGGACGACTGGGGACGATCATCAGGTAGCGTAGTCAACCCGTCATCGGACGTTGCACCCGGAGAGCATCATGTCGCCAGCCGCGCGCATTCAGGTACGCCAGACGCCGAGCACGCTGCGACGACCGCGGACGGTGGTGGTTCACACGTTTGCGGCCGGGCTGTTGCTGAGTGCCTGCAGCAGTTCATCGGTGACGGGCGGTGGTGGTGCGGCGGTCACGGATGCGCTGACGGCGGCACAGGCAGTGTGGAATGCGAAAAAGCCCGCCGGTGATCGCTACGTAATGGTGCAGCGCGTGGTCTGTTTCTGTACCATCGGGAACGTATCGTATCGCATCACCGTCAATGGGGCGACGGTCACGGACGTGGTGAACGATCGTACCGACGCGCCGCTGGCCGTGGCCAGCTGGAGCACGTTCAAGACGGTCGCCCAGCTGTTCGATGCCGTGCGTGCTGCGCAGGCAAAAACGGGCACCCTCAAGCTTGTCGAGTACGACGCCACGCTCGGATTCCCGCGCACGGTGTCGCTCGATCCGATGCTCAACGCGGTCGACGACGAAGTGGCGTACCTCACCACCAGTATCACGGCAACACGATGATCCTCATCATGCTCCTCCTGCTGTCAGGAGCGACCTTGGGGTCTGCACAACCGCGCCCCCCGGCGGTGCACACCGATACGTTCTGGACGCAGTCGCTTGGGCTCCGCAAATCGCTGACCGTGTATCTGCCGCCGTCGTACGCGACGTCGCCCAAGCGTCGCTATCCGGTGCTCGTGTATCTGCATGGACTCACTGGCAACGAACGGAACTGGGTCGACAATGGCATGCTCGACCGATCGCTCGACTCGCTCGCTGCAGCCGGACGCGGTGAAGCGATTGTCGTCATGCCGGATGGCGATGACAGCTGGTACACAACTTGGAACATCCTTGCCGCATCGCCGCCGTGCGCATCGGACACCGTGCGCAAAGAGGCGGCCGCGACGTATTGCGTGCCGTGGACACACTACGACGATTACATCGCGCGTGATCTCGTGTCGTACGTCGATTCGCACTATCGCACGATCCGTGACCGCAGTCACCGTGGCATCGCCGGCTTGAGCATGGGCGGCTACGGCGCGATCACACTCGCACTCGCCTACCCGGATGTGTTTGGAGCCGCGGCGAGTCATTCAGGTGTACTCTCGCCACGTTTCCTCGGCCCCAAGCCGTTCGTGGCACCGGCACGCTATGCCGCCGACACATTGGAATTCAAGAACGCGGCCGGTGGTTTGTGGTCGTCCATGCTTCCGGCATTTGGTCACGACACGATCGGCTGGACGGCGCGCGATCCGGCGCGTGTGGCTCTGCGAGCGCAGCGGCGTCAGGGCGCCGAGGGCAGGCCAATGCCCGTGCTGCTCATCGACTGCGGTGCGCAGGACCCGTACGTCGACCAGAATCGCGACTTCCACGCAACGCTGGACCGACTCGGTGTGTCACATCAATACGCCGAATGGCCAGGGAAGCACGACTGGCTCTATTGGCGTGTCCACGCGGTGGAGAGT
>Ga0105049_10010867_pt1 | contig 10443 bp, 9 predicted proteins | sample MAT06_FD_78087 | JGI IMG/M metagenome (GOLD analysis project Ga0105049, IMG submission 78087) | Freshwater microbial communities from Lake Fryxell liftoff mats and glacier meltwater in Antarctica - MAT-06 | ecosystem: Environmental > Aquatic > Freshwater > Ice > Liftoff microbial mat | place... | reverse complement strand
GGGAATGAAGTTCCGCACGGCGACATCGTACGCCTGTTGAATCCCCGCGCCGCCGTTCGTCGAACCGCCCGCACCGAGGTTATCGAGTGCTTTCAGAATGACCTCTTTCTGGCTGGCGTTCGTCGAATCGAGCACGAGTCCGGTGGTTCCCGCATAGATGACGAGTGCTACGCGGTCGTTCTCGCCGAGTTGATCGACGAGTAATTTCATCGACGCTTTCACGAGCGGCAGTTTGTTCGGTTCGTTCATCGAACCCGAGACATCGATCAGGAAAACGAGGTTGCCCGGTGGGCGTTTGCTGTTGTCGATCGGCTTCGCTTTGAGCGCGACGCGAACGAGGCGATGCTTCGGCTGCCACGGGCAATCGGCCATCTCGACGCGCACCGCAAACGGGTCGTTCCCTTCGGGCGGGGCATCGCGATACGGGAAGTAGTTGACCATCTCTTCGAGCCGAACCGCATCGGGGTGAGGCAACGTGTTATGGTTCAAAAAATTCCGCACGATCGAGTAGCTCGCGGTGTCGACATCGACGCCAAACGTCGAAACGGCATTCATCCCCTCGACGCGCGTAAACGGGTTTTCGACGAGCTGGCGAAAGCGTTCGTTCGCCTGGGCGTCTTGTTCCTGTTCGCTACGTTGACGGAGGCGTTCTTCACCCGGTTTAGCGGGGTCAGTCATCCTTCCCCCTCGCCCACTCTCAGATCCCGGTTTGAGTGACTTCGCCATTCCGGCAACCTGGGGCAAGGTGTCATCGCTAACAGGAGATACTTCCACAGCAGCTGAAAGTGTCGAATCTAACATTGGCTCGGGATGGGGCGAAGGACCAGACGGATTGCTGCCAAAACCTCCACCGAACCCGCCACCTTGGCCACCACCTCCGCCGGGCCCGCCCTGGCTGACGGCCGACGCGTTTTTAATCACGGCTGTATTCAACTCCGCCTTTGCAAAAACGCCATTGCTACTTGGGAAAAATTGCGCGTACGCAATGGCCCCGACGAGCATCGCGGCGGCGAGCGAGGCGATGCTGATGATCCAGCGGCGTGCGTTCGATTTCTTTGGCTGCAACGACGCGGCCACGGAGGGCACCACGACGGGCGGCGCTTCTGCTACGAGGATCGTTGCCAGAAGTTGCCCGAGTGCGCGGGTTTCTTCGATGTGTGTTTTTGCGGCCGGGTCGTTCGCGATCCGGCGCTCGATGTCAGCGCGTTCGGTTTCGCTCAGGCTCGGGTCGTTGAGCGCGTACGCGGTCAGTTTCGATTCGTCCATTTCGGTGTTCATGATCGTCCTTTGTGGGGTTATGCCAGTTGGGGCAGTGTTCGCCGGAGGGTCTTCAATGCGGTGTGCAACAGCACGCCGACATGCGACTCGCTCAGGCCCATGATTTGTGCAATTTCGCGGTACGAGAATTGATTTTGAAACTTCAGACGCACCGCTTCGCCCTGCTCGGCGGGTAGCTCCGAGAGGCGCGCCATTACCAATTGTGCCGAGTCGCGTTGCTCGGCACGATGTTCGGGATCGGGGTCGCGGGCCGTCGGTTCGGCCAGCAATTCGGAAGTCGCAATCATACGAGTGTCCTTTCGTAAAAGGTCGATAGCGCGACGGCGACTGACGGCAAACAACCACGCGGCGAGATGCGATTCGACCTGCCCGCGCGGCTGTTTGCACAGTTGGAGAAAGGCATCTTGCACGACATCGCGACTGCGGTCCGGGTCGTGCAACAACCGCCGAACGTAAGCCAGTAATGGCCGTTCGTAGCGATCCACTACAGCGAGTATCCAGTCGCGATCATTCGACATGACGCCTCCATCACGCTCACCAGGTCAACGTGCGACGGAGAAGTTTATTAATGGAATTTTGCAGAAAGTGTGCGAGATCGGGTAAACTCAGCAATCTCGCCACCCGACTAATCCCGAAAGGTTCCTCTCATGTTGCGTTTTCTCACACTCCTTGTTGCATTCGCGCTCACCTCGGCTGCCAGCGTTTCTGCGGTCGAACCGATCAAAGTCGGCATCATCGGGCTGGACAATTATCAAGCGGTCGCGTTCACCGAACTCTTCCACAACCCGAAGGCAACAGGCGACTTGGCGGGCATCAAAGTGGTGGTGGCATTCCAGGCGGGAAGTGCGGACATTGCGGAGAGCGTTCGCGAGTTGCCGAAGTGGGTCGAAGCGATCCAGAAACTCGGCGTCGAGGTGATCGATTCGCCGGAAGCCGTCCTGAAGCGGGTCGATGCCGTGTTGCTGATGAGCCTCGATGGTCGCGCGCATCTCGAACAACTGAAGCCGATCCTGAAAGCGGGCAAGCCGGTGTACATTGGCCGACCGCTCGCGGCATCACTCGCCGATGCGGTGGAGATCTTCCGGCTGGCGGCCGAGTATAAGACCCCGATCTTCACTTGCTCACAACATCGATTCAGCCCCGGATTTATCGGGATGCGCAAACACGACGAAGTCGGCGATGTGCTCGGTGCAGACGTGTACGGCGGTTGCCCGCGCGAGCCGCACCACCCCGATTTATTTTGGCACGGCATCCACGGGGTCGAAACGCTGTACACGATCATGGGGCCGGGATGCGTGTCCGTTACGCGGACGGCCACCGAGACGGCGGACGTTGTGACCGGTGTCTGGAAAGACGATCGCGTCGGCACGTATCGCGGCATCCGGAAAGGTGCGCCCAAATACAGTGCCACCGTGTTCGGCACCAAAGGCGTTTCGACGGCGGGCATCTACGGGCACGGAATTCCTGTGAAAGGCATCGTGCCGCTGAACGACAAGTACATGGGCTACGAGGCGACCGCGATCGAGATCGCCAAGTTTTTCAAAACCCGAAAGCCACCGGTCTCCGCGGAAGAAACGATCGAGTTATTCGCGTTCATGGAAGCCGCCGAGGAAAGCAAACGCCAGAACGGTGCCGCGGTGAAACTGGAGACCGTACGGGTCAAGGCGACAAAACGATAACGCTTTATGGGATGGCTCCAAACCAGGTCGCAGTTTGCCGAAAGAACCACCGAAACTTTGGTTCTGGAGTCGCGTCATGCGATCAAAATCGGACGTAAGTCGTTGCTCTGTTAGGTTGGTTCCGAAATTCGGGAATGAGTCCAGGGATGGGTGGGTGGGTAGTGGCTGGAGTCAATTATCTGGCCGCTTCAAAGACGGTGAATAACGTGGACAGCATGAATCTCGCGATACTTCGCTGGCTGGTCCTCCTTGCGTCCGCGTTATTGTTCCTGACGCGGCTCGGGGATCGTGCGGTGGTCTCGGAGGAAGTTCGATGGGCGGAGGTCGCACGGGAGATGCAAATCTCGGGCGATTATTTCCACCCAACGATCAACGGGCAACTCTATTACGACAAACCGGTCGGTTCCTACTGGCTGATTTTAATTGCCGCGAAGTGTACGGGTGGTGTCGATGAATTCGCCGCGCGGTTGCCGGCTGCGCTGGCAGGGATCGTGGGCATCGTCGTCATTATGAGTCTCGGGAGAAGGCTGCACGATGCGCGTGTAGGAGTTTTAGCCGGTGCGATTCTCGCGACGAGTTTCGGCTTCGCGTTCTATTCGCGTCGCGCCACCGCAGACATCGAAACTGTCACGGGTGTGTTGGTCGCCATCTGGCTGTTCGAGCGATTTTCGCCGCGTGGTGGGCCGTGGGTGCTGTTACTCTGGTTCTGGATGGCGTGCGTTTCATTAACTAAGGGGCTGCTCGGCTTCGCGTTGCCGTTGGTGGTGATGGCAACATACTCCGCACACACGGCCTTCGTGCAACGCGGCGAACGCGGCTTCTGGCATGTGCTTTACCCGGAAAGTCGCTGGCTACTCAACTACTGGTCGATCCTTGCAATCCCCCTCGCGGTAGCAGTCTATGCAATGCCGTTCGTGATCTCGTCGTGGTCTACCGGGTCGATCGAAGGCTTGCAGATGGTATGGCGCGAGAATGTGCGGCGCTTCGTCGTTCCGCACAACCACAAGGGGCCGGTATACCTGTATCTCGGCGTGATCTTCATGCTGGCTGCGCCGTGGTCGCTGTTCCTGCCTGCCGCGGTCATGATGAGATCGCCCACTCCGACACGCGGCGACCGATTGACCCAGGCTTGCTTCTGGGCGATCTTTTTGTTCTTCACGATCGCTTCATCGCGACGCAGCTATTACCTCCTGCCCGTGTTACCCGGCATGGCGTTGCTCGTGTCGAAATTACTGCTCGCGCCGCACGATGTGCTCAACCGATGGGCTGCGAGATTGCGCTCGGCTGGTTGGGTGATGCTCGGCATCGCGTTCGTGCCAATCGGTTTGGCAGTCTTACCCCCGGCCGACGTTCTGCCATCGCCGTACAACGCCCTGCCGCCACTACCCGCACGATGGTGTTTGGGCATCGGCTGGCTACTCGGGTTGTTGCTGATCGCGTCGATTTGTCTCGAACGAATCCGGTTGCAGTATATGGGTTTGTGCCTCGCGGTGTCGCTCGTCTTCATGGGGCAGTGGTATCTGTTTGGCGTTGCGTATCCCGCCGCCGATGCACTTCGGACCCGTCGTGATTTCCTGCATCACGTGCTGGCCAAAACCGATGAGGATCCGACACGGCTGGCGGTATTTCAGGCGAACGATGTCGTCTTCGATCTGGGTCGCATCGTACCGGCGTACATCGAAGCGACGGAACTTTCGCAGGCGATCCGCGAGAAGCGCATCCGCTGGGTGCTGTCATCGCAGCGTCACCTCAATGCAGCACAACTCACGGGCAAAGTCGTGGCCGAGGAGCCAGTCCAGCCGTGGGAATTCGAGGAGCAGGAGAAGAACAAACTCATCCTCTGGCAAGTCTCACCATGATGTTTGATTGAACGTCAAACACCCTCACGACCATTGGCGCGAAGTATGGGCTCATAGGCCTCCGCCCAATACGAAACTGTGACCTACACGAATTCCAGCAGTCAAAAAATTGCAGGCGATTTGACGTATTTCAGATTCGCGAGATACAACAGAATAGTTCTTATGATTGCGATGTCAGCGTGAAGTCGAACCTCTACGCCGCTGTGGGGATTCTCGATTACTGGGTGATCGACGTGAATGGCAGTCAACTCATCGTCTCTCGCGATCCGACACCCGATGTCGCCACTCCACGTGGCTTCCGCTACGCCAGCACGAAAATTCTCAACGTCGGCGATACAATCACCCCGCTCGCCGCAACCGGAGCCATCGCGGTCGCCGATCTCATGCCGTAACCCGGAGTTTGTTCCATGTTCACTCGCCGTTCGTTTCTTGCCGCAAGTACCACAATTGTGGCTTCGCCATTTGCCACGGCCATCGATCCGGTCAAGCGTCTGTCGCCGAAGCCGGACATCAAACTCGCTGTCGCCGCGTATGGGTTTCGGCAACTGCTCGACCTCAAGAAGCCGACGATTACGCTGTTCGATTTTATCGACATGGCGGCCGATTGGCCCGTCGATGGCGTCGAACTTACCTCGTACTATTTCGCCGAAACGACCGATGCGTATTTGAACAAATTGAAGGCACACGCCGCGAAACGCAAACTCGCGATCACCGGTGTGCCCGTTGGCAATAACTTCTGCCTGAAGGATGATGCGAAGCGAAAGGCCGAGATTCGGAAAGTGCAGATGTGGACGCGACACGCGGCGGCGCTCGGGGCAAAGACCTTACGCATTTTCGCGGGTAACCTCGAAAAGGGCGAGACGCTGGAAAATGCGCAGTCGCGCGTGATTTCGGCGATCGAAGAATGTCTGCCGGTGGCGGCGAAAGAAGGCGTGTTACTCGCGCTTGAAAATCACGGCGGCATCACGGCCACGCCCGAACAACTGCTCGCACTCGTGAAGCCGATTCAGAGCGAACACCTCGGCGTGAACATCGACACGGGGAACTTTCACACTGCCGATGTCTATGCCGATGTGGCAAAAATTGCCCCGTATGGCGTCGTTTGCCAGGTGAAGACTGAGATCGCCCCGCCATCGGGACCGAAGCAGGAAGCCGACCTCAAACGCATGATCGACATTTTGAAGAAGGCTAACTTCCACGGTTACGTAGTGCTCGAATACGAGGCCGCCGCCGATGCGAAAGTCGCGGTGCCGAAGTACCTGAAAGACTTGCGGAAATTCATCGGCTAGCGAACCGCAACGCTTTGCGTTTCATGATGAATCGCACGACGCGCGGGAACATTCGCTTCCCGAACCATACCCACCATGCCACGAAGCCGATCGCGGCTTCACGCCGGTTGCCCTGCAAGCTGCGAACGAGGCCATCGGCTACCTCATCGGCGGGTTGTGCGCCTTCGAAGTTCAGATAGATCTTTCCTTCGTTTCGCAATAAATGGCGATTCAAGTCGTCGCTGTGGACGAGGCCCGGCAACAGCAACAACACGTCGATGCCGTAGCGTACGAACTCACCGCGAAGCGATTCCGTGAGACCGACGAAGGCGTGTTTGCTTGCGCAATGTTCGGGCAAGCTGGGAATTCCGCAACGCCCACAGATACTCGCGACGTTCAGCACCGCTGGCTGATTGCCCTTCATGCCACTTGCGGTGAGGTGCGGCACGCAGACGCGAATCAGTTCGATGGCTGCGAAGAAATTGATCTCCATCACCTTGCGGTTGATCGTTTCCTCGCTGGTGGCGAATTCGCCGAAACTGCTGACACCCGCGCAGTTGACGAGAATGTCTAGCCCACCGAAATGGGCGACGACCTGTTGCACTAAGCGTTCGCGATCCGCTGCCAATATGAGATCCGCCGGGAACGATTCCACTTCCGCGCCTGCGGTGCGAAGTTCCCGAACGATCTGCGATAAGTCCGCCGCCGAACGACCTGTAAGGGCCACTCTCGCCCCAAGTTTGGCAAGTCGCTCCGCAGCTCGTTTGCCTATCCCGCGTGAGGCACCGGTTATCAGGATCACTCGTCCACGAACATCGCGTCGCATCGGGTTTGGCTCTCGTAACAGGTCGTTTCCAAATGGCATCTTATTCCAGTGCCTCATCAACGCAAACCGCCGCCTCGCTTTTACGCGATGCAGCGGTTCCGAGGCCATCGGGCGACCGACAGCAAGAGTTTTAGTTCGTCATCGGACGGCGTGGGCCGAACTGCATGAACTTGCTGACATCGACCTTCTCACCGATCATGTCGGTCCAGATCTTCTTCTGTTCGGCGGTCAGCACTTCGACGATCTTCTCTTCGGCTTCCTTGCTGAGTGCGACGCCTTTTTTGCGCAGGTCGGCGAGTTTCTTCAGGTCTTCATCGCTCGGTTGTTGACTGCGGCGTGGCATATCCTTGTTCAATTCTTCACGGTCTTTCCTGTAGGCTTCGACCGTGGCTTTCACTGTTTCCTTTTGGGCATCGGTGAAGGACATTTTCTTCTGCACTTCGGCGTTCGAGTATGCGGCCATACCCATCATTTGGTAGTCGATCTGCCCGAGGCGTTTGGCTTGTTCGGCGTTCAGAACCGTACCGACGGCGGCCTTGGTTTCTTCAGTCAGTTTGGCTATCTTCTCGGTGCGTTCTTTACGTTGCTCGTCGGTCTGCTGTTGGCCGCGTGGGACCAGTTCCATTCGCTTTTTGTTGATCGGCTCCATCGCCTCTTTGAGCTTCGTCTTCTGCTCGTCGCTGATTTTCAGCTCTTTTTGCAGATCTTCGCTGGTGCCCACCACACCGTAAGCACTCGGGACGAAACCGCCACCACCGCCGCCGCCTTGGCGCTGAGCCGACACCGTGCCGAGCGAGGCCACCGCCATCGCGACGACCAAAATCATTCGCATTACGAGTTTCATGACTTTTCCTAAACGTGGGAAACGAACCGAGAATCACTCGTAACATGCACACTTGTCGTGAAAGACGGATGAGAGGATTGCGCAACTACCAAAAAATGAGAACCGCCGGGTGGCCCGGCGGTTCTCATTTCGTCGCAGTGCTGTTCTCGTCGAATTATGGCCCAGCGGGGCGAGCCACCTTCGGCGTCGGTGGGACGCTCGGGGTAGCGGCTCCGGCTTGTTTCACCTGCCAGTCCTTCGGTGGTGCCTTGAAACTGAAATCGGCTTGTTTTATACCTTGCACGTTCGACATCGGCTTCTTAAACGTCCACTGTTCCAGTTCCTGCGCGTTGTTCTTATACATCACCACGACGGCGGGCAGGTAAGCCATGTCTTTCGCCTTATCGGAGAACAACACGAGCAACATCGACTCGAACTCTTGCTTGTCTCGTTCTTGTTTCGGCCCGATTTGCAGGTGAACGTAGAACTCTTCTTCCTTGACGAGTTTGATATCGAAGCGACTTTTCACGTCGTCGGCGGTCATTTTGCCGGACATGAACTCGATGAGCAAATTGTCGCCGACGTTGTTCTTACCGCCCGGTGGAATCTTGTGCTGTGTGACGGTTTTATCGCGTCCCGAGTATTCGTAAACCGATGTACCGTCGCAGACATACCCGAGGTAATCGGCCTTGTCGGCCTTGTTATCAATCTTCATTAGCGCGAGACTCGGTTTCATGCAAGTGATCGACCCGCTATACGCGGCTTCCTTACGAAGCAACAGATTCTTGCGTACCAGTTCGCATTCGGTGTACATGTTGACGATGCTGGCGGACTTGGTTTCCCAGGCTTTCAGGTGCGCTTCCAGTGCCGCCGGAAGCGGGGCGGCCGCAGGTACCGGTATGCCGCCCGCTACGGGGACGACGCCCGTGCTGATCGGCGGACGTGCCCCAGGCGGGAGCGGAATTTGAGCGATGGCGGCCGGTACGGCGGCGAGCAGAACGGTTAGGGTAAAACATGCTCGGCGCATGATGGGAAATCTCCTGTGTGGATGGTCGACACGATCTTGTACGGTTTTAGCCCATCCGAAACCCGGCGCGAAGCCCGATGTGATTTTCAGCTCCATTTTTCGCTCTCATAAACGACGTCGGTTACAATTGCGGAGAGTCTAAAACCCTCACTTAGGGTATTTTTCGGTCCGAAATGCCATTTTCGATTGCAAATTGTTACCTCATTGCAAAACACTTTGATGGACTGACTGAGCAACAACCGGATACCGAGAACGAAACCGTTGTCGTTAAAGCACGGTTCGCCAATCGGCGCGTTCGCGCTCTGGACTCTTCGCGGCGAATGGATATAGCTACCCACTTCCGCCTCAGAAACTGTGTTGGAGGCGTTCCCGGTTTTAACGCGGGTCATTTATGCGCTTCGTACCCTCGATGCTGCGTGTGCCCCAGGAGGTTTGTCTGTGGCTCTCGTCGACGTAAAAGAACTGCTCGATGCTGGTGTTCACTACGGTCACCGTGCCAGTCGCTGGAATCCGAAAATGCGGCCGTACATCTACGGCAAGCGCAACCTCATTCACATCATTGATTTGCGAGAAACCGTCCGCGGTATGCTCCGCTCGTATCGATACTTGTCCCAGGTCGTCTCAAAGGGGCAACTCGTTCTGTTCGTCGGCACGAAACGTCAGGGCAAGGAAATCGTCGAACGTGAAGCGGCCCGTTGCGGTATGCCGTACGTCAGCGAGCGCTGGCTGGGCGGAATCCTCACGAACTTCCGTACGATTCGTTCGCGGCTGAACCGCCTCAAGGAACTCGAAAACATGTGGCTCCCCGAGGGCGATAACCCCGGCAAGCACGACATGAACGCCTACATTGCGGGCAAGATGACCGAAGCCGGGAAGATGGACTTCAACCAGGCTCCCGAAACGGCACAGATCCGCAAATACTCGAAGAAGATGGTCTCGACGCTGAGCCGCGAACTCCTGAAGATACGCCGCAACTTGCTCGGGATCCGCGAAATGACCCGACTGCCGGAAGTGCTGCTGATCGTCGATCCGAAGAAAGAACACATCGCGGTGAAGGAAGCGAAGCGGATGGGCGTCACCACCGTCGCGCTAATCGACACCGATTCCGATCCGGACCCCGTCGACCTGCCAATTCCCGGCAACGACGACAGTATCCGTTCGATTGAAGTCGTGCTGCACAAGATGGCGGAAGCGATCCTGGAAGGCCGCGCGTCGCTGTCGCCGGAACAGCAAGCGAGCTTGCAGAAGCCGCGTCAGCCCGCACCGAGGCCGACCCCGCCAATGCCGACGACGCCACTCGCAACGCCGGACGCACCCGAGGCGAACCAACCCGCCGTGTAAGTGGTCCGTTCGATGCGAAACTTCGACAGGAAAGCCCCCGGTCAATCCGGGGGTGTTTTCCTATAACATAAGCACACCCTGACCGTTTTCACGCGGGGTTCACGTTAGGACGAGGACGATATGACCACGATTAGCGCCGCCGCCGTCAACGAACTGCGCAAGCGGACCGATCTACCGATGATGGAGTGCAAAAAAGCACTCGTGGAAGCGAACGGAGACATGGACAAGGCCGTCGAGATCCTCCGCAGCCAGTTCGCTAAGGCGACGGTCAAGCGCGAGGGCAACGAGACTGCCGAAGGTCGCGTGGGGATCGCGATCGATGCCGCCACGAACGTGGCCGTG
>Ga0105049_10010865_pt1 | contig 10444 bp, 7 predicted proteins | sample MAT06_FD_78087 | JGI IMG/M metagenome (GOLD analysis project Ga0105049, IMG submission 78087) | Freshwater microbial communities from Lake Fryxell liftoff mats and glacier meltwater in Antarctica - MAT-06 | ecosystem: Environmental > Aquatic > Freshwater > Ice > Liftoff microbial mat | place... | reverse complement strand
CGCAGGATAATACCGCTGAAATCCAAGTGCATCCCAAGCCGAGCAAACCCCACCACTGACAAATGCGCAAGTGCTTGATACTGCTGAACTTCCCTCGGAGCGCCCGACCGGTTACACCCAAATCATTATCCCGCCTTTAGTTGGCTATTGCACATCACGCGACTCGCTCTGTCAAGCACTTTCCGCGTCTATCTTTCCATCGGGACTGGTAAAAGTTTCCTGGCAGCCCCTTCGCCCCGCGGGTACGGTTCCACAATGCGGGGTGTCCGTTGCCCGGGGGCAGTTCGTACATAGTCCGAATCGATTCCGCGACTGACACGATAAACGCGATTTCCGCGATCTCAGCAACTTAAACGAGCCTGCACCATGCGCGACCGCCCGGCGTTCGACCTTTTCCTCATTTCCTGGCTCGTACTCTTCCTCGAACTCGCCTGCATCCGGTGGTTTCCCTCGCACGTCCTGTTCCTGACGTTCTTTACCAATACCGTCTTGCTTGCGTGCTTCGTCGGCATGTCGATTGGCTGCCTCGTCGCACGCCGCCCCGGTCGATTGCTCAATTCGACGCCGGCCTGGCTTTTCATCGCGGTTCTCGGGGGCGTTGTCACCGATCAATGCTCCGGTTCGTTGCTGCCGCTGTTCGCGGTCGGCAACCAGGCGAACCCGGAAGTCGTGTACTTCGGTACGGAATACTCGGCGATTACCGAGCAAAAATTCACCATCCCAATTGAAGTGGTTGGCGCGTTATTCTTCGTGCTGATCGCGGCTGTCATGGTTGGCCCTGGGCAGGAAATGGGCAGGGCATTCAACCGCACCACGAACCGCACCACGGCGTATTCCGCGAACTTGCTGGGCAGCATTGTCGGGATTGGCATGTTCGCGCTTTGCTCTTATCTGGGCTTGCCGCCGATCATCTGGTTCGCATTGATCGTCGCCGTGTTGGCTTACTTACTCTTGCGGCCCGATCCGAACCCGGAGAGCGCCAACCCGGTCGTGGCTGCGGTTCCCCCTCCTGAGACTGTAGCAGGCGGAGCAGATTCGCCGAAAGCCGCCCGAAGCGTGCCTCTCTCGGCGAATCTGCTTGCCTGTATGATTGGCGTCGCCGCGCTTGCGGGATACCTCTACTCGCAACTGCCGCCCTCACTGCCGGAAGATAGTGCTTCCGTGAAATTGTGGCGAATTGTCTGGCGTGTGTTGGCCGTCGCCCTGTCGGCTTTTGTTGCCATTCGCGCCGCGATGCACTCTGAGAGTGCCGTGGCGACCAAAACCGAGAACCAGTCCGAGATTGCGGCTCCGCTGTTCTTGTTCTTCTTGGCGGCCACGGTTGGTATGACCGGCTTCACGTCCGGATTCTTCCGGGGCGACTTCGACAAGTTCACCACATGGTCACCGTACTACCGCATCGACTATCTGCCCGACACCAAGTACATTAACACGAATCTCATCAGCCAGCAGGTGATGGAACCCATTGATAGCTCGGCAGTGGCTCCCTATGCGTTGCCTTACCTGTTTCAACGCGATTTGAAGAAGCCCAACGGCCAACCCGAGTGGCCCGCGTTCAAGCGGGTTCTCATCATCGGTGCCGGGAGTGGTAACGATGTGGCTCGCGCCTGCCGCTGGCTCCCACCAGACGCCGTGATCGACGCGGTCGAGATTGACCCTGTCATCCAGAAGATTGGTTCGTCACAGCACCCCAACCAACCGTTCCAAGATAAGCGAGTCAAGGTTCATCTGAACGACGGCCGGAACTTCCTCCGGATGGCGGAACCCGAAACCTACGACCTCGTAGTCTTCGCGCTGATCGATTCGCTTGTGCTTCAATCGGGCTACTCGAACCTCCGGCTCGAAAGCTATCTCTTCACGCGGGAATCGTTCGCCGATGTGCGGCGAGCGCTGAAGCCCACCGGCGTGTACAGTGTGTACAACTTCTTCCGCCAGGGCTGGATTCCGTGCCGCATCAACGACCAACTCCGCACCGCGTTCGGCTCCAATCCCGTGGTGATGACGAGTTCCCCATTCGATCCACCGCTGACGAAAATCACGCAAGACGCTTTTGAGCCGTATCAATCGACGATCTTCTTCGCCGGCACCCCCGAGGTGCTCGATCCGATCCGGAAATCGCTTGAAAACACTGCCGCCCGCTACTGGTATCCGTGGGGAACGGGGACGGGCACCGAGGCGGCGCGGTTTGGAGAGAAGCCACCCGACGTTCAGTTGGCGCAAACCGGGCGACCGTTCCTGGATGGGTATGGGAAGGTGAAAGCGCCGGTCTGGTATGGTTTACGGATTGCCGAGGTCGAGGAACCGGGCCGTCTCCGTCAGGCAACCGACGACTGGCCATTCCTGTACACCAAAGTGCCCGCCATTCCCGAAATGACGTGGCGGAACATCGGTCTGACACTGGTTCTCTCCGTACTTCTTTGGTTTGCATTCGGAGGGAACAAGGCGCTCGGTGTCACCGACGGCGGCAGTTCTGGTTCAAGTGCCACCAAACCCGACTGGGGGCCGATGTTGCGGAGTGCCTGCCTCGGTGCGGGGTTCATGCTGGTCGAAACGAAAGCTGTCGTGCAGATGGCGTTGCTTTTCGGCGGCACCTGGATGGTGAACACGGTGGTATTCGCGGCGATTCTGTTGATGAGCCTTGCAGGCAACTACTACGCGGGCCGCGTGAACCCGAAACGCCTTGAACCGTATTACATTGGGTTGTTCGTCGCCCTCGCCATCGGCGTGGCAATCGCGCCGAGCGTGTTTTTGGGCATGAATCCAACGCTCCAAATCATCGGGGTGTGCATCCTGGTGTTCGCGCCAATCGCGTTCGCCAGCGTGATCTTCGCCACGACCTTCAAGCGAACCGCGCAACCCGACCGCGTGTTCGGCGCGAACGTCGCGGGTGCGCTGATCGGCGGACTTGCCGAGAATACGTCCGTGTTATTGGGCTTCCAGTTGCTATTGTGCGTCGCAGTTGGGTTCTACCTGTTCTCGGCGGTGTTCGGGAATCAAAAAGTGCCCGACCTTGCGGCAAAACAGAGCGTATAATAAGCAGGAGCCTAGAGCCTCTCGCGGCTTCGCGGAAGAATGTTCCTGCGAAGCCGCGAGCGGCTCATATGATCGGCTCGTTCAGCTTGACACTGCGGCACGGTGTGCGGTACTGCCTGTCTTACCCACACATTCTGCCACGCAGTTCGACACCCGAACCGCGTAGAATTGCTAAGTCCGGTCCGCGTTTTACCTTGCACGCTCAAAGCTCACCGCGCGGCCTGAACTTTCCCCTGCTACGCTTCGATGTACTGGTAATTCCGCCCAGAACTGAAACGAAAACTCCTCACGGGGGCCACGCCATGCCCGAATTGAACGAGGATCCTCCCGACGAGGCGCGGGCGGCACGGCGATTGGTTCACACCATCGCCCCCGCCGTGATTCGGTCTGGCCGCGAAGTCATCTCCGCGGAATTGGCCCTGACCGTCTTCCGGCAAATGATTCGCACGCGCGCTCTCGAAGAGCGCAGCATCAAGATGTCGAAGTCCGGGGAAGCCTACTTCTGGATTGGCGGCCCAGGCGAGGAAGCATTCAACGTCTGCCTCGGGTTGCAAGTCAACAAGGGCTTCGGCCCCGCTCACGACTTCCTGCACCTCCACTACCGCAACTCCGGTGTCATGGTCGCAATGGGAATGCCCATGATCGATCATGTTCGCCAGCTTGCCATGCGGTGGACCGATCCGCACTCGAAGGGCCGCAACTTCGTGGGTCATTATGCCGTGAAGGCGTGGAACGTCGTTCCGGTTTCGTCCGTGATCGAAGTACAGTTCGCAATGGCTCCCGGCACGGCGCTCGTGCAGCGACGACACGGATTGCGTAACCCACACGAAGCCGAGGGCATCACGGTTGTGGTGGGTGGCGAGGCCGGCACAGCCGAGGGCGACTTCGAGAGTTGCTTGAACTGGAGCACCCGGCCCGGCGCGGAACTGCCCGTGCTGATGCTCGTGACCAACAACCGCTTCGGCATCTCGACCGACCTGCACAGCGTGAGCGTCGATCAGCGTGTCGCCGACCGCGCCGCCCCTTACGGCATTCGAGCCGAGACCGTGGACGGCAACGACCCTGTGCTAGTGTGGAATGCTCTGGATCGGGCGATGCGGTACTGCCGGCGCGAACGGAAGCCGTTCTTACTCGAAGCGCATGTGTCGCGGATGCACGGGCACTCGTCGTCGAGCGGCGCGCAACGCAACTGGGCCGAAGCCGACCCCTTGGCGGCATTCGAGCAGAAATTGATCGATTGCGGCGCGACCGACACGGCGACCGTCAAGCTCATGCGAGAAGACGCCAAACGCGAAGCCGACGACGCCGTGGTGCAAGCGATGTCCGAACCGGAACCAGCCCGCGAAGATGTCCCCGCCTTCACCTACGCCCGCAGCAGCGTGGACGCCGTTTACCCCGAGGACTACACGGGCTTGCCGGGCATGCAATAATCGCTGCATCGGCGAGCGGTGGGTGTGAACCCACTGTTCTGTTGCGCTCGGAATAGAACAGTGGGTTCACACCCACCGCTCGCCTGAGGAACGCATCAATGGCGACCATTGCCCAGGCCATTCGGATGGCGCTGCATTACGGTGAGAAGCATCTCGGCGTCACTGATGTGTTTGGCGAAGATGTCGGGCCGCCGCTCGGTGGCGTGTTCACAGCCACGCAGGGCTTGAAGACGGCGTGGAATACCCCCCTTGATGAACGTGGCATTATCGGCACCGCAATGGGCATCGCCTACGCGGGCGGCCGGCCGGTCTGCGAAATCCAATTCTGCGACTATGCCTTCAACGTCATCGACATGTTGAAGGTCGCCGGCAATCAGCGCTGGGCGTCCGGTGGCGAGTTCGACATGCCCATTGTCGTGATGACCCCCACGGGAGCCGGCATCCGGGGAAGTCTGTACCACTCGCACTGCTTCGAGAGTTGGGCGAGCCGGTTGCCTGGGTGGAAGGTCGTGATGCCGTCGAACGCCCTCGACGCCTACGGCCTCATGCTCGCCGCGATTCAAGACCCGAACCCCGTCTTCGTGCTGCTTCCCAAAGCCCTGCTGCGGGCACGCGATACTCGCCTCATTCCGGGCGAACCCGCCGACCCCGAAGAGCTATCGCGGATGATCGACGCCCCCGTCGGGGACCGCACCGACTGGGAACCGCAGTGGCCCGAGGTGGGCGAACACATCGTTCACATCGGCACGGCGGAACTTGTCCGCGAAGGGAACGACGGCACCATCATCAGTTATGGCCGACCGCTTCCGCTGTGTGTGCAAGCCGCGGACGAACTGGCCCGCGACCACAACCACAGTTTCGACGTGATCGATCTGCGAAGCATCTTCCCCTACGACTGGAACACCATCACGCGCAGCGTGGCGAAGACGGGGCGAGTCCTGATCGTGAACGAGGACACCGAAGTCACGAACTACGCGGAACACCTGCTCCGCCGCGTGGTCGATGAGCATTTCTACGACCTTACGGTCCGCCCGCGGACACTGATGGGCAAGCACGTCCCCGGCATCGGCATGCACCAGAACTACGAGCGAAACAGCGTGCCCCAACTCGGCGACATCCGCGCCGCACTCCGCGAACTCGCCACCGACGCCGCCTAGCGATGGGAGAAGAACTAACCACAGAGACACAGAGACACAGAGAAAACAAGAGAAGAGAGTCGAGAACTTTGAAATGCGGTCTCTCCATGTTTTCCCTTCTGTTCTCTGTGCCTCTGTGGTGAGAACTCTTCCTCTTTAACTCGTTACCAACGCCCAACACCCTTTCGGCGTTGTGGTGTTGCCCTTCGCGGTGCCATCGGCCATGATGAGTTTGCCTGCCGCCACGAGGTCTACCCGTGCCCCGTCGTGCCTTCACACTCATTGAACTCCTTGTCGTGATGGCGATTATCGCCACCTTGGTCGGCTTGCTGCTGCCCGCCGTGCAGAAGGTGCGTGCCGCCGCAACTCGCGTGCGCGATCAGAATAACCTCAAGCAACTCGGGCTAGCGGTCCAGAACTACGCCTCGGTGAACGCCAGCGTGCTACCCCCGGCGCGAACGTGGGAAGGCAACGCTTACCGCTGGTGGTTCGGCCTGTGCGACACCGCCGGCAACCTCGTGGACTTCCGCCAAGGGCACCTGATGCCCTACCTCGAGAACAACCAATCCGCGTTACAAGGCCCGGCCAAGGCCCCCGGCAAGGTGTACCTCACCTACGACGGCGGAACCGGTGGCTACGGCTACAACTACCGCTACCTTGCCCCCGTGCGATCGCTTCCCGGTGGCGGCGAAGCCTGGGACCGCGTTCGCATGGAACACGTCGCCAGCACGAGCCAGACCGTGTGCTTCGTAACGGCCGCCGGCACTTCTACGAACTCGCCCCTGACAGGCGGCATCGGTCTTGTGGAAGTGGGAGCCGCCGAGCCGCCGAGCCGGCAGTACCCGACGGCCCACCACCGGTTCTTTGGCGGGATTGCCAACGTCGTCTTTGTGGATGGGCACGTTGAAAGCCGCACCGACCGCACCCGCAACGCCTCACCTCCCGGCGACTCCGTCACCATTCTCGCACTGCGCGATCAGGAAAAGCTCTTCGACCTCGGCACTACGGATGAACTCTGGGACCGCGAATGAAGCAGTCGCAGGGCTTCCGCCCTGTGCGGGGGTTGCTTTCTCGTTGCCAGGAAATTTGCCAGACCCCAGCGTAACACCTCAAAGCTTCGCTAACCGTTTGGCGTGAAGGTTGCTACCATTTCAGAGCGTCCCGCCGCGTCCCTCTTCCGTGGAAGCTACCTATGTTGACCCGCCGTGAAGTGTTCCGTTCCGCCGCTGCCGGTGCAGCCGCGCTGGCCATCCCTGGGTTCACCTTCGCACAAGAAGCCAAGGGCTTCACCCTGCCGAAGTTGCCCTACGCCTACGACGCCCTTGAGCCGAGCATCGACGCCGAGACGATGACCATTCACCACGACAAACACCACCAAGCCTACGTCGATAACCTCAACAAGGCGCTCACCGCTGACGCCCCGGACCTGCTGGGCAAGGACATCGTCGAGTTGGTGCAGGGCTACAAGAAGTTGCCCGAGAAGGTGCAGACGGCCGTGCGCAACAACGGCGGTGGACACCTGAACCACACCTGGTTCTGGCAGATGATGGCGAAGCCCGGCACAGCCCCCAAACTTGACTTGCTGAAGGCCATTGAGGCGAGCTTCGGCACGCTCGACGGCTTCAAGAAGGACTTCTCGGCCGCCGCGGTCTCGCAGTTCGGCAGCGGTTGGGCCTGGCTCGTTGTCGGGAAGGACAAGCCGCTCGCCATCGTCAAGACGGCGAATCAGGACAACCCAATCACCGACGGCCAGGCGGTGTTGCTGGGTTGCGACGTGTGGGAACACGCCTACTACCTGAAGTACAAGAACCTGCGTGCGAAGTACCTCGAAGCCTGGTACAACGTGGCGAACTGGGACTTCGTCGCCGACCTCTTCGCCAAGGCTACCAAGAAGTAAGCCACCCGGTCATCGTGGCCCGACGGCGAACGTGGTTCGCTTGCGCGTCGGGTCAGGAGTGAGGCACTTTCATCCCTTCGGGTACACGCTCACGGCGGAGCCGGCGGCCAACACGACGCTTGCCGGTTCCGCGTGCTGCATTCTGGCCCATTCCGGGCCGTACATTGTCGCCCAATCGATGTCGGCGGCGAACTCGCGCACGGGGTACACGTCCCATTCCGGGTGGTTCACTTCGTAGCGGATCAGCCGGCCGCGCCGTGAGGTGCCGAAGCCCCAGGAGTGTTCCTTGAACCAGTCCTCCGTGGTGCCGGGGCCGGGCCGCACGGCTGGCTTCGCCCCGACGGCACGCAGAGAATGCACGCGACCCGCCCATTTCACAGTGTACTTCGCGGTAAGCGATTCCTCAGTCTCGGTCACATCCATCGACATGCGAGCGCTGCGGTACGGCTCGTTGTAAAGCACCCGCGCCGTAGTGGCGATGAGCCAAGACGGCACGAACTCGCGGACGAAGCAGACGCCGCGCTGGCCTTCGTGGGAAACGTAGAACCGCAGGTTCCACTCAGGGAAATTGCGGAAGCCGGGTAAGCCAATGCCGAGAACGCGCGTCCCGAGGAACTGGAACCCGACGAGGCTCGCCCAGCAATGGCCGTCGCGGTAGTCGAGTTCGCACCCCGGCGGCACGAGCGGCCGCAGCAACTCCTCGGGGATGGCGTAGTTCGCCAGGATGAGGTTTTGCCAGCGTGCGGTGAGAAACGAGCGACGGGGTTCCATGCCGATAGTATAGTTGAAGTCGCGGAAGCGAAGGTGCGGTGTGGTTCGGGTGCCGCGAGTGCTTATACTTTGCTCGTCGCTAGAATGGCCGCTTCCCAGTTCCCGCGGCGGAGATTGCGATGTCTCGTGTGGCGTTCGTTGTCGCAATCTTGCTGGTTACGGCGTTGGGGGTTGCCTGGGGCATGACCCGCGCCAATCACGACTACCTGCCCGGCGACTGCCCGTATTACGCTTTCACCGCCGACTCGCTTCTCCTTGATGGCGACCTCGACCTCACTAACCAACTCGCCCCCGGTGCCACGGGTTCAGAAATCCCCGACGCCTTGCGGCCTCACAGCGCATTCTTCGCGGCGGGTCCGGGCGGCAAGATCGTTCCGAAACACTCGGTGCTGATGCCCGCGCTGGCGTTGCCGTTCCGGGCGGCGTTCGGCCGGGTCGGGTTCCTCGTGTTCAACGTGGTGCAACTCGTGCTGCTCGTGTACGCGGTGTCGGTGCTGGCCGGCAATACCCCAACGGCGCGAATCGTCGCCCTCGTGGGGTTCGCGTCGTCCCCGCTGGTCTTCCATGCGTACAACTTCTCGCCGGATATCTTGGGTGCTTTACTCGTTGTGATGGCGTACATCGCCGCCGGGCGGGGCCGCTGGGTGTGGTGCGGGGTGTGCGCCGGGTTGGCCGTGTGGGCGAAGGTGTATCTCGCCGTGGTCGTGCTGCCTGCGGGGTTGATGGTGCTCGCGGGCGGTTGGCGTGGCGTGGTAACTTGCGTGCTGGGTGGCTTGGCCGCGCTGACGCCGATGCTGGTGCTGAACGCGGTTCTCTACGGCGGCCCGTTCATCACCGGCTACGACCTGCAAGCGGCGGTGCAACCCGATGGCAGCATCACGACGCGGGACCATTACTCGCTGTTTAATCAACCGATGCTCCCCGGTTTGAGTCGGTTATTGTTCAATGCTCGCCTTGGTGCCGTTCCCACCGCGCCACTGTGGACGCTTTGGCTCGTTGGGGTGTGGTTCCTCTGGCGTGCCGGGGAACGCGCACGGGCCGCTGCATTCGCCGCCGGGATCATGGCAAACTTGCTCGTCTTCGCTCCTTACGAAGTGTGGGACGCCACGGAACACGGCAACCGCTTCCTCTTCCCGGCGTTCGCGCTGGGCTTCGCCGCACAGGGACCATTCTGGGAAAGTATTCGCGCACGCCGCAAGCCGGTAGAATGACGCTTCCCGATACAAGGTTGACGCAATGAATCACCCCGCGATGACGCCGCCACTGTTCACACCCGATTTGCCCGGCGTTGGCGGTCGCATCCGCGATAAGGACGAAGACTTCGAGGTCGAGGAACTTCCGTCCTACGAGCCGTGTGGCACCGGCGAGTTCCTCTATCTGTGGATCGAGAAGCGCGGCGTCGCCCCGGAATTCTTCGCCCGTGGCATCGCCCAACGGCTCGGCGTCTCGGCGAGTGTCATCGGAACCGCCGGCCTCAAAGACCGTCACGCCGTGACGCGACAATGGGTATCGGTGCCGAAGGAGTGCGAGTCGCGGATCGGCAATATCGACGGCGAAGGCGTCCGCGTTCTCAAGTCGGGTCTTCACACGAACAAGTTGAAGCCCGGACACCTGCGGGGGAATCACTTCCGCATCCTCATCCGGGACGCCGTCCGCGCTGTGAACGTCGATGCTATCCTCGAACGTCTCCGCACGCTCGGGATGCCGAACTACTACGGACCACAGCGATTTGGCCGCGACGGCGGCACCGTGGACCTTGGCTTGCAGTGCCTCGCAGGCAAAGCCCCGCGCCGCATTCGCCCGTTCCTGTTCCGCTTCGCCCTCTCGGCTGTGCAATCGCTGCTATTCAACGACTACCTCACGCGGCGAATGAACGACGGGCTGTTCCGCACGGTCATTCTGGGCGATGCGCTGGCGAAGTGGCCCGCCGGCGGAATGTTCGTGACAACTGACGTGGCCGCCGACCAACCCCGCTTCGACGCACGGGAAGTCGTGACCGCCGGGCCGATGTTCGGGAAGAAGACGTACCCCGTCGCGGGCCTCGCCGCCGAGCGTGAAGCCGCCGTGCTGAGTGACAACCGACTGTCACCCGCGTCGTTCGGTGGGTTCGGCAAACTCGTCCTGGGCACCCGCCGACACAACCTGATTTACCTTGATGATCTGACCTCGGCGTGGGG
>Ga0105049_10010864_pt1 | contig 10445 bp, 8 predicted proteins | sample MAT06_FD_78087 | JGI IMG/M metagenome (GOLD analysis project Ga0105049, IMG submission 78087) | Freshwater microbial communities from Lake Fryxell liftoff mats and glacier meltwater in Antarctica - MAT-06 | ecosystem: Environmental > Aquatic > Freshwater > Ice > Liftoff microbial mat | place... | reverse complement strand
GTGGTGGGCATGGCCAGCGGCGCTTCCCACTGGCCGAAGAGGTCCAGTTGGGCGTTCGCCTCGTGGCGCGCAGCGCGGCCGTTCACCCGCTTCTTGCGCAGCACGGCCCCGATGAAGTCCAGGTTGCCGAACTCCATGCGTGCCTCGACCTGGGGGGTTGGGACGACTACCGGCGCAGTGGCCACCGGCATGGCCGACAGCGTGGCGGCAGGGGCGGGTATGCGCGCGGTGGGCAGGGCCACCACGGTGGGCAGGCTCTGGGCGGCACGGGTGGCCCAGGCTGCGCGGAGGGTGGCGAGGCGCGCGGGCAGCGTGTCCTCCACGCCGACCCAGACCCGCCCGCGCTTCAGGGCGGCGTTGGCCTCCTGGCTGCGGCGGGCGAATCGCGCGCGGAGTGCATCGTCGGAGACGACATCCAGCTCGGGCGCATCGTCGCACTGATCGACGTTGGCGCTCATGCGGGCAAGGGTGGTGCGATCAGCCCCTGCCGCCCGCACGAGGGCGCCCTCGGGGGTATCGCCGGCGAACATGCTGGCCGAGCCCGACTGCTCACCGAGCTTGATCAGCTTCTTGTGGGCAAGCGAGCCACGGTACACTAGGTAGATCACCTGCTTGAGGTTGGTCGCCCCAAGCCGGCGGATGCGCAGGTTCGACTGTTCGAGATGGTAGTAGTTCTGCGCCAGCTCGTACCAGATCACGGTGTCGAGGAACTGAAGGTTCAGCCCCTCGGACACGCGGCGGTAGGGGACGATCAGGACGCGCTTGCCGGCGTCATAGGCTGCCCGGATCGCATCCTCACGATCCTCGGGCGCCACGTTGTTCGGCAGTGTCCACGGGCTGTGCGCAGCCAGCACCCACTGTAGGCGCTTCGGCGTGCTGCGCACATCGTTCTGCTCGATGTAGATCATCACCGCGCGGCCCATGGCCAGCTGCTCCTCGGTGCGCTCCTGGAGCCGGCGCTCCAGGGGATAGAGGTAGTCCTCGGCGAGCACGGGGGCCTGGTAGAGCTGCTCCACGCCCTCCAGGTCGCCCCACTCGCCGCGCAACGTGCGTGTGACCTTGAAGGCGGGGCGCACGCACGGCAGCGTGGCCCACCAGCGTGGGAGCATGCCCTTCGCCAGAATGGCCGGCTGGATGCGCTTCCGCGCCAGATCCTCCAGGGTGCCGGTGATGTCCTTGTAGGCTGCGGCGAGATCGATCTGCGCAACCCGCGCCTTGACCTCCTTCGCGTGCGCCTCTACCGCATGCAGCGTCTCGGCGGCGGCGTCCAGCTCGGTCTGTGCGGTCGCCCGCTCGTGATCGGCGGCGCCGGGGTCGTTCATCAGCGCCGTGTAGGCGAGGGCCAGTGCTCGGCGGGTCGCGTCGGCATCCTGTACCTGCGCCTTCGCCTCAGCCGTGATGCGCTGGACCTCGGGGTCGTCCATGTCCACCACGTCGGGGATCTCTTCCATGTCGGGCATGAACGCCCCCAGGTCGCGCGGGGCGTCGATAAAGATCAGGCTCTCCAGCAGCATCGGAATGAGCTTGGCGCTCATTCCCGGTGCGGGCACGGTCGTGACGGTCACATCACTTTTGCCGCTGCCCTTGCGGGCCTCGCCCTGATGCTCGGTCACCGTCTCCTGGGTAAAGCCGTAGCGCTGGATCGCCGCCTCCACATCACCCCAGCCAAGGCCAAGGCGCGTCCAGAAGGCGGGCTTGAAGCGAAACAGCAAGTGGTAGAGCCCGTCGAGCATCCCACCCGAGATGGTACCCGAGAGGATGGCGTAGGTCTGCGCCGTTTTAAAGGCGTAGTGAATTGAACGGCTGATGTCGGTGTTGGCCCCACGGGCGTTATGCGCCTCGTCGGCCAGGTGCAGGGCCACGCAGCCCGCATACTTCATCAGCATGTACTCGTAGGGCGAGAAGTCGCTGGCCGCCTCGCGGCCGAGACTGATCACCAGCCCCTCGCCCTGCTCGTCCGGCTCGACCCGCGTGATCCGGCGCGTCGTGGGGACATTCCCCAGCGCAGGCAGCGCGCCATCGTCGTGCAGCTGCTGGAGTGCGGCACTCCACTGCGCGAAGGTCGGCATCGGCCACTTCTTCGTGGCCGCATCGGTCCGGCGGCGCTGCCAGAGCGGGCTCGTGCAATTGGCGCACGTTCGCTGCTGGCGCTTGAAATAGGTCAGGCTGGTGACGGGAACGAGCGTTTCTTCCGCATCCTCGTTCGCGCCTGTGCCCGTGGTGTTCGTCCCGCCCTTGGTCTGTGGCATGGCCTCGATTCGGTGGCCGCAGTCGGGGCAGAAGAAGATCGACTCGGTGATGACCTCGGTGATCACCTGGCCGGTGTGCGGATCGAGCCAGCCCACGGTCTTTTCGTTGAAAATAAGGGGAGTAATGGCGCTCAGGGCGTGCAGGGTCCATGTCCCCTGCCGGTCTTCGATCTCGTAGCGATCCCCTGCGTCGAAGGAAATAAACCCCGCGACGTTTAGGCTCCAGGGGCGGGTGGTGTCCACCCCCTCCGCAGCGAGGAACGCGAGGAAGTGCGCCTCGTCGTCGATGCTGAACTGCGTGGGCGCGTAGTCGGGGATGACCCAGACCGGCCCCTGCGGGGTATCGGTGAGCACGGCCCGACGGGCGCGCTCAGGCGCCAGCACGGGGACGGTGCGCGAGCGTGCGCGTGTGATCACGGCCGGCTCCCAATCCAGGGAGAAGGCCCGCGTTTTGCTCTGCGAGAACACGGCGACCACGGTGGGGGCCGTGGACACCGCACAGCGCGCCATGTAGGTGTCTACGTCGCGGAAGGAGTCGATCATCATGAGTTCGGCGCCGGGGTAGGCGCCCAGCACCTCGCGCTCCCAGGTGGTCGTGACCCGCATGGGGGTGCTGACCGTGATGGGGAGGGCGCGCGGGGCGGCGCCGGTGACGTAGGGATTGTTGCGCCAGGCGCGGATGAGCCGGTAGGCCCAGGTGGGCAGCGGCTGGCCGGCGAACTCCGTGGTGCGGCCGTGGAAGCGGCGGGCGAACAGCGCCATCAGGGCGATGGCCTGGCGGGTCTTGCCCGAGCCGGGCGAGCCCTGAAAGCCGATCTGCTTGCAGGCCGAGACGCGGCGGGTGTGTGCCATAGGAGGTGGCCTCTTTCTGTCAGACACCAGGGAGGGGCCGCCCATCCAGGGCGGGGATGGGTCCCTCCCTGGGTCGGGGCGATGGGTTGATGATTCCGGGACGCGGTGGGGGCGCTGGCGGCTAGGCGTGCCCGTTGAGCATGCGCCACATCGCGAGCGTGCGGTGCATCTGCGGGACGGCCAGCCCGGCGTGGGTGGCGCCGGGTAGGGTTTTATCGAGTCCGATGGAGGCGATCACCTCCAGCTCCCAGTCTTTGACCTCGGCGGGCTGGTAGCGCGGATGGCGCCGGGCCAGGACCAGCGGGGTCAGAGCGGGGAGCAGCGGGCTGAGAAAGGCGAACGCATCGTCGCCCTGGTGGTAGGTGACACGCCCGGTGGCCACGTCAACCACGCCGAGGATGGGGAAGTCGGTGGTGCGTGTGATACTGCGCACACCCTTCTCCTTCTGCTCGTCGTCGGGCTCCACAAAGGTCCGCTTATAGGTGATGAAGGTGGTGACAATATATTTGTCCAGCACCACGTCACCGTCAAACATGCCCGTGAGGATCTCGGCCGCGATGTGAGCTGGGCCAAGCAGGGGCATCGCGGCGGGGGCAATGGCGCCCTCCTCCGCAAAGGTGGTATCTGCCGTCCAGGCGGCGTCCAGGTGGGCGCCGTGATCGGCAAGGGCGGTGAGCAGATGGGCGTCGTCGGCCTGCATGAGCACGTAGCTCGGCTCGCACACGCCTGTAGGAACCACGTAGAGCGTATCAAGGGGGGTATCGGGCAGCACCGGGGGCGGTGTGCCACCAGCCCACCAGCTGCCGCCGTCCTTGTCAGGCTTGCGGTAGCGGTAGCCGCGTAGCCGCGCCACGTCGGCGGCCTCCGGCTCGGCGAGCGGGCGCGTACGCTTCACCCCGATCACGACGATCTGCGTGAAGCGCTGAAACGCGCCCTCGTCCTCGTCCGGGTCGCCATCGGGGAAGCGGTACACCGCGATCTGTGTGAAGTGCTTGGACCAGAAGGCCACCATATCAGCGTTCCAGGCGCTGCGCGCCGGGTACACCCCGAAGGCGATGCCGCCTGGGACGAGCTGGGGCACGGAGTCGCGGGTGATGGCGTACTCGGCCCGCTTCCCGTTTTGCAGGAAGTAGGGCGGGTTGAGCGCCAGGAGTTGCGCAAAGGGGCCGGCGAAGCGGACCGCCTCGATGGGCGAGGCGATGATCGTTGCCTGGGGCAGGGCGGCGCGGGCAGCCTCGGCACGGATGCGATGCAGCTCCACGCCAAAGGCGCGAACGCCGGGAAGCTCTGCGAAGGGGGCGAGCAGGTCGCCCTCGCCGGCGGTGGGATCAAATACCGTGCAGGGGCCGGTGAACCGGAGGAGGTGGTCGCGCACCGTGCGCGTCTGCGCGGGCGGGGTGCGCACAAATGCCTCGTTTTCGAGGTTGCGGTGGAGTCCATTGGCCATGGGGCAGCTCCTTTCAAAAAGGAGCCAGGATCGCGCACCCCCGACCGGGGGCGTGGGCGTCCCGGCTCGGAGGGTGGACGGGCCTTAGTCAGCGGCCACGGCGCGCATTGGGGGGCCAGGAAGGAGCATGGACGGCGTGCGCCGTGGGACAGGGAGCCAGCCATCGCTGACCCCCTCACTCACGAGCATGTTCCAGTGGATGAGCGCGTTTTTCATCGCCCATACGGCCACGCCGGCGGAGGGCAGGCGCTGAATCAGTCCCTTTTCGATGCCGTGCTGCCAGAGGGCGTCAGCCCACTGGCGAGCGACGATGCGCGTCTCAGCCTGGCGCGGGCGCAGGACAATTGCCCGCATCCCAACCAGGGTGCCGACCACGGCGCCGTAGCTCGGTGCAGGCTCGTCGCCCGCGTTCAGGGTGGCCGCCACATAGCGGTAGGTCGGTGGCCGCTCCGTTTTCACGATCAGCACCGGAGTCTCGCCCGTCTGTCCCTCAGCGGGCTGCTTCAACAGCTCCTCGGGGATGTCGGGCGGGTTCTGGAGGTTGAAGCCGATGCGCAGGTTGTTGGCAACGACCATCCAGTTGGCGGTGTTGCGGATGCCGGGCAGCCGCTTCCCGCACTGTTTGTAGTTGCCGAACACGCGCCCCAACATGAGCGGGCCATCCCAGCCGAGATCCTCGGCGGGGACGAACGCGAGTTTCTTCTCACCCAGGAACAGGGTGGCGAGCCGCGAGCTGATCGCCGTGTCGTTGCCGACCAGGCTTAGCAGGGCGACCTCCCCGCTCGGGTGGGCGGCGAGGGCGGCGAACTTGATCTCGGTCGCGCCGTCATAGGCGATCTGCCCGGCGAAACGGGCAGGGTCGAACGGGCGCACCATGGGGTTGTCGCTGAGGGGCATAGGGAAGCCTCTTTCTGGAGTGCAGTAGGAGACACCCTGATACCCCATCAGCGGGGCAGCAGGGTGCCTCCGGGCGGGGTGCAAAAGAATGTTAGAGCGGCGACGCCTGTACCGGCACGGCAACGCAGAGGGCGCCGCCGCTGGCGGTGAGCAGGCCGGTGTTGGTGCTGTCGATAGCCACGGTCAGCGTGATGGAGTCGGTCTCCATCGCCAGGGGGCGGATGGCCGCCCAGAGGGCGCTGAAGGCCGCTGGGGGGATGGCGATGTAAGCGCCGCACAGCGGCTCGGCCGGTGCGGTGGCGCTGTAGTCGCCGGAGGAGAGCGTCAGCGTGCGATACTCCGGGTTGAGCACCAGCACCACATCCGCGTCGTCGCCGCTGGCCTTCGTCTGTGCGATGCGGATGCAGCCACACAGGGCCATCAGGGCGAAGCCGGGGATGCAGAGGCAGGCGATCTCGGTCAGCGTTGGGGAAGGATCATCGGCGACCGTCAGGACGGCAACCGGAGGATCAAGTTCCTGGGCGAGCCGGAGCAGCTCGACGGCGATCAGGTGGTAGCAGCCCACCGCTGCCCGGCCAAAGCCCTGGCAGATCGTGGTGCGACGCCCACGCTTGTCGGTACGGGACGCGCCCTCGCAGAAATCGGGGCGGGTGCGGTAGACGGTTCCGCTGTCACTGTGGATTTCAACGTAGTCCGGGTGGATGATCCACCGGGCGCGGTCGGTGACAACGGCGTGTGCTTTATCGAGCTGGGCGCCGATGGGACGCCGATCCGGCGTGCGCTGGGCGGGAGTGGCGGCGACATGGTAGTGGGCCAGCATCGCCGCATAGGCGCGCTGGATGCCATGCGCGGTCACGGGGCGCGTGAGGTCCGGGAGTGCCATGACCCCGAAGGGTTCGGTGGGCTCCTCGGGGATAGCCAGGGGAAGCATCCCCATGGGCTCAGGGGCGAGGGCAGGGGCGACCGTCACGGGGGCCTCCTTCTTGGGAAGGGGGCCGATCTGCCACCACACGCCCCGGCCTGGGGCGATCTGGGGAGATCGGCCCCGGTGGGGGAGCGTTGCGGATTATTCCCAGCCGGCCGGTTTCAAGTCCGGATAGTAGCGCATGACGAGCGGATCGATGTCCGCGCCGTTCGGCCAGGTGATCGTTGCTGCCTCCACCCGCACTTGACGAAAGATGTCCAAGTTGCGGACAGGGGCGAAGATAGCGCCCTCAGCGATAAACGGCCAGAGGTCAAGCTCGCGCTCCGTGGTATCGTTGAAGCGCAGCCAGAGCCGATAGCCCTCACGCGGCTCGACAGCCACGACACGCACCAGCGGAAATCGATCCAAGACGCTCATAAAAAATCCTTTAGGTGTGGAGACCCAGACGCTTAAGTCCTGGGAGGAAACACCCGTTTTAGCGCGTCCCGTTGCGGAAAAACGCTAGCCATGGTACAATTGTTCGTGTGGAGGATTGCCCCCATCGTGCGGAAGGCACCTACCAGCGCAGGCTGGCGGAAACGGTTACAAGCACGTTACCAACGGAGCCTTACAGGTTCTGGCGGGGAAACCTCCGCCAGGTAAAAGGTTCACGGTCATGTCCAGTGGACATGTATCCGCTGCCGGGTTCACCTAGCAGGGCCTTCGTACGCAGGCCATACTACCCGGATGCCGACTCGTCGGTAGCGCCAGGGTAAAGCCCAAGCACGTTAGGCTTGGGTAGCTTACACATGATTCCTGTTGCTTACGGGTTGATCCACGCGAGGGGCTCGGCGTTCTGCGCTTTCTGCCAATTGGCGAGGAGTTCATCCTGGTGGGTGGTAATCCACGCAAGGACAATCTTTTTGCGCTTGTTTGGCAGGTCGCCGGCAATGAGCCGGGGTGGGCTAATCTCGAATACCGCCTCCTGAGTATTGTACTCGACGTGGACGTGCGGTGGGTTGTGCTCTTTCCAATACATAAGCACGATCATGCCAAAGAACGCGCTGATACGGGGCACGTTGGTGATCCTCTCGAGGTAACGAAATCGTTTGGTAGCAGCAGCACTAGCATGACAAGCAGGGGTATGGGTATACAAGACCGCAGCCTCACGGGATGCGTGCGTCAAACACAAAGCCTCCCATGCATGTGCATCGGAGGCTTCACCAAAGCCCCAGCCGGGGCTTTGGTGAAGCCTCCGGGTGGAGCAGGAAGTTGATTGAGGGCTATGCCTTGGGACCGCGCACAGGGGTCGTCAACCCCAGCGTCCCAATATCGTGAAGCAAGTCTTTGAGGTGATAGCCGAAGCCGTGTGCTTCTTGCACGGCGGCAAATGCGTCGTCGTCGTTCAGCCCAAGGGCTTCCATCGCCTGTTTAATGGTGATCTCCTCGCGCTTGAATCGCATCAGCAGATCCTTCACGGCACGCTCGTCGCTCAAGCTGACATGCTTCATGACGTTCCCCTTTCACGTGATACCCATAGTCTACCACTACGCGGCGGCCTTGTTCTCGGCTGCCTCGAGGAGCACGATGAGCTGTGAGGCACGGCCCTTGGTGAGCCGCTTTGCCGCCTCGACGTGCTCGCGTAGCCGCGACCAGGTGGCCGCCGCGCGCAGCTGCTTCAGGCTGAGGTGCTGGAGATTGAAGACGGCCGCAATCTGCGGCGCCAGCTGCTCCAGGGTGCGGTCCTGGTGTGCATCCACCTTGCGGCGGATGAGACTCAGCTGCGGGTCCGACGCCGGGGCGTCGGGGTCGCGGATGATCATTGGGCGCTGCTCCCTACTGGGGGCGCGCAGCCCGACACGGGCGTGGGCCTCGGCCTGTGCCGTGCGGGCGCGGGTGAGCTGATCGGGATCGGGTGCCTGGCGGGTTGGCTGATCGGTGGCCTGCGCCACCTCGGCGCGCTGCGGTTCGGCAGCGGTCTTGCATCGCTTGAGCGCGTCGATCAGCCCGTGGGCCTGGCGCTTGGTGAGCGTGTGCCAATCAGTGATCTGGCGCTCGGCGGCGAAGGTGTCCAACGTGGCGTCCGACCACCCGAGCTCCTCGGCCAGGGCGTCGATCAGCGTGCGCTGGCCGTCGCTGGCCGGCTCGGGGGGCGCGGGGGCGGGAGTATTGGCGCGGATCTGGGCGATCTGCGTCTCGACGGCGAGGTGCTGGGCTGCGAAGATCCGCAGGCCAGTCGCAACTGCCTGCTGGATCTCTTCGTCGGAGGCGTCGATGGGAAGCACCACGGTCTCCTCGACCGTGGTGTAGTCCTCACCGTGCTTGATCGCAGCACGGTAGGTGCGGGCGATAGTCGCGGGCTGCTGTTGAGACATACGTGCTCCTTGTGGTGGGATGCCGCCCGGTGGGCGGCTGTACGAGTACAGCCCCCAGGGCGGGGGAGGAAGCGACAGGGCATAAACAAAAAACCCGCGACGACGATCTGTGCGATCACAGAAGGCGTGCGGGCAGCAGGACGGGGACATTCCCCAGGTGTAAGGTAAAGAGTGTGCGAAGAAAGATAGCACGAGGCTATCTACGGTTGTCCAGGTTGTGTGTGTGCAACGGTCGGTCTGGGTTGGATACTCGTACCAGGGGCGGCGCCGAGCCCGATGCCCTACGGGGCGGGGAGCGGAGCCGGCTGCGCACGAGCGGCACGCCATACACGACCGGGCCGCTTCATCAGCGGGTAGAGAAAGTGTAGCAGAGCGGTGTTACGGCGGCGTGATGCGCGTTCAGCCCTCCAGCAGCGGGCCGTGTCGGGCGTTGGGGATCGCTCAGGAGGGAGTTGGGTCGGTCGGGGGTGTGCGGCGCACGCGCGTCCGGAGCACGCGGTGCTCCTGGCCGTTCGCCGGGTCGGTGATCGTCAGCCGCTCAACGGTGGGCTCCGGCTGCGGCAGGGCGGCTACCACGATGGCGAAGCGGGCGCGTAGTGCGGGGAGCTCGCCCCGGATACCGAGGCCGCGCAGGAACGCGGCGGTGTCCCACGCGAGGCAGGCTCCCTGGCGTGGCAGGAACAGGGCGACGGCCGTGATGGCGAGTGCGTCCTCGTGGTCGAGGAGCAGGTAGCCCAGGAGCTGGCGAAGGTGTTTGCCCGCTACCGGGCGCGCGACATAGCTGAGCTTGCACTCGTAGAGCATTCCTCCGCTGATCCAGTCGGCGTCGGCCCCGCCTATCTGGGCACTCAGCGGAAAGATCGGGTTGGCGACGAATGGGAGATCGCGCAGCCTTGGCCAGCGGTGCTGCGTGGCATCAAGCACGGCGGCCACGTCGCGCACGGTGGCTTCGGGCATCCGGTCGAGCAGGTCGGCCAGGGTCGCGGGCGGGTCGGACAGCATCTGGCCGGGTAGGTCGTCCCCGGCGTTTCCACGTTGGGCGAGGATTGCGCCGAGCGCGCGGGCGAACCGCTCGAACACCGCCAGGGCCACATAGCGCCGGGCCTTGCCGAGCGCATCGGTATCGGGCAGCGTGCGGAGGATGGCAGCGAGTTGCCGGGTAGCCTTGGGCCAGCCGACCGCGCGGGCGTGCTGCGCACCGTGCAGGGCCATACGGGGCGGCTCCACAACGCGGAACGGCTGCAGCCAGTCGCGGAACCCGAAGTCGTAGGCCGTACCCGCCAGCATCGGCGCAGTGCCGGCGACGACGACGACCCCGCCGCGCGTCCACGCTTCCAGAGCCGCCTGGTCGTTGGCCCGCCGCACAAGGGCGCGGGCCACCTGGTCGTCGATACAGTCGTCGAAGAACTGGCGCACCGGGCTGCTCGCGCGCTGGAGGTGACTGGTTAGGCTCACAGATTGATCCCGCACGGAAGCCACGGGGCTTTCGCCCCAGTGGAGGACGTGCGGGCGCGGCGCACGGAGGAATCGCACCTTGCATCAGCGCGCCGCGAGTCCGGTAGGGTTCGCTTGCACAGGCGTTCGAAGTATAGTATACTCACAAAGTGAAACTTGTCGCACAACTGAAGCTCCTTCCCACGCCGGAGCAGGCCGACGCGCTCCGGCGCACGCTCGAAACGACCAACGCGGCGTGCAACTTCATCAGTCAGATCGCCTGGGAT
>Ga0105049_10010863_pt1 | contig 10446 bp, 6 predicted proteins | sample MAT06_FD_78087 | JGI IMG/M metagenome (GOLD analysis project Ga0105049, IMG submission 78087) | Freshwater microbial communities from Lake Fryxell liftoff mats and glacier meltwater in Antarctica - MAT-06 | ecosystem: Environmental > Aquatic > Freshwater > Ice > Liftoff microbial mat | place... | reverse complement strand
TGCTTACGGCTAGGGCGGCTTCTCGCACGGCCTCGCTCAGGGTGGGGTGGGCATGGACGGTGCGGGCGAGGTCTTCGGCGCTGCCGCCGTATTCCATGTGGGTCACGATCTCGCTGATGAGTTCGCCGGCGTTGCGGCCCACGATCTGGGCGCCGAGGATTTTATCGGTGGAGGCGTCGGCGATGATTTTAACAAAACCATCGGTGGCGTCCACCGCGATGGCGCGGCCGTTGGCGGCGAAGTTAAATTTGCCAATGTTGACCTTGATGCCCTTGGCCTTGGCGGTGTCCTCGCCGATGCCGACCGAGGCGACCTCGGGGTCGGTATAAATGATGGCGGGTATGAGGTCCCAGTTGATGTGACCGTGCTTGCCGGCGATCCACTCGGCGACGGCGACGCCATCCTCTTCGGCTTTGTGGGCCAGCATGGGGCCGGCGACGACATCGCCAATGGCCCAGATGCCGGGAACGTTGGTGCGCAGATGGGCGTCCACCGCGATGCGCTTTTTATCATCGAGGGCGACACCCGCAACGTCGAGCCCGAGGGCGTCGGCGTAGGGGCGGCGGCCGACGGCGACGAGCACCTTGTCGGCGGGGAATTCCAAAACCTTGCCCTCACGCTCGGCGGTGAGCAAGCCCTTGGCAAAGCCCGTGACCTTGGCGCCGCACTCGATCTTGAGGCCCTGTTTTTGGAGGATGCGGGTAAAGGCGCGCACGATGTCGTCATCGTAGGCGGCGGCGATCTTGGGTAGAAACTCAACGACAGTGACCTCGGCGCCGAGGCGGGCCCAGACGGAGCCGAGTTCGAGGCCGATGGCGCCGCCGCCGACGACCACGAGCTGCTTCGGGACGGCGGGCAGGCTGATGGCATGGTCGGATGAGATGACCGTATCGCCGTCGAATTTGAGGAAGGGCAGCTCGACCGGGGCGGAGCCGGTGGCGATGACGATGTTTTTTGCGGTGAGTTCGTCGGAGCGGGCGTCGTCAAGCGACGCCTCTACAACGACGGTGGTGGCCGAGGTGAATTTTGCGGCACCGGTGAAGACGGCAACCTTGCGGGCTTTGGCGAGGGCGGCGATGCCGCCGGTGAGCTTGGTGACGACGTCGTCCTTTTTCTTGATCATGGTCGGCACGTCTATGGAGACGCCCTCGATCTTGATGCCGTGGGCGGCGGCGTGGCTCTTGGCGAAGGCGAATTGCTCGGAAGAGTGGAGCAGGGCTTTTGACGGGATGCAGCCGACATTGAGGCAGGTGCCGCCGAGGGCGGCGCGTTTGTCAATGAGGGCGACCTTGAGGCCGAGCTGGGCGGCGCGGAAGGCGCAGACGTAGCCGCCGGGGCCGGCGCCGATGACGATGAGATCGAAGGATTGGGAGGAAGACATGAGGGACGAAGTCGGAGTATTACACAGAGGGCACAAGAGTTGTCACAGAGGTCACGGAGGACGGAGTAATTGCTCTGTGGCCTCCGTGTAGCCTCTCGTGCCCGCTGAGTAACTTTTTGGTTAAACGCTGAGGAGCAGGCGGGTCGGGTCCTCGATGGCTTGTTTGACCTTCACGAGGAAGGTGACGGCTTCTTTGCCGTCCACGAGGCGGTGGTCGTAGGACAAAGCCAAATACATCATCGGGCGGATGACGATCTGGCCGTTGACGACGACGGCCCGGTCGTTGATGGCGTGCAGGCCGAGGATGGCGCTTTGGGGGGCGTTGATGATCGGGGTCGAGAGCATCGAGCCGAAGATGCCGCCGTTGGTGATGGTGAAGCAACCGCCCTCGAAGTCGGGCAGGCCGAGTTTGCCGTCACGTGCCTTTTTGGCGACCTCACCGATGGCTTTCTCGATGCCGGCCATGTCGAGCTGGTCACAACCGCGAACGACGGGGACGACCAGGCCCTTCTCGGTGGAGACGGCCATGCTGATGTCGAAGTAGTGATTGAGCACGATCTCGTCGCCGTCGAGCTGGGCGTTGATGGCGGGGACTTCGCGCATGGCGTGGACGCAGGCCTTGGTGAAGAAGGACATGAAGCCGAGCTTCACGCCGTTTTTCTTCACGAAATCGTCTTGGTATTTGGCACGCAGGGCCATGACGGCGGACATGTCCACCTCGTTGAAGGTGGTGAGCATGGCGGCCTCGTGCTGGGCGGCGACCAGGCGCTTCGCGATGGTCTGGCGGAGCTTGCTCATCTTGACGCGGGAGCGTTTGCCGGCGGGCTGGGCGGAGACGACGGGCGCGCTGGCCGGAACCGCGCCGGCGGGGGCGGCGGCGATGGCGGCGGCGACATCCTTGGGCGTGGCGGCGGCGGCGAGCATATCGCCCTTGGTGACGCGGCCGGCCTTGCCGGTGCCGGCGACGGTGGCGGGGTTAATGCCGGTATCGGCGGCGAGGCGGCGGACGGCGGGGGAGGCGTCGGCGACGACGGGCGCGGGTGCGGGCGTGGCTTCAGGCGAGCCGGAGGGCGCGGCGGGGGTTTTTTTCTCCACGCTGACGGGGTGGGCGGAAGGCGGGGGCTCGGCGCCGGAGGTGCTGGCGGCCACGTCAATGGTGGCGACGACCTGGCCGATTTTAACTTCGGCGCCGGTCTCGACCTTGAGGCTGATCACGCCGGCGGAGTCGGCGATGCCCTCGGAGGTGATTTTATCGGTTTCGAGCTCAAAGAGCGGCTGGTCTTTTTTGACCGTGTCGCCGTTTTTGACGTGCCACTTGGCGAGCACGCCGGAGCTGATGGATTCGCCGAGGGGCGGGATTTTGACTTCGAGGAGAGACATGGAGGGATTGCTAATGACGGATTATGAATGACCAGTGAATAATGACCAATGACCAATGACCAGTGACCAATGGCGGATGAGTAGTGACCTATCACCAATGATAGGGGGCGGTTTGGGTTAGGCTTTGAAGGCTTCGGTGAGGAAGGCGTTGAGTTCGATTTTGTGGAGGGAGAGGGCGCCGACGGCGGGGGAGGCGGCGGCTTCGCGGCCGACAAAGCGGGCCTTGCGACCGAAGAGGGTTTCGAGTTCGGGGGCGAGGTTGCTCCAGGCACCCATGTTTTGGGGCTCCTCCTGGCACCAGATGAGGTTCGAATTGGCGTAGGTCTTGGCGAGCTCGGCGAGTTTCTCGCGATGCAGCGGGTAGAGCTGCTCGAGGCGCACGATGGCTGTATCCTCAATGCCATTGGTGATGCGGTAGTGGTGGAGGTCGTAATACACCTTGCCGGAGCAGAGAATGACCCGTTTGGCCTTTTTCTGGTCGGTCAGTAGGACATCGGGGATGATGGCCTGGAAGGAACCAGTGGTGAAGTCCTCGAGCTTGGAGACGGCGAGCGGATTGCGCAGGAGGCTCTTCGGGGACATGACGACGAGCGGCTTGCGCAGATCGCTCTTCATTTGGCGGCGGAGGGCGTGGAAGAAGTTGGCGGGGGTGGTGATGTTGGCCACCTGCATGTTGTCTTCGGCGCACAGCTGAAGAAAGCGTTCGAGGCGGGCGGAGGAGTGCTCGGGGCCCTGGCCCTCGTAGCCGTGGGGCAGGAGGAGCACGATGCCGGAGACGCGCTGCCACTTGGATTCACCGGAGGCGATGAACTGGTCAATGACGACCTGGGCGCCGTTGGCGAAGTCGCCAAACTGGGCCTCCCAGATGCAGAGCATCTGGGGGTAGTCGAGGGAGTAGCCGTAGTCGAAACCCAATACGGCGGCCTCGGAGAGTAGGGAGTTGTAAACGCAGAAACGGGCCTGGCCCTCGCCGAGGTTGAGCAGGGGGACGTATTTCTCGCGGGTGTTGGTATCGTAGAGGACGGCGTGGCGGTGGGAGAACGTGCCGCGCTCACAATCCTGGCCGGAGAGGCGGACCGGAGTGCCCTCGGTCAGAAGGGTGGCGAAGGCGAGCGTCTCGCCCATGCCCCAGTCAATGGGGCCGCCGGTAAGGGCGGCGGCGCGTTGGTCGAGCAGGCGCTTGATCTTGGGATTGGGGGTAAAACCGGCGGGCACGCAAGTGAGGCCTTCGACCACGGTTTGTAGGACGGCGGCGGATACGCCGGTGGCCAGCGGGGCGTGGGTATAGCCGGCTTGGAAAACGGCATTGGATTCGCGGAAGGGATTACCGGTGAGGCCGGCGGAGTGCCGCTTGAGTTCGGACTCTTTGGCTTTGGCGAGGGAGGCCTCCATGGCGGAGGAGTATTCGGCCTTGATGGCGTCGGCGTCGGCTTTGGTGTGGGTGGCGGCGGCGATGAGGCGGGCGGTGTAGATGGAGGAGACCTGGGCGTGGGCGGCGACGATCTTGTAAAGGGTGGGCTGGGTGAAGGCGGGCTCGTCGGCCTCGTTGTGGCCGTGCTTGCGGTAGCAATACATGTCCACCACGGCGTCGCGGTGGAAGAGGCAGCGGAATTCGAGGGCGAGGCTGGTGACGAAGCAAACGGCCTCGGGGTCGTCGCCGTTTACGTGGAAGATGGGCGCTTCGATCATCTTGGCGACATCGGTGCAGTAACGCGTGCTGCGGGCGTCGGCGGGCAGGGTGGTGAAGCCGATCTGGTTGTTGATGACGAAGTGGAGGGTGCCACCGGTGCGGTAGCCCGGGAGCTGGGAGAAGTTAAGCGTCTCGGCGATGACGCCCTGACCGGCGAAGGCGGCGTCGCCGTGGATGAGCAGGGGGCAAACGCGTTTGCGCTCGGTGTCGCCCCGGATGCGCTGACGGGCGCGGGCCTTGCCCTCGACCACGGGATTCACGATCTCGAGGTGGGACGGGTTGGCGGCGAGGCGGACCTCGACGGATTTGCCGGAGGTGGTTTGCAGGATGGTTTCGTAGCCGAGATGGTATTTCACGTCGCCATCGCCGGCGACGGTGTTGGGCACGTAGTTTTCGGAGAATTGCTCAAAGAGAACGTCAAAAGGTTTACGCAGGATGTTGGTGAGCACGGAGAGGCGGCCGCGGTGGGCCATGCCCATGACGATCTCCTCGACGCCGATGTCACCGCAGTGCTCGATCACGGAATCGAGGGCGGCGATCATGGTCTCGCCGCCTTCGAGGGAGAAGCGTTTCTGACCTTGGAACTTGCGGTGGAGAAACTCCTCGAAGAGCTCGGCCTTGTGCAGGCGGCGGAGGATGCGGGTCTGGCGGGCGGGGGTGAAGGACGGGACGTTCTCGACGGCCTCCATGCGACGTTGGAGCCATTCGCGGGCGTCGTGATCTTGAACGTGCATGTACTCGACGCCGATGGTGCCGCAGTAGGTGCGTTTAACGGCGGCTTGGATGTCGCGGAGTTTTTTTTGTCCGCCGCCCTGGAAGTTCGTGAGGGTGAAAGACTGATCGAGGTCGCTCTCGTCGAGGCCGAAGTTGGCGAGGGTGAGCTTCGGATGCGGGGCGGGTTTTTCGCCAAGCGGGTCGAGGTGGGCCTCGAGGTGACCATGGGAACGGTGGGCGTTAATGTAGCGGATGATCTGGGCCTGCTTGTAGGAGTCCAGCACCTGCACGCCGGCGGCGGAGACGGCGGAGGAAGTGGGTTTGGCACCGGGGGCGGCGCTGGCGCTGCCTAAAGTGAAGCCTTGGAAAAACGCGCGCCACGTGGGGTCAACGGCGTCGGGATTATCGAGCCACTGGGCATAGGCGGCCTCGATGAGGTCGGAGTTGGCGCGAGCGGCGACAGGAATGGAGTTCATGAAAGATTTTAGCAGGGATAGAGAACGAACTATAAATCAGGATAATGCGAATAGGGAGGGGGGACACTTACGTATAATCTCACCCGGCTCAAGGGGCATTCGAGAAGTGAGATAGGATTAGAGATTTGCTAACCTGCCGACTCGCTGATGTTAAAGAATCAAATACACCTTTATGGAAACTGAGATCAAAGCCGCGCTTATCGCGCTCTTGGCAGGTATTAAGGATGCTAACGGCAAAATCGTGGCCGAGCAAATGGCGCGCTTGGATGAGTTTGCCGCCCTCGGGCGACTCACGCTTGATCCGCAACTGCTTCATTTTCTGGAACGTAGGAGCTATGCCAAGGCGGCGATGTTGCTTGGCGGGGCGGAGGATATCCCGGTGGGACTATGTGGTGGCAGGGCCGCTCGGCCGGAGACCGAACGAGCTAAAGGAAGCGCGGCATGAGCAAGCCGGATAAGCTTAAAATCGCGACGGATGGCGGGGCGGGTTTGGGACAAAATGCATTTGGCACGGCCCTCGGCGGGCTGGGTGCTTTGGGCTCGTTGGCGGGCTTACCGCCCGGACCGGGGGCAAAGTCTGTCAAAGCGCATGACGTTAAAGAGGAGAAAAATCGTGGGCGCGTGGAGGTTTTGCGCAGCACGGCGGGCCGGGGCGGCAAGACGGTGACGGTGGTGCAAAACTTTATCGGCATCGGGTTGCCCGAAAAAGAGGCCTTGTGCAAAAAGATGCGCGGCGCGGCCGGCTGCGGCGGCACGGTGAAAGACGGCGTGATCGAGATTCAAGGCGACCAGCGCGAGGTAGTGGCGCAGGTGCTGCGTGAGGCGGGATTTCGGCCGGTGTTGGCCGGCGGGTGAGGGAGGGCTTTGCGCTGCGCGTTAGCTTATGCGGCCAGGCCAGCCGCGAGGGCGAGGGCGCTGCGGGCGCGGTTGAGAATGTAGAGGTGGTAACCCGGCGCGCCGTGGGCGAGCAGGTCGCGGATCTGGTCTAGCGCCCAATCCACACCGATGAATTCGACGACGTCGGCGTCTTCGCTGGCAACCTCGAGGCGGCGGGTGAGCTGCGCGGGCAGCACGGAACCGGAGAGGGTGGCGATGCGCTGGATTTGTTTCACCGAGAGCACGGGCATGATGCCAGGGACGATGGGAACGGTGATGCCTGCGGAGCGGCATTTTTCCACGAAGCGGTGGTAGATGGCGTTGTCGAAAAAGAGCTGGGTGGTGACGAAGTCGGCCCCGGCGTCCACCTTGCGCTTGAGGGCGTCGAGGTCGGTGTCGAGCGAGACGGCTTCGGGGTGTTTTTCGGGGTAGCCGCCGACGCCGAGGCAGAAGTCGGGGTGGCGGGATTTGAGGAGCGAAACGAGTTCGTTGGCGTAGCGTAGGCCATCGGTTGCGGCGGTAAAGGTGGTTGCTCCTTTGGGAGCGTCGCCGCGGAGGGTCATGATGTTGCGGTAGCCATCGGCGTGAAGGCGGTCTGCGATGGCATCGAGCTCGGCGCGACTGTGGCCGACGCAGGTGAGGTGGGGCATGACGGTGAAGCCGAGCTCGTCTTTGAGGAGCGCGCTTACTTGGGCGGTGCGGTCGCGGGTGGTGCCACCGGCACCGTAGGTCACGGAAACGAAATCCCACGGGATGCGCTGGAGGGCGGTGGCGGAGGCGCGAAGGGCGGCGACGCCGGTATCGTCTTTGGGCGGGTAAAACTCTAGGGAACGCAGCGGACGATTGGCGGCGAAGAGGTCGGAGATGGGGCGGTCAGCGCGAGGTGCAGTCATGAGGGACGGAAACAAAGGAAGTGGGACAGATGACGGATTATTTTTGACCGCAGATTACGCAGATAAGCGCAGATGAAAGGCAAGGAACATATCAACGAATGTGTATTTGTTGATGCGTTATTGATTCGGTTTTGTTTTTCTATCCGCTATTGTCAGCGAAATCTGCGGTTTTAAATTTGTTTGTTTAGCCGAGTTTGAGGAGTTCGCGGCTGAGGAAGGCGGTTTGGGCGGCGGCGAGTTCGCGGATGCCTTTTTGGGCGAGGGCGAGAAGGGTTTGGAATTCTTCGCCGGTGAAGGTAGCCTCCTCGCCGGCGCCCTGGATTTCGACGAAGCGGCCGCGGCCGGTCATGACGATATTGCAGTCCACCTCGGCGTCCTTGTCCTCCACGTAGGGCAGGTCGAGCAGGGCGCGGCCCTTGAGCAGGCCGACGCTGATGGCGGCGACGGAGTCAAGAAGTGGGTTCTCCTTAATGCGTCCGGAGTCGAGCAGGGTTTGCACGGCGAGGCGGGCGGCGAGGTAGGCACCGGTGATGGCGGCGGTGCGAGTGCCGCCGTCGGCCTGGAGCACATCGCAGTCAATCCAGAGGGTGTTTTGGCCGAGCTTTTGGAGATCAATGACGGCACGGATGGAGCGGCCGATGAGGCGCTGGATCTCGACGGTGCGGCCGTCGAGTTTGCCACGCGAGATGTCGCGCTGTTTACGCTCGAGCGTGCTGTAGGGAAGAAGTGAATACTCGGCGGTGAGCCAGCCGCCGGGCACTTTTTGCTGCTTCATCCAAGTGGGCACGTTGGGCTCGATCGTGGCGGCGCAGATAACACGGGTGGCGCCGAAGGAGACCAGGACGGAGCCGGTGGCGTGAGGGGCAATGCCGGATTCGAATGAAACGGGGCGGAGTTGGTCGGGCAGGCGACCATCGGAACGGGGGGCAAGTGGTGACATGGTGGTAGCTTACAAAAACGTTCCTGTAAATTCGGGCAAGCTCGCGGAGCGCTCGCGAAAAAGTCTGATTGTCAGCTTGGTGAGCCGGAATCGTGGGCGCGGCCTCGGTTTGGGCCGAGAAGGGGTGGGCGCTAAAGTCAGGGCAGGCTGAGGCCGAGGCGGTAGAAGATGCGGCCGTTCTGGCCAGTGCCGATGGAGGGGGCATTAACGTCGGCGACCAGATCGCCGCCTTCGCGGCGTACGACCACCGGCGAGAGAGAAGTGAAAGGTTGGAGAAGATTATTAGTCTGGAGCACGGTGAAGCGCAGGCTTCCGTCGTAGCTGGCGGGCCAAGCGAAGCGCAGTTCGAGTCCGCCGACGCGTGTGCCGATACGCAGGGCGGGCAACTCACTCGGCAGCACGGGGCCGAGCGGTGCGGCGCTGGAGCGCGGGTCGGAGCCAGAAAGGAAATAGCTTAGGTAGCTGTGGCTGCGACCGGGCACGAGGGCGAAGGTGGCGTGGCCGGTGGTGCCGAACCAGAAACGCTCCCAGTCGTCGTCAAGCAGGTTGCCATCCGCGTCGCTATCGGAGGAGAGGGGCACGGTGCCGAGCACAAGCGTGACGACCTCCATACCGGGGCTTCCGCCACTGCCGATGATGTCGGTATAGCCAGTGGCGAAAAAAGTAGTGCCGGGCGTGATGCCGAGTCCGCGGTCGAGGCTGAACGGGGCGCGATTGGCATCAAAGAGTTCGATCTGCACGGCGTCGGCACGCAGGTAGCGGTTGCGCGCGGCGGGATCGAGCGGGCCGACCGTGAACGACCACACGCCGAGCGGGCGGCGGAGGAGAGCGAGGCGGTTGTAGAAAATATCCACTGCTGCTGAAGCAGCAGTCCACTCTGCGGTGGTGGCGAGGCCGGCGACGGCGGGCGGGGGCACGCGGTCGGAGGGAGTGAGGCGGAAGAGGGCGCGCCAGATGTCGAGCGGGGCAGGGCGGCCAGGCACGAAGGGGGTTAGCGCGGGGGCGGCATTGGCGAAGCGGGTGGCGAGGGTATCGAGAATCGCGGTCTGGGCGGGGAAGCTGGTGAAGATCGACTCGACGCCTGCGATCAGGCTCGGCACGGGGTAGCCCTCGGCGGCGAGGCGCTCAAGCTCGGCGGAGGTGGGGGCCCGCCGAGCGGCATCGCCTGCGCGGGCGGGGAAAACGGTGAAGGCGGTCTGGGCAGGAGCGGTGCCGGTGAGCCCGAGGGCGCGCCAAATGAGGGACTCGCTGGCCACAGCGCGCAGGGTGGTGGCGGGGCTAAGGGTGAGCAGCGGCGGTTCGGGGCGGTAACTCGCGTAGGCAATCTGAGCGGCGGCTAGCCAGCCGGCGGCGTCGGCGGCGAGATTAGTGCCGCCGGGGATGAAGTTGATGGCAGGCGCGGGGTAGCTCGGCGGGGGCAGGAGAGCAGCGACCTCGGCGGAGACGGCGGGTGCGGGACTGCGGGCGAAGTTGGTGGCGGTGATAAGGCTGTAGGCCCAGCGGGCGGGCACGAGCGTGCCGGAGCGGAGCGGGGCCACGCGGTCGAGCGCGGTGTAGGCGGCGGTGGCTCCTCCGGACGGCGTGCTGGCGGGATCGCCCGGGCGGGTGTTTTCGAGAATCTCTTCGAGATCGCCGACGCCGTCACCATCGGTATCCACATTACCGATACTTGATTGATCAACGGCAAGGCGGGTGCCATCGATCAGGTGGGCTTGGAGCAGCTCGCCGACGGAGAAGCGGCGGGCGGCGGCATCGGTGGCGGTGGCGAGCACGCGCAGGCCAACCGCTTGGAAGGCGGGGTTGCGAGCGGCGGCGGGGGTGAAGGATTCGGGGTTGGCGGGATTGGTGCCGGAGAGCAGCTCTTCGAGATCGGAGCGGCCATCGCCATCGCTATCGGCCCCGCCGTCGGGGCCGAGGCCCCGGGCTTGTTCAACGTAGTCTGGCACGCCATCGCCGTCGCTATCGGCGGCGGCTAGGGCGGAGGCGGGGAAGGTGTAGCTGGCGGTGACGAGCGGGCCGGGCAGATCGGTGGCGGCGTGGACGAGGTAAAAGTCGAGGGTGCTTGAATAGCCCAGTGCGATGGGCGCGGCGTAGTC
>Ga0105049_10010862_pt1 | contig 10446 bp, 5 predicted proteins | sample MAT06_FD_78087 | JGI IMG/M metagenome (GOLD analysis project Ga0105049, IMG submission 78087) | Freshwater microbial communities from Lake Fryxell liftoff mats and glacier meltwater in Antarctica - MAT-06 | ecosystem: Environmental > Aquatic > Freshwater > Ice > Liftoff microbial mat | place... | reverse complement strand
CGATAGCCTAAGGCAGCAAGTTGAGTCCGGGATTGCCGCCATTTAGGTTGAACCTTAACAAATAGCTCTAGGTAAACTTTGCCCATGATCAGTTTTTGGATCTGTTGACGGGCAGCCGTGCCGATTTCCTTCAGCATTTTGCCGCCCTTACCAATCAGGATGCCCTTTTGGGAGTCGCGCTCGACGTGAATGGTGGCGAGAATGCGGGTGATGGTGGGTTCTTCTTCGACGACATCTACGGCGATCGCCACTGAGTGGGGCACTTCTTCTCGCGTCATCATCAAAATCTGCTCCCGAATCAGTTCGCCCATAATGAACCGTTCAGGCTGGTCGGTCACTAAGTCGGGGGGGTAGTAATAGGGGCCTGGCTCCAGGGCTTCTACAAGCTGAGTTTGTAGGTTATCTAGCCCGTCTCCGGTGAGGGCGGAGAACTTGACGGTTGACCAGCCTCGCTCGGCGGCAAGCTGGGTGTAGGTTTCGTCAATGCCCAAGCAGGCGGTGGGCTGAAGATCGGCTTTGTTGATCCCTAAAATAACGGGAGATTGAGTGCGAGTGAGAAGTTCGGCAATGAAGCGATCGCCGCCACCTAAATCTGCTGTGCCATCGACCACGAGCAGCACCACGTCTACCGATTCAATGGCAAGACAAGCATTTTTGACCAGAACTTGACCGAGTTGATGGTGAGGCTTGTGGATGCCAGGAGTATCGACAAAAATGATCTGGGCTTCTGGCTGAGTCAAAATTCCGCGCAGGCGATTGCGAGTGGTTTGCGGGATAGGAGAAGTGATCGCAATTTTCTGCCCGATCAAATGATTCATCAGGGTAGACTTGCCCACGTTGGGGCGACCAATAATTCCGACAAACCCCGATTTGAACCCTGGTGGCGCCACCGGGATTAAGTTTCCTGCCATCAAATCTAAAGGTAAATCACCCGTCATTTAACTACCTGCATGAATGCTTTATTTCTTGACTATCTGTTTTGATGATCTGGCTTGATGGGTCTGCAAGTCGTTCTAAAATTTTAATGATTACCCCAACCCCTTATGATCTTTTTTGGGTCATATCTTGAAAAATCAACTCTGAATCACCACGCACCGAAACTACCGATGTCTTTATATTCTGGGCTAAAGCGTTTAGTTATTGGGCGATCGCTGCCCACGTCGGCTCACACGGAAGAGCGCTTAACCAGAGCGGCAGGTCTTGCGGTGCTCTCCTCAGATGCCTTGTCATCGGTTGCTTATGCTACCGAAGAAATTTTGCTAGTGCTGGTTATGGCGGGCAGTGGGGCTTTGGGCTTGTCGTTTCCAATTGCGGCAGCAATCATCCTCCTATTGGCTATTGTCATCCTATCTTACCGACAAACCATCAAAGCCTACCCGAAAGGCGGCGGTTCTTATATTGTGGCGCGGGAGAACTTAGGGTTGGTGCCGGGGTTAGTGGCGGGGGGTTCGTTGATGATTGATTATATTTTGACCGTGACGGTCAGCGTTTCGGCGGGCACGGCGGCGTTGACTTCTGCCTTGCCATCCTTACAGCCTTTCACGGTGGAGCTGTGTTTAGTCTTCGTTTTTCTGATCATGCTGGCGAACCTGCGAGGGTTGCGAGAATCGGGAAACCTGTTCATGTTTCCGACCTATGCCTTCATTGTTTGCGTCTTTATTTTGATGGGGTTGGGGTTTTATCAGCAGGCGACCGGATATATGGCTCCACCCTATCCCTCGGTGCCAGTGCAAGAATCGCTGGGTCTGTTTTTTGTGCTGCGGGCATTTTCAGCGGGTTGTACCGCGCTAACAGGCGTGGAGGCAATTTCTGATGGCGTGATGGCGTTTAAGCCGCCAGAGTGGAAAAATGCTCGGACGACGCTGTTATATTTGGGAATCATTTTGGGCGTAATGTTTTTGGGAGTCACTTATCTGGCAAATGCGTATCACATTATGCCTGTAGAAGGGCAGACGGTGGTTTCTTTGCTGGGGCGGCAAGTGGTGGGAGATGGATGGTTTTACTTTGTGCTGCAAACGGCAACGCTGTTGATTTTGCTATTAGCTGCTAATACCAGCTATGCCGACTTTCCCAGGCTGTGTTATTTCTTGGCGCGAGATAAGTTTTTACCTAGGCAGTTGGCGCTGTTGGGCGATCGCCTCGTTTATTCCAATGGCATCATTTTCCTCAGTCTCTGCGCCGCTTTTTTAGTCGTCATCTTCCAAGGACAAACCAATGCCGTGATTCCGCTTTATGCCGTGGGCGTGTTTACGTCGTTTACGTTATCTCAGGCGGGAATGGTGCGGCACTGGTATCTTGAAAGAACGGCAGGATGGCGAGCCAGCGGGGCAATTAATGCGTTGGGCGCAGTGGTGACGGCGATCGTGCTGGCAACCATTGTGGCGACCAAGTTTAGGTTAGGCGCTTGGGTGGTAGTGGTGGCTATTCCGTTGACGGTTTATCTCTTCCTCAGCATTCGGCGGCACTACGACTACGTGGCAAGGCGCTTGAGCCTCGATGACTTAGCGCCTCGAAGTTATATTCCCCGCCCCAGGGTAGAAACAGCCACACATCCCGCGATCCTTTTAGTGGGACAAGTTCATCGGGGCACCGTAGAAGCACTCGACTATGCCCGCCTCATTGCCGATGAAATTGTGGCGGTGCATGTAGACATCGGCTTTACAGATGCAGAAAAATTGCGACAACGATGGGCACAGCTCGAACCCGATATTCCTCTGGTTATTTTAGATTCGCCCTATCGTTCACTGGTTGATCCGCTGGTTGATTTCATCGCTGATTTTGAATCTAGTCATCCTGGCATCTTTTCTACCATCATTGTGCCTGCTTTCATCACGCGCAATTGGTGGGAAGAAATTTTGCACAATCAAACCACGCTGTTTTTAAAAATTGGTCTACGCAACAAGCGCAGCCGAGTGATTACGACGGTTCGATACTTTTTGTAGATTGAGTGCCTTGACGTGACTTCAGGTGTAAGGGCGTAGCATTCGGGCGATTATTTTTCGGTGAGTCCGAGAAATTTTTTGCCGAATGCCACGCCCCTACAAGTGATTGGCGATACTTTAATATTTGGCTTTGCTGAATTGCAGGATGAATTGCAAAATCCCCCCTCACCCTAGCCCTCTCCCAAAAGGAGAGGGAACATGAATTCTAGCTCCCTTCTCCTTGGGGAGAAGGGTTGGGGATGAGGGCAAACATCCCTGGGTTCAGCAACGCCTAATATTTAACCAAAATTCCAGGTTCTTTCTGAATCGGCAGCGCTTCTAAGATGTCGATTTGGGCGCAATATTTCAAATCTTCCAAACAATCTAATCGCAGCAGGCGCTGACCGTGGCTAGCGTGGTGGATCAGCTCCAGTAATTTATCGTGCCATTGACTGTACAGCGCGATCGCCCCGACCACTTCATCATTGCCTTCTATTACTTCGGCGTGCTGTGCCTTGAGGCTATGGGCGATCGCCCCAGCACAGACCGTATCTTCTAACGAATAAGCACCTTCCCAACCTGATCCAACCATCCAAACCGTTTCTGGCTGATATTTCAATAAATAATCAACGACAGCAGAGCGGTTAACTAACGCCGCCGCCAAAACTGTCTTTGCTCCTTGAATGCGCTCCAAACAACGGGTGCCGTTAGTGGTGCTGATAAATAAGCGTTTCCCCGCCATTAGTTCAGGCGTGCAGGCTAACGGTGAGTTGCCTAAGTCGCAGCCCGCGACCGTGCCGCCGCCCCGTTCTCCAGCCCGGAGGCGCTTATTGGGCAACCATTTTTCGCTGACTTGCATCAGATGATCCATATCGCTAAAGACCTGCACCGCTTCAGCACCGGATTGCAATGCTGTTGCCATTGTGGTCGTGGCGCGAAGAACGTCGATGGCGATCGCGCAGTCCGGCATGGAATTAGTCGGGGTGAGTTCGGGAGTATGAAATACAGAGATTTTCACAAGCGGATTTGCCTAAGCGCAACAAGCCCCTATCTTATGGCGAATCGTGAGCGAGAGAGCATGAGGGAATGTTACTATTCCCAATGGTATGTAGTGACGGCGACCCAGTCAGCGCTTCACTAAATTCCCAATTATTGCTGAGGAGCCTCATCATGGCAAAAAAAATAAAGCGAGATTCGCAACTGCGTGGCTTTGGTACAGCCAGCCTAACTAGCAGCGTTAATAAAGCCGAAGCCCTGATGCGGAAAGGGCAATGGGCACAGGCAAGAGATATTTTAGAAGCGCTTGATGACCAGCACCCCGACCAAGAAGAAGTGCTGAGACTGATGGCGGCACTGAATTATCAAATTCAAGATTTTACTGAGTACCAAATTATTTGTCGTCGGTTGAGCCAGCTTAAGCCCGATGATGCGGGACTCACGCTGGCGTTAGGTGGGGCATATATGGCGGGCGCTCGAACCACCCTGGCACTGCAAGCCTTTCGGAAGTTTCTAGAGAGATCGCCCCATCACCCTAAAGCCGCAGAAATTCGGGATGCGGTCACAAAGCTGGAAGAAGTGGCAAAGCTGGTGATTGCTGAAATGGATATAGGCGAATCATTAACAGCAGACCAGGGGCTAGAAGTGGCGGCACTGCATGAGCTGGCGAAGTTATATATGTCGGAGGGAGATGTGGAGGCAGGGCGGCAAGTTTCGGAACAGCTCTTGCAGATTCATCCCAACTATTTACCTGCTCGCAATAATCTCAGCTTAATGATGGCACTAGATGGCAACTGGGAAGAAGCGATCGCCATCGCCAATTCTGTTTTAGAGGCTGATCCCGAAAACGCCCACGCCTTATCCAACCTAGTTCGCTACCAGTGTCTCAACGGACATCCCGACTCGGCTCAAGAAACCGTTACCCGCCTCAAAGCCATTTCCTCCGATAAATCCGACGTTTGGCAAAAGCAAGCGGAGGCATTGAGTTTTCTGGGTGACTATCCGGGCATATTAGAAGTTTTTCATCAGGCAGAAGCAATTAGCGAGTCATCACTACCACCGCTGCTCTATCACTTAGCGGCGGTAGCAACGCTGCGTTTAGGCAGCGAAAGGCAGGCGCGTGAATATTGGCAAAAGGCATTAGAAGTTTCACCAGGCTTCGACTTAGCCGTAGACAACCTCGCTGATTTGCAACAATCTATCAGCCAACGTCAAAGCCCCTGGGCATTTCCGCTGAATTACTGGATTAGCCCTCAAGCGTCAGATGATGTATTTTTGCTGCAAGAGGCGGCACAGTCGGGCAACGAAGACGAGTTACGGATAGCCACTCAGCAGTATCTGCAAAACCACCCAGAAGTAGAAACGCTGATTCCGATGCTATTAGAGCAGGGCGATGGCGCGGGTCGGCAGCTTGCCCTGAATTTAGCTCTGATGACCGACAAGCCAGAAATGCATCAAATTCTGAAGGATTTTGCCCTGAGTCAATCTGGCTCAGATAATATGCGGCAACAGGCAGCCCAAGTCGTCGCCCGCACACTCCGCGACTCAAAAATGCGGCTATGGATGGCGGGAGAATGGCGGGATGTAAAGCTTTTGGGCTACGAGCTGCATGAAGAGGTGCTGCACAATCACTCCCCAGAAGTGGAGAAGCTGACCCGACAGGCGATCGCTGCCATCAAAGATAACAACTGGGCAAAAGCCGAATATCCTCTCAAACAAGCCCTTAAACTAGAGCCAACTGCCTTAGATCTGGGCTACAACCTAGCAACCGCCTACGAACGCCAAGGCAAGCCGGAAGAGGCATTTGCGCTGGTTCAGTCACTGCACCAGCGAGATCCAGATTACGCCTTTGCCCGCATTGCGATCGCTCGTTTCCACATTAAGCAGGGCAAACTCACCGAAGCCGAAGCCCTGTTGCAGCTGATGGTTGCCCGCGATCGCTTTCACTACAGCGAATTTAATGCCTTCTGTGACATTCAACTAGAGCTTTTAGTGGCGCAAAAGAACTACGATGCGGCTCGATCTTGGTTAGATATGTGGGTGGTGATGGGCGCTCCTAAAGATTCGGCGCAGTATTGGCGATCGCTCTTAGCTGGCGAAAATCCCTATCGTTCGCTGGCTTCATCTCGCGCCTGGACGAACCCATGAAGGTTCCACCATCCCAGTCATGGCTAGCGTTGATGATTGGTAACTCTCGCCTGCACTGGGCTTGGTTCGTTAACTCCACGCTCCGTCAAACCTGGGATATTTCCTATTTGTCTCCGCAAGCGATCGCCGCTCTATTGACCCCAACCTCCGCCCCCCTCTCCGAGCTAATCCCCGACGAAGCCTATGACCTGATACCGCTCATCCTCCAATCCAAATCGCCGCTATGGATTGCCTCAGTAGTGCCTGCCCAAACAGCTCTATGGCAGATTTGTCCCCAAGCGCGAGTTCTGAGCCTGGGGCAAGTGCCGCTCAAAGGACTCTATCCTTCGCTAGGAATCGATCGCGCCCTTGCCCTATTGGGGGCTTCTAAAACGCTGGGGTTTCCGGTTCTAGTGATTGATGCAGGGACAGCTCTAACGTTTACGGCGATCGATCAGCAGGCACAGTTTTTTGGAGGCGCAATTGTGGCTGGATTGCAGACGCAATGGCGATCGCTGACTCAAAATACTGCGGTGCCATCGGTCAATTCTCACAGCGCAGTTCTGCCTGACCGCTGGGCAGTGACTACGCCAGATTCAATTCAGAGCGGGATTATTTATACACTGTTGGCAAGTATTCGGGATTACAGCGAGGCATGGTTAGAACAGTTTCCGGGGGGGGCGATCGCGTTGACAGGGGGCGATCGGGATATATTATTTCAACACTTGCAAACTCAATTTCCAGCCCTAGCTGCCCAAATAACGGTTGATCCAAATTTAATTTTTGGGGGGATGCAAACTGTTTGCTCAACTCAGCAGCCTCAGTTTATAGGTTTCTCTTCTTAATCAAACCTATAAACTGACGCGATACTCCGTTAGTGAGAACGTCGCCTCCTGGTTCTCGCCTGGGCTTTCGACCCAAATTCTGCCACCATGCAGCTCCACAAGTGGACTTCAAGTTGAATCTTACAGAGGCGTATCCGAATAAGACTGCACGGTACTGCGAAGATTTTTAGAGACAACAGCAAAGGTAGTATCCTCTAGATCACTGGCTCCGGTGGGAGTCGGCTGACTACCTAAAACCGTAGCTGTGATTTGGCGATCGGACAGATAGGTCATCTCAGATCCCCAGCCGATCGTGGCTCCATTGTGTCGGAGAAATTTACCAATCCCGTTGACGCGTCCTGACTCCACGCCTAAACCATAGCGATTGCGCTCTAAGCTGCCCGTTGGAGCGGAACCTGGAGGACGGCTGATACCTGCCAGTAAATCAGAATTTTTATTAATCATTTTCTTCAATGTTTCGGGTGCTAACAGTTCTCCCTGAAATAAAGCCTGAGCAAATTTGGCTACTTCTGGAGCAGTGGAGACCACGCCCCCTGCTGCTCCTGCCCATGACAAACCCTGTTGACTCACTTCATCTACTTCATTCAGGTAATCAAGTTTGCCATCGTCATTGAGATCGGTATAGGTGCGAGTGATATTGCCTCGATTGATTGTCTCCTGGGGCGCATAAAATGTGTGGTTCATGCCTAGGCGATCGAAGATCCGCTCTCTAAGTTGGCTGGCTAGTGTTGACCCTGTTGCTTTTTCGACGATCGCTCCTAGCAAAATATAGTTGCTGTTACTGTATAAAAAAGATTTTCCAGGTTTCGCCAAAGCCGGTTTGTTTTTAATGAACTTCAACAAATCCTTAGCAGTATAGGGCTGACTCAGAGCGCCTTTTGCATCGTTAAAAAATTGAGTGCGCAGTTCTGGCTCGTCTAAGTAATCGCGAATGCCACTAGTATGTCCCAGCAGTTGCTGGATCGTAATGCGATCGCTGTTGGGTATATTTTTCGCCAAATCTGGTAGCCATTTCTGTACCGTATCATTTAAGTTTAATTTGCCTTCTTCCTGTAATTGCAAGATTGTGGTTGCAACCATCGGCTTAGTAATGCTGCCAATCCCAAACAACGAATTTCCATTGACAGGCGTTTGTTTTTCACGGTTCGATAGTCCGCCAAAGCCCTGCCAAACTGTGCCATCTGGGGCAAATATCACAGCACTTAGTCCAGTCGCATTAGGATTTTCCACTAAGGACTGATTGAGATTAGTTTGTAAGGTGTTGTCGAGTTGGGCATTGCCGAAGAGAAAACTATTGGGATTGAGTTGTTTCGCCTCGACACCAAACAGTTCAGCGATCGCTTGCCCTTGATCCAAAATAATGGTGTTTCCCTGGCGCTTCTGAAACGTTAGATCGCTAAACTCTGCACCCAATCGCAAAACTTTTAATTGGTCAGTGCCAACTTTGAAGTCTGCCACAATACTAGCTGCCTGCGATAACGCACCACCGATCCCAAAAATGTCCTGACCGCTGCCACCCATAAGGCGATCGCCGCCCTCATAGTCCATTAAAATATCAATGCCTTGCCCGCCGACTAATTGGTCAATGCCTGCCCCCCCATCCAGATAATCGTTGCCTTGGTTGCCGTTGAGGCGATCCTTTCCTGATTCTCCTTTGAGACGATCGTTTCCTTGTCCGCCAAACATGACATCATTGTTTGCCCCACCGACGAGCAGATTACCACCCCGATTCCCAAACAAAATATCGTTACTACTACCGCTATTCAACGCATCATTTTGCTGTCCCCCTTTGAGGCGATCGCTGTTGCTATTGCCGGACAACATGCGGGCTTGGCGCGATCGTCCCGAAATGACATCAGTCTCCTCTAATCCATCTCTTGTCGGCTTGGCGCGATTTGCCCTGAGTAAATCATTGCCGGCGCTGCTGTGTCGTAAAGTGATTGGCGCTATATTTGCAAAAGAACCTTGCTGACGAAAATGCTAGCAGATGAAGCGCTAGAGTTTTGTTTCAGCCCAGAGTGAGATAGTGAATTGAAATCGGAAAATGCATTGTCGTTCATGATGAAGAATCCTAAGAGACAGGTTAATAGTCTGGGCATAGACTGCTGAATTAGCCTGACTCTAAACCATTACTTCTTCTTGCCACATTGACCGACCGAACTTGACCGATGGATCAATAGCGCTCTTCACGGGACGGTGCTAAAGTACAACTCAATCATCCTGAAAAGCATTAAAACAGTGGCAAAGTGGCGATTACAGAACATCTTTCATGCTTCTACTTCGGCGGAGTATGAGGCATGGAAACGTCAGTTTCTGAGTAATCGGTTGCGCTTGTGTCTGTGGATCGCTTTATTGTGCCATCTGAGCTTTGCCGCGATCGCTCTTGATAAGCTGGTGCTTCGTCCTCAAACCGAGGATATTCAGCAAACGCTCAAAATTCTTGGCAATTTAGCAAATTATAAGTCATTGAAGCAGTCGGTTTTGCTCAGTGATGGGGTAGTCGTTTTGTTCATGATGATGGGGATGGGGTTGCGGCGAACAGCTTGGGGACGAACCCATCCTAGGATGGGTTTTTTGTTCCTGTCTGGGTCAATGACGTTAATTCCTGAAGTGCTCGGTACAGTCATAGGGTTACCCCTGCCCTTGAAATGGGAGTTTATTTTTATGGCTCAGGTGGTGTTACTGCCTGTCTATTGGCAACTGCATTTACTGGTACAGTCGGTTGCTTTACTATATTATTTCGGCATCAATTCTATTCTAGGCTTTGCTAAAATTCCTGGACTTTCAAGCCTATTTGGTCTAGAAACTATTCTTTACGCAGTATGGATCTGTTTAATCTGCGACATTGCAGTGTATCTTTATGATCGCCTGCGATATCATGAATTTGAGTCGCGCCGAGAACTTCAGTTATTCATCCATGCCGTTACCCATGATTTGCGTATTCCAGTGCTCGGAACTGCGATTGTCTTGAAAAAAATGCTCCAAAAAGCTGATGTTGCTGATGGGAAAGTGATCATTACAACCTCGAAACTAGAGCAATTATTAGCGGGTAGCGATCGTCAATTAAACTTAATCAACTCAATTCTTGTAGCTTACAAGACTGAACACTACGCACTCCGTTTGAACTGCCAACCGCTCCACCTCAGAAATTTAGTCGATTCTGTGGTGGCAGATCTAGCCACACTTCTAGAACAAAACCAAGTCATCCTCAATAATCACATTTCTGAACGGCTGTTCTTAGTCCAAGCAGATGCCGATCAGCTTTGGCGGGTTTTCAGTAACTTGATTACCAATGCTGCCCTGCACAATCCGAATGGAATTCATATCACCCTAGATGCAACGTTGCAAACAGCTAAAAATCTCCGCTGCACAGTCCAAGACAACGGCATAGGAATTCCATTGCAACAGCAATGCCGATTATTTGAACTGTATTATCGGGGTGAACAGTCTCGTTACTCACCGGGATTGGGGTTGGGATTATATCTATGTCAACTGAGATCTTGCACCATTCTCAATAAGGACTTGCCAAAGAGGACAAAACATGAAAGAAAGGGCGT
>Ga0105049_10010860_pt1 | contig 10447 bp, 7 predicted proteins | sample MAT06_FD_78087 | JGI IMG/M metagenome (GOLD analysis project Ga0105049, IMG submission 78087) | Freshwater microbial communities from Lake Fryxell liftoff mats and glacier meltwater in Antarctica - MAT-06 | ecosystem: Environmental > Aquatic > Freshwater > Ice > Liftoff microbial mat | place... | reverse complement strand
CGACGATGCTGGATTTCGGTTTGCTCATCCCGCGCTCATCAGGAAACCTCCGCACTTCGTGCTGCGGTGCGAGCTAGTCTGGGGCGGCCCGGCGCGGCGCTCATAGTCCCAGCGGCACAATCCGCTGCGCCAGTGCATCCAGCGCCACGTCCTGGTGGCTGGTCAACACGACCACGCCGTCTTGCTTCAGGTGGGCGCCCAGCAGGGTGCACAACCATTCGGTGGCGGCCGAATCCAGCGCATTGAAGGGTTCGTCGAGTACCCACAAGGGTACGGTGGGCGACAAGACCAGCCGCGCCAAAGCCACACGGCGGCGTTGCCCTTGCGACAAGTGCCGCGCCGGTACCCGAAACCGTCCGGGCAGGCCCGCCGCCACCAATGCCTCGCGCGACTGCGCCGGCGTCGCCTTCAGGCCACCGAGCAGGCAGGCAATCTGAAGATTCTCGAGGGCGCTCAGGTCGTCCTTGAGCGCCGCAGCGTGGCCCACATAGACCAATTGGCGAGCAAACTGTTCACCCAGGTCAGCGATCCGGTCCCCGCACCACCGAATCTGGCCTTGCGCCGCAGGCAGCAGGCCACAGACCATGCGCAGCAGGCTGGTCTTGCCCGCCCCGTTGGCGCCACGCACGCGCAGCAGATGGCCCGGCGCGACCTGGCAGTCCAGGTGGCTGAACAAGGCCCTGCCGCCACGCACGCAGGTGACATCGTGCAGTTCAAGCATTGGGCGCCATCGAATCGATGCGCCCTGGCCAGACGGCGCAGAGACGGGACATGGCATCAATGACGCCGGTGGAAACACGCAATCCGGTAGACCTGTTGGTAAAACCCCGGATTATCCGTGTTGCGGTGGCCACGTCCGGCGTCTCCAGATCAACTGGACTTCACAAATGCCATGCAAGGGACGTTGCCGCTTGTCGGAACAGCGACAGGCTAAGAACGCGCGATACCCTGGCGCTCCAGGATGTCACCCACCAGTTCGAGGCGTACCAGCGGGTTGTCAAGCGTCATCAGGCGCTGCTGCATCTCTAGCGGCAGACCCAGCACTTCACACCAGCGGTTGGCGACCCAGCCGCAGTCGTCTAGTCGGTACGGTGGCTGCAAAGGCAGTTGCTCCGGCGGCACGCCACGCTGCTGCAGGGTACCGATCAGATTGGACAGCGCGCGTGCGACTGGCAGCAGATCCGGCGGCACCGGCGTCGGAAGGTCGTCGGGCAGCTGGCGTACATCGCCGACCCACAAACCGTGGCGGAGCTTTTCGCGCCGGGTAAGGTCAAACCGTCGCGTGGCGACGCAGCGAATTTCGAGCAGACCCGGCTGCGGCTTGGTCAGATGCGTGATCGTCGCCAGGGTACCAACCGCATGGAAACGCTCGTCGGCAAACCCGTCGCCGGTCGGGACGCTATCCGGCGCTCTTTGCACCTCATGGCCTTTGATCAGGGTTACCACGCCAAACGGGGACCCAAGGCGATGGCACTTGCCGATCATGTCCAGGTAACGCACCTCGAAGATGCGCAGCGGCAACACGCCGCCCGGAAACAGCACCGTGCCCAGCGGGAACAGCGGCAACGATTCAAGCGTCAAGGCATCGGACATGACACGGACTCCTGAACCTGGGCGCCGAGCAGGTTCAGCTCTGCAATTCCGGCTGACGCGCCGGCGCCTTGCCGATCGGCGCCAACTGGTCCAGCGCCGTCTTCAGATGCCCGACCGTACGCTCGACGTTGTGCAATTTCTCCAGGCCGAACAAGCCGATGCGGAAACTCTGGAAATCCGCTCCTTCATCACATTGCAGCGGCACGCCGGCGGCCGTCTGCAGACCGAGTCCGAGGAACTTCTTGCCCGACTGGATACCAGCATCTTCGGTGTAGCTGACCACCACACCCGGCGCCTGGAACCCGGGAGCAGCCACGCTGGGGATGCCGTGGCTGGCCAGCAAGGCGCGTACCGCGTCGCCCAGGGCCTGTTGTTCGGCTTTGACCTTCGCGAAACCATAGGCACGGATTTCCAGCATGGTGTCGCGCAGCCGGGTCAAGGCATCGGTCGGCAGCGTCGCATGGTAGGCGTGGCCGCCACCTTCGTAGGTTTCCATGATCTGCAACCACTTGCGCAGGTCACAGGCGAAACTGCTGCTGGTCGTGGAGTCGATGTGTTTGCGGGCCGCCTCGCTGAGCATGACCATCGCGCAGCAGGGCGAGCTGCTCCAGCCTTTCTGGGGCGCGCTGACCAGCACGTCGACGCCGCAGGCCAACATGTCGACCCAGATCGTGCCCGACGCGATGCAGTCGAGCACGAACAGGCCACCGACCGCATGCACCGCATCACCGACCGCACGCAGATAGGCGTCGGGAAGCACCATGCCGGAGGCGGTTTCCACATGCGGCGCGAACACCAGCGCCGGTTTGTTGGCCTTGATGCTCGCCACGACCTCGTCGATCGGTACGGGCGCAAACGGCGCCTGCTTGCCCTCGCCGACCCGGCGTGCCTTCATCACGATGGTGTCAAGCGGGATCTTGCCCATCTCAAAAATCTGGCTCCAGCGGTAGCTGAACCAGCCGTTGCGAATCACCAGCACCTTCTGGTCATGCGCGAACTGGCGCGCCACCGCCTCCATGCCGAAGGTTCCGCTGCCGGGCACGATCACCGCGCTGTGTGCGTGGTAGACCTCCTTGAGCACGGCCGAGATGTCCTTCATGACACCCTGGAAGCTGCTGGACATGTGGTTGAGCGCGCGATCGGTGTAGACGACCGAATATTCGAGCAAACCGTTCGAGTCTACGTGGGGCAACAATCCTGGCATGGTGGTCTCCGGTTGAAGGCAAATGGGCATTTTGGCAGACTGTCACGCATTCGTCTTGCCCGAACCCACTGCCCCTTTGCTGCGACCGTTCGCCGCACCAAGACCTACCAGCTATCGATGGACGGCCCCATCTGCCCGTCCACTCGTCCCGCAGACAAACCACGCACGATCCAGTCCCGCGTCTGCGCCGGATCGATCACCGCGTCGATCTCCAGCGTCGCGGCCATGTTGAGGGCACTGCCTTTGTCGTAGTGTTCGTCCACCAGGCGCTGGAACAACGCATGGCGCTCGGCGCCTTCGGGCACCGCGTCGAGTTCCTTGCGGTAGCCCAGGCGCACCGCGCCTTCGAGCCCCATGCCGCCGAATTCGCCGCTGGGCCAGGACAACGTCGCCAGCGGCGCGTGAAAACCGCCGGCCGCCATGGCCATGGCGCCCAGGCCATAGCCCTTGCGCAGCACGACGCTGATGAACGGCACGCGCAAATGCGCCGCGGCGATGAACATGCGGCTGACATGGCGCACCTGCGCCTGCTGCTCGATCTGCGGGCCGACCATGAAGCCCGGCGTGTCGATCAGGCTCACGATGGGCAGACCATGCGCGTTGCACAGCTGCATGAAACGCGCCGCCTTGTCGGCCCCATCGGCGTCGATGGCGCCGCCCAGGTGCTGCGGATTGTTGGCCATCAGCCCCACGGCTCGGCCTTCGATCCGACCCAGTGCAATATGGATACCGATGCCGAAACCGGTGCGCAGCGGTAGCAGACTGTCGACATCGGCCAGCAAGGCCATGGCGGCACGGCTGTCGTAGACGCGCAGGCGGTTCTCGGGCACCACATCGCGCAAGGCATCGCCATCGGGCGCCGACCAGTGTCCGGTCGACCCCTGAAAAAACGCCAGGTACTTGCGCGCAGCCCGCACTGCGTCGGACTCGTCGTCGACCAGGATGTCGATGACGCCATTGCCATGCTGAACTTCGGCCGGTCCTATTTGCTCGGGCCGGAACACGCCCAGACCACCACCTTCGACCATGGCCGGTCCGCCCATGCCGATATTGCTGCCCTGCGTGGCGATGACGACGTCGCAACATCCCAACAGCGCCGCATTGCCGGCGAAACAGCGCCCGGCGGCAATCCCGATCACCGGCACCTGGCCATTGAGCCGCGCGAAACTGGCGAACGTGGCGACGTGCAGCCCCGCCACGACCGGCATGTCCACGTCGCCCGGCCGCCCGCCCCCACCTTCGGCGAACAGCACCACCGGCAGCCGGTTTTTCAATGCGACGCCCAGCAAGCGGTCGGTCTTTTGGTGGTTGCGCATGCCCTGGGTGCCGGCCAGCACCGTGGCGTCGTAGGCCATCACCACGACACTGGCGCGCTCGGGCCGGAACAGAGCGCCATTGACGCTGCCGATGCCGGTCACCATGCCGTCGGCCGGCGTATGGCGCATCAGGTCGTTCTCGCTGCGCCGGCTACGCTGTGCCGCGACCGCCAGCGCGCCGTACTCCTTGAACGAGCCGGCATCACACAGATCTGCGATGTTCTCGCGCGCACTGCGCAGTCCCAGAGCGTGGCGCTTGCCGATGGCCGCCGGTCGGCTGGCGTCCAGCGTCAGCGCATGCCGCTCGCGCACCCGTTGCAGGTCGGGCCGGATCCGTGCGCCGGGTGCATGGCCGACGGTCGGGTCCAGGCCCGGCCCAGCACCGCCGCCGGGCAGGTCACTGCCGCCGTCCCGTGTCTCGTCGACATCCGCGATGTGCAGCAGGGCCTGGCCCTGCTCGACCACCTCGCCAGCGGCTGCCAGCAGTTCCACGACCCGTCCCGGCGCGCTCGCGCGCAGTTCGTGCTCCATCTTCATGGCCTCCAGCACGACCAGCAGGTCACCGGCAACCACGCAGTCGCCCGGCGCCACCCGCCATGACACGACCTGGGATTGCAGCGGTGATTCAACGGAGTTCATCGGACCGATTCTGCGTCAGTCGGACCGTCGGCTGGAGTCAAGCCGGAGACAGCCGGAAATGCAACGGGATCGGCAACGCTGACGTAATATCCGCATCGCCCCTACTGGACGACATGCGCGACCCACACACCCGACTTCCCTGGCACGTCCCGCTGATATTTGCATTGACTTTCGTCGTGCATTACCTGGACCGCAACGTGATCGCGTTCGCTTTGCCGCGCATGGCGCAGGAACTGCACTGGAGCGACCGGCAGGTCGGTGAATACGGCCAGTACCTGCTGGGCGCGTTTTTCCTCAGTTACGGCCTGGCGCAACTGCTGCTATCGGGTGCGGCCGAGCGCTTCGGCGCCAAGCGCAGCCTGGTGCTGGTGATCATCGGCTTCTCGGTTGTCAGCATGGCCATGGGGCCGCTGGGCGGCTCGCTGGCCATGCTGGTGGCGCTGCGGCTGCTGCTGGGACTGGCCGAGTCGGTGCATGTGCCGATGATGGGCGTGATCACGGCGCGCCTGTTTCCCCAGCGCGTGCGGGCACGCGCCAACGCGATCTGGAATGTCGGCATCATCCTGGCGACCGCATTCGGCGCCCTGATTACCGTGCCGATCATCACGGCCTATGGCTGGCGCAACGCATTCGTGATCATCGGTGCTGCGGGACTGGTGCTGGCCTTGCCGCTGGTGCTGCTGTTCGTGCACCACACCAAGCCGGAACCACGCAGCGCCAACCGATCGCAACGGGCCTACCTGGGCAATCCAAACTACCGTCTGTACGTGGCCATCGGTGTGCTCAACGCCTTCTGCGGCTTTGGCATCCTGGGCTGGTTGCCGAGTTATTTTGTGCGCGCCAAGGGCATCGACTTTGCGGCACTTGGCTGGCCGCTGAGCATTGTGTTCGGCGCCGGAGTCGTCGGCACGCTGGCCATCGCCTGGTTGGGTGACCACCTGCGCCGCCGGGTGCTGCTGGCCAGCCTCGGATTCGGCGCTGCGGCGCTGGCGCTCGTATTTGCAATTCCGGCGCAGGACATGGCGCCGATGGTGGCCCTGTTCGCGCTGGCGGTGTTTTGCCAGAGCGCGTTCCAGGCCCAGGAACATGCAACCATCCAGACACTGGCGGGCGATGTCGACATCGGATCGGCCACCGGCACCTACAACGGCATCAGCCTGATCGTCGGGGGCGTGGTCGGCAGCATGCTGCCCGGTGCCATCGTGTCGGCTACCGGCAGCTTCGACCTGGCACTCATGGCCATTGCCGTGGCAGCGCTCGCTGCAGCGGTGTTGGCGGGCGTGTTGGCGTATCGCATGAAGGAGGGCTCGCGTGCGCCCCAGATCTATTAGCAACTCCCAAAATCACGGCAGCAACCTCCCATCCGGTCGCCCTGAGCTTGTCGAAGGGCCTGCACCCATGCCGGTGACCGGCGCCTTGCCCGAGCGGGGCCGCGACCCGCAGGAGATCCTGGACGCGCTGGCGCAATTCGGCGAACACGATCCGCACTACAAGAATGGCCGCCTGTGGAGCCTGGTCTATTACCTGAACGAGGACTACCACGCCTTCCAGGGCCAGGCCTACCAGCAATTTGCGTCGGCCAACGGCCTGAATCCGACTGCCTTCAAGAGCCTCAAGCGGTTCGAGAACGACATCATCGCAACGACGTCAGCGCTGCACCACGGCACGCCCGAGGTCTGTGGTGTCGTCACTTCGGGCGGCACCGAGAGTTGCCTGCTGGCGGTCAAGACCTACCGCGATATGGCCCGCGCGACCCGTGGCGTGCGCAGGCCCGAGATGGTGCTTGGGCGCACCGCCCATGTGGCCTGGCTCAAGGCGTCGGATTATTTCGGGGTGTCGATCCGGTGGTTGGAGCTCGACGCGCAACTGCGCGCCGACGTCGGCAGGCTCGACAAGTTGATCAACCGCAACACCGTGATGGTGCTGGGTTCGGCGCCCGAATACCCGCACGGCACGATCGACCCGATCGCGGCGATGGCGGCCATCGCGCAGCGCCGCGGTGTTCCGCTGCATGTGGACGCCTGCGTCGGCGGCTTCATCCTGCCGTTCATGGAGATGAATGGCGTCAACCTGCCACCTTGGGACTACCGGGTGGCGGGCGTGACGTCGATCTCGGCCGACCTGCACAAATACGGGTATGCGTCCAAGGGTGTCTCGACCATCACCTACCGCACGCTGGAGATCCTGAAGCACCAGATGTTCGTCAGTGCCGACTGGCCCGGCGGCGTTTTTGCCTCGCCCGCCCTGCTCGGGACCCGGCCCGGCGGTGCGTATGCGGCGGCCTGGGCCGCACTGCAGTATTTCGGCACTGCCGGTTACCGCGACCTGGCGTTGCGCACGATGCAGGCTTTCGAGCGCATGCGCGCCGGCGTGTTGGCAATGCCCGAACTGTGTGTGCTAGGTGATCCCAGCGGGCCGCTGCTGGCCTACGGCGCCCGCAACAAGGCGGTCAACATGTTCGCCGTGGGCGACCAGATGGAGCTGCGCGGCTGGCAGGTCAACCGCCTGCAACAGCCCGACGGCCTGCACGCGATGATCACGGCGCAGCACCTGGACGTGATGGACGACTATCTGCGCGATCTGCGTTCGTCGGTCGATGCCGCCCTAGCCGACCCGACGCTGGCCGACAAAGGCGGCGCGGCCACCTACGGCATGATGGCCCACATTCCCCTGCGCGGCATGGTCAGGGGCCGGGTGCTGGACATGTTTGCCAACCTCTACCGGCCCGGCGGCGGGGAAATCGACCTCTCGGCCGCGGGCACGCCAAGTGGATCGGATACGAGCCATACCCACGCGCCGCTGGTCGAGCGGCTGGCGCGCTGGTTCGTGCGGCTGCGGCAACGCTGATTGCGCCCCTGCATGCGCGCATGGCCCCGGTGCTGCACCAAAGGTGAGGCCCGGCGACCCGCAACGCACCGAACTGGAGCTTGTTGCCCCTGCGGACGCCGGCGCGGCGATCCATTTTCGCGTGTTTTACCCACTGGTAAACCCGGATGGCTCTCAACGGTGGGCGGGACCACAATCTCAAGCTCTTCCAGGTTCCGTCGCAAGGATGCGAGCCGCGGTGTTTCGGGCATTGTTCTTGCGTCGGCAGTCCCGGTGACCCGTGGGATAACATCCGCGTCCGAGTTTGGGTACCTATTTTCCCCAAGGAGTTTTCCGTGAAATCCATGTTCATCCGTTCCGCTGCGGCGCTGGCGGTAGCCACCGCATTTGCACTGCCCGCCACCGTGCTGGCCGCCACACCCAAGGACACGCTGGTCGTGACCTGGGCCATCGACGACATCATCACGATGGACCCGGCCGAAGCTTTCGAAATTTCGGCCGGTGAAGTCATGGGCAACTCGTATGACCGCTTGCTGCGTTACGACGTCAACGATCCGTCCAAGCTGGTCGCCGACGTGGCCACCAAGTGGTCCGTTTCCGCCGACGGCAAGACCTATACCTTTGAATTGCGCCCGGGCGTGAAATTCGCCTCCGGCAACGCCTTGAGCGCCGAAGACGTGGTCTATTCGCTGCAGCGCGCTGTCATCCTGGACAAGACCCCGGCCTTCATCCTGACCCAGTTCGGCCTGACCAAGGACAACGTCAAGGACAAGATCAAGCAGACCGGTCCGCTCACGCTGACCATGGAAACCGACCAGAGCTACGCGCCAACCTTCGTCTACAACTGCCTGACCGCCAACATCGCATCGATCGTCGACAAGAAGCTGCTGATGTCCAAGGAAGCCAGTGGCGACATGGGCTACGGCTGGCTCAAAACCAACTACGCCGGCTCCGGCCCGATGAAGTTGCGCGAGTGGCGCGCCAACGAAGTGATCGCGCTCGAGCGCAACGACAACTACTACGGCGAGAAGTCCAAGCTGGCGCGGGTCATCTACCGCCATGTCAAGGAAGCCGCAACCCAGCGCCTGATGCTGGAAAAAGGCGACGCCGACATCGCGCGCAACCTGCAGCCACAAGACCTGGAGGCTCTGGCCAGCAACAAGGACATCAAGACCACGGCCACGCCCAAGGGCACGGTCTGGTATTTCAGCCTGAACCAGAAAAACCCGATCCTCGCCAAGCCCGAGGTCCGCGAGGCCTTCAAGTGGCTGATCGACTATGACGCCATTGGCGCCACGATGATCAAGAACATCGGCATCGTGCACCAGAACTTCCTGCCGGTGGGTCTGCTCGGTGCCAGCACCGACAAGCCTTACAAGCTCGACGTCGACAAGGCCAAGGCGCTGCTGGCCAAGGCGGGCTACCCCAACGGTTTCAAGATCACGATGGACATGCGCACCACGCAGCCGATCCAGGGCATGACCGAGGCGTTCCAGCAGACCGCCAAACGCGCCGGCATCGACATCGAGATCCTGCCCGGCGACGGCAAGCAGACCTTGACCAAATACCGCGCCCGCCAGCACGACATCTACATCGGTGCCTGGGGCGCCGACTACTGGGATCCGCATACCAATGCCGACACCTTCGCGCGTAATCCAAGCAATGCGGACGACGCCAAGTCCAAGCCGCTGGCCTGGCGCAATGCCTGGGACATCCCCGAGATGACCAAGAAGGCCGACGCGGCCGTGCTTGAGCGCGACGCCAACAAACGCAGGGTCATGTACGCCGAACTGCAGGCTGAGCATCGCAGGGTCGGCCCGTTCGTCATGATCGGGCAGCAGATCGAGACCGCCGCGATCCGCAGCGACATCCAGGGCTTCAAGATCGGCCCGACGTCGGACGCTACCTACATGTTCAAGGTCACCAAGTAGGCCTGTAGCGGCGATCCGGTTTTGAATGCCGTGGTCCAGTCGCTGCCCGCGAAATCGGGTGGCGCACGTTTTGTTGGTGCGCTCAAAAGTGGTGTGAATTTCCTGGGGGTCATCTTGTTGACCTACCTGGGTTTGCTTGCGGTGACTTTTTTCATCGGCCGCGTGATGCCGATCGACCCGGTGCTGGCCATCGTCGGCGACCGCGCGCCAGAGCACGTGGTGCAGCGGGTGCGCGAAGAACTGGGCCTGAACAAGCCGCTCTACACCCAGTTCTACATCTACCTGAAAAAGATCGCAACGGGCGATTTCGGCACCTCGGTGCTGACGTCCAACCCGGTGATGACCGACATCAAGCGCACCTTTCCGGCCACGATCGAACTGGCCACGCTGGGCATCATCATCGGGGCCGGCCTGGGCATACCGCTAGGCGTGTGGGCGGCAGTGCGCCGCGGCGGCATGGTCGATCAGATCGTGCGCGTGATGGGCCTCATCGGCTATTCGGTGCCGATCTTCTGGCTCGGCCTGATGGGACTGGTTTTGTTCTACGCCAAGCTCGGCTGGATCGCCGGGCCGGGGCGCATCGACGTCAGCTATGAATATTCGGTCACGCTGGTGAGCGGCTTCCTGCTGTTGGATACCGCGCGCCAGGGCCAGTGGGACGCGTTTCGCAATGTGCTGTCGCACCTGATCCTGCCCGCCGGACTGCTCGGGTATTTTTCGCTCGCCTACATCAGCCGCATGACGCGTTCGTTCATGCTCAATGAACTGGCCCAGGAATACGTGATCGCAGCCCGCGCCAAGGGCTTGTCCGAGACCCGCATCATCTGGCGCCATGCGCTGCGCAACGCCATGGTGCCGCTGGTGACTGTGGTCGCCCTGTCGTACGCCGGTCTGCTTGAGGGCTCTGTGCTGACCGAAACCGTGTTTGCATGGCCCGG
>Ga0105049_10010856_pt1 | contig 10449 bp, 8 predicted proteins | sample MAT06_FD_78087 | JGI IMG/M metagenome (GOLD analysis project Ga0105049, IMG submission 78087) | Freshwater microbial communities from Lake Fryxell liftoff mats and glacier meltwater in Antarctica - MAT-06 | ecosystem: Environmental > Aquatic > Freshwater > Ice > Liftoff microbial mat | place... | reverse complement strand
GTCGGCGCACCCGCCGCAGCAGGCAAGGCGTCCACCGAAGGCGCGGAACTTTACAACGTGACGGCGGACATCGGCGAAAAAGAAAACCTCGCCGCAAAGAATCCCGAGAAGCTCAAGGAACTCGCCGCGATGTGGGACAAGTGGAACGCCGGAAACATCGACGCCGCATGGGGCCCCGGCTCGCGGAAAGGTGGAGCCGCTTCCGCCAATCCCGGCGATCCAGCAACTCCCCGGCGCAAGAAGAAGAACCCGTAAACGCTGGCTCGACGCGCGTTCAATTCCTCCGCCGACGCACCACCCCCACCCCCGCCGCAGGAGGCTTCGGTGGTCATGCGCATGTGCCTGCTGCGACCGTGGCAGGAGTTGCCGGGCGCTCAGGCGAGGGAATCAAATCGCGCTCTCGCTCGGCACGACGAATGGCGGGCGATACTCGCGGGCGAGCAGTGCATTGGCCGACGCGTTGCCGAGGAACTGCTCCTTGTCGCCGTCCATCCGCAGATGCTGACCAAGGGAGAGTTTGGTTTTTTCCAAATCGACTCCGGCATCATGCAGCGAGTGTCGTGTGCGCTCGAATGTCTCCTGCACGTCTTCGTGGACCTTGATGTCGCCGAGGTGCTTTGCGATGTCGGCAACCGACGCAGTCTGGCCGAGGCGATACGAGATGTTCGCGATGTGGCACAGTGCGCTGGATTGATGACCTTCGAGGATGTCGGCGGCGAGGTCCGTGTGTTTGCGGCTGCGGACGGCGCGGAGGAAATTGGCAAAGTGGTTCTCCGATTTCCCCTCGAAGGGGCGGATGAGCTCGCCCCTCGGATCGTAGAGGCTTGTCTCGGCGATGATGCCTTCCGTGCCGTAGAAGAACCACATGGACTTGATGGTGGGATGAAACGGCGCGGTCTTCAGGCCACGCGTCTCGGAGACGATGGTCTTGTCGCCGAAGTCGAAGATGGCGACCTGCGAATTTGGCGTCTCGCCCACATCGGTGTAGCCGAGGCGGCCTCCGTAGCTCACGACGCTGCGGCCAGGACCCGTGATGCCGAGGCCCCATCGGCAGACGTCGAGTGAATGCACGTTGCTGTTTCCGATGTCGCCATTGCCCGTGTCCCACATCCAGTGCCAGTCGTAGTGAAACTTGTTGCGCGTGAGTTTCGTCATCGGCGCGGGACCGGCCCAGAGGTTGTAGTCGCAGCGCGGGGGCGTGGGACAATCGACGGGCCCGCCGATGGAGCCGCGACCGCCATACATGATGCTGCGTGCGAGCTTCACTTCACCGAGCTTGCCATCGCGCATGAATTTCACCGCCTCGGCCAAGGCGCCGCGCGAGCGGTTTTGCGTGCCCGTCTGGCAGATGCGGCCGAGCTTGCGCGCGACCTGCACGATGCGCCGGCCCTCGGCGACGTTGTGACTCACGGGCTTCTCGACATACACGTCCTTGCCCGCCTGCATCGCCCAGATGGCGGCGAGCGCGTGCCAGTGATTCGGCGTGGCGATGAAAACGACGTCCACCGATTTGTCATCGAGCACTGCGCGCAGGTCCTGCACCTTCTTCGGCATCGGGCGCTTCAGTTCGACGAGCAAAGCGCCGACTTCATCCGCGCGATCGAGATCGGGATCGCAGACATACGCGACATCGCAATCCGCCAGCTTCGCAAGTTCGCGCACGTGAGCCTTGCCACGAATGCCGCAGCCGATGATCGCAGCGGTGAGCTTTGCGCCGGGGCTCACGGGCTTGGCGTCCCCGGCAAAAAGCGGGACGGGCAATGCGACCGCGACGGCGGCCATAAGGGAGTCTTCGAAAAAGCGACGGCGTGTGATGTTTTTCATCGGATGGGATGTTGGAGTTGCAATTACGGATTCAGTTTTCCCGCCGCTTCAGCCTTCGCCTTGGCGAGCACGTCGGCGAGCGCAACGGGTTTGCCGCCCTGCCGCATGCTTTCATCGGCGGCTTCCATGAAGGTGAAAATCTCGATGGTTTCCTCGGCGCTCACGGGCGCCTCGCCGGTGCGGAAGAACTTGCCGACCTGTCGGCACAGCGCCTCGTAGCTGATGGTCTTGCCACCATGCTGGACACCCTTGCTGCCATAGACGGTGGCGCCGAACTCCGCCTTCCCTTTCACGATTCCGCGATACGTGCCGATGCGCCCGTCCTTCCACACGCCGGTGACCTGATCGTTGATCGGACCTTTCACGCGGGACACCGTCCCGCATCCCGCGCCCATGAGCGTGTAGAGCGACTCGATGCCGTGGATCGCGTAGAAAAAAAGATCCGGCGTGCCGCTCTGATACGAGCAGGGCCCCCACGTCGTCGCGCCGAGGATGTCGCCCACGTCCGCGTTGCCCTTCAGCGCGATGAGGTCATTGCCAAAACGCGCCGACGAACTCGACCATGTGCGCACGTTGTGTTTCTTCGCGAGTTCGAAAATCACGATGGCCTCCGCGAGCGTGCCGGCGATTGGCTTGTCGATGAATACGGGCTTGCCCGACTTGAAGACCTCGCGCGCTTCCTGGAGATGGATGCGGCCGTCCACGCTCTCCAGCAATATGACATCCACCTTCTCCAGGAGCTTTGGGATCGAGGCCACAATCTCCACACCCATGCCGCGCACCTGCTCGGTGAACTTCGCCACGCGATCCTTGCTCGCTGGCATGTCCGTCCCGCCGGGATAGCCGGCGACGACTTTGATCCCCGCGAGATCGCCATCGGCTTTCGGGTTGTTGAAAAGTTTTGTGAACGCCGGCACATGCGAGGTATCGAGGCCGATGATGCCTGCACGCAGGAGCTTCGGCGCATCTTCGGCGAATGCCGGAATGCAAAAGGCGAGGACGGCGAGGGTGATGAGTGGGAGGTGTTTCATGCTATGTGGGATTACGGCTTTTTATTGGTTCTCAGGAATTTGCCATTGCCAGCGATAAATCGTGGACGGCCAGCACGCCGGTCGGAATTGGGAATGAGGGAGCTGACTGCGTGGGGAATTGTGTGAGCTGGAAAAGGGTTGCCCAAGATGGCGTTTGCCAGGTGTGATAAGCCAGTCCGGCTGATGAATCTTTGAGGCGCACTGAAAGTAGGGCGGCCACTCCGTGAAATTCCAAGACTTCAGCGACTCATCCGACGCGATCGGAGAAGGGCGAGATCCTGCTATCCCTGCGTTGTTTCCCTTGCTTGGAATCTCCTCCTTCGCTCGTTGCATTCGGTCCGACGAATGGCGCCGAATGGCTTCTTGCTGGCACGCGACCGCCTCCAACTCCAATGATGGGGCTCATGAGAATTCCTCCGGTTTCCCAGACCCTCGCCAGACTGGTGAGTATCAACAGCGTGAACTCGTCTTACGAAGGCGGGCCTGGGGAGCGGGAGATTGCGACGTGGGTGCGGTGTTTTTTTGAGCAGCGTGGGATCGAGACATGGGAGCAGGATGTTTTTCCCGGTCGGCCGAATGTCATTGCGCGGCTGCCGGGACGTGATGCTTCGAGGCGCGTCATTCTCGAAGCGCACACGGATACGGTATCGGTGCAAGGCATGGGCATCCCGCCTTTCGAGCCGCGCGTGGAGGCTGGGAGGCTGTATGGCCGCGGCAGTTGCGACACGAAGGCGGGACTGGCTGCGATGATGCACGCGGTGGCGGCGCTGCACGAGGACGGCATTACGCCGCCGTGCGAAGTGTGGCTCGCCGCAGTGGTGGACGAGGAGTTTTCCTATCGCGGCGTGGTGAAACTCTGCGAGGGGCTCACTGGCCAGGCTGCGGTCGTGGCGGAACCGACAGGGCTGCGCGCGGTCATCGCCAGCAAGGGAGTGCTGCGCTGGCGCATCGTGGTGCGGGGCAAGGCGGCGCACAGCGGGAAGCCGGACCTCGGCGTGAATGCCATCAATCACATGGCGCGCGTGATTCTCTCACTGGAGGAAGATCACCGTCGCCTCGCCAAGCGAGTGCATCCCTTGCTCGGTCCAGCCACGGTGAATGTCGGCGTCATCCACGGAGGCGTGCAGGTGAACTTCGTGCCGGACAACTGCGCCATTGAAATAGACCGCCGCCTCTTGCCCGGAGAAACGGTGGCCGACGTGCTGAAGCATTATCAGGGTCTGCTCGATGCCCTAAAGGCGCAGCACCCGACGTTCGATGCCGCAATGGAGACGCCGATGCTCACCGATGAAGCGCTGGAGACCGCCGCCGATTCTGCGCCCGCGCAGTTGGCGAGCACGTTGCTCGCGGAGATGGGGCTCGATGGAACGCTCAGCGGCGTGCCGTTCAGCAGCGACGCCAGCAAGCTCTCGCGCCAGGGCATCCCCAGCCTCGTCTTCGGTCCCGGCAGCATCGATCAGGCGCATGCCGCCGTCGAGTTTGTCGAACTGGATGAAGTCGAGCGAGCGTTCGAGTTCTACCGTAGTTTCATTCTGCGTTTCGCGTAGCCCAGTCTCAGGCGAAGAACACCTTCTCCGCAGTCTTGCGCAGCATCCACTCCTTGTCCTCGGCGGAGAGGAAATCAAGCCGGTCGCGGATCAGGGCGATCGAGTCCGCGTAGGTGTGCCCCTCGTCCACTTGGAAAGGGCAATCGCTTGCCCACATGAGCCGCGACGCGCCATAAGTGTCGCGGAGCCTGCGGATCATCGGACCAAGGTCGGTGTAGGGCGCTTTCTTCGCGCCAAGCGCGTAAAAAGCGGACGTCTTCACATACACCTGCTCGAACTCAGCCAGACGGCAGAGGTTGTCGAGGTCGTCCTGCTCCACCGATCCTTTCACGCCGATGCGCGCGAAATGATCGATTACCACGCGTGTCTTCGGAAACGCCTTGCACATGCGGTGCACGGCGGGCAGCGCATCGGGATTGGCAAGCAGACACATGGCGAGACCGGCGTCTGCGCCGTAGCCCCACATCGCCTTCATTCCCTCCGATGCGCTCCATGCCTCGGCCTTTGCCTTGTCCGTGTAGATCCGGAAGCCGCGCACGCCTTGCGCCGCCAGTGTCTTTATCGTGTTGCGCACGTCCTCCTTCGTTTCATCCACGATGGCCACCCCGCTGAAGGTGCCGCGATGCTTGGCCATCATGTCGAGCATGTAGCGGTTGTCGAATTGGTAGAAGCTCATCTGGATGAGCACAACGCGGCTCACGCCCTCCGGCTTGCAGTGGGCAAAAAGTTGCTCCGGCGTGAAGCTGGCGGGCTTCATGTCCGCCGCCTTGAAAGTAGCGGCGAGCGGATAACGCTGGGTGTCCGGGGTCCAGACGTGGACGTGCGCGTCGATGGAGTCACCGCCCGCGGCGGCGAGTGCCTGATGCCCCGCTGATGCGAGGGTGGCGAGTCCGGCAGCGTGGAGGAAAGTGCGGCGTGAAATGGTGGCAGGCGTGTTCATGGTGCGGTGGGTTGGTCGGGGAAATCGTGGCGGCGGCGGTGTGGCTCAAACTTTCCGCAGCAGCGTGGCCAGCACGCGGAGAAACTGCTGGATGTCGTCCTGCGTGTTGTAACCGTGGACGGCGATGCGGATGCGCCCGGCGTTGTGCATGACGTGGATATTCTCGTGCTCGAGCGCGGCGTGCAGCTCCGTGCTGCGCGGATGCTGGAAGGCAAGAATGCCAGTGCCGTTCCAGCGGCACATTGGATTCACGCCAAGTTGGCGTAACTCCGCCTCCGCCTCGACTACAAGTGGGTCGGCGTGCGCGGCGATCCTGGCCACGCCCACACCTTCCAAATAACGCAGCGAAGCATTCAGCGCGTAGAGCGCGACGAAGTTTGGCATCCCCACGGAGAAGCTTGCCGCGCCCGTCTTCGGCACCGCCCGCTCGAAGCGATCGGCGTCAAAGGCATTCTGCAAATGCAACCATCCACCCGCCCGCGTGGTGAGCCGTGAGGCGCTGGCCGCCGGAATGCCGATGATGCAACCGCCATGGATGCCGAGCGTCCACTTGTGCGTGCTGGAGATGAGGATGTCCGCGCCGGCGCAATCGAGAACCACGCGGCCAAGCGCCTGTGTGATGTCCACAGAGAGGATCGCATTCGGCGCGAGACGCCGCACCATCTCATGAAACGGTTTCCAGTCGATGCGATGCCCGTTATAGAAGCTCACGAGCGAAACCTGCACGAGCTTCGTGCGCTCGTTGAGCAAAGGGGCCAGTTGGGTCGCGGCCAGCGCGCCATCCAGCGCCGTCCACACCCGCAGCACCGGCGTCTCCGCCGCCCGCAACCACGGCGTGACCCCAGCCGGAAAATCGAGATCGGTCACGACGACCTCATCGCCCCTGCCGAGTTGCAGCGCGGAGGCGAGAAGGTTGTAGGCTTCCGAACTGCACGAGCAGAATGACACTTCGGAAGTCTGCAAACCGAGCATCCGCGCGCTGACCTCGCGGCATGCCTCCACCTGCGCGAAGTGCCCGTCGCGTCCTTTCATTCCGCGAAGCTTGTCCCGCCAATAGGATTCGATCGCTTCGCCGGTGCAGCGCGGCGGGATGCTCTCCGCAGCGGTATTGAGGTAGGTGATTCCCGACAGCGTGGGGAAATCGTGCAGGCGTGTGGATTCAGTCAGCATAAGGAGTTTTCAAATTGTCGCAGGCACATCGGTCTTCCGCCAAAGCAGCTTCATGGCGATGACGCCGAGCCACGGCGCGAGGCCGGCAATGACGAGGCCGGTGTCGTAGCGTTTTGACGGATCGGCGATGCTGTCCGCGAGTTTGCCGAATGCGCTGTGCATCGGCGAGGTCGCGGCCCAGACCCACATGCTGAGGATGCCGGTGATGCGTCCGACGTATTTGTCCGAGAGCTCCTGGGTGAAGCTGTAGTAGCAGGGGAAAAGCGCGAGCGCGCCCGCGCCGATGAGCAGCAGCACGGCGAGCAGCAGCGGGCCTTTTCCGAGCGACGGGATGAAGATGCTGAGCGAGGTAAGCGTGCATGCGCCGATGAAAACCTTTCGTCGCGCATCGTGCGGTGTCGTGCCGTGGCGGCGCACGAGCCACATCGTGATGCCACCGGCGAGGAAACAGCCGATGTCCGTGGCGATGAAGTAGAGCGAGTTGAAATTCAGCGCGGCGGCCTCCGAGTATCCGCGGCCCGTCTGGAGAAATTTCATGAGCCACACGCGATTGATGTGCCACACGGCCTGGATGCCGGTGACGAGCAGTGCGACGGCCCGGAATTTTCCGCTGCGCATGATGCTCCAGAGATCGGGCTCGTCATTTTTCTCCGCGTGGACGGGGGTTTGTTCGAGATCCCGGGGGTGAAGAAATGCGAACCAAAGCAGAACCCAGAGCAGGCCGATCGCACCGATTGCGATGAATGCGTTGCGCCACGAACCGGGCGCATCCGTCATCATCAGCTTCATGATCTGCGGAGTGATGACCGCGCCGATGGATGCGCCGCTCTGCAGGATGCTGTTGCCCATCGTGCGGTCCTTTTCATTCAGCAGCGCAAACGTGGTTTTCAGCGCGCAAGGCCAGTGGCCGGCCTCAAAAAAACCGAGCGCTGTGCGGCATACGAGAAGGCTCCCGTAGCCGTTCGTCCAGCCCGATGCGACTCCAACGAGCGACCAGCACGCGAGCACGGCAGGATAGAGCAGCCAGATGCGCCAGCGATCCGCGAGGAAGCCGAACACGAGCGAGCCGGCGGCGAAGGCCCAGCCGAAGGCGAGCTCGATGTTGCCGTATTGCGAGTCGTCGAGATGGAGTTCCTTCGTCACGCGCACGGACGCAATCGCGAGCGTCATGCGATCCATGTAATTGATCGTGGTCGCGAGCAGCAGCAGGCCGGTGACCCACCATTTCCACGCGGACGAGCGTGCGGGACCGGCGGTGGGATCGCTCATCCGTTCCAGCTTTTTCCATCCCACACGATCATGCGCTCGATGAGCGAGACGGCACCGCGGGTGAATGTCTGAAACAGCGCCTCGCCCTTCTCTGCGCTGGCCTCGCGCGGGTCGCCGATGTGGCCGTGCTCGCTGCGATCGGTCATCGTCCAGCCGCGCGATGCGGGTTCAAAGGCGCTGCCGAATTCCTGCGGCGGCACGCTGCGGTGATCCTTCACGAGATGTGGCGCGAGGCGGAGCACCATTGAGGTTTCCCATTCGCACGCGTGGCCCATTTCCTTCTGCTTCAGATCGGCGTGGGCCTTGTGCGCCTCGGCGTCGGGATTCCAATACGTGCAGAAGAGCAGCAGCAGATCCTTCCGTTCACGATGGCGCTGGCGTGTCTCGAAGACGGCCTGCTTGCCGGGCACATCGTTGCCGCCGTGTCCGTTCAGGATGAGGAGGCGCTTGAATCCGTGTGCGATGAAATTTTCCAGCAAGCCGCAGAGCAGATCGAGATACATGCGCGGCTCGGCGGACATCGTGCCGGGAAAATCCATGTGATGGTGCGAGTTCCCGAGCCATTGCAGCGGTACAAAGACGGCGCGCGCGCCGAGTGCGATCTCGGTGCGTTTCGCGATCTCGCCCATGAGCATCGAGTCGGTGAAGACGGGCATGTGCCGACCGTGCTGCTCCAGCGCGGCGATGGGAAAAATGATCGGCGTGTCGCGGCTGAGCGCGGCGACGTCGGGCCAGGTGAGTTCGGCGAGGTTCATGACTGACTGACTCCTAGGAAATTGCTTTCGCGTCCGCCGCACCGTGGGCGGTCAGAACGGGGATCGGCGTCGGGGAGTGAGGGGGTCTGACGATCTGCACCGGGTCGCAGTAGCCGGGTTCCAGATCCTTGTCGGGATCGAGGCGCAGCCAGACAGAGACGGTCGCGCTCCAGTTCCGGTCGTTGTAGTTGAGCACGTCGGCGCCCTTGAATTGCGGCCGGAAGTTTCCCTTTTTCGGAAACCACAGCGCGCCGCCAAAGCGTCCGCTCCCTCGACGATTTTTGCTTCCTCATTGGGCAAAGCCGGGATCGTTTCCTTCCCCTTGCGGACGGATGCGACGCGGTCGCCTTTGGAGAAGTCAGCGTTGAGGTCCTTGTCGAAGGACGCGTGGAAAGTCAGTGCGCGACCGAGGTCTGAAGGGCTCTGCGCATTCGCGCTGAAGGCAAGGAATGCGACGGAAACAAATGAAAAAAGACGACGTGGGATCATGGCGAAACAAGTTGTGAATCGGATGCGCGCGCCGTGCAAAGCCTGCGTGGGGATGCGTCGGTTTACGCCGTCCGGCCCATCAACTCCGGGATGGGCTTGCCGTCGTTCACGAGATGCGTGGGGCGACCGTTGAAGTCGTTGATCGTGACCTTCGACGCGTCGATGCCGAGGTGGTGATAGATCGTCGAAAGGAAATCGCCGGGGCCGCAGGCGCGCTCGATGACGTCCTCCCCGCGCTTGTCGGTCGCGCCGATGATGCCACCGGTCTGGATGCCGCCGCCGGCCCAGATGTTTGAGAATGCGCGCGGCCAGTGATCGCGGCCGGGCTGCACCGTTCCTACGGAAGCGCTGGCGTCGCCGGCGCCGGTGCTTCGCTCGAAGCTGATCTTCGGCGTGCGTCCGAATTCGCCGGTGACGACCACGAGCACGCGCTTGTTTAGGCCGCGCGCGTAGATGTCCTCGATGAGCGCGGAGACGGCGCGGTCGTAGGTCGGCATGCGGAAGCGCAGGGCCTCGAACTGATGCTGATTCACCGCGTGATCGTCCCAGTTGTTCACGCGTCCGCACAACGGCCCGCCGAGACTGCTGGTGATGATTTCCACGCCGGATTCCACGAGGCGGCGCGCGAGCAGGAGCTGCTGCCCCCAGCGGTTGCGTCCGTAGCGGTCGCGGGTTTGCGCGTCCTCCTTGCCGAGGTCGAAGGCGTCGCGCGTGCGCGGATTCGTCAGCAGCGTCATGGCCTGCGTTTCAAATTGATCCAATGCGCCGAGTTCGCCGTCGCGGTCGAAGCCGCGCTCGAGCGTGTCGAGGCTCTGGCGCAGCGCGACGCGATCGCTCAGGCGTGCGGATTCCGCAGGGTCGGCGAGACCGATGTTGGGCACTTCGAAATTGGGCCGGTTCGGATCGTCCGTGACGGCGAAAGGCGAATACGCGTCGCCGAGGTAAGCCGGGCTGGAGTACTCCGGCGATGCGGGCGGGACGCCGACGTAGTTTGGGAGCGGGTTCGTCCGCTTCACGCCTTTCGAGCGCAGGTAATGCGCGACCGACATCCAGTCCGGCAGCTTCGGCTTGGGCTTGTCGCGTTCGTCGGAGTCGCCGGAAAACATCTGCATCGTGCCCGCGGGGTGTCCGCCGGCTTTCTGGTTCATCGAGCGCACGATGGTGAACTTGTCTGCGATCTTCGCCAGCATCGGCACCAGTTCGGTGACGCGCGTGCCCGGCACCTTCGTGGCGATTGTCTTGAACGGCCCGCGATACTCGCTGCCAATGTCCGGCTTTGGATCCCACGTGTCCACGTGCGATTGCCCACCCGGCAGCCACACCATGATCACCGCGGTTCGTTCGCCCGGAGGCTTGAGCGCATTTTCCGCCCTCAACCGGAGCAGGCCGGGCAGGCTCAGCGTCGTGAAGGCCGAAAGCCCCAT
>Ga0105049_10010855_pt1 | contig 10449 bp, 5 predicted proteins | sample MAT06_FD_78087 | JGI IMG/M metagenome (GOLD analysis project Ga0105049, IMG submission 78087) | Freshwater microbial communities from Lake Fryxell liftoff mats and glacier meltwater in Antarctica - MAT-06 | ecosystem: Environmental > Aquatic > Freshwater > Ice > Liftoff microbial mat | place... | reverse complement strand
GTCTGTCGAGGTTGAGTTAACAGGAAGGTCGTCGCGGAAGTCAAAGTCAAACCAGTTTGTCCCGTCATTGCTCACTTGCACCAACATAGAAATGGTTGTGCCGCTGCAGCAAAAGCGGACAGAGCTTTGAAATGTTAACAGAACATCATCAAATCCTGTAAAATCAAGATTGGGAGTTTGAAAATAGGCGTCCATGGGGTCTTCCGTAGGTGTGCCTGCTACCGGACCTTCATTATAAAAATCTCCGTCAAGGATCATGAAGCCATTAGCTCCGGTAGTCGATTGAATTCTCGGAATATTTGTGCTGAATTGACCTTGTGGCGCCTGGTTAGACCAAACCCATGGACCGTTTCCAGAAACGTCAACTGCAGTCCATCCATCGGGAATTGTATCTGCAAAATCCCAGCTGTAGCCGGAAATCACATCTCCAGCTGCCCTGCTATTTGCGCTGGCATGTGAAGAATTAAAGGGTCCGTCACTTGAAATTACTTTCGGCATAGCCTCAGGAAGGTTGTTCCGGAAGCTGGTAACCTGAGCAGCCAGGGGTAAAGTCAAGACAACAGCCCCAAGTATTGTTGTAAAGTTTTTCATGAATATAGTTGGTTTATCTCGACCAAATATACACAAAGCTGAAGTTTTGTCAATTGCTTCTTGGAATTAATGACGAAAACATTTTTTGCGGATTATCGCCGGGAATTCAACGAAAAATCACGCAGGTAGTCGACCGCGCAGAGATAAGCGAATCTTAATGAATAATTGAGACCGGCAATGAGCCCCATGAATTTCGGCCTGAAATCACAACCACATAGTTTCCGCCAGCCAGATTATTCGCAGGGATGACGGCCGAAGTTGCTTTTGCAGGCTGTTTCCAGGTTCCGCAGATTCTTCCGGTAGAATCGTATATTGTAATTGTGCCACCGTCATTAAGCACCGGGAAACTAAGATTCAAGAAATCCGTTGACGGGTTCGGAAAGGCCGTAAGCGCGATTCTGTTTAATTTGTTGAGCCCATTAAAGGTCGTGTCGATTACAGGAAATATTGCAAAATCTGTATCGAATCCCCAGGAGTCTATGACGCGATAAAATTCTCCGTCCCATTTTTCCCAACTTCTTCCACCAATAAAAATGCTATCAGGGAGGGTGGATTTTATTGCAAGTGCGGCAGCAGTATCGGCTAAAAATTCGCTGAAAGAAATACCAGCAACGAAAGACTTTGTAACAAGCAACGGCAGGGTTAAAGGGATCCAGTTAAGCCCGGCCGGATACACCGAGCCCGTATCAATGTCGCTAAGGAGAATAAACGCTGAATCGAGCGTTGCCGATGGACCCTTTATATATGGTGCGCCCGAAACCGGCGTTTCATCCAGATCCCTGATCTTGAGGCAAGCTCTTGCAGTAGTGCCAGCTGCGGGAAGGCTTTTTCCACCAAACCAAACCCATACGCCAATAAGCCCGGCAGGAGCCGAAGGAAAGAAAGCCTGTAACTTTTCTTCATCCAGATATCCGTTTGTACCTGAAACATAGCCTCCATTTGGTGACGGGATTAACGTAGCATCGGTAAAGGAGAAGAATTCTGAAAGTGTATCCGTTTGGGAATAAACGTTAGAACCTAATATGAAAACGGCAATCAGAATATTAAAATAACGCATCATAAAAGAGAATAAAAAAACCCCTTAAGCGCAAACTTAAGGGGTTTTCAATGAAACTTGAGATTAGTGAGCTACAACAACTTTCTGGGTAGTTGTTCCATTTGAAGAAACAACCTGCAGATTGTAGATACCGTTAGCATAGATGCCAAGGTCGATAGTGTCCTGATATCCAAGAATTTTACCATTAACCGCTTTGTTGAACACTACTTTACCGTTCATATCAACAAGGCTGATTATAAAAGAAGAAGCTTTTGACATATTTAACTTAACGCTCATGTTTGAAGACGCGGGGTTAGGGTAAACGCTCAATGCATCGGTATCAGCATTTACGTCTTCAATGCCGGTTGAAAGGTCGAAATTCAGGTTGATAAGCGGAGTTTCCCCTCCAAGAAACCAGTCAATTGCAGAATTAGCTCCGAAAGGGCCGTACAAAAGGGAAGCATCATCTTCATCTTCAGGATTTGAATAAAAGAAAAAAGCATTTTCCGGGTTCGAAACGCCCATTACTGCAGCATATAATTCACCTCCGGCAGTTCCTGCGTCAAGTGTGATTTCACCATCAAATTCCACAGTAAAAATCTGGAAGGTAGTAGGGTGCGTTGCGGTAATGTCAAAGATTTGTGTACCGAGTGCTGTTGAAAGGTCATTAGAATTAAATAATTCAACTTCTACTTCTGTGTTTACAGTTGATTCGGAAGAAACTGCAATATCTATCGCTTTAATCTGTGCGGTGTTGACTATTTTGTACTGGTGACCGATTTTGAAAGCTACTGTTGTGCTTCCGGCACCCAACTGGGTATTTGCTCCAACAAGGTCGTTACTATTAAGCCCTGAATAGATGAATTCACTTACTTCGAACTCTTTTGTTCCACTGTTATTAGTCGGGTCTTCCTCGACATTTGCTGACGTAACTTGTACGTTAACAGTGTAGATTCCAACCGCGTCCGGAGTATAAGCTGTGGTGAAGAAATAACCTTGAGCTGGAGCGAAGGAAGTAACGAGGAAAGGTGTTGGGGTAACGCCGCTGTTAACTTCAATGCCGTCACGAAGAATTTGATATTCAAGATTAAATTGCTGATCTGCCGTTCCCTGGTTCAAAACCGTTGCTCCAATTGTAACCGGCTGAGCTTGAGTTAATGGATATGTTCCATATTCGAAATCTGTTACAGGATCACCATAATAAGCTGAAGTAACGACAAGTTCAAACTCAGAAACGGTGACAATCTTCACGTCATCAACCATCCATGCATAAGCACAACCGGCATTGGCCGCGAGTGATGAAGGGCTGTAAAACTGGAAACGAATTTGAACAGTAGCCTGACTTGCGGCCGTTGCAGAAATATTTACACTTACGGTTTCAGGATTTCCAGCGCTATTATCGTTGTTCGAAAGGTTAACATTCACGGGGTATTTAACCCAGTTTGCACCAGCATCGTTTGAAACGAACACGAACGTCGAATCTGAGAATCTTCTGTAATTCTGCTGAAATTGCAGCACTACAGCTGGGTGAGCAGAAAGGTCGATTATTTCTGTCGACGTAAGATTAACGATCTGGTTACCGCTGCATAAAAGATCTGAATCAAACAGGGCGAAATTATTTGCTGCTGTGGTTGATTCGATAGGAGGGATTGGAAAAGATCCTGCAGGTCCTGCAGTTCCAATTACCCATGCGTCCGTTCCAACACCTTCGCTGGAGGATACCCAATTAGATGGAACAGAAAAGTCATTTTCCCAAATTGTGATAATCTCGCGGCTTGAGTTTACCGCCGGGTGGTGGGATTGCCCTGAGAATTTGATGTTATTTTTGGTTTCCAGCTTAGTAGGGAAGCCCTCTTTCTGTACGCTCTGAGCATTCAGAAAGCTTGCCGCACTAAAAAATGTAAAAAGTAGAAGTTTTGATTTCATGTGTGGTTTAATTGTTAAAATTGATTTTACTATTGCGGTTACAAGCCCATAACGGCTGTAAATGCAAAAGTAAGATTTTACGATGTTAAATCGCCTGAATTTCTTGAATTGCGTAAGAAAAAGTTAAATTTTTGTGAATAAAGTCCCCTTTAACTTTTGGCCAAAGCCTTGATGAACTGAATTTTACGGGCGCCCTTGGGGAAACTGTTAAATTAAGTGAATATTAAATGTTCACTACTTGTTCACCCTTCTGCATATATTCTTCCATCGGAGCGCAACTGCAATTTAGGTTCCGGTCACCAAACGCATTATCCACCTTGCCTACAGAAGGCCAGAACTTATTTTCCTTTACCCATTCCAGAGGAAAAACAGCTTTTTCCCGTGAATATGGTTTAACCCAGGAGTCGCTAATGACAGACGCGGCTGTATGTGGGGCGTTTATAATCACATTATCCGCAGGATTGGCAAGCCCGGTTTCTATCTCCGCAATTTCATTTCTGATTGCGATCATCGCTTCGCAAAACCTGTCAAGTTCAGCAAGCGCCTCACTTTCGGTTGGTTCAACCATCATCGTTCCCGGCACCGGAAAGGAAATTGTTGGTGCATGAAATCCATAATCCATCAGGCGTTTCCCGATATCACCGACTTCCGTTTGAGCAGTACGCTTGAATTCCCTGCAATCCAAAATCATTTCATGAGCAACAAAACCATTAATTCCTTTATATAGAACGGGGTAATGCTTCTCAAGACGAGCTCTTAAATAATTTGCATTTAGAATCGCATACTTTGTAGAATTGGTAAGCCCTTCAGCACCAAGCATCCTTATGTATGCGTAGGAGACAAGTAGAATCAGCGAACTCCCGAAAGGTGAAGCGGAAACAGCGTGAATTGATTTTTCTCCGCCCGTTTTTACCAACGGATGTCCCGGAAGGTACGGAGCAAGCTTTGCGTTTACGCCGATCGGGCCCATTCCGGGTCCGCCGCCACCATGAGGAATTGCAAAGGTTTTATGTAGGTTAAGGTGGCAAACGTCTGCACCAATATTTCCCGGGCTTGTTAGTCCAACTTGCGCATTCATATTTGCGCCGTCCATGTAAACCAGGCCGCCGTTTTCGTGGATGATGCGTGTGATCTCAGTTATGCTTTCCTCAAAAACCCCGTGTGTTGAAGGATAGGTAATCATCAGGCAGGAAAGCGTTTCACGGTTCTGTTCTGCCTTGGTTTTAAGGTCGGCAAGGTCCACATTTCCGTTATCATCGCACTTTACTACGATTACTTCCATACCTGCCATCACTGCCGACGCGGGATTGGTTCCATGCGCAGATTGTGGAATCAAGGAAATTTTCCTGTTTGTGTCGCCGCGACCAATATGATATGCTCTGATGGTCATCAATCCCGCATATTCTCCCTGTGCACCCGAATTTGGCTGGAGCGAAACAGCTTCAAAGCCAGTAGCTTCACACAAAGCTTTGCTCAACAGTTCAAACATTTCATGATATCCTGCCGCCTGATCAACCGGCACAAATGGATGAAGGTTTGCAAATTCAGGAATGCTTAATGGCATCAGTTCGGAGGCAGCATTCAGTTTCATTGTACATGAACCAAGTGAAATCATTGAATGATTCAACGCGAGATCCTTATTTTCCAGTCTCTTGATGTAACGCATCATCTCGGTTTCGGAATGATAGCTGTTAAAAACCGAATGCTGCAGAATGGCACTTTTGCGAAGCAATTCAACAGGCATGCTTAGTTCCTCATGAACGGAAACATCACCGGAATCTTTCCCGGCTGCTCCTGCAAAAAGATCAAGAAGCTCGCGCAGATTTTTTGATGAGGTACTTTCATCTATTGTCACTGCTATATCACCATCAGGGAGATATCGTAAATTAATTTGCCTCTGTAGAGCCCGCTGTCTTAAAAGGTCCTGGTCAGTTGCTGAGTTAAGGCTGATTCTAACCGTATCAAAGTAGTGCACAGTTTTAACAAGATACCCAAGGCTTGAAACACGTTCAACAAAGCTGCGGGTTGCGTTATGGATTTTTGATGCAATACGCTTCAACCCTTGTGGGCCGTGATAAACCGCGTACATCGAAGCCATAATCGCCAGCAGTGCCTGTGCTGTACAAATATTGGAAGTTGCTTTATCCCGTTTGATATGCTGTTCACGGGTCTGAAGCGCCATCCTCAGCGCGCGGTTGCCGTGACTATCGATCGAAACGCCGATAATTCTTCCCGGGATAAACCGTTTAAAAGATTCATGCGTTGCAAAATAGGCTGCATGTGGACCGCCATAACCCATCGGAACACCAAAACGTTGGGACGAACCAACGACACAGTCGGCACCCCATTCGCCAGGTGGTGTGAGCAGCACAAGGCTCATCAGGTCCGCACAAACGCATACGAAAGCCCCGTGTTTTTTTGCCGAAGCGGTAAAATCCCTGTAGTCATGGATTTCTCCGTCAACATCAGGATACTGTATCACGGCACCAAATATTTGATCGTTGAATTCAAGCATCCTGTGATCGCCAATCTGCAGGTCAATGCCGAGAGGAGTGGAGCGTGTTTTAAGAAGCTCGATAGTCTGAGGGAAGCAGTTTTCTGAAACGAATAGGACATTTGCATTGTTTTTCACCTGCTCCTTACTTCTCATTGCGTGGAACATGTGCATGGCTTCTGCCGCTGCAGTTGCCTCATCGAGTAAAGAACCATTTGCCAGGTTCATGCCGGTAAGATCCATTACCATAGTCTGGTAATTGAGCAATGCTTCGAGTCGGCCCTGTGCGATCTCTGCCTGATAGGGAGTGTAAGCAGTATACCACCCGGGATTTTCAAAAATATTCCGTAAGATAACGGAAGGAGTTATCGTATTATAATAACCCAATCCGATGTACGTCTTGTAAAGCTTATTCTTTGCTGCGATGCCCCGGATATGCTCAAGGTATTCGTGCTCAGAAAGCGGGCCTCCGATATCCATGGCTTTTCTCAGCCGGATTCCTTCAGGAACAGTCTTGTTGATTAATTCATCCAGCGAATCCACACCAATTGTGTGAAGCATGTGTTGAAGTTCTGTTTGGTTGGGGCCGATATGGCGCGATTCGAAATCCCGGATCATGAAAATCTCCGCTTTAGAGTTGGGAATGAGTAAAATTGAGGGCTGCAAAAGTACAAACATTCATTTTACAAAAGAGTTCAGAATTAAGTAAATTGTGGTTTTAATGAAGCCGGAAAATAACTAGGTTTGACGCATCCTGATGAGAAGATCCAATCCGCTGGTTTGTGTAATGCTTCTATTGTGTTTGTGCTTCATGCAGTTTTGTCTGAATGCGCAGGATACTCTGATTCTCATTGACAGAAAGCCTTTCGTTGTAGATTGGTATGAAATAAAGCCTGATGAGATTGCCTACAGAAGGCCTGGAAAGACTAGAACCATTGCGATTGAACGGGATAAAGTATTTTCGATAAAGAGTCCGGCAAAACTGGAGCAGGTCGTTTATGTTCAGGATACGCTTGAGAATAACTGGCTCACAGCCGCTCAGATGCGGGATTATATCAAAGGGCAGAATGATGCACGGAAATATTATCGACGCAGGGCAAATCTCACCGCTGCGGCAGGCTTTCTCACTGGAGGAATTGGTTCGGGTGCCGGGCTGTTTTACGGGCCATTATTCGTGATCGGCTATACTGGAATAGCAGGATTTTCAAAGCCCTCGTTTTCTGCCAAAAATGGTTATGATCCTTCTTTTGCAGACAATGAGTTTTATCGTGAAGGCTTTGGTACGATGGCCAAGCGAATGGTAACAAGACGTTCGGCGATTGCAGCAGCAGCTGGTTATGTTGTAGGCGCTGTTGGGCTCACGCTTTTTCTCCAATAGCGAATGCCCACCTGGATAAAGAATTTTGTCCGCTTTGCCGTCTTCGGAAACATTTGGGTGGCATTTGCTGCCGTCTGTCTATACTGGGAAACAGTTTTACTTCATAGCCTGCGTTTTCAGTTGCCTTTGTCGCTGAGCATTTTCGGGGCAACACTGTTCATTTACAATTATCACAGGCTATTCCGCAAAAAGGCGATTTACTCCGGCGATCAATCCGAAAGGCATCAATGGATTGTCGCAAACCATCATTTTCTTACGGCGCTTGCTGTTGTTGCCCTGGCCTTGTCGGTGGTTGGATTTCTGCCTTTTCTAAACGTTAAGCTGGTACTGCGTTTTGCTCCGTTTATCCTGCTCGCCGGATTGTATGTTATGCCAATATGGAGAAAGGGTGGAAAGTGGATACGGCTGCGTGATTTTCCTTTTCTAAAGATATTTCTTGTTGCGGCCGTTTGGGCATTTGTAACGGTGTTTTTACCATTTCTTGCAGATGATCCTAACTGGTTTCCATCTGCAGCTGCCTGGCTCACGATCACTCATCGTTTCCTGTTCATATTTGCGATCACCATGCCTTTCGACATTCGTGATCTGGCGCATGATAAAGAATATGGAGTAGTTACGTTTGCCTCCCGGCTTGGAATACCCGGCCTAAAAACCGCAAGCAGGCTAATGATTCTTGCCGTTGCGGTTTGCGGAATCGCCGGCTACCTTTTGAAATATTATTCCCCCGGGCATGGTCTGGGTCTTATCATTTCGGCGGCCTCCACTGGTTGGCTGATTTCCCGTGGCGATGAAAATTCGGATGAATGGTATTATGTGGGCTGGCTTGACGGGTCAATGGTGGATCAGCTTTTCTGGGTTTGGTTGATTGGGGTTCTTATGAATTGAGGTTGTAGTTTTACTGTATTTTTCTTTGAAATAAAGAGCCAGAGACTTCAGGCGAAGAGCACAACAGAAAACAAATTAACCCACATGAAATCTTCGAGAAAATCATCCCTGGTTTCTCGGATAAACTCTCTGGGTTCTGACTGTAGGATAACGATAACGGGATCAGATCTCACATCGAATGTTGAAATTGATTTGCGGATTGCCTCATCAAAATTAAGATTTGATGGCCGCTAATTCCGATAGCAGAGAATTCGGTTGATCTCCAGGAAGCTGGGAACGCGTCTTCCTGATTTCCTTGGAATACGGCCCAAACTTTTACTGTTTCGTATTTGTCTGGCATGGCTGCGTAGATCGGCGCGGCATGAAAGGAACACAACCCTCGGTTTAACTGTTGAAGATTTATTGAGTAGGTTGTTTGAAGGAGATGTTTCAATAGTTTTACTGAGAAATTAAATTTGTCTGAATGAACAAATCATGTGAAAGTTTATTATGATTTTGTTAATTGAACAATATAAAGGGAAATAATCATCGGAGTGTTATGTGTGTCATTAAAAGAAACTTCATTACGCCCTTTTGGCTGTTTCTATTTTTATGCTTTTTTACTAACCTAAATGCTCAAACTACTTCGTCTTGCTTTGAGATTCAGAGCATCCTGGTCGATGCTTGCCAACCGCCACCAATAGCTGGGAGTTCGCAGGAGTACAGGAACGAGATGTTGCGCTTTTTAGTCGGTCCGAACCCATTGAATATTAGCACTATGGACATGGATTTTGGATACGGACAGTTTTATCAGGGAATCAGGACACCTGATGCAATTACCGCTGCAAAGACAGCAGAATTAAATGCAACTATTCAATCTTGTGGTCAATTAATTGAGCCGGTTGGCGGTGTGTTGCCCCCAAATGCCAAAGTATTATGGATTTCCAGTTACTTAGTTAGTGCCACAACTAATTCATTTGCCAACCTCGGGGAAACAGTCTATGTTATTTATCATAATTCTACGTTTTCCTTTGATGCTTATTTTATAAATTATGCTTTGTCTGGAAGTACGGCAGCTCCAGATAACATTGTTATTACTATCACCTTTGGGGGAGCGTGTTCAGACGCGGTATCTTATTTTCGCCCTTCGTTAATCATGCAAAATGGTATGGTAGGCGCTGGAGATGGATCAACGGTGAACTTTAGTTTTTCAGGCGTCCCAAGCTATGTTAATAATGGTTGCTTTGCCCCATATTCGCCATTTTCTGCTGCATGGACTAATCCCAATACGATATGTAGTTCTTCAGCCCCTTTAAACCTCCTCACAACCATAACCGGCACTCCTGGCGGAACATTTAGTGGCGCGGGTGTTACCAACAATGTGTTTGATCCCTCCGGACAAAGTGGTTTCGTTTTTATCTCTTACACTGTAATTTCAGGTAGCTGTCAGCTATTCCTGACTCAATTGATTCAGGTTACTTCTTCTCAGAGCGCAACCTGGACAGCCCCTTTAGCCCCGCTATGTCAAGGAGCAATACTGGCGCTAAGCCCTTTAATAACAGGCGGTACAGGAGGAATATGGAGTGGAGCTGGTGTTACTGGCAGCACATTTAATTCAACAGGTTTGTCAGGAAGTATTCCAATAAGTTACACGGTTGGAAGCGGAACTTGTCTCGCAGTTTCTACTCAAAATATTCAGGTTATAGCATCTGGTAATGCAGCCTGGACACCACCAACGAATTTGTGTAGCAACAGCGCCACCCTAAATTTGAATACAACAGTAACGGGAACTGCTGGCGGAACCTGGGCGGGAATAGGTGTTACCATAGCAGGCGGGTTTAATCCTGCTGCCGTTGCAGGCGGGTCTTCGTCTATCACTTACACAGTAGGCTCAGGAAGCTGTCAGGCTATTTCGACCCAAACAATTTCTGTTGGAACCATTGGCTCACCAGCATGGACGTTACCTGCACCATTTTGCACCGGAGCAGCATCTTTTAATTTAACTACTCAGGTTACTGGCAACCCTGGCGGAACGTGGTCGGGAGCAGGCGTATCTACTAATGGAAATTTTTTACCAGGAACATCGGCAGGCTCTTTTCCAGTTACTTATACGGTTGGAAGCGGAACGTGCCAATCAGTTTCTACTCAAAATATTCAGGT
>Ga0105049_10010852_pt1 | contig 10451 bp, 10 predicted proteins | sample MAT06_FD_78087 | JGI IMG/M metagenome (GOLD analysis project Ga0105049, IMG submission 78087) | Freshwater microbial communities from Lake Fryxell liftoff mats and glacier meltwater in Antarctica - MAT-06 | ecosystem: Environmental > Aquatic > Freshwater > Ice > Liftoff microbial mat | place... | reverse complement strand
CAGAGGCCGGGCACGCGCCCGCGCGCACCGTTTCGTGAAAGCGCCCGCGCTGGCAATGGTCGCGTTCGCCGCAGCACTGCCCGCTGCCCCGGCCTTAGCGGGCGATGTGGTGATCACCGTTACTGACCTGCGCTCAACCAAAGGCGTGGTGCGCGCCTGCATGACCACACGGTCTGACGTGTTTCCCAAGTGCATCAAGGATCCGAACGCCCACCGCATTGTGGTGCCGGCAGGCAAGACGGTCGAAATCCGCTTCAAGGACGTCAAACCGGGCGACTATGCCATCGCGCTGCTGCATGACGAGAACGACAACGGCAAAGCCGACCGCGCGCTCGGCATGGCGCCCAAGGAAGGGTACGGCTTTTCGCGCGATGCCCCGGTGAACATGGCCCCGCCCAAATTCCGCGACGCGGTGTTCAAGATCACCGAAAGCCTGAGCCGCGTGACCATCAAGATGCGGTATTTTCTGTAGGTCGGGCCTCGCGCCCTGCCCGCAACGCCCGCAACCATCCGCAAATCCATCCCACGTTTAACGTGATGTTTACCACGCCGCCCCAGAACGGCCGGGTAAAGATTCACCACAAGGGGCGGATGACAGCCATGGACACTCTGCGCGGCACCTTCGATTCTGGCGATTCCGCCGATCGGGGCTGGGACGCATCCGAAGAGGAAAGTGCTGACCCGGCCACCCGCCGCGATCTTCCGCCCGAATCCATCGGGCAGGACGAGCGCCGGATGCAGGTGCGCGCCTATAATCATTGGGCAAGCTTGCTGGGCGAACGCATGTTTCCCAATATCGAAGACCTTGAACCGGCGCATCTGCCCGATTTCGGGCCGTACAGCGTGCTGCTCGATTTCTCGCTCGGGATCAATAACCCGGTGGTGCGTTTCCTTGGCGAAACGCTGGCCGCAGAATGCAGCGCCGATGGCAAGGTCATCACCCGGCTGGCCGACGTGCCGCCGCGCTCGCTGCTCAGCCGCATTACCGACCATTACATGCAGATTCTCGCGAATCAGGCGCCGATCGGATTCGAAGCCGAATTCGTCAACCAACGCGGCGCAGCGATCCTGTATCGCGGCATCCTGCTGCCCTATTCGAGCGACGATGAAACGATCGATTTCATCTATGGCGTGATCAACTGGAAAGAAATGGCCGACCAGTTGACCGCCGATGAACTGCTGCTCGAAATCGATCAGGCGCTGGAGCTTGGGGTCGAGCTTGAAATGGAAGAGGAAGCGCCGCTGCGCGCAGCCGAGCCGGTCACCGAGTGGGCCGATTCTCCCTCGCATGAGGACAGTACCGTGACAGCCGAGCCTGATTACACGGCCGCGCTTGCTGGCGATTACAGCGCCGAATTTGGCGGTGAATTTGGCGGTGAATTTGGCGGTGAATTTGGCGCTGAACTGGGCGACGATTTCGCCAATGTCGCCCCGTTGGATGGCGTACCGGCTGACAATGCAACCGGCGATGATCTGCCACTGCCTGATTTCGGCCAATATGCGCTGGATGATGACGACGAGGAGTATGACGAGGACGAAGGCGAGGCCGAAAACCCCGCGTACAACTTCGCCAGCCTGGCAGATTATATCGAACCTCCGGTCAAGAAGGCGATCGACCCATCGGAATTCGCGCTGGAGCCCTATACCCCAGAAACGTACAGCGAAACCTATAGCGAAACCGTCGGCGGACCTTTTGGCGAGCCCCTGGATGCTGGCATTGATGGCGGTTATGCCGCAGCCGCAACCGGACCCCAAGACGAGCCCGACCTGCTGATCATCGACGATCTGGCGGAGGATGCAGGCCTGTATGATTGCCTTGCATCCGCGCGCGAATTGGCTCGCAATGCCGACAATACCGAAGACCGCAGCCGCTCTGCGCTCTATGCAGCCGTCAGCCGCGCCTATGACTTCTCGCTCGCCGCGGAAGCTGCTCCGGATGACTATGCCGAATTGATCGCCGAAAGCGGCCTGAGCGTGCAGGATCGCGCGCCGATGACCCCGGTGGTCAAGCTCGTGTTTGGGTATGATTACGACAAGACCCGCCTGACAGAATATGCTGCCGTGCTGACCCACGCGCACCGCCTGCAATTGCAGCGCGGGAACCTGGCCACCTTCCTCGCCGAGGTTGATGGCGGGGTGAAAGCGGTGGTCAAGGCTGAACGCCGCCTGCGCCGCGAGGAGCAGGGCAAGCCGGTGGAAGACGCCGCCGCCGTGCGCGAGGCGCTGGCGCAGCAGCTGCGCGCGCTGGAAGCGATCACGCTTGAGGAATTGGACGGGGCGGGTGCGGAATTCGCGCTGGTGCTGATCCGCCGCGACGAAATCGGCTGCACAGAGATCCTTGGCGAAGTGCCCGAAGACATCGGCCTGATCGAGCGCGCTGCACGCAAACTGGTCGGGTAAAAGCCGTCACTCACCTCGCTTCACTTTGCGTTCAGCCGCAAGTCCGGTAGGGTTAGCGCAATGCCGGCCCGCCCTTCCCTTTTCGCCCAAACTTTTGCGCTGCTGGCCTGCGCAGTGGTCGCCGTGCAGCCGGCCCACGCGCAATCCATTCTGCGCGATGCCGAGACCGAACAGCTGCTGCTCGACATGGCCGCCCCGCTGATCGAGGCGAGCGAGCTTGAGCCCGGCAATGTCGAGCTGGTGCTGATCAATGATGGCTCGATCAACGCCTTTGTGGCGGGCGGGCAGGCGATCTACGTCCATTCGGGCCTGATCAACGAGGCGGAAACCGCCAACGAAGTGCAAGGCGTGCTCGCGCATGAACTCGGCCACATCACCGCCGGGCATGCCGTGCGGTTCAATGAACGCACCAAGGCCGCCAACAATATCTCGATCCTGTCGCTGCTGCTCGGCGTGGGCGCGGCGCTGGCAGGCGCAGGCGATGCGGCGCTCGGCGTGATTGCGGCTGGACAACAGGCCGCGCTCGGCAGTTTCCTGTCGTTCAACCGCGATCAGGAAGCATCAACCGATCTGGCCGGTGCACGCTATCTTTCGGGCGCTGGGATTTCGGGCGCGGGGATGATCAAGTTCTTCGAACGCCTGCGCAACAACGAGATTCGTGCCGGGTATAGTCAAGCTGATGAAGCCGCCTATGCCCGCACTCACCCGCTTTCGGGTGACCGCATTCAGGTGCTGCGCGGGCTGCTTGAAGATGACCCGGCCTGGGATACGCCGCCCGATCCGGTGTTGCAGGAACGTTTCGTGCGGGCGCGGGCCAAGCTGTACGGATTTCTCGCTGAACCGCGCCGCACGCTGACGTTCTTCCCGCCGCGCGATACCAGCATTCCGGCGCGCTATGCCCGCGCCTATGCCTATCACAAGGACGCGCAGATCGACATGGCGCTGGCCGAAGCCGATGCGCTGCTGGCGGCTGAGCCGGAAAACCCCTATTTTCTTGAGCTGAAAGGCCAGGTGCTGCTCGAATCCGGACGGCCGATGGAGGCATTGGTGCCGCTGCGCCGTGCGGTCGAGCTGAGCCGCGCGCATCCGCTGATTGCAGGCATCCTGGGCCATGCACTGATCGCGACCGAGAACGAGGCCAACTTTGCTGAGGCGGAAAACGTGCTGCGCGCGTCGGTGCAGCGCGACCGGTTCAACCCGTTCGCGTGGTATCAGCTGGGCGTGGTCTATGCCGCGCGCGGCGATATTCCGCGCGCCCGGCTGGCCAGCGCTGAACAGCAGGTGATGAACCGCCGCTATCCCGAAGCGCTTCAGAACGCGCAGGCCGCCGAAGCCTATCTGCCCTATGGCTCGCCCGACTGGATCCGCGCACAGGATATTGCCCTGCAAGCCCGCGGCGAACTGGAACGCGCGCGCGACCGGCGCTAGGCTCGCCCGATATCAACCGCAGCTGCCGGAACCATCATGACCGCCAATCCGCCACCCGAGCCGCCATCGGCCTTGCGCCACAACCTGCTGACCGCGCTGCTGGCGCTGGTGTTCGGGTTTATGGGGGCGGCGATCTGGTCTTATGCCGGGCTTGCCGATAACCGCACCCGCGCCTTCCTGATGACCAATCCCGATGTGTTGCCGCAAATGGCGCAGGCCTATCAGGAACAGGAAGCGGCCAGGCGGCTGGCGGAAATGGGCGATGAAGTGTTCACTGCCTTCCCCGGCGCGGTGCTCGGCAATCCTGACGGCAAACGCGTGCTGGTCGAATTCACCGATTATAACTGCACCTTCTGCGAAGCGAGCGTGAAGGATGTGAAGCGGCTGGTGGCCGAAGACCCTGATCTCAAGGTCGTGATCCGCGAATGGCCGATCTTTGACGGCAGCGATGTGTCCGCGCGGATGGCATTGGCCGCCGCCATGCAGGGCAAATACGCCGCGTTCCACGATGCGATGTTCAAGACCGGCAATGTTGTCGCCGCGGCGCAGGCCGCCGGGCTCGACATGGCGCGGGCCGATGCCGATGCTGCATCGCAAGCCGTCTCGACCGAGATTGCCCGCAACCTTGAATACGCACAGGCCCTTGGCTTCACCGGCACCCCGGCCTGGGTTGCAGGCACCAAGCCGATTGGCGGAATGGTTGGCTACGAAAAGCTCAAGGCAGCGCTAGCCGAAGGTAGTTCCGGGGACGAGGCCGGTTGATGCGCGCCTGCCGGATGGCGGCAATATCGGGCGCGGCGCTGGTGTTGGCGGCGCCGCTGTCTGCTGAGGCCGATAGCCCCCGGATCGATTACGCCGCCGAACGCGCGGCCATCGCCCGTTACCAAGACGCCGATCAACGCCTGCAGGATGTGGGCTGGCAATTGGCGCGCGGCAATGTCGGGTTCTGCCCCAAGGTCGTGCCGTCAATCGGATTGCAGTTGCAGGACACCGCGAGTTATGGCGCGCCCGCAATCGCCCGCGCGGCGCTGGGGCTCAAAGGCGATTTTGCCGTGCAAACCGCCGCGCGCGGATCGCCCGCCGCGCTGTCGGGCGCGTTTGCCCGCAACCGCGAGATTATCGCTTTGGAGCGGCTCGACCCCAACACCTGGTCGGCAAACGGCGCAATGAACTGGCAGCGGCTGGTGTGGGCGCATGACCATATCGAAGCGATGCTGACCGAACATGGCGGTATCGCGGTCGGTTTTGCCGATGGCGGCGAGGCGCGGATCACCCCGGTCGAAGTCTGCGCCACCCGTTTCGAATTGCTGGGCGCAGGCAAGAAAGCGGTGGCCGACGGGGCGCGCGTGGTGATCGGCATCGATTTCCCCGCCTTTGGCTATGCCGAGCCAGAGTTCGCCGCACTGGTCGCGCATGAACTGGCGCATAATGTGCTGGGCCATGACGCGTGGCTCGACCGCAACGGACGCAGCCGCAAGCACGTGCGCCGGACCGAACGTGAGGCAGACCGGTTGATGCCATGGCTGCTCGCCAATGCCGGCTATGATCCGGGAGCAGCAGCCCGTTTCTGGCGGCAGTGGGGAACAAAGCACGACGCCGGGATCCTGATTGTCCGCAAGCATGATGGTTGGGACGAGCGGGAGGAATTTGTCTCCGCCGAAGTGCCGCTCATCACCGACCTGATGGCGCGCGAAGGCAGGGCCGACTGGCGCGTGCATTTCCGCCGCGAGATCGACCCAGCAGGCGCGCTTTTGCCCCAAGCCAAGCGGTGATCCGTGTCCCGTCAGCGGCGAGAGCTGCAAATTGCCGTGTCGTTTGCGACGAAATGAGTTAGACCTTCGCGACTATGGCAGTGCTCCAGATCCAGGCGGCGCCGTTCTTCGCAAGCAAGAACCGGGCGTTCTGGAACCTCCAACTGGCGGGTTGGGGCGGCGCGTTCATGCTGCGTGCGGTCTCGGCACTGGCCAATGGGCAGCCGCTCGATATTCTCGCCCTTATTCTCGTCACCACCATCACCGGCTTTTCAATCAGCCTGATCCTGTCGGTGATCTATCGCCAGCTGATCCGTCAGCAACCGCTGATCACCTGGGGCGTAACCGCGCTGGTTTTGTTCGTGGCGGTGGTGCTGCACGCGTCGATCGATGCCTGGGTGCAGGGCGTCTATTACGCCGCCAGCCGCGAGACGACCTTTGCCCAGCGTGTGATCGGTTTGCTCTACCTCCCGCTCACCCTGCTCGGCGGGTGGAGCGCGCTGTATTACGCGATCAATTTCTTCCTGACAGTGGAACAGCAGGCCGACCGGCTCGAACGGCTGGAAGCACAAGCCACCGCCGCGCAGCTCGCCATGCTGCGCTATCAATTGAACCCGCATTTTCTGTTCAACACCTTGAATTCGATCAGCACGCTGGTGCTGCTGAAACAAACCGAGCCCGCCAATGCGATGCTGACCCGCCTATCGGGCTTTCTGCGCCACACGCTGGTGGCAGAGCCCGGCAGTCAGGTGACGCTGGCGCAGGAAATCGAGACGCTGCAGCTGTACCTCGACATCGAACGGATGCGGTTTGAAGAACGGCTGCGCACCCATTTCGACATTGATGATTCCGCCATGGACGCGCAGCTGCCTTCGATGTTGCTGCAACCCTTGGTCGAAAACGCGGTCAAATATGCGGTCAGCACGCAGGAAGAAGGCGCGCGCATCTCGCTCACCGCGCGGGTGATCGGTGATCGGCTGCGGCTGACGGTAGAGGATACCGGGCCGGGCGTGGATGAACCGCTGTCTTTCCAGACCATGGATGCGGCCGAACTGCGCGCCGATATCCGCGCCGGGCATGAACCGGGCCGTCCGGTCTCAACCGGCGTTGGCCTTGCCAATATCCGCAATCGCCTGATGCAGGCTTACGGCGACGCGCATGTGTTTGAAACCCGATCGGAGGCCGGGGGCGGCTTTACGGTGATGATCGAAATACCCTTCACCCGGGCTGATGTGGCCGATCCCGTTCCAATCGCTGCCCCCGCAGCGGCTGGCCCGGCTTTTGATCCGAGCGGCAATGTCGTCCCCCTATCCCCCCCGCCCCCCCAACAACGATCAATCGGAACCCCCGCATGACCATCAGAACCATCCTCGTCGATGACGAGAAGCTCGCGATTCAAGGCCTGCAATTGCGGCTCGCCCCGTTTGAGGATGTCGAGATCATCGACACCTGCGCCAACGGCCGCGAAGCGATCCGCAAGATCAAGACCGAAAAGCCCGACCTGGTGTTCCTCGACATCCAGATGCCCGGATTTGACGGGTTTTCGGTGGTCAAAGGCGTGATGGAGATCGAACCGCCGCTGTTCGTGTTCGTCACCGCTTACGAAGAACATGCGATCCGCGCGTTTGAAGCCAACGCGATCAATTACCTGATGAAGCCGGTCGACGAACAGAAACTCGCCGACACCATCGAACGCGTGCGTCAGCGTCTGGCCGAAAAGAAATCCGCCGAGGATGCCGAACAACTGCTCGACGTGCTGGCCGAAGTCGCGCCGGACCGCGCGGCTGACTTTGTCGACACCGCCACCCCCGCCACCGAAAGCGCCGACCGCTTTGAAAAGCTGATCAACATCAAGGATCGCGGCCAGATTTTCCGCGTCGAAGCCGACACCATCGAACATATCGAGGCGGCGGGCGATTACATGATCATCTCCACCGGCGACAATTCGCTGGTGCTGCGCGAAACGATGAAGGATCTCGAACGCCGGTTAGACCCGCGCAAGTTCCAGCGGGTGCACCGCTCGACCATCGTCAACCTCGATCTGGTGCGGCAGGTGAAACCGCACACGAATGGCGAATGCTTCCTGGTGCTGGAGAGCGGCGCCGAGGTGAAGGTTTCACGGTCCTATCGCGATGTTGTGGCGCGGTTCGTGCACTGATGTGTGCGAGCCCGCCTCCGCGGGCTCGTCCTCGCTAGGCGCGCAGCAGAGCTGCGCCCGCTGCGGGCGCACGGTCGTGCTTGCGGAGCCTGCGGCTCCGTTTAATGTGCCGCTATGACCTCTTTCACCCTCCCCGGCTTCGACCTCGCCAAATTCATCCGCGAAACGCTTGCCGAAGACCTTGGTGAAGGTCTGCCGGGCGGCGGGCGCGATGTTACCAGCGAGAGCGTGATCCCAAAGGGCGCGCGCTTTACTGGCGTGATGGACAGCCGCGATGCCATCGTCGTCGCGGGCCTGCCGCTGGCTGAGGCGTTCTTCCTGAATCTCGACCCCGATTGCGTGATCGAAAGCCTCGTTCATGATGGTGACAAGGTGCCCGCAGGCACCGATCTGATGCGGATCGAGGGCAAGGCGCGCGCGCTGCTGACTGCCGAACGCAGCGCGCTCAATATCGTCCAGCACCTGTCCGGCATCGCCACCATGACGCAGACCTACGTCACGGCCATGCGCGGCCAAGGCGAGCATGGCGATGGCAACCCGGCCTGCACCCTGCTCGATACCCGCAAGACCATTCCCGGCCTGCGCTTCCTTGAGAAATACGCCACCCGCCAAGGCGGCGCGCAGAACCACCGCATGGGGCTGTGGGACGCAGCGATGATCAAGGACAACCACGTCGCAGTGGCGGGCAACGTTGGCGAGGCGGTCGCCCGCGCGCGCGATGCAGGCGTGACGCGGATCATCTGCGAGGTCGATCACTTGGGCCAGATCGAACCCGCGCTCGCAGCGGGCGCGCATCACCTGCTGCTCGACAATATGTCGCCCGAAACTCTGCGCGAGGCCGTGGCGCTGGTCGCAGGCCGGGTGCCGACCGAGGCGAGCGGGGGCGTCAACCTTGAAACAATCGCGGCGAAGGCGGCGAGCGGGGTGGATTACATCTCGGTCGGAAGGCTGACCCAAAGCGCACCTGCGGCCGACATCGGGCTTGATTTCAAGCCGGTATGATTGCGCTTTCTCGCACCCGCCCGCTCACCATAAATGTCTTTGCCGCGGCGTTTCTGGCGGCGGCGGTGATCGCACTGGTGGACGGCCTCAGTGATATTCCCACGATGCAGGCGCTGCTGGCGGCCAATGCATCAGGCATCGGCATCGACTGGTCGCGCGATGCGGTGATCGTGATATTGAGCGCGCGGTTCTCGATCGCGCTGATCCCGATTGCGCTGGTGTGGCTGACCGCCGCCAATTTCGCGCGCTGGATGGTGGCGGTGATGGCGCTGGGCAAGCTGCTGGGCCTGCCCGAAGGCTTGGCGTTGGTGGCCGATGGCGGGGCGATTGACACCGCATGGCTTGCTTCGTTGGCGCTGGGCTTGCTGGCAGTGGTGATGTTGTTCACGCCGGCCAGCAACGGCTGGATCGCACAAAAGCAGGAGGCTGACCCTGCGGTATTCGAATAGCCTCTTCGCCGCACTCGCGCTCGCCCTGCCCGCGACTGCAAGCGCGCAGGCCTACCAATGCCGCGCGCCGCAGGTTACCAGCGTGCCGCGCGTCTCCCCCGATGCCCCGCGCCGGGTGATGGCGGTGACCGGCTATACCCTCGCACTGAGCTGGAGCCCTGAGTTCTGCAAGCCGCGCGCCGATGATCGCTCTCACGCGGTGCAGTGTTCGGGGAAGAATGGCAGCTTCGGCCTCGTGGTCCACGGCTTGTGGCCCGAAAGCGGGCAAAGCTGGCCGCAATGGTGCGCGGCGGGTGGCACGCTCACCCCGGCTGAGGTGCGAGGGAGCATGTGCATGATGCCGTCCGAACGCCTCGTCGCGCGGCAATGGACCAAGCATGGCAGCTGCATGGTCGACCGCCCGGCGAAATACCTCAAGGTCACCAGCATCCTGTGGCAGAGCCTGCGCATCCCCGATTACGACCGCATCAGCCGCGAAGACGGCTTGACCGCAGGCCGCATCCGCGCAGCCTTTGCCGATGCCAACCCGGCCTGGCCCGAAAACGCCATCGGGGTAAAGCTGAACGCGCGCGGCTGGCTGGAGGAAGTGCGGCTGTGTTACGGAAAGACCTTCCGCCCGGCGCGCTGTTCGCCCTCGCGCTGGGGCGCGAAGGATGGGGTAGCGGCGAAGGTTTGGCGGGGGTTGTGATGCGGCTGCGCTACGAATTCCGGATTTTTCATATCGTGGTGGGGCTGCTTATCCTCGCAGTGGGGAGCTGCCAGACCTACGACTGCGGAATGCGATATCAATCGTGGGCCAACTTGTCGAAAGCGGAACTGGTCGAATCCGCCCGCTGGTATGTGCGCGAACGTGCGCCGGGGCAGACCATGTGCCTTTATGCTGTCACCTGCGACAAAGGGCGGGCGCGGCTTGCGCTGGTCAAGGATATTGATGCGTGGGACATTGAGTCCGCCAGACAGCTTGCGTGGGATCGGCGCTTCCATAACCAATGTCCCGCGCGAACCGCCAATTTCGCCCTTCAGGTCATCGAAGGCGGGCCGGAGCTTGGCGAGGGAAGCAAACAGGCCGTATGGTCGTTCTATAATGATCGCTTTGTGCCCAGCATGGGTCGGTTTCACGGACCCCATGCGTTTAGCGAGAAAGCCGCAGAACCCTGCACGGCGGAATACGCCATCGCTGGTTAGACCGTCCGCTATAATTCATGTCCTACCGGCGTTCCTGGCCCGGCTAGGCCCCTCGTTGCCCCGCCTTGACCCCCGCTT
>Ga0105049_10010850_pt1 | contig 10452 bp, 10 predicted proteins | sample MAT06_FD_78087 | JGI IMG/M metagenome (GOLD analysis project Ga0105049, IMG submission 78087) | Freshwater microbial communities from Lake Fryxell liftoff mats and glacier meltwater in Antarctica - MAT-06 | ecosystem: Environmental > Aquatic > Freshwater > Ice > Liftoff microbial mat | place... | reverse complement strand
TGCCTTTGAAGATGTCGTTGCCTTCGACGTTGCCATGGAAGTTGATGCTTCCCGCATCGCCCGCACTGCGCAGCAACTCGCCAGCGCGCTTGATGGTCTCGCTGCCCTTGATGGCCTCTTCGCCGATGTTGAGCAGGCCCACCGTCGGCTCTTCCTTGCCGTCCACCGCAGCCACCAGGGCGCTGCCCATCACGGCAAACTGCAACAGGTGTTCGGCGGTGCAGTCGACGTTGGCGCCCAGGTCCAGCACAGTCGTGAAGCCGTCGTTGCGCGTGGGCATGACCGTGGCGATGGCCGGGCGGTCAATGCCTGGCACGGTACGCAACACGTAACGCGCCACGGCCATCAGTGCCCCGGTGTTGCCAGCCGACACACAGGCTTGTGCGGCCGCAGGGGTTTGACTGTCGTCGCTGGATTTCAGCTGGTTGATCGCCACCCGCATCGACGAGTCGCGCTTCCGTCGCAAGGCCACCTCGATCGAGTCGTCCATGCTCACGACTTCACTGGCCAGCACCGGCGTACACCGTGCCCAGCCCTGTGCGGCAGTCAGAGCTTGCGCCGTGCCGACCAACAGCAATTCAGCCTGCGGGTGCTTGGCCAGGAAGGCCTTGCAAGCCGGTAAGGTGACAGCTGCGCCGTGGTCGCCTCCCATGCAATCCACGGCGATGCGAACAACATTGAGTGGGGCCAGAGGCGCCAAGGCGAGCGGATTGGGCACGGTGTGGTTGGACCCGCTCAAGACGTGATCACGTCGCGTGGGCAAACGACGTCGGAAACATCGTCACCACAGCCGGCAGGCAAAAGACGCCGACGGCGGGAATTCAACGGATCAGGCGTCTGCCTTGGTCTTCAGCACCTTGCGGCCACGATAAAAGCCGGTCGGGCTGATATGGTGGCGCAGATGCACTTCACCGGTGGTCGGCTCGATGGCCGTGCCCGGCGCGGCCACGGCGTTGTGCGAGCGGTGCATGCCGCGTTTGGACGGCGACTTCTTGTTCTGTTGAACGGCCATGGGGCACTCCTAGTGGCGACGCTGCCCTGCAAGCAAGGACAGCGAAAAACGTCAGGTAAACATGCGGACGGGCAGTGTGTCGAAATCGGATCGGGTTGCTCGGGACAGCCAGGCTGCCCGATAAGCTTCTCAACAAGCCTTTATCCCTATCACCACACAGCGTTCAGCCGAGAAGGCCAACCGTCCGCAGAAAAGCCCGCGAGTGTAGCAGTTCAAGATTCACACCCGACTCACTCCCGACTCGCCGACCTTCCGCCCGCCACTCAATTCAACTTGGTCCCGCCACGCAACGCTGCCAGCGCCGCAAACGGGTGTGTCGCTGACTCAAGTTCCAGCTCGGGCGCGGCCGATATCAGCAGCGGTTCGGGGCAGGTCTCGTGCCGGGGCACGATCGGCAGGGCCAGAATCAATTCGTCTTCCATCAACTCTTGCAGATCCAGAGCTTTTGGCAGCACCAGCACGTCGTCGTCGCTGGCTTCGTCCAGGCGTACGGCTTCGTCTTCGTCAGCCACAAACAGGAAGCTGCGCTCAACGATCAACGCCTGCGTCAGGGTCTGCAAACAACGCTGGCAGACCAAGGTGACCGCTGTCTGCGCTGACAGATGCAACCACAGTTGCGGCGCTCCCGCCGGTACCGGCCGCCATTCAGGACGGGCCGACCACGTCACCTCGGGCACGGCCAACACGTCCAGGCAAACACTGGAGGCCAGGCGCGGCAACGCGTCTTGGGCCGTTGCGCCCGACAGTGATCGGCCCTGGCGTGCCAGGCCGGTCAAGTCAAGGTGGCGATGGTCAAGGTGGCGTTCGGTCATGGTGCAGGCGGCGCGTCAGTGTAGCGACGGCGCTTCGGACAACACAGCCTGGACAACAGCGCCCAGGCTCGCCGTGCATGTCCCCCGGGCAGGCGCCGCCCAGGCCGCGAGAATCAGCGGCATGCACACCAACGACGCCCCACGGCGCTTGATCCTGGCTTCGAGCTCGCGCTACCGGCAGGAACTGCTGGCGCGGCTGCGAGTGCCCTTCGAGTCCATCGCGCCTAACGTTGATGAAGCTGCGCTGCCTGGCGAAACAGCGGCAGCCCTGGCTGTGCGGTTGGCGCTGGCGAAGGCGCAGGCGGTGGCACAGGCCGTGGTGCACAGCCACCCGGGCGCGGTGGTGATTGGCTCGGACCAGGTGTGCGAACTGGACGGCATTGCCCTGGGCAAGCCCGGCAACCACGCGCGCGCCACGCGGCAACTGGCAAGGCTCAGCGGGCGTGAAGCGCTGTTCCACACGGCCGTTGCCGTCGTCTACCGTGACGGTGGTTTTGTCGCGCAAGACCTGGCCACCGTACGCGTTCGTTTCCGCACACTCCATGCCAATGAAATTGAACGTTATCTTCGTTTGGATGAGCCTTACGACTGCGCTGGCAGCGCCAAGTGCGAGACTTTGGGCATCGCCCTCTTGCAACGCATTGACAACGACGACCCCACCGCCCTGATCGGGCTGCCGCTGATCCGTACCTTGGCGATGTTGCGGGCTGCGGGCATCGACCCGTTGAGGCCATGAGTCCACCCCACCGCCACAACGGCGACCACCGGAGTGCACCGCACGAAGGTTCACCAGTGACGCCGCCTGGAACCTTGCTGCTGGTGCCCAACACCCTGGACCTGGGCGGCGAGGCCGTGCCGCTGCAAGCCGTGCTGCCGCTGGCGGTGATTCAACGAGCCGCAGCCCTGACGCACTGGGTGGTTGAAGATGCCCGCAGCGCCCGTGCTTTTCTCAAGCGTGTCGACGCCGTCGCACCACTTGCGCAGGCTCTGCAGACGCTGCACATCACCGAACTGCCGCGGCCGCGCAAGGGCAGTGGTGAAACGGTGGCCAGCGCCGAGTGGGCGCGCCTTTTGGCGCCGGCACTGCAAGGCCACGACATCGGTTTGTTGTCAGAAGCGGGCCTGCCCGCCGTGGCCGACCCCGGCGCTTTGCTGGTTGCCGCTGCGCACGCCCAAGGCATTGCCGTGCTGCCGCTGCCGGGTGCAAGTTCGCTGTTGATGGCCTTGGCGGCCAGCGGCTTGAACGGGCAAAGTTTTGCCTTCGTGGGCTACTTGCCACAAGACCCAGCCCAGCGTGTCGCTCGAATCAAGGAGCTCGAAGGCCAGGCCCGGCGCCTGGGCCAGACACAACTGGTGATCGAGACGCCCTACCGCAACCAGGCGCTGCTGGGTGCACTGATCAACACGCTGCAGGCGCAGACCCAGCTGGCCGTGAGCTGCGGTTTGACCATGGCCGGTGGCTGGAACCGCAGCGACAGTGTGGGCGGCTGGCGTAAACAGCCACTGACCATGCCAGACCGTTTACCGGCGGTGTTTTCGATCCTGGCGCAGGCGCCAGCAGGCTGAGTGCCCGCTACGGACTGCCGCCCAATAGCGATGCCACCTTCTTCTTCGGCCGGATGTTGGAAGCCGGCAGCTTCACAGCCGTCGTCGCAGAAACCGTCTTTTCCCAAGCAGCGGGCACAGCCGCAGCAGAGGCCTCATAGGGCTGGTCGAAGAACGGGTCAACCGAACGGCGAACGGCAGGCTCGCGGCGCGGCCGCTCGGCCGCTCGCTCGATGACGCGTTCGGCTTGCTCGCGTGCGCCGTCAACATCTGGCAGGTCGTCACGGCGGGGGCGCGCACGGTAGGCCGGGCGGTCGTCTTCGATCTCGATCGGCTCGATCTCGATCTTGCGCTTGAGCAGCTTTTCGATCTCACCAACCAGGCGCATGTCGTCGCGGGCCACCAACGTCACCGCCAGGCCCGAAGCGCCGGCACGGCCGGTGCGGCCGATGCGGTGAACGTAGTCCTCGGCATGGAATGGCACATCAAAGTTGAACACCGCCGGCAAATCCGCAATATCCAAACCCCGAGCGGCCACATCGGTAGCCACCAGCAGGTCGACTTCACCGGCCTTGAATGCCGCCAGAGCCTTCAGCCGTTCGTCCTGGCTCTTGTCGCCGTGCAGCGCCTGGGTCTTCAGGCCATCGCGCTCGAAAGAGCGCGCCAGCCGTGCGGCGCCGATCTTTGAGTTGACGAAGATGAGGGCTTGCGACAGCGAGCGCGTGCGCAACATCTGCTTGATGGCCGCGCGTTTGGAGTCGTCGTCGCAGCTGTAAAAACGCTGCTCGACGTTGGTCGCAGCAGCGTTGGGTCGAGCCACCTCCACCAGCACCGGGTCTTGCAGATAGCTGTTGGCCAAGCGCTTGATTTCCGGCGAGAACGTCGCCGAAAAAAGCAGCGTCTGACGCGCCTTGGGCAGGTACGACAGGATGCGCTGCAAGTCGGGCAGGAAGCCGATGTCGAGCATCCGGTCGGCTTCGTCGAGCACCACGTATTCGACCTGGTTGAGGATGGCGTTCTTGGCCTCGATGTGGTCGAGCAGCCGGCCCGGCGTGGCGATCAGCACTTCAACACCCGCTTTCAGCTGCAAGGTCTGCGGCTTCATGTCGACACCACCAAAAACCACCAGCGAACGCAACTGCGTGTGCTTGGCGTAGTTCTTGACGTTGTTGGCCACCTGGTCGGCCAGTTCACGGGTGGGGGTCAGCACCAGGGCGCGCACCGGGTGGCGGGCCGGTGACATGTTGCCGGTCTCGTGGCGCAGCATCTTCTGCAGCAGCGGGATCGTGAACGCGGCTGTTTTGCCCGTGCCAGTTTGCGCTGCGCCCATCACATCGCGCCCGGCCAGGACGATGGGGATCGCCTTGGCCTGGATGGGTGTCATGGCGGTGTAGCCTGAATCCATCACTGCACGGAGCAGCTTGGCGTCGAGGGGCAACGTATCAAAGCGCTGCGGGGTGGCATCGGCAGCGGCTTGTTCGGGTGACAAGGCACCGGAATCGGCGGGCGCGGTGGTGTGGGTGGGTGTGGTCATCAACTGCGCATTATCCCTGATGGCACCGCTGCCAGCTGATGCATGAGTCAGGCCCCGGGCTGGGGCGGTATGCAACGGGGCCCGGCACAGCGGCTGGGTGGTAGCAAGGCTGCGGCTAGAATTTCTGCTGGCTTGATGCTGGACAGCGCACCACCCTGCAGCAAGTCCGCTGCTTGTTCAGGTTCCTTCCAGCGGCCCGACGCGCCCCCGATGCCGATGCCCACACTCTTGATACCTGACCCCTTCCCCCGCCTTTTCCGTCTGGTTGTAGTGCCGCTGCTTGCGGTGCTTGCAAGCCTGGGCTCGCCAGCATTTTCGCAGACCACTCCCTTCGCTTCGGGGGTCGATGTCAGCAACGAGACCCCCGCGGCCGGTGGACCCATCCGCCTGCGCCAGCCCACCGCTGCCAACCTGGCGGACGACCGGGCAATCACCACCCTCGCTGCAGCGCCGGTCATTCCTTATGTGCCCGGTGAGTTTGAGCGCTTCGTCCAGCGCCAAGCGGGCCCGAATGTCGAAGTGCGGCGCTTCGGTGCCGAATTGGTTTCTGGCACCTTTGATACCCGCGGGGCCGAACTCAGCCCACTGGTGCCGGCAGAGTACGTGGTGGCCTCGGGCGACGAAGTGCTGGTCACGATCTGGGGCTCGGTCGAGGCCGATCTGCGTCTGGTGGTCGACAGGGCTGGCCGAATCAGCATTCCGCGTGTTGGGCAAGTGCAGGTGGGTGGCGTGCGCAACGGCGATCTGGCCGATGTCGTATCCCGCCGCGTGTCTCAGGTTTTCAAGAACTTCCAGCTCAATGTCACGTTGGGCAACTTGCGCGGGATCCGCGTGTTCGTCACCGGTTTTGTCGTCAAACCCGGCACCTACACCGTCAGCAGTTTGTCCACCGTGGTGGCCGCGCTCATGCGGGCCGGCGGGCCGGCGGCTTCGGGCAGCTTCCGCGCTATCGAGTTGCGCCGCGGTGGCCAGTTGGTATCGGCCTTCGACTTGTACGACCTGTTGCTCAAGGGCGACCGTTCAGCTGATCGAATCGTCCAGGGCGGTGACGTCGTGCACGTCGGCCCGGTCGGCGTGCAAGTGGGCTTCATCGGCAGTGTGAACCGTCCCACCGTGATGGAACTCAAGCCCGACGAGACGGTGGCTGAAGCGCTGCGTTTTGCAGGCGGGTTCTCTGCTGTGGCTGACCGCAACCGGCTCAGCGTGGAGCGCCTGCAAGAGCGCAACGCCGCCCGCGTGGCCCAGCTCAACCTGCCCGCCGATCTGAAGCAGTCGCTTGGGCATGGAGACCTGTTGCGCGCCTTCAGTGCCATCGACGTGGCTTTGCCCGGCCAACGGCAAAGCAAGCGCGTTCGTGTTGAAGGCGAAGTGAATCGGCCCGCCGAGTACGTGCTGCCCGAAGGAAGCTCGATTTCCGATGCCGTGCGGGCCGCAGGCGGTTTCACACCTGCTGCGTTCATCTTTGCTGCTGAGTTCACGCGGGAAAGCGTGCGGGCCACGCAGCAGGAGAATTACGACCGCGCCCTGCGCGACCTGGAAACAGACTTGGCGCGATCTTCAAGCAGCCGCCGCGTCGGCACGGCGGATGAGGCCAACGCCGAGTCTTCCCGGGTCGCTTCTTCAAGCCGGCTGATCGACCGCTTGCGTTCACTCAGGCCCAGCGGACGCGTCGTCCTGCAATTGCCCATCAACGCCAGCGAACTGCCGGACTTGTCGCTGGAAGACGGAGACCGCATTTACGTGCCGCCGCGGCCAACCACCGTCGGTGTTTTTGGCAGTGTTTTCAACGCCGCCAGCTATTTGCACTTGCCGGGCCGCAACATCGAGGACTACCTGCGGCTTGCCGGCGGCCCGACCAAAGGCGCTGACGAAGGCAGCTTGTTTGTGGTGCGCGCCAACGGCAACGTCGTCAGCAGCCGCCAGAGCGCGGGTTGGTTGAGCCGCAGCGGCACGCTGGGCAAGCTGGGCGCGGAACCGGGTGACACGTTGTTTGTGCCAGAAGAGCTGGACAAGAACACCTTCCTTCAATCGGCGAAGGACTGGACGCTGCTGCTGTACCAGCTTGGCATTGGCGTGGCTGGTATTCGATCGGCGATACGGTGAGCATGTTGAGCGCCAATGACTCGTCTGGCAGCGCCGAGCCGGGCGACTTCGACGACGACGACGACGGGCCGACATTTGGCGAAATGCTTCAGGCCCTGCGCGAGCGTTGGGCCCTGTTGCTGCTAGCGCCAGCAGTGGCTGGGTTGATCGCGCTTGGCGTAACTTACCTCATCCCCCCAACGTATACCGCCAGCACGACGTTCATGCCGCCACAACAGACCCAAAGCGGCAGTGCCGCGGCTTTGGCCGCGCTGGGCCCGCTGGCTGCATTGGCCGGCGGCGGTGCGGGCGGGCGAACCGCAGGCGACCAGTACGTTGCCCTGATGCAAAGCGTGACCGTAGCCGACCGCTTGGTCGACCGCTTCAAGTTGATAGAGGTCTATGACAGCGACTTTCGGGTGGATGCACAAAAGGAGCTGGCCAAAAACGTCCGCATTGCACTGGGCAAGAAAGACGGACTGATCAAGGTTGAGGTTGACGACACCAGCCCGCAGCGGGCGGCCGACATCGCCAATCGATTCGTCGATGAGTTGCGTCGTGTGACGGCGAGTCTGGCTGTCACCGAGGCGCAGCAGCGACGAGTTTTCTTTGAGCAACAGTTACAAGAAAGTCGCGATCGCCTGGTTCAGGCCCAGCAGGCATTGCAGGCCAGTGGATTTGACGGGGCGGCGCTACGGGCCGAGCCCAAGGCGGCGGCCGAGGGCTACGCCAGGTTGCGCGCAGAGGTCACCGCCGCCGAGGTTCGCCTGCAGGTCAGCCGCAGCAGCTTGGCAGACACCACCCCTGAAGTTCGTCAACAGCAAGCCACGCTGTCAGCGCTGCGGGGCCAGTTGGCGGCGCTCGAGAAGTCCAACACCACCTCCGGTGGCCCCGACTACATCGGGCGTTTTCGCGAGTTCAAGTATCAAGAGGTGTTGTTCGAGCTCTACGCACGGCAATTCGAACTTGCCCGCGTGGATGAGAGCCGTGAGGGCGCGCTCATCCAGGTGGTCGATGCCGCCACCCCGCCTGAACGCAAGAGCAAGCCCAGGCGTGGCGTGATTGCGCTGGGGGCTGGCCTGCTGGCCGGCGCTCTCTTGATCATTTGGGTATTGGCTCGGGCCAGTCGCCATCGGCCTGCCTGAGCCTGAACGGGCATGTCCAGAGATCAAGACTGCCGGGTCAAACTTGTCGGCAACAGCGAGCAGGCGGAGATTGGGCAATTTCTGGACCCCGCCAGCAAGATCATCCTGTTGACGGACTTGCCGAAGGCTTTGGCTGGTCTTCGCCGCCCACTGGTGTTCACGAATGGCGTCTTCGACATCCTGCACGCCGGTCACGTTCATTACCTGGCGCAAGCACGGGCGCTGGGTGGATCGCTGGTGGTCGCACTCAATTCAGACACCTCGACACGCCTGCTGGGCAAGGGGCCCGATCGCCCCATCAACGGCGAAGGCGACCGCGCCCTCGTGCTGGCAGCGCTACAAGCCGTCGATTTGGTGACGGTGTTTTCCGAACAAACACCGTTGGCCGTGCTGGCACTGATCAGGCCCGACATGTACGTGAAGGGCGGCGACTACGACATCGAGCAGCTTGCTGAAACACGCCTGGTTAGAAGCTGGGGTGGAACGGCGCAAGCCCTGCCTTTTGTTGAAGGCCGTTCGACGACCGGCTTGTTGACGCGGCTGCGCTCTTCAAGGGTGGCGTCTTGAACAAGGCAGCGTTCCTCGACCGCGACGGCGTGATCAATCGCGACTGCGGGTACGTCTACCGGCTGCAAGACCTTGAACTTTTGCCAGGCGTTGTCGAGGGCTTGCAGACCCTGCAACGCGCCGGTTACCTGCTGGTGGTGGTGACCAACCAGTCGGGCATCGCTCGAGGCTTGTACAGTGAATCCGATTACGACCAATTCACGCGCGCGCTGCGCAGCCGTTTGCAGGAACACGGCGTGGAGCTTGCGGCCGTGTACCACTGCCCCCATCTGCCGGACGCACCAGTGCTCCAATACCGGATGCAATGCGACTGCCGCAAACCTCGGCCCGGGATGCTTCGCCAGGCGATGAAGGACATGAACATCGACCCCCAACGATCGTTTCTGGTTGGCGACAAACCATCGGATGTGCAGGCCGGTCGCGCTGCGGGCGTCCCTCGCTGTTACTTGATCGACGCATCGTCTTCGGCCGAAGTGCCGCCGCGGCAGGTCGACGGCGTTTTTGATAGTCTCGCAGCCTGTGTCCAGGTGGCCGTTGCTGAACCTGGGTCCTACGCCAACGTCTGCGCATGAACAATCTGATCGTGAGTGCCCTGCAGCGCTCGGCCGAGGTGGCTCGGTTGTTGTCGCAGTCGACCGAGGTCACACAGACGCTGGAGGCCGTTGCCGAAGCTTGCATTGCCGCGTACCGGCGTGGCAACAAGATACTGCTGGCTGGCAACGGTGGCAGCGCGGCGGACTGTCAACACATTGCTGGTGAACTGGTCGCCCGTTTTTTGTTCGACCGACCGGGGCTGAGCGCGATTGCATTGACGGTCGATACCTCAGTGTTGACCGCCATCGGCAACGACTATGGCTACGACACAGTTTTCGCACGCCAAGTGCAAGCCATTGGCGCCGAAGGTGACGTCCTGCTGGCCTATTCAACCTCGGGGGGCTCGAAGAACATCTTGGCGGCCATCGACGCCGCACGGACCAAGAAGATGATCGTCGTAGGCCTGACCGGTTTGCGCGAGTCGGCCATGTCGACCGGGCGGTGTGATCATGTGTTGCGAACACCGTCGACGCACACGCCTCACATCCAGGAAGGGCATTTGATCATGGGGCACATCCTGTGTCAGTTGATTGAGTCCGCGCTCTTCAGTCCGGTCCAACCGAAATGAGTTCCATGCTGATGGATCGCCCTGATTCCCGTAATCACTCAACCCTGATCGATGTTCCCCATGTCTGAAGCTTTTCTACCATTTGCCCTACCCGACATCGGCGAGGAAGAGATTGCCGAAGTCGTCCATGCACTGCGCTCTGGCTGGGTCACGACAGGACCCAAGACACGGCAGTTTGAGTCGGACTTTGTGGCATGGCTGGGTGGCGACCTGCAGGCGGTGTCGGTCAATTCCGCCACTGCGGGGCTGCATCTGGCACTCGATGCGGTCGGCGTTGGCGCAGGTGACGAAGTCATTACCACTCCGTACACCTTCACAGCGTCGGCCGAGGTCATCCGCTACATGGGCGCACATCCGGTGCTGGTGGATATCGATCCGGACACGCTCAACATCAACGCGGCGCTGATTGAAGCCGCCATTACCCCGCGGACCAAGGCCATCCTGCCTGTGCACTTTGCGGGTCTGGCCTGCGACATGGGCGAGATCCTTCGAATCGCTCGCAAGCATAGCCTGCGCGTGATCGAAGACGCGGCACATGCCTTGCCCACGCGTTTTCAGGGTCAATGGATCGGTCAGTTGCAGTCCGACATGAC
>Ga0105049_10010849_pt1 | contig 10452 bp, 12 predicted proteins | sample MAT06_FD_78087 | JGI IMG/M metagenome (GOLD analysis project Ga0105049, IMG submission 78087) | Freshwater microbial communities from Lake Fryxell liftoff mats and glacier meltwater in Antarctica - MAT-06 | ecosystem: Environmental > Aquatic > Freshwater > Ice > Liftoff microbial mat | place... | reverse complement strand
GCATTTACCCCACCCCTAAATCCCCTCCCCATTGCATGGAGAGGGGACTTCAAGATGCGTTTTTCTCCCCCTCTCCAAGTATTGGAGAGGGGGCCGGGGGGTGAGGTAAGCGAAAGTCCTACAATAAAAACAATTTAAGATATGCAATTATGTTAAATGAAAACAACTCAATTTGGCAAGTTTTTCATACCCAAGCTAAAACCTGTCCACTTAGACCAACGCCTGAGAAATTTAGAGTGCTTTATGAAGCGTATTTATTTATCTTTCAGCAGCCACGCTATCGCCTCATCGCGCTTATCAGCCGAAAAGAAGCGGATTTCGTCCTTCCCAGAGCGCGAATTGAACATGAGCCACCGCCTCATGAGCGACTTCCATCAATTTTGCTCTTTTGCGCCTATCTTCTACAAACACAAAAGCGACCCCTTTTGGTGGAGGTCGCTTTCGTGTGCAAGCAGGAGAGAAATTTTTTAACTTTCGGCGATTAGCAGTTAGCTCTTTACTCATCGCTCATTACTCAGAACTTCTTTTAGAAGGCACCTTTGCCGTTGATGATGGCGAATGGGGTGCGAACTAGGATGATGATGTCCAGCACGAGGCTGTAGTTTTTGATGTAGTAAAGGTCTTGGTCGGTGTTCTGATGGCACAGTTTGCTGCCGTCGGCGCGTCCGGTGATCTGCCACCAGCCGGTGATGCCTTGCGGGACAGACAGACGTTCAAACTGCCACGCTTCGTATTGTTCCACCAGCCAGGGCAGTTCCGGGCGGGGGCCAACTAAGCTCATCGTGCCGAGCAGGACGTTGATGAACTGTGGCAGTTCATCCAAGCTGGTCTTACGGATGATGCGCCCGACGCGGGTGATGCGCGGGTCATTGCGACGCTTGTGGATGGTGTGACCGTCGATGTCGGTGCTGTTGAGCGCGGCTTGGAGGGCTTCGGCATTCACCACCATCGAGCGAAATTTGTACATTTTAAAGAGCTTGCCATTTTCGCCGACGCGGGCTTGCTTGAAGAAGACGGGACCTTCGCTGTCGAGTTTGATGGCGAGGGCGACGAGCGCCATGACGGGCAGGATCAGGATAAGGACGATAGCCGACACCACGATGTCGAAAGCGCGTTTCATCATGCGCTGGCTGGGTGTAAAGGCGATGTCGGTATCGCGCTGTTGGGTGATGCTCTTGGTGTTGGCGGTCATTGCGGTCATGGCTAGTCTCTCCGTAACTTGTGCGCTGCTTACGTTGCGCTTGTAAGTTGATCTTTATAAACAGAATTCTATCCCAAGTTTTCCAAAAAGATTCCCAAAAAGTTCTGAATTTTCCTGCTCCTCTAAGTTGCGCTATTACTTAAAAAATTTTTACACTTAAAACAGCCTTTATAACGTGCAAACGATACTTTTCTAGCGGTTTTATAACTTGAGCGTAAATGCTTCGTTGGAAAATTGTTGTAAAATGTAACAACAATAAAGCACGTAAGGTGAATACAAGTGACAGACCGGGTAATTATCAGCGCAGACCGCAACAACATCGAAGACTGTCTCGACTTGGCAAGGGAATTTGACCTCGGCATCGAGGTGATGGCGTTTGCCTACCCGGATATTCTGGACGGGGATTGGGAAAATACGCTGCGTGTTTATAAAATGCTGCTGCGCGGGGTTCCCGGCCCCATCACGCTGCACGGCCCGTTCATGGATATGGTGTCTGGCAGTCCTGATGGACGCATCAATCAGGTGTGCTATCAGCGCTATCAACACGCCCTCCATGTCGCCAATGAATTAAAGGCGGAGTTGGTCGTCTTCCATGCTAATTTTATCGGCTCGCTGCATAACATCCCCTATCGGACAGGTTGGCACGAGCGTAATGTCCCATTTTGGGCTTCACTCGCCGAATATGCCGCCACACAAGGCGTAAAGATCGCTCTGGAAAATATGTGGGAGTTCGAGCCGGGCATCCTCGCGGATTTGCTGACGGATGTGAATCATCCCTCATTACGCGCTTGCTTGGATGTTGGTCATGCTTCACTGTTCGCGGATAAAAATTACAATGTAGATGATTGGCTGACGGCCTTGCAGCCTTGGCTCATCCACAGCCACATGAACAACAACAATGGCATTATTGACGAACACTACGGCTTCTCGTGGGTGGATGGTGTGCTAGATTACAGCGCGATTCTGCCCAAAGTGCGGGCGCTGCCCACCCCGCCCAATATCGTCTTAGAGATGTATCACGTCAATGATATGCGCGACAGCTTGAAGTATATGCAGTTGAACGAAGCCAAAAAGCGGCTTGCTTAAGCAATGCGCTCGGCAGTATCGAAACTTTAAATTAACCTCAGTTTTGGATAGCATACTTTGATTAACTTTTATGATGTCCTCATCCCCCGACCCCTTCGCCATTGCATGACGAAGGGGAGAAAAACGGTTCACAATGGTTCTTTAAGTCCCCTCTCTACGAAGTGGGGAGGGGATTTAGGGGTGGGGATAGAATGAAAACACTGTCCGAAACTCAGGCTAAATTAATTTCACGCGCTCATCACACCGCAAACGGGTGCTGCCCACGCAAGCGCTTGATGCTCGGCAAGCAGCGCGTCAATTTTCTGGCTGATTTCCGGCGGATAAGGGGCGGTGCGCCGGACGGTTAAATCGGCAAAGGAATTGACACACTCAAACACCGCCGCCAATTTGCTGCGCGTCTCGTTCACCATGAACATCATGTAATGAATGCGTTTGGCGGAGCGTCCTACCAGCCGTCCATAAATGGCGATGTCGTCGCCAATCAGGACTTCGTTTAGGTAATGGATGTGATGTTCAAGATCAAAGCCGCCTGTGCCGTTCTGTTTAAGGAACTCTGGCGATAGACCCAGCCCTGCCACCAGCGGATACCCCGCTTCATCGAAAAGATGCAGATACCAGCGCACATTCATGTGACGATTCTCATCGCTGTATTCCGGCGGGATAGTCGCCCGATATAGCAGCATGAGCGTGGTCACATCATCAAGCGAAATCGGCGGGAGTTTCATAAGTTCATTACACCTTTAGAGTTGGGAAATTCAATAATGATAATATTTTATCCGCGAGGCGGCCTAATGCCCAAACTGACTTCAGCGGCGATATTCGTCCCCGCAATCGCCAATCGCGTTAAATAAATCGCGAGATTGTTCCGTGATCGCATGGATACGCGCTAAATCATCAGAATCCAACGCAAAGCCGAAGACTCGTGCATTATCCGCCCGATGTTCGCTCAAGCCGAGCCGCACACCGACAATCACACCTGCCACAGCCGGCTTATCGAGGATATAGCGCGTAGCGACGTTGGCGATGCTCACGTCATGTTTGTCGGCGATCTGCTTAAGCACACCCAATAAGGCCTGAAACAGCTTCCAGCCGCCCCACGCATCAATCATCTGCTTATATTTCCGCAAGCTGGCAGTATTCAACGTGGCGGATCCCGGCTCTGGCTGGCCTAGATATTTCTCCGAGATCAACCCGCCGCAATACGTACCATACGTCAGCAACCAGACGTTGTGCTGCTGGCAGTAGGGGATCATCGCCACTTCTGCTCTGCGATCAATCATCGAAAACTGCACCTGATTCGACACAATGCGGATTCCCGCGTCGGTGATGCGGCGCAAATGCTCCGTGTCAAAATTCGTCAGCGCCAAATGCCGGACGACACCTGCCTCGCGCAGATCCGCCATGTGCTTTAGCGCATCCAAATAGGCTGGATTGCTGTATTCCCACCAGTGAAATTGCAGCAAGTCGAGCGTCTGCACATCCATCCGCCGCCGCGAGACATCCAACGCATCCGCGACAACGGCCTTCGTCATCGCAACCGGACGCGGCACCCATTTGGTGAAGGCTTGCGTTTTCGCCAGCGTGATCTCATCGCCGCGACTTTGTAAACGCCGCCGGAACGCGCCGATAAAGTCCTCGGCTGGACCATAATGGTCAGCTAAATCCCAGGTGATAAAGCCGTCATCGTGATAGCGCATCATCTCCGCGATGGCGTTGTCGGCATCAATCCGCCCATGACCGCCGCCCACCTGCCATAAGCCGTTGAGCAGACGGCAGATTCGCATGTCGTCAGTGAATTGGAGGGTTTCTAAAGCCGCCATCACTTAAACCTGAAGTGGACGAAAATCCGCCCGAAGTTCTTGTCATCTTTTTCCAGCCGATGATATAGCGCCTTAATGTGCGATTGGTTGAGGAAGCGGATCACTTTTTTCTTAAGCTGTCCGCTGCCTTTGCCGGGGATAATCTCTACCAGTTCAATTTTACGCTCAATTGCTTCGTCGATAATGCGCTGCAATTCCGTGTCAATCTCATGACCCTTGTTATAGATGTCGTGCAAATCCAGCTTTAATTTCGCCATAATTGGATACCAAGTTCACCTTGTTTAAACAACAGAAATCCAACCCTACAGCGCTATTATAGCCTTATTCCGTGTAGGTCAATCACGATACAGCGAGATTTTCTTGGCGGAAGTCGCGCACCTGCTTTTCGCCGCGTTCCGTCAGCGCGATCTGGTCTTCCTGTACTCGCACCAGATTCAATGCTCGCAGCCGCGCAATCGCCCATTGCATCCGGGCAGGCGACCATCTGAAATGCTGATGCAGTGTCTCGACGGCGAGTTCGGTCTGGGCGACGGCGCCGCCCTGATGATTATAGATATGCCCCAACAACACTTGTGCGGCGAACTGCTGCTGCTGACGGCGGCGGCGAATCACGCTGCTGACCAAGCCCTGACGCGGTGAAAGCACCCACGCCAGCACGAAAAACACAAACGCCATAATCACCATCGAGGCCGAAATAGACACATTCCATTCAGTGTAGCCGCCCAAACCCACGACTTTATCCAGCCACGTTAGCACATCGCTTATATCCACGAGGCCGAGGAAGTTCCCCCGCGCCAGATCGTAGCCCGTAAACGCCGCTAATGCCCCGAAAATAGGGCTGAGGATGAGCATCAACGACAGCCGATTCGTCAGCAGATACGCTGTCGCGGGTGGGATGATGAAAAACGCGATCACCAAAATCGCGCCGACAGCATCAAACGCGCCCACCGCCGTCACGCTCACGAGGATCATCAGGCCGTAATGTAAATAGGCCGGACGGAAGCCGAGCGCTTTCGCCAGCGCCGAGTCGAAGGTCGAGAGTTTGAGTTCTTTATAGAACACCGTCACGAACAGTAAATTGAGAATCGTAATTAGCCCCATCACCGTCAGCGACTTAGGCCAGAACACCAGCGCCGGTGCTTCGTCGATCAGCCGATTTTGCCACGCTTCGCCTGCCGTATAAGTGCCGCAGTTGGAACAAGTCTCTTCAAAAACGGCTTGCGGACTGCGCGGGTTAATGCCGCCCGTCGTGCAGTTGGTACACGTCCGCCCGACTTCAGCGCGGGGATCATCCGGCGTGATGATGACTTCATCGCAGTTGCCAGAACAATGGCTGTTGGTATTCGCCCACGCCAGCCCGATCTCGCCCACGATGACCGAATCCGCGTCCAGATGGACGTTATCAATAAAGCGCGAGATCAAAATCACCGAAATCGCAAACAGCAGCGGGAAGGCTAAACCCAGCGCCGCGTCCTGTTTGACGAGTCCAGACCGGAAGATCAATTCCGTCAGCACCACCGTCGCCACACCTGCCGCCGCCGCGCCGATAATCAGCCAGGGCGAGGATAAATCCGGCTCCATGCCGAACACCCCGACCATCACCATAAAGGCCACGACAATGCCAAGCAGAATCGTATGGCTGATGGCATCGCTCGTCAGCGACATCTTCCGCAGCAGCAAAAACGTGCCGAGAAGTGCGCCGGAAATCGCTACAAGGCCGCCGACCAACATAGCAACCGTGCGCGGATCGCCAAGAAAGGTATTGATCGACTCCGCCGAGATAAAATTCAGCAGCACATTAATCACGAGTTGTTCAATTGCGCCCATTTTATTTCGCTCCCGCCAGAATCGTTTCCGGCTTTAGAGGACTATTTTGTACATTATTCTGGGCTACATTAGACTCATGCGTCCCAGCGGTTGCGTTGATGATCCCTGCTTCCGTCAGCACCCAATTGTCACCGTGTTTGACGATCATTTTTTCCCGTTCCAAGCGCTGAAGCCCGGTACGTGCCGTGCTGCCGCGCAAGCCAACGAGCAGCACGTCCGGCGTGGGGAAATAGACATCCCCATGCCCAAGCGCGTGACGATACAGGTCTTCCAGAATATTTTGCGCGGCGAATTTTTGCCGATCCTGCCGCTGCCGCCACAACGTCCAGACTAAACCACGTTCTGGCGCAAGGCAGATCGAGACAATGACGATCAGCGACGCGACCACGATAATCAGCGGCCCCGTCGGCAAACCGACCTCAACCGCGCTGATGATCGCGCCTGTCGCGCCTGCAAATGCGCCAAAAGTCGCGGAAAGCGCCGCCATCTGGCCTAAGCGATGCGTCCACTGTCGCGCCGCCACCGCCGGGGCGATCAACATCCCGACCATCAAAATCACACCTGCCAGTTGCAGCCCTAACACAATCGCTACAACGATTAGGGTAGAGAGCAGCGTGTCCAGCGCTCGCGCCGGGAAGCCATTCGCGCCTGCGAATTCCGGGTCAAATGTGATGAGTTTGAATTCCTTCCAAAACAGCGCGAGGACGAAAATCGTCATCAGTCCGACGACACTCACCAACTGCACATCGCTTTGCACAATCGCCGCCGCCTGACCGAGGATGAACTTATCCAATCCGGCTTGGCTGGCATCCGGGCGACCCTGAATATACGACAGCAGTGCGACACCCATTGCAAACCACGCCGCCAGCGTAATGCCCATCGCGGTATCCTGTTTAATGCGCGTGGTGCGCGTCACGCTAGTGATAAAACGGATGCCGAGCCAGCTTGCCAGTCCCGCGCCGATCAATAACACGCCGAGTTCGCGTCCCGCGATTAAAAATGCGACGGCAACCCCCGGCAGTGCGGCATGAGACAGCGCATCGCCCATCAAACTTTGCTGGCGCAGTACAGCGAAACAGCCCAATACGCCGCTGACGATCCCCAACACTGCGCCGCCTAACGCCACTGTTCGCAGCGTATAGTCGTAATTTACGCCAAAGGCCGCCGCGCTAAACGGTACGAACAGCGCAAACAGCCCAATCACGCCGGCGATGAGCAGCCATACCCGCCGATCTTCTCGTAAAAGTTCAGACATGGCTTAGTCTCCCACCGCTAAAAGCAGGTCGCCGCCGATATTGGAGACACGCCCACCGTAGGTCTTTTTTAGATTGTCGTCGGTGAAAATGGTGCTGGTGGGGCCGCTAGCAATCACTTCGACATTAATGAGCGTCACGTAATCGAAGTAATCCGGCACGGTCTGCAAATCATGATGAACGACGATCACCGTCTTGTTACGGGCGCGGAGTTCTTGCAGCAGCACGACAATCGCCCGTTCTGTCACGGCATCCACCGCCGCGAAGGGTTCATCCATAAAATAGAGCTGCGCCTCCTGCACCAGCGCCCGTGCCAGAAATGTGCGCTGCTGCTGTCCGCCGGAAAGCTGGCTGATCTGCCGCTGCGCGAAATCCGCCATGCCAACCTGATCGAGCGCTTGAATGGCGGTCTCACGTTCCTTTTTGCCGGGGCGCTTAAACCATCCAAGACTGCCGTATAAGCCCATTGTCACCACATCCAAAACGGATGTCGGAAAATCCCAATCGACACTGCCACGCTGCGGGACATATCCAACGAGATCACGCGCCTGAGCGTAGGACTTGCCATAAAAGCGCACATCACCCGCCGCACGCGGGATCAAGTTGAGCGCCGCTTTAATAAGGGTGCTTTTGCCTGCGCCATTCGGGCCGACGATTGCCATCAATACGCCTTCCGGCACTTGTAAATCCACGTCCCACAATGCCGGCTTACTGTTGTAGGCGACGGTTAAATCTTCAATTTCCAGCGCTAACGGTGCGCTATGTTGTTCATGGGCTGCTGTTTCCATCACGCTAGTCTCCAAAATTTAGACTTACCAAAATATACTTTGAGTATAGATCAAAATATACTTTCCGCAAGAGTCCAACCTTAGACTTGGCTTAATCCGTTTTTCGCAACGCACCCATTAGGTGCTCTAAAGCTGCTGCTGCTTCTTCAAGCGCTTGCTCTGGATGTTCGGAACGCGCAATCCACAACGCGGCTTCGTTCATCGCACCGGATAGCAAATGGACGAGGGCGTTCATCGGCTGTGGATGAATTAGCCCATGTGCTGTAAGTTCCATCAGGACGGAATGGAGCGTCTGCATTCCCTGTTCGGCATCAATTTGTCGCCATGCGTCCCAGCCTAAAACAGCAGGTGCATCTATCAACATAATCCGTTGTACTTGCGGGTTAAGGCTTGCCTTCAAGAATGCACGACATCCCGCCACTAACTGCTCCCACAAGTCATCCGTTTCAGATGCCGACGCTTCGATCCATTGCGCCACATCTTTTTGAACATCCTCCAGCACCGCATGGAATAGCCCTTCTTTGCTGGCGAAATGATGATAGAGTGCGCCGCGTGTAACCCCGGCCCGATGCACAATCTCTTCGGTAGAGGCTTGGGCATAACCATATTGTGTAAAAATCTCGCGTCCAACCTCAATTAATTTTTGCGTAGTCGCCTCGCGTTGGGCAGCTTTCGTTGTTTTTTTCGCTGTCGTCATCGCTTGTATATCCCCTCGATATATTGACATGCATACAGATTGTATGTATTATACGCACATGCTGTATGTATCCGAAAAGAATAAATAAACGATAAGGAGTTCTCATGCAACTGTCAAGTTTTTACCCGGTAATCGGCACAACCCGCCTTACAGAAACGCGTGATTTTTATGTTAAGCACTTTGGCTTTGAAGTGACGTTTGATTCCGGCTGGTATGTCAGCCTCAAGCAGGCCGAGTCTAAATATGAACTCGCGTTGATTGACAGCAGCCATTCCACCGTGCCAGCGGCCTATCGTCATCCTTTAAGCGGTCTGCTGATTCTCAATTTTGAAGTTGAAGATGTCGATGCGGAATATGCGCGGCTGATTCAGGGTGAGGGACTTTCTCTACAACTTGATCTTCGCAGTGAAGAATTCGGTCAGCGGCATTTTATCACCACCGACCCCAACGGCGTTTTGATCGACGTGATTACGGTGATTCCGCCATCAGAAGCGTTTATCGCACAGTACAAAGATCAATTTTCGCCGACGTAAATCTCATTTTGTCTGTAGGAGCGACTCGCCGAGTCGCCCCTACGAATGGTCGTCACGACTCCAATTCAAGCAAATCCGCAGGCAGAACAGGCTCAAGGTCTTCAGGCCATGCAGGGACTTCATACCCGAAGGATTGCAAAATCGTGATGACATTTTCCGCGATCATGCCGATATACGTGCCGCCAAATGTCTCAGGTGCGCCCATCGCATCCGAGTAGAGGGAGCGAATGCCGAGTCCGACTTCACCGCCTTCCGCATTGACCGCTTCTTGCACTGCTTCAATCGCATCCGGCGGGACGCTGCTCTCTACAAACATCACCGGAATATCGCGCTCGACCACAAAACTGGCGATGTCTTGTACATCAGCAACCCCCGCTTCGGCAACTGTACTGATACCCTGCAAACCGCGCACTTCCCAGCCAAAAGCCGCGCCAAAATATTGAAATGCATCATGTGAAGTCACGAGGACGCGTTGTTCTTCCGGCACTTCGGACATGGCCTCCACGCCCCAGTTATACAGCAAATCAAGCTGAGCAATATAGGCTTCCGCATTGGCTTGATAAACAGCGGCATGATCGGGGTCAACTTCCGCCAACACTTCCAGAACACCTTCCGTCGTAAGCTGCCAGTTGCGCGGGTCGAACCAGAAATGCGGATCATCGACATCGGTCAGTTCTTCCGAAAGCCGGAATCCACCGATAATAAAACCTGCATCCTTAACCGGATCAGAAACCGCATACGTGCGAATGTTACGCTGACCGAGCGCCTGAAACACCTCATCAAATTGGCCTTCCAGATGCAGACCGCTGTAGATGACCAGATCAGCGGCATTCATAGCGGCAATATCGGATTCCGTCGGTTTGTAGAGATGCGGGTCAACGCCTGCGCCCATCAAACCCGTAATCTGAACGGACTCGCCGACCAAATCACCTGCGAGAATCGTCACGAGATCAGTCGCCTGGGTCGTCGTTGTGACGATATTCAATACATCGTCCTGAGCAAAAGTCGTCCCCATCGCGGCGAAAGCCAGTGCGAGGACGACCCAAAGTAAAAACAATCGGCGGGATTTTCTCATTACATTATATCTCCTGATTTAGATCAGTTTTTTATATTGACCACGAATAAAATTTAGATTAGTCAAAACTTACTCTAAAAAAGCAACTTTGTCAATTGGCTTTATCTGGATAAAGCATGATGCGGAAAGAGTGAAGAAGATGAAACGCAAAGGCGCAGATACCGCCAAGGAT
>Ga0105049_10010848_pt1 | contig 10453 bp, 8 predicted proteins | sample MAT06_FD_78087 | JGI IMG/M metagenome (GOLD analysis project Ga0105049, IMG submission 78087) | Freshwater microbial communities from Lake Fryxell liftoff mats and glacier meltwater in Antarctica - MAT-06 | ecosystem: Environmental > Aquatic > Freshwater > Ice > Liftoff microbial mat | place... | reverse complement strand
TCATATTTGTAGCAAAACCAAATACTATGAATGATCGAAATATGAGTGAGTTATCGGATGTATGGAGAACAGGGCCTTGGAGGAATTTATTGATTTTAGGTGCTTTAGTGATATTGCTTTTTGCCTTTAAACCATGGGTTCAGGTTGGGGCAGGTGAAAGAGGTGTCGTTCAAAATTTCGGAGCGGTTCAAGATAATGTTTTGAATGAGGGAATTCACTTTAGAATACCTGTGGTTCAGACGGTCATTATCATGGATGTGAAAATCCAAAAAGTATTGACAGATGCTGCATCTTCATCCTCTGACCTTCAGGATGTCTCTATGTCAGTGGCACTCAACTACCATATCATACCGGATAAAGCAAATTTGGTATACCAAACAATTGGAGTAGAATTTAAAGAGCGTGTCATTGACCCTGCCATTCAAGAAGTGATGAAAGCTGTATCAGCGAGATATACTGCCGAGGAATTAATTACCAAAAGACCTATAGTCAGTTCTGAAATGAAAGATGCCTTGTCATCTCGATTACTAGTCTCAAACATAGCCGTGGATGCTTTTTCGATTATTAATTTTAGGTTTTCTCAAACTTTCACGGATGCCATTGAAGCGAAGCAAACCGCAGAGCAAAATGCACTGAAGGCAAAAAGAGACTTGGACAGAATAAAAGTAGAAGCAGAGCAAACCATTGCTGCCGCAACAGCCGAAGCGGAAGCGTTAAGATTACAAAAAATGAATATTTCACCCGACCTTATTGAACTTAGAAAGATAGAAGCTAACCTAAAAGCCATTGAAAAATGGAATGGGATCTTGCCTCAGGTTACAGGCGCCGGTGCTATTCCTTTTATTGGGGTAGGCGATGTAATTAAAAAGAATTAACAAAGCGCAGCGTCTGACGGCGAAGGCTGTTCTTAAATGCCGCACAGATCAGACACCTGTAAGTCAATGTCCGGCTTTGGTTGTTAATAGAAATAATCAAGCAGTGCGATAATTCATAAAATGCTGGATGGGATATAAATAGTATATTTGTTATATAATTTACATTATGTTAAATAGAATTGAACACAATTCGTATTCCATTCTAAACATGCCTTTTACACATAATCCACCAATCTTATGATAGCGGTTTGAATTCCTTGATTTTTTTGGTAATTATAGGATTCAATTGCAACAATGAACCCTAACCCAACATCACGGATCGGAATATTTCTTGGACCGGTATTATTTCTTATCATTTTATTTTTTGTCAAGCCTGATGGCATGTCCTCAGAAGCTTTGGCCATGCTCGCTGTGACAGTTTGGATTGCTACTTGGTGGATTACTGAAGCGATCCCGATAGCTGCAACCGCATTGTTGCCATTGGTTTTATTGCCTACTCTTGGTGTCCTTCCCATTCCCGAAACTGCGGCTTCCTATTCTCACCCCATGGTCTTGTTGTATATGGGCGGATTTATGATTGCGATGGCTATCGAAAAATGGAACCTTCACAAGAGAATTGCCTTAACGATCATTTCCATTATCGGAACTGACATTCAAAAAATTATCTTGGGCTTTATGGTCTCCACAGCCTTCCTTTCGATGTGGATCTCTAATACCGCTACTTCCCTGATGATGTTACCGATCGGTGTTGCGGTAGTGACGCAGTTGACTCCCAATGCCTCCATCAAAGAAGTCTTGCCGAACAATTTGGGAAAAGCCTTGATGTTGGGAATAGCCTACAGCGCTTCCATTGGTGGCATGGCCACGCTTATCGGAACCCCGACCAATATTATTTTGGCAGGTGTGATCAAGGATATGTACGGTTATGAAATCAGTTTTTCCCAATGGATGTTATATGGATTACCTGTTTCTGTATTGCTTTTGGCCTTTTGTTGGTTTTATTTGGTGAAATACGCCTTCCCTTTTGAAAAGGATTTTAAGACTGAAGGAGGAAAAGAAGAAATCCAACGGCAACTCTCCCTATTGGGTGCAATGACCAAAGAAGAAAAACGGGTAGCCTGGGTTTTTGGATCTGTGAGTTTTGCTTGGATCAGTAGGACGTTTTTGTTGCAGGATTTGATTCCGGCTTTGGATGATACGATCATCGCCATTTCCGGGGTTTTGGTATTGTTTGTCCTCCCCTCTTCCAAACCGAAAACTAAACTACTAGATTGGAAAACTGCTGAAAGCATTCCTTGGGGAATTTTGCTGCTTTTTGGCGGCGGCTTGTCTTTGGCAGAAGGTTTCAAAGCCACAGGCTTGGCTTCTTGGTTAGGCAATCAGTTTGTGTTTTTGGATTTCATGGCCTTTGGATTATTTTTATTGATTATCGTTGCAGCGGTTAATTTCTTGACGGAAATCACCTCCAATGTGGCAACTGCTTCAATGATTCTCCCTATTTTGGCTGCAGTCTCCTACTCTATGGGCGTTCACCCCTTTGGCTTGATGGTTGGTGCCACAATGGCCGCGAGCTGTGCCTTTATGCTTCCGGTGGCGACTCCACCAAATGCTGTGGTATTTGGATCCGGTTATCTTAGGATCCCTGATATGGTAAAAGCCGGTTTGTGGATGAATGTGGTTTCGATCTTAATAATCACCTTATTTACCTATTACCTGCTGCCGTTGATCTGGGGGATTGATTTGAGGGTTTATCCTTTTTAATTCGGCTAACATACCACAGTAATTGAATTGGGCTATCATCAGCGATTATAGGAAGGCAAATCACATGGCATAAGCAACCTTGTAAAAAAGATCATCATTTCGCCCATTTCCGTCTTTTTTAATTTCTGTGATAAACTTTCGATGGTCTTTAGCATATTGACTTCGAACATCCTTGACCTGCAATGAATGGAAAGCTTTAATCACCAATCCTTCGCTGATTTTGTGTTGGAATTTTCGAAATAGTGGCAGTTATGCTGTCTTTCCTTTTCTTCAAGGTTTTCAGTCTGCCCAATGTAAAATCCCCAGATGCCGGGGAATAAATGATATAAACAAAATAATCTCTCATTGACTTAGATTGGTGATAACAAAAAAAGGGTAGCTATCGCTACCCTATATGAGCCCCCTGCCGGGATCGAACCAGCGACCTACTGATTACAAGTCAGTTGCTCTACCAGCTGAGCTAAGGAGGCATTGAACAAGAATAAATTCACTTCGAATCTGACCTTTGCCTGAAATCGTGGTGCAAATATAGATTTATAGTGGAATCGTGCAAAAAGAATTTGAAAAAAAATAAGGAGATGAATGTTATCTCCTTATTTATGAGTGTATTAAAATTCTTTGAGAATTGTTAATTTTTTCTTCAGCTTATCAATTTCCATTTCTGCCTTTTGGATCTTCTCATCAAACTGGTTTTTGAGTTTATCAGCAGTCTTTGACGAAGCAAAAAATTCAATGTTGTTTCTCCACAAAGTCACATTGTTTTCAAGGTCTGAAATCTGTTTTCTGATTCCATGTTCTTTTTTATTGAGGACACGGTTGCTATTTGGATCTGACTGAAGTTTGTTCAAATTCAACCTGAACAGGAAATCATCTTTCTCCCCGCCCGCAAAGCCGAGATTTTTGACATATTCATCTACCGCCTCATTGAACTTGTGGACAATCTCCTTCATGTTTTTCCTTGGAACAAATCCCAAAGTATTAAACTTGGCGATATATCCCTCCAAGGTACTTTCCGCGAGGGTGCTGCCCTTTGCCTCTTCTTTTATTTTTTTGATGAGTTCTTCCTTGGCTTCAAGATTTTGATCAAACTCCCTGTTAACCTGTTTGTTTGAGTTTCTCCTATTTTCAAAGAATGCATCACAGGCAACCTTAAATCTTTGATAAAGATCATCCCTGACTTTTTCTGGTGTTGGTCCAATCTGTTTCCACTCTTGTTGGAGCGAGATCATTTGATTGGCTGTTTGTTGCCAATCCTTATTTTCTTTTATAGATTCGGCTTTTGCTATCAGTTCTTCCGCTTTACTCTTATTGACCTGACGGATTTCGTCAAGTTCCTTGAAAAAATGGTTCTTGCTTTGGAAGAAATGCTTGAACAAGCCCCAAAACTGTTTGTTTATTTCTTTTCCATTTTCCCTTGGTACGGGACCAACAGTTTCCCATTCTTTTTGCAGGGCCAAAATTTCTTTTGTCTTGCTGTTCCATTCTTTGATCTTTGAACCTTTAAAATCAGCATCAACTTCCAGTTTTTTGATGAGGTCTTCTTTTTTCTGGAGATTTTCCTTTAAACCTTCTTTTTGGCCATCGTAAAATTCCTTTCTGCGAGAATAAACTCCATCAGAAGCCGCTTTGAATCTGTTCCAAAGGGTTTCTTGTTCATCCCTGGGAACAGGACCTATATGCTTGAATTCTTCATGGAGGTCATTCAGATTTTTGATGGCATCCTTTAGGTCTTCCTTCGCTACTAGAGCTTCTGCTTTTTCACAAATTTCTAGTTTATGCTCAAGGTTTTTCTTTCTATCCAGCTCTTTTAATTCAAAATAGATACTTCTATTGTCATAGAATCTATCCATCAACGCATTGAAAGAAGCCCATAAATTCCTATTCTGAGCTGCAGGTACGGGTCCGATTTTCTTCCAATCTTCCTGAATATGCTTGATGGTATTGATGCTGTGGGTGGTTTCCTCACCGTCTACAAATTCTCTGAGTCTGTCGAGAATTGCGTTTTTGGCTAAAAGGTTTTTTTCTTTATTTTTTTCCTGCTCTTTCAGGAATTCTGATTTTTTCTCTCTGAATTCATTGAAGGCTGCAAACAATAACCTGTCCTCCTCGGAAGGTCTGTATTCAAAGTCATCCGAAGAACCACCGTTTTTGGTAAATTCTTCAAATCCAGCTTCTTTTTCTTTGTGAAATATCTCGTCAAAATGGGATTTTATTTCATTGACCTGACTGTCTATCTTCAGGTATTTGCCTGATTCCAAAAGTTGTTTTAAAGTGGATAGGAGTTGGTTTTTAGAGAAATTTGAGTAATCGATTGATTCAGCGGTTTCTTCTTCAGGTTCATGCTCGACCACCTCAGGTTTTGACACTTTTTCACTTGTAATTTTACTACCCTCTACTTCTTGAATTACTTCATTTGTTTGGGTCACCTTGTCTTCTTCAGACACTTCTTTTTCATTGCTCATAATAAAACTGATACTTTTTTGCAGGACGTCTAAAACAAAAGTAATAAAATTGGTTCAATTAAGCCTCGGATCAATGGGATAATTTGCTAGCAACTGAAATTCGCCACCCATGTTTTTCAATATATTTCTCCATAATTCCACGGGAGAATCGTTGAAAATATTTTCAGGTTCAATTTTTTCACAGACGATCCATGTTTTCACTTCCAATTCTTCGTCTAGCTGACCTTCGGTCCATCCTGAATATCCAATAAAAAAACGAATGTTTGCATTATTCAGCTCCCCGCTTTTAAGCTTTTGGATCAAGGCCTCAAAGTCCCCGCCCCACCACAAACCCTCTCCAAGTTGGATGCTGCCTGAAAGCGCTTCTTGTCCTGAATAGACGAAATGTAGGGTGTTTTGCTCCACTGGTCCACCGACGTACACGTCTAGGTCCAAAAAATACAAATCTTCGATAAGCTCGCTTATCTTCAAAATAGAGAGTTTATTCAAGACAAGTCCAAAAGATCCCTTTTCATTGTTTTCACAGACAAGAATTACAGACCGCACAAAATTTTCATCCTGTAAAAAAGGTTCAGATATCAGAAATTGACCTGATGATGGCGTTTTTTTGAAGCTTTGGCTCATAAAAAAAGTGTTTTATAATTTTATTAAGTTATATCTAAATTTTATAAATGCAATAAGTCTGGTAATTTTAGAAGAAAATTAAAATAAATTATGAAACTGGCAGATATCCGAATCGATTATACATTAAAATCACTCGATGAAAAAGATGTAAATGCTTCTCCGATTGATCAATTTAATATCTGGTTGGAAGGAGCCCAGCAATCCAAAGTGCAAGAATGGAATGCGATGAACCTTTCAACTGTTCGTCCTGACGGAAGGCCTAATTCAAGAATAGTCCTTCTAAAGGGTGTAGATACAGGTTTAGTTTTTTTTACTAACTATAATAGTGCCAAAGGAAAAGAATTAACACACAATCCTTTTGCAGCTATAACCTTTTTTTGGCCTGCCTTGGAAAGGCAAGTGAGATTCATGGGAAAGGTTTCTAAAATTACTTCTCAGGAATCTGATGAATATTACTTTTCAAGGCCATTTGCCAGTCAAATTGGGGCTTGGGCCTCACCACAAAGTGAGGTGATACCGAACCGAACATATTTAGAGGAAAAAGAAGCCAAATTATTAACCCTAATAAAAGAGGAAACTATTACGAGACCCGAACATTGGGGAGGATATCGTTTGATACCTGAAGAGGTTGAATTTTGGCAAGGTAGATCAAGCAGGTTACATGACAGGATCCATTACCTTAAAGATTCCGGCGGTAACTGGAAAATCGGACGTTTGGCACCTTAGTGGTTCCTGCATCACTGATTTATTTGAGATCAAATAAATCAGTGATGCCCAAAGTTCTCTCCACTGTAAAGCCTTCCCCATATTTGACCATGATGCTGTGGCCGAATTCTCTAGACCGGGCTTCAATAAAATCCAAAAATTCAGATGAAGAAATAAAACTTTCAGGTTCTTTGTTGTTGGGATCATAAAACTGAGACCTGAATGCTTTTATGCTCTCGATTTTTGTTTCCCAATAATCCGTAATGTCCACTACAAAATCAGGTTTGATATAATTGTTTTGAATGTAATGGTAAATATATTTTGGCCTCCAAGGGTCTTGGGCAATTCCGTCAAGAGAGGTCTCAATCTTCCTTAAACCGCTCATAAAACAGGCGTTGGAAGCCACCGCAGCTCCTTTTCCATGATCAGGATGCCTGTCTGTGACTGCGTTTGCCAGCACAATTTCAGGCTTATATTTTCTGATTATTTTGATTATTTCAAGGCGGTGAGCGTCGTCATCTTTGAAAAATATGTCTTTGAAACCAATATTCTCCCTCACCGAAAGACCAAGGATTTTTGAAGATTCCTCTGCTTCCTGTAGTCTGATTTCCGGTGTACCCCTTGTACCCATTTCGCCTTTGGTAAGATCGAGGATACCGACCTTAAAGCCTTTGGCGATTTGTGCTGCAATGGTCCCTGAACAGGCCAACTCTGCATCATCAGGATGTGCCGCGATGACAAGGATGTCTAATTTCATAAATTTAAGATTAATTGAAAATTAACTAATCAATTCTATTTTACTCTTAATCTTCTCCCAACTTTGAGAATGCTGTTGGTAGATATACCGTTCAATCTTGTCAAGGTGCTCACTCTTACACCATATCTTCTGGCAATAGAGCTCAAAGTTTCCCCGCTTCTTACCTTGTGGTAAACAGCCTCTTGGGTTTTTACAACATGGTCAAAACTAGAAGAAGTAATGTCATAATATTGTCCTTTGATGCTTGCCAAATTAAAATCGAACACCTCGGTCGGATTGATGGAAAGACCTTGGTACCTGATCTCAAAATGCAAATGCGGACCGGTACTTCTTCCTGTATTACCTCCAAGACCTATCAATTCCCCAGCTTTGACTTCCTGCCCAATTTCAACCCGGAACTTTGAGAGGTGCCCGTACAGTGTTTCCAAACCGTTTTTATGTCTTACCACTACGTAGTAACCGTATCCATTTCTATCATACGAACGGATTCTTACGATTCCGTCAAATGAACTGTATACTGGATCTCCAATATTTAGCTTAAGGTCTGTTCCGTGATGCCACCGATATCTTCTAAATCCAAATTCGGAAGTAATATGGGTTTCCTCCAATGGCATTTTCCAGTCTGTTCCAAAAAACGGATCAAATAATTTTATCTGAACTGTATCCTTGAATTCCTTTGGATTGAAATCGTAAATATTGATTTTTTTACTATCCCAAGAAGAGTAATACTCAAAAGCAGTAACCCAGATGCTGTCGATGAGTACCTGTTCGGAAACCTGAACCAATTGATTTGTGGGTGCCCAATCCAAGGAAATCGTATCTTCAGCAACAATACTCAAGCGTTTTGATAACTCAACATAGTCTCTGAAAAGCAAAGAGTCGGTAGATTTGGTAATGTTCTGGAGGTATTTATCAGGGTCAAAAAGTCTTAAATCTCTTAATAATGGGTTGGTTTTGGGTTTCTCCGAAGATTTTTTCTTTATGATCTTTGGAAAGATTTGGGCATGGGAATGAATAGATCCCATGCCCAAAAATATAAAAAACAATATCCAGAGACCTCTTATTTTCATTTTTTCAAATTATGCAGATTCTTTTGCAGAGATATACCTTTCTGCATCCAAAGCTGCCATGCACCCTGTTCCTGCCGCAGTGACTGCTTGTCTATAAATATGATCTTGGGCATCCCCACATGCAAAAACACCTTCCACATTTGTCCAGGTGCTGCCCGGAATGGTTTTGATATAGCCATTTTCATCCATATTTATTATCTTTTTGAAAATGTCTGTATTTGGATGATGACCAATGGCCACAAAGAAACCGCTTATATCAAGGTTTTTGGTTTCCTTAGTGACATTATTCAAAATCCTTACGCCATTTACATCATCTTCTCCAAGGATTTCTTCCGTTTCGGTATTCCAAAGGACTTCGATTTTAGGGTTGTTCAATACCCTTCTTTGCATTATTTGCGACGCACGCATTTCGTTTTTTCTTACAATCATGTAGACCTTGCTACAAATATTGGCAAGATAGGAAGCTTCTTCACAGGCTGTATCTCCAGCACCTACAATAGCCACATCCTGACCCCTGAAGAAAAATCCATCGCAAACCGCACAAGCAGAGACTCCCCTACCGTTCAGTCTTGTTTCGCTTTCCAATCCAAGCCATTTGGCTGAAGCTCCTGTAGAGATTATCACGGTCTCAGCGTGCAATTCGTGTAAGTCATCAACTATAACTTTACGAGGAAATGAGTCGAAATCTACCGAGGTCACTACCCCATACCTGACTTTGGTACCAAACCTTTCAGCTTGTTTTCTAAAATCTTCCATCATTTCAGGACCCTGAATTCCCTCAGGATATCCAGGATAATTTTCGACATCGGTGGTAATAGTCAGTTGGCCTCCCGGCTGGATACCTGTGTAAAGAACTGGATGCAAGCCGGCTCTAGAGGCATATATTGCGGCGCTATAGCCTGCAGGTCCCGAACCAATTATCAAGACTTTGATTTTTTCAATTTCGGAAGTCATTGGAATGAATTTTTTTAAAGTTGGCAAATTTTGTTAAAATCCCTTTCACAACAAAGTTAATGGGTGTTAAAATTCCCTAATCGGGGTGCATGAAGTGGTGTTCAAGGAGTTAATTTTTAAAACTGCCTCGGATTTGTAATTAAATAAAAAAAGGGGATAAATCCCCTTTAAATATTATTATAAATCATGGTATGTAATTACCCGAGATAAGGTTTTAAAGTTTTGCTTCTGGAAGTATGTCTTAACCTCCTGATAGCCTTTTCTTTAATTTGTCTTACTCTTTCTCTTGTCAAATTGAATTTTTCTCCTATTTCTTCCAAGGTCATGGCGTGTTCTCCGTTCAGTCCAAAATAAAGTGTGATCACGTCTGCTTCTCTTTGAGTAAGTGTTGAAAGCGCTCTTTGAACTTCTTTTCTCAGTGAATCTGCCATCAAGCCGTCATCTGGCTTTTCATCTCCGTCATTTTCTAAAACGTCCAATAAACTATTTTCTTCACCTTGCACAAAGGGTGCATCCATTGATACATGTCTACCAGAAATTTTCATGGTATCCACGACCTCGGCAGCAGTCACTTCAAGTACTTCTGCCAATTCTTCGGGAGAAGGTTCCCTTTCAAATTTTTGTTCAAGTTCACTGAATGTTTTACTGATTTTATTCAATGAACCTACCCTGTTCAAGGGAAGCCTTACAATTCGAGATTGTTCGGCTAAAGCCTGAAGAATCGATTGTCTGATCCACCACACGGCGTATGAAATAAACTTAAAACCTCTGGTTTCATCAAATCTTTGGGCAGCTTTGATCAGACCGAGGTTTCCCTCATTGATCAAGTCACCCAGTGAAAGGCCTTGGTTTTGATATTGTTTAGCTACAGAAACAACAAATCGGAGGTTGGCTTTTGTAAGTTTTTCTAAAGCCAATTGATCGCCTTCCCTAATTCTTTTTGCAAGAACCACTTCTTCATCGGCTGTCAATAGATCTACTTTTCCAATCTCCTGTAGATATTTATCAAGGGACTGACTTTCCCTATTGGTGATCTGTTTGCTAATTTTTAGCTGCCTCATTCAATAATATAATTTTCAGTTAAGATTCAATTAATAACAGGAATCTAATTAAACAAAGTTCAAAATAATAAATACTCAATTGAACTTAGTCGTTTTTATCAGATTTTTCTGGTTTTGGTAATAATACTTTTCTGGAAAGCTTAAACTTCCCTGTTTTTTTATCAACATCTATAAGTTTAACCAT
>Ga0105049_10010845_pt1 | contig 10455 bp, 8 predicted proteins | sample MAT06_FD_78087 | JGI IMG/M metagenome (GOLD analysis project Ga0105049, IMG submission 78087) | Freshwater microbial communities from Lake Fryxell liftoff mats and glacier meltwater in Antarctica - MAT-06 | ecosystem: Environmental > Aquatic > Freshwater > Ice > Liftoff microbial mat | place... | reverse complement strand
CGGTTGATGACGTCACTTGCCGCGCGTTACGAGCTGTACGGCTGGGAACGAAACTCCGGCTACGGCACGCCACTTCACCTGCGGGCACTGGCGGCGAACGGACTCACTCCACATCATCGGCGACGCTTCTGTCTCGGGCTGCAGGTGTCGCTGCCGTTGGATGACATCGCGTCAGAGGACATGGGTTAACCGCAAGCAGTTCACAACCGAAGACTTCCATCCCTGAGTGCGCGCATGAGCAACCCCAATGCTGCCGTGTTTCTGCCTGATCTTCTAAACGGTCAGGTCGCATTGATCACCGGTGGTGGCACCGGCATCGGTTTCGGCGTTGCCGAGTTGCTGGCCGAGCTTGGTGCGCATGTGGTGCTCGCCAGTCGCAAGCCTGAGCACCTCGACCGTGCGTGCGCTGCAATCACGGCAGCGGGTGGCAAGGCGAGTTCAATCCAACTCGATGTGCGCGACCCGGAGAAGGTGAAAGAGGCCGTCGACAGTGTTGCGCAGACACACGGGCGTCTCGATCTGCTGGTGAATAACGCGGCCGGGAATTTCTATGCGCCGAGTGCGACGCTTTCACCCAACGCGTGGCGCAGTGTGCTTGAGATCGATCTCTTCGGGACATTCTACTGCTCACAGGCGGTATACCCGATCATGTCACAGCAGGGTGGCGGACGCATTGTGAGCATCTCGATGACGCTACACTATCGCGGTTGGCCCTTGATGGCGCACGCGACGGCAGCAAAAGCTGGTGTCGATGCACTGACGCGCACACTCGCGGTGGAGTGGGCACCACAACGCATTCGTCTCAACGCTATAGCGCCCGGGCCAATTCCAACCGAAGGTGTGAAGAAGGCATTCACACCGCCGCCAAGCAGCGGCGTTCCCGATGTGTTCGCTGCCGCTGATCGCAAGATGGCTGAGTACGCCGAGAAGAGTATTCCACTCGGCCGATGGGGTTCGCCGCGCGACATTGCGAACATGGTTGCGTTCCTTGCGTCGCCGGCGGGTGATTGGATTACCGGTGCAATTTTTGTCGTTGATGGCGGTGAATGGTTGGCGAAACCGCCGATGTAGCATGCATGTCGTGACTGCAGTCACGTCTTGATGCAATTGATTTTTTCGCTCGTGATTGGAGTCACGCCGTGTCTTCGTTTCCATGCACACTTTCTGCCCGTGGCCTGCTTCGTGCACCACTGATGCAGCGGCACTCCAGACGCGCTCACTGCGCGTTGAAGAAGGCTGGTCGACCCCATGGAACATCGGAGGACATCATGCAGAAGATTCGATTTGTGGCACTCGCGGCGGTTGCTACGACATTGTTCAGTGCGTGTGCCACGAAGGGATTTGTGCGACGCGGTCTCGACGAACAGCGGGTGACACTGGGACAGGAGCGCATGAGCGGGGACAGCGCGAATCGCGCAGAGCTTGCCGCAATGGGCGCATCGCTTCGGGCGGAAATGGCTTCGTTGCGCACCGATCTTGGTACGCTGCGCACCGAGTTCGGCACGGGCATCACGGCGAAGGATGGGCAGGTGACATTTGCGATGCCGGTGCACTTTGAGTTTGACGCCTCTTCCGTGCGCCAGCAGGACGAGGCTGCTTTGACCAAGTTCGCGCAGGTTGCGCAGGCTCACTACAAGGGCTCGCTGATCACCGTTGAAGGGTTTGCCGATCCTTCGGGAGATGCAGCGTACAACGTGAGGTTGTCTCGCAATCGTGCCGATGCCGTGCGTGATTATCTGCTGACGAAGGGCTTCGATGCGGGAAATATCCGCACCGTTGGGTATGGCGAGGCTCGGCTGGTAAGACCAGGTGCAGAGAAGGCCGAAGCGGGTGCAGAACTGAATCGTCGCGTAACCTTCGTGATCGAGACTGCTTCGACTGTATCCACCGTTGCGGCGCTGTCGATACCGTAGTGTTGCAGTAGGCCTCATTGCCCGACATTGGGCAGGGCTGTTGTGTAACCAAGGTGACCGGTTCCCGTAGGGAAGCGGTCACCTACGCATTCCTGCGGGGTTACTATTGAAGAGTACTTTCCGCGCGGGTCCAGTTCCGATGACTGTGCCATTCAACCTATCTCAGGCCGCTCCCGCGCGGCACGCGGCGCCGCGGCTGCGTCCTGGGCCTGTTGCATGGCTTCTGAAGACGCATGCACTCAACCGCGACGTTCGTCGATAGACTCGTTCAACCCGAAGAATCGCTGCCCGCAGTGGATATCGGCCGCGATCCATTGCCGCCGATTTTGCGCCCCGAGGCGGAACTCGGCGTGCTCGACATCACCGAATGGTTTGGCAGCACCAGTGGCGGCATCCGGACGTATCTGCTGCAGAAAGCGCAGTACGTTGCAGCGCGGCCGCGGCTGCGCCAAGTGCTCACGGTGCCGGGCTCCCTCGACGCAATCACGGAAGAAGATGGCGTGCGTATGTATCGGCTGCAGGGGCCGCCTATTCCGCGACAGAAGCCGTACCGCTTCATGTTGGCGACGCGCAGCGTTGCCAAGATCGTGCGCCATGAGAAGCCCGACATCATCGAGATCGGCAGTCCGTTCATGGTGCCGTGGATTGTGCGTCATGCCACCAAGAGGCTCGATGTCCCGCTGATCTGTTTCTACCACACGAATCTGCCGCGCATGTTTGCGCCACGCGCCGGTCGGAACGGGCCTGCACGACGCGCGGTGTATCGCGCGTCGTGGAGCTATATGCGACGCCTCGATCGGCTGTTCCCGCTCACGGTGGTGACGTCGGCGTTCTCGGCGAACGATCTCGCCCGCGAAGGGATCACACGTATTGCGAAGGTGCCGCTCGGTGTTGATCTCGAACGCTTCACGCCGCGGCGTCGCGAACTCGCGACCGAGACACGACAGAAGTACGGCATGCCCGAGGGACCCCTGGCCGGTTTCGTTGGTCGTTTTGCCAGCGAGAAGGAGCTCGACGTGGTGCTGGACGCGTGGGGCGAGGTGGAGCGTCGCACTGGTGCGCGATTGGTGCTCGTTGGTACCGGACCACTCGAGCCGATGCTGCGCGCGCACAAATATGGACCGCGCGTGACGTTTCTGCCATTCGAATCAGATCGCGAAGCACTGGCAAACATGTTGGCCGCGCTGGACGTGTACATCGCACCGGGAAGCATCGAGACATTCGGACTTTCGTCCCTCGAAGCGCTGGCCAGCGGCACGCCCGTGTTGTCTGCCGATCAGGGTGGCGTTTCGGAGCAGGTTGCCGCCAGTGCCGCGGGGCGCACCTTCGAATCCGGCGTCGCAGCATCGCTCGCCGAGGAGGCGATCACGCTGTTCTCGCAGGACCTCGACTCACTCGGCCGTATGGGTCGCGTGTACGCTGAAACCGAGCACTCGTGGGACACCGTGTTCGATCGACTGTTCGCCGTGTATCGCGATGTCCTCAGGCGTTGAGCCGCCGGTACGCGAAGGGTTGCTGGTATCGATTCACGATGTCACCCCGGCGCTCGAGGCACCGGTGCGGCGCTTGTGGTCGTTATGCCGGGAGCATGGCGTAACGCCGGCGTTATTGGTAGTGCCTGAGTGGCACGGGGAGTGGCCGATCGAGCGCTACGACGGGTTCATGACGTGGGTGCGCGCGTGTGCGTCCCACGGTGCAGAAGTGTTCCTGCATGGCGAACGTCACGATGAAGTCGGATCGGCCCGCTCGTTCAACGACGAGTTGCGCGCCGTGGGGCGCACGGCGAAAGAAGGGGAGTTTCTGACGCTCGATCACGATGCGGCGCAGTTACGTATCGGGCGTGGACTCGTGCGACTGCGTGCGATGGGACTCTCGCCGATTGGATTCATTCCACCCGCATGGCTCGCGCGCGAAGCCACGTTCGATGTGGTGCGTGATGTGGGGTTGCGGGTGAGCGAAGACGCCGGCGGCGTGCGCGTGCATACACGCGGCGTGCGATTGCAGGCGCCGGCGCTGCGTTGGAGCGGACGCACGACCATGCGTGCGTGGGGGTCGCGTGTGACGGCGGCTCTCCGTTGGCGCACGCAGCGCGCGACACCGTTCGTGCGACTGGCGCTGCATCCGCAGGATCTCGCGCACCCAGTGACGGCGGCATCGGTTGAACGGGAACTGGTGCGCTGGACACGCGCGCGTAACGTCGTGCAGTACGCACAGCTGTGACGCTCGAATCGGTCGAGCGAGCGATGCGTGCGCCGGTGGTGGACGCCAGCACGCTCAGGCTGGCGGTTTTCAGCGACACATATCCGCCGCAGGTGAATGGCGTTGCGCGCACGCTCGAGCGTCTCGTGCGAGCAGTCGAAGCGCGAGGTGGCACCGCACGCGTCTTTACCGTAAGCGATCCTGAGGCGGCGCCACTTACCGATGTCGAACGCTATCCGAGCGTGCCGTTCTGGGCGTACAAGCAGTTGCGCCTGGCGTGGCCAAGTCAGTCACGTGTGAACGCTGCCGTCGCGGCGTTTCGTCCGACGCTGGTGCACGCGGCCACGGAATTTGGCGTTGGCATGTCAGGGCGTCGCGCTGCACGCACGCTCGGCGTTCCGTTCGTGTCGTCGTATCACACGAGCTTTACAGCGTATGCGAAGTTCTACAAACTCGGACTGCTTGCACAACCAGGATGGACTTTTCTCCGGTGGTTCCACAACATCGGGCTACGTACGTACTGCCCGACGCAATCGATCGTCGACGAAGTGAATGCGGAAGGTTTCACCCACACGACGGTGTGGTCGCGTGGCGTGGATGGTGAGCGATTCTCACCGCGCTATCGGTCGGACGAATTGCGGGCGCGCATCGGCGCTGATGACGACACGTTGGTTGTCAGCTACGTGGGTCGTGTCGCGGCAGAAAAGGGACTCGATGCGGCGATGCAGGCGTTGCGTTTGGCAAATGACGCGCGTCCCGGGCGCATCAAGTTCATTGGAGTGGGCGACGGCCCGTATGAAGCCGAGTTGCATCGACTGGCGCCGCCGGGCAGTTGGTTGCCAGGCAAGCTGTTGGGTGACTCGCTGAGCGAGGCGTTTGCGTCGGGGGATGTCTTTCTTTTCCCATCGACGACTGACACGTTCGGGAACGTGCTACTCGAGGCGATGTCGTCGGGGATGCCCGTGGTGGGGGCAGACGTCGGTCCAACCCGCGAGCAGTTGGCCCCCGACCGGGGGTGGCTGGTCACACCCGGCGACTCGGCGGCCTTTGCGCAGGCCTTGATCGCGCTGGTCGACAACCGGGCCGCCCTTGTGGCCGCCCGGGAGCGGGCGCTGGCCTTTGCTGCATCGAAGACTTGGAAATCGGTGTGGGATACGCTGATTGCCGACTACCTGACGGTGCACCTCGTCCGTTAAGTTGTCGTCTGCCGCCTTTGGTTGGCGGTTCGCTCCGATAGCTCAGTTGGTAGAGCAGCGGCCTTTTAAGCCGTAGGTCCTGGGTTCGAGTCCCAGTCGGGGCACTCTATGTTCGTCCGATATTCGTCCTGTCGATGTTCGTCAGCCAAATGGTTAATGTCGTTCAGGACAATCCCACCATCGGCGCACTCAATTCCCACAGCCGACGCGAGCGCTCTTTGTCCGTCGCCTTGGACGACAGTCCCTGTGCAAATGCTTCGCGCCCTTCTTTCTGGCGGTTTCCCCAACTCCAATGAACCCCCGATTGGGTGAATTCCGGGTCCGCGACCACCTGCGCCACCCGCTCCCCCGAGAGAGGCTGCGAGACATAGCCCTTGGTGATGTTCTTCTGAAACCACGGGAAGATCTTTTGGAACAGGGGCGGCGCATTGCGGAAGAGCGGCGTGTCGGCCACGCAGCCCGGGTACAGCGTACTGAAGACAATCCCGGTGCTTTCGTGATACCGGCTGTGCAATTCCCGGCTCATCATCATCGTGCACAGCTTGCTGTCCTTGTACGCCTTGCCCGCCTTGAACGCCCGGCCGTCGATCATGGCGATGGGGGCCTTGAAGCCTGCCTTCATCCCCTGAAAATCCCCCAGATCCGCAGGCGCAGGGATCGGGACGCGACCGCCAAACTCCTCTGAATTGGCCGTCACAGTGCCGAGGGTGATGAGGCGAGGGCTGGGCGCTTTCTGCAAGTCCTCGAGCATCAGGTTTGCCAGCAGGAAGTGTCCCAGATAGTTGGTGGCGACGCTGATCTCGTAGCCTTCAGGGGAGCGGGCCGGTGCTTTGAGCAGAGGCAGATACACTGCTGCATTGCACACCAGCGAATCGAGCGCGCGCCCGGTCGCGCGAAACTCGGCCGCAAACTGACGCACCGAGTCCAACGATCCCAAATCCAGCCACGCAATCTCGTAATCTGCTGGAGCCATTCCCAACGAGATCGCCGCCGCCTGAGCCTTCGGCAAATTGCGGCAGGCCATGATCACATGCCAGCCACGCTTAATCAGCGCGTTTGTCGCGTGCAGGCCCACTCCGGACGACGCCCCTGTCACGATGGCGAGGGGCTTTGGCGGCTTCATCATTGGACGTCTTCCCGGTTTCAAGTTGGATGCACACCTGAGACCGGTGCGATGGGCGATGGAGCACAATCAACCATCCGTTTCCCCCGGGCAAGGGGGACGACCGGATAGGGATTCCTATCCGGCGTCTCCACTCCTTAGCGTCCTAGCGCCCCGAACGCGAACGTCACGCTATTCACGGTCTGCGGCCCGTACTGGGAGTCGGTGCGAGATACCACCGACCACTGGAGCCGGACGTTGCGGCCCTCCAGCCCGAACCCGCCCCCGAACTGCGCGCCACGGTCGAGCGCCGCGACCCCGCCACGGAGCGGCAGCCAGCCGACCGGACGATACTCGACTCCGGTACCGATACTGCGACGCACCGCCCAGGGCATCCCTTCGCCGAATTGCTGCTTGGCGTCGGCGCTGACCTGAAGGCGCGGCGACGACGTCCAAGCCAGCCCGAATGCCAACGTTGGTGGGATGGTGGCATTGGTCACCCAGTTACGCAGCGCGGTCGGTGCGCTCGCGTACGCACGCTCGTCAAAATCCGAGGTGCGTGCGGCTTGCGTGTACCGCGCGGAGATGGGTCGAAACGCCAGAGCGCTCTCGTCCCACTTGAACGTGTTGAGCGCGTTGCGCAGGGCGACGCCCGCACGCCACTGACCACCTTCCCACGCCGCGCCGACGTCGAGACCGAATCCGCTACCGGCCGAACCCCTGCTCCCCGACTTGGGGCTCACCGCCGGAAAGTTCACTTTCACTTCGACGGGCTGACTCTCCAGAACCGTGCCGTTGTCCTGTGCGCGCACCAGCGCCAGTCCGGTCGTGCTGTGCACGGTCACGCCAAAAGCGGCCGATTGTTCCTTGGCCGAACCGAAGCGAATTCCGATCGGGTGCGCATAGCTCACGCCGACTGTGGCCAGCGCGCCGCCGGACACGGCTGAGCCGTTCAGGGCGTAGCGTTCGGCGTTGCCTGTGCGACCAGCGTTCCCGTACAACAGCACCTCGAGTGCATCCCGCGTGAGCACTCCGTTGCCGCCTCCGCTGACGCTCGCTTGGAGCCCCACGCGACCGATGTTCGCGGCCAGCAGGGAAGCTTCACCCAAGGCGCTGATCTTCTGGGGCGTATCGCCGGACACTCGAGACAACCACGCGTTCTTGGTGGCATCGGAGACCACCTGTCCGCCGACGTTCGAGAGGTCGGCAAAGCTGATGGGGCCAGCCCCCGCCCCGATGGAGGTCGGGAGAAGCGCGACGGACCATCGCTTGGTTCCGGGCATCGCAAGGCCAGCAGGATTCCAGTACACCGCGTCATACCCGCGGGCGGTGGCTGTACCGGTGTTTCCCATGGCCGTGGCCGCCGCGGACGCATTCGTCAACTGGGCGTGCGCGGGCGAAGCGACGGAGACTGTGGACAGCGCGAGCAGCAACGTTGCCTGTGCGGCGCGTTTCGGCGCAACGGATCTCGTCGCGGCGCGTGTCGGCGCGACCGACGGACGGCAGCGCAGGTTCGGGTTCGAGTGTGTGGTGGGCATGGTCATTTGCCTCCAACGCGGACGGCCACTTCGAATCGCGTGGACATGACCGCCTGGGTGCCAGGCAGTACGTCGACGGCGCCGCCGGTGCCCGTGCCCGTCACCGGGCCCGACACCGTAAGCGACAGATCCGAGCGACCGAACAGCGAACGGATCTCATCGCGGGTGAAGTCGAGGCGCTGCGATGTGGAAGCGGCCGATCCGGCATCGAGACGGAGCGGCTTGGAGATGGACGTCAGTCCCGGCGCCGAGATCGTGAGCGTCAGTGAGCCGCGCAGTGCGAACGGGTTTGTCACCGACACGAGGAGCGCGCCGCCTTGGGTCCGATCGCTGATCGCTGAGTCCACGCCCGAGAGATCGACGGTGGTGGGAGTGGCAGATACTGATCGGTTGGTGAGCAGCAACGTGGCCCGCGAGACACGAACGTTCGTGGGAGTGGCCTGCACGCTGATGTTCTGCGTGCTGGCAAACACGGTCGGGTCGCCATCGGGCGAGACCACGCGGACTTGAGCATCGATCGCACCGTTCAGCACGATCCCCGCGCGGAGCGCGATCGTGCGGTCCACGCGGCTGTTGGGCGGCAGCGCGGTGCTGGCACCCGATATGGTATCGGTGCCGATGACAGCCCCACGATTGCTGAGCGAGATGATCACGAACCCGCGCGCCGACGCCGAGGGGCGGATCGGATCGAATGGCAGGTTGTTGGTCACCCCGACCGAGACGCTCCCGCTGACCAACGTGGCCGTGGCCACGTCGCTGGGCAGCGCTGCGGCGGCGGTCAGCGTCGCGTTGAAGGCGGGTTTGGGAATGGCGCCTACGCCGACGGTGCACTGCGCGCACAACTGCGAGAGAACCTGCGTCGTGCTGACCGAAGGAATCACCACCTGGAACGCATTGCCGACCACGGTCACCGTCGGCGGCAGGACACGATCCACGGAAAGGGTGGCACTGTCGCCTGGCACGAGCCATCGCTGGTCGACAATTGGTGAGTCGGTTGGCAGATCGATGCAGCCGGTAAGCGAGGCGATCGCGCCCGCGATGGCGCAAAGCGTCAAGGCTCTCCGCCGGGCGTGTCGCGAGATTCGCCTATCGGGAGGCGTTCCCGTCGACACAGAGTGACGTCTGATGAGGTGCACGAGGTATTGGGGAGGGGAAAACAAACGGCATTGAGCAAGCGCAGCGAAGTGTCCATGGTGGACGAGCGAACCGCGCGGCGGTTTCCGGTTGGCGACCGCGGAGAGCGTACCTCAAGCGAAGCGCTGAGGCTAACTTGCGGCATGCGTCGTCGCTCTCGCTCCAGACTTGCACCAACAGCTCGCCAGTGGTGTCTCTTGCTGGCGGTTTGTGCCAGCTCGCTGCTTATGCTCACGCCCGCAGAGGTGGGAGCGCAGTTCGGCAAACTGAGCCTCCCGTTCAGAGCGACGGGCGACACGGCGACCACGCGCGTTTCGCCCGGTTCGCCGCGGGCGGCTGTTGAGGAGTTTCTCCGACTCGCAAAGACACAGGACTGGGCTGGCGCCGCTGCGTATCTCGCCGTGCCCGAAGCGATGCGGGAGAATGCGCCGGCGCTCGCGCGTCGACTGAAGCTGGTGCTCGATCAGAAACTCGCGCTCGATCTGAATGCGCTGTCGCCCTATGCTGTGGGCGATACGACCGATGGGGACGCCAACGGTGATCGCGTTGGATTGATCAACAGTCCGGGCGGCCGAGAGGATCCGGTGCGCTTGGTGCGCGAGTCGCGCACGGCGTCACCCAAGTGGGTGTTCTCGACGGCAACGGTGAACGAGGTCGACTTCTGGTACGGGAATCTCGGCGCGCCGTGGGTGCGCGATCGGGTGCCACCTGCCCTGATGCGCGAAGGTCCCTGGCATGTGTTCTACTGGCAGTGGATCGGGTTTGCAATTGCGATTCCCGTCCTGTTCCTATTGGCGTGGGCGGTTGGCGGAACGTTGCGTGGCGTGCTCACGCGACTCGCCGCGCGTACGGCCACGGAGTGGGATGATCTGCTCGTGCTGCATCTGCGAGCACCGTTTCGTTTGTGGGTCGCGGCCGTGGCGGCAACACCGCTGCTCAATCTGCTCGAATTGAACACGCGCGTCGCCGAATTCGGCGATGCGGCGACCCGTGGCCTCGTGTTGCTGTCGCTCTTCTGGGGCGTGCTGAGCGTGATTCGTCTGGTGCAGGAACGGGTTGCGAGTGCGGTGTGGGCCACCGGCGACAGCCAGCAGGCGCGCACGCTTGTCCCGCTGCTCGGCAATATTCTTCGCGTGACGCTCGCGGTGATCGCGATCCTGGTCACGCTCTCGCAATTCGGCTATCCCGTGGGCACGCTACTCGCGGGACTCGGGATCGGCGGTATTGCGGTGGCGCTCGCCGGTCAGAAGACGGTTGAGCATCTGTTCGGCAGTGTGTCGCTCGCCGCGGACAAGGCGTTTCGCGTTGGCGATTGGGTGCGGGCCGGAACGACCGAAGGGACGATCGAACGCATCGGTCTGCGCTCGACGAGT
>Ga0105049_10010843_pt1 | contig 10456 bp, 13 predicted proteins | sample MAT06_FD_78087 | JGI IMG/M metagenome (GOLD analysis project Ga0105049, IMG submission 78087) | Freshwater microbial communities from Lake Fryxell liftoff mats and glacier meltwater in Antarctica - MAT-06 | ecosystem: Environmental > Aquatic > Freshwater > Ice > Liftoff microbial mat | place... | reverse complement strand
TGCGGGTGGCGAGCTCCTGAAGGGCTACGTAGGCGAACCCGTCGAGGGGTGTCTCGGGTTCGGGCACCTCGCCACAGGAGACCTGCGCCATGCGGGCCCGCTCGAGCTCGACCGGGTCGATCGCCCGGGTGACGGTGAGGTAGTCGCGGATGACGATCGCGTGGCGGCCCTCTTCGGCCGTCCAGCGGCGAGCCCAGGTGCCCCACGCGGTGTCGCCGCCGAACACCCGCTCGATGGTGCGGAAGTAGTAGGGCAGGTTGTCCTCGGTGAGGAGGTTCACGAACAGCGCGCTGCGGACCTCATCAGCCAGCGGAGCATCGTCGGGCGACCACGCATAGTCGGCGGCGAAGTCCTGTCCCATGCTCCACGGCACGAGCTCGTGGGGGAACCACTCCTTGGTCGTGGAGAGATGGCGGTCGAGCAGCCGGGCCGCAGTGGGCTCCAGCTCGGCGAGGAGGGCGTCGGACGACGACATGGAACCACCCTACCTACCGGTCGGTAGGGAAGGAAGTCACGTCGCTGTGACGTGTGGCTCGCCGCTCAGGCGGGTCCGTCGATGGCCTCATCGCCGTAGATCGCTCGCGCCCAGTGCTCGACGTTCGGGCCCCGACGCAGGGTGTGGCCACCATCGATGCTGATGCACTGCCCCGTGATCCACGAGGACTCGGGGCCGCACAGAAAGCGGATCAGCTGGGCGATGTCATCGACGGTGCCTGTGCGACCAAGCGGCAGGTTGGCAAGGTAGTCGGCCAACACCACTGGGTCCTGCTCCAACGGCGCGGCCATCTCGGTGGGCACGAGGCTCGGGCGGACGGCGTTGACGCGCACGTTGGCCCGGCCCAGCTCGTCGGCGGCGTTGCGCACCAGCGCCTCGAGGCCCGCCTTGGACACGCAGTAGGCGGACATGAACGGATGGGTGAGCGGCCCCGCGATGGACGACAGCCCCACGAACGCGCCGCCTCCGGCCTTCACCATCGCGGCACACGCGTGCTTCATCGTGAAGAAGGCGCCGTGGAGGTTGATGTCGAGGACCCGGTGCCACTCCTCGGCCGGCATGACCACGACGGGGGCGACGGTGCCGGTGCCCGCCGACGCCACGCAGTGCTGCAGTGCGCCGGTGATCCCGGTCGCCGCCTCGACCGCCCGGGCGACGTCGTCTTCCTGGGCAACGTCGCACGCCACACCGCGCACCTCCGCTCCGGCGGGAGCCTCCGAGCGCAAGTCGGCCACCGCCACATCGAGGCGCTCCTGATTGCGACCCGCGAGCGTGACCGATGCCCCATCGCGCAGGAGGTGCCGGGCCGCGGCCAACCCGATGCCACTGCCCCCGCCGGTGATCAGCGCGGCCGTACCCGCCAGCACCAGTTCCCCCATTGCGATCCTCCGTGGTCGAGTTGATCGTGCCGCTGCACCTTAGGTTCGGCCAGGCTCGCTACTCGAACGACGCCAGCAGCGCTCGGGTGGCATCGTCAGCGGCCGCCGACAGGAGGTGGGCGGCATCCGGGAGCTGGACGACGAAGCTGACCGGTGGGCCGTGGCCGACCACCTGCACCTCGACATCGGTGCGAGGCCAGCTCCCCACCGTGTCGCCGTCCGGTGTCGCCACCCGCAGCGCGTCCTCAGTCAGCGTCATCACGACCCGCGCCGGCCACGGATCGCCCTGGCCCTGGTGGTGGCGGACCGCACCGGGCAGGCGCCGGAAGCGGCCGGGAGCCGCGACGAGGCCCGTATCGTGCACCCGCCACGCCTCCACCTGTAGGTCAGGGCTCACCGCCGTAGCCTGCCAGGCCGTGGCTCCCGACCCATTGCCCCGCCGCCTCGTGCCGATGAAGGCCACCAGCGGCACTCTCCCCGCCGGGGACGGCTGGACCTACGAGGTGAAGTGGGACGGCATGCGGGCCCTCGGCTTCATCGACGGCGGGCGTCTGCGGCTGCAATCGGTCAACGAGCGCGACGTCACCGCGTCCTGGCCCGAGCTGGTCGGCCTCCCGGACGCGATCCCGGCCACGAGCGCCCTGCTGGACGGCGAGCTGGTGGCGACCGATGCCGAGGGTCGCCCGGACTTCGGGCGCCTGCAGCAACGGATGCACGTCGCCGATCCCGCCGAGGCTCGCCGCCGCATGGAGGACGTGCCCGTGTCGTTCATCGTGTTCGACCTGCTGCATCTGGACGGGCACGACCTCACCGGTCTGCCCCTGCGGGACCGCCGCCGCCTCCTGGACACGCTCCTCGAGCCCGCGCCCCGCTGGCGCATCTCGCCCCTTCACGACGACGGCGAGGCGCTGCTCACCGCCGCGCGCGAACGCGGCCTCGAGGGCGTGGTGGCCAAGCGGCTCGACTCTCGCTACGACCCCGGTACGCGCTCGCGCGCCTGGATCAAGGTGAAGGTGCGGCGGCGCCAGGAGCTGGTTATCGGCGGCTGGCTACCCGGCGAAGGAAGCCGCGCCGGGCGGATCGGTGCACTGCTGGTCGGCTACCACGACGCGCCGAGCGACGGCGGCCCCCTCCGCTTCGCCGGACGCGTCGGCACCGGGTTCAAGGAGGCCGAGCTCGAGCGCCTGGCTGGGTTGCTCCGCCCGCTCGAGGTCAACGCGTGCCCGTTCGACCCCCCACCGCCGAGCGCGGAGGTTCGACGCGGTCCCACGTGGGTGCGCCCGGAGCTCGTCGCCGAGCTGGCCTTTGCCGAATGGACCAGCGATCACCGGTTGCGCCACCCGAGCTACCTCGGTCTTCGGGACGACAAGGCCGCGGCGGACGTGACGCGCGACCCCTGATCAGACGCCGGTGGAGCCGAAGCCGCCGCCGCGGTTGGCGCCGTCGAGGCTGGCCACCTGCTCCCACACCACGTGGGCCACCGCCTGCACGACCAGCTGGGCGATGCGGTCGCCGCGGCCGATCTCGAAGGGTTCGGTGGGATCGAGGTTCACGAGCAGCACCTTGAGCTCATCGCGGTAGCCGCTGTCGATCAGACCCGGCGTGTTCAGGCAGGTGACGCCGTGCTTCAGCGCCAGACCACTTCGGGGCTGCACGAAGCCGGCGTAGCCGTCGGGGAGTGCCACCGCGATCCCCGTGGGCACGAGAGCGCGCCCGCCAGCCGGGGCCAGCGTGACGGCGTCCCGAGCGAGGAGATCGAGGCCCGCATCCCCCGGGGTGGCGTAGGTCGGGAGAGGGAGATCCGGGTCCAGCCGGACGATGGGGACAGACAAGCCCTGCATTCGTCCGAACCTAGAGCGTCACACCCCTGTGGGTAGCCTGCGCCCGTGCTCGTCTGGATGGATCTTGAGATGACCGGCCTCGACCCGGCCCGCTGCGTGATCGTGGAGATCGCCACCATCGTCACCAACGATGAGCTGGAGATCGTGGCGGAGGGTCCCGACCTCGTGGTCCACCAGCCGCCCGAGGCGCTGGTGGGGATGGAGCAGGTGGTGGTGGACATGCACACCTCGAGTGGCCTGCTCACCGAGATCGCCGCCTCCACGATCACGCTGGAGGAGGCCGGTGCCACCACGCTCGCCTTCATCAAGGAGCACGTGCCCGAGGCCCGCACCATCCCCCTGTGCGGCAACTCGATCGGCACCGACCGACGCTTCCTCGCCATCTACCTCCCAGAGATCGAGGAGTACCTCCACTACCGCTCGGTGGACGTCTCCACCATCAAGGAGCTCACTCGCCGCTGGTATCCGGGGGCCCTCGAGGCCGTGCCTCGCAAGGCCACGGCCCACCGCGCCCTCGACGACATCCGGGAATCGATCCAAGAGCTGCGCTGGTATCGGGAGCACGTGTTCCTCCCGCCGCCGACACCGCCGTCGACCCTAAACCTTGACCACGCGGTCAAGTAGGTTCGCCCGCATGACCGCCCCCTCCACCGAGCGCCCGCGCCGGCAGGAGCAGGAGCCGGCCAGCACCGAGATCACGGAGATGGCGCCCGGGATCTTGCGGTCACAGCTCCCCATCTCCCTCCCGGGCCTCGGTCACGTCAACTGCTACTTCCTGGAGGACGAGCGAGGGGTGGCCGTCGTCGATCCCGGTCTGCCGGGCCCCTCGTCCTGGCGGGCGCTCGTCCACCGGTTGAAGCAGGCCGGCTACAAGCCGAACAACGTCCACACGGTGGTCGTCACCCATTCGCATCCGGATCACTTCGGCGGGGCCGGTCGCCTGCGTGACGTCTACGGCGCCGAGGTGATCTCGCACCGCAGCTTTCGCACCTGGTTCGACCCAGCCGAGGACGAGACGCTCGACGACGAACCCGCCGGCGCCACGACCGAGACCCCCCGCTCGGTGAAGCCGTGGGGTCGCGAGATGCCGTGGCGAGACGACGCCACGTTCCAGCCCCCGATGAAGCGCCGGCTCAAGTTCGGGCTCTACCGCGTGGCGCTCAAGCGCTTCATGCGCACACCCGCTCCTACGCGGCGCGTCGACGATGCCGAGATCATCACGCTCGCTCGCCGTGAGTGGGTGTCGCTGCACACGCCTGGCCACACGAACGACCACCTCTGCCTGTTCGACCCCGCGGCCGGCATCGTGCTGGCCGGCGACCACGTGCTGCCCACGATCACCCCGCACATCTCTGGCCTCGTCGCCGGCGCCGATCCCCTCACCGAGTTCTTTGGATCGCTAGAGAAGGTCGCCGGCCTCGACGGCGTCACGCTCGCGCTTCCCGCCCATGGTCATCCGTTCCACGACCTCGCCGGCCGAGCCCACGAGATCCGCGCCCACCACGAGGAGCGGCTCGACACCCTGCGCGCCGCCGCCCAGGAGCTGGGCGACGCCACCGTCGAGGCCTACTCCCAGAAGCTCTTTCGGCCCCGTTCCTGGGGCCAGATGGCCGAGAGCGAGACCTACGCCCATCTCGAGCACCTGCGCGAGACGGGCGAGGTCGTGAGCCATCGCGAGGCCGGCGCCCTGCGCTACCACCTCGTCGAGTAGCGGCTCGTCAGGCGAGCGGCCGGACCTCAGCGGTGGCGGCCAGGGTGCCGTCGGCCTGCACCCAGAGTCCGACACCGCCGTCCGCCAGCTCAGCCACCGCCACCTGCACCGCGGCGCCCCGCTCGACCGCGGTGCGGTGCTGGACCTCGGCGCGCAGCGGGGCCCGCAGCGGGCGTCGGTCCGCCAGCGCCTCCTCGACGATCTGCCAGTACGCCGCGTTGTTCACGTGATCCAGGACGTCGAAGTCGGTGAACCGCAGCGGCCATGGGAACCCGCCGGCACCGGAGGGCACGGCCTCGGGATGGTCGAGCCGCGCTCGAACCCGGCGGCCGCCCGACGCTTCCCCGTAGATCGCCTCGAACCCTGCCGGGATGCGGCTGGGGCGGCCAGAGGTGCGGTCGAAGTGCACCCACGTGGTGGCGGCATCGATGGCGCCGCCGGCCTGGCCCTGGATGCGGATGCGCCGTTCGGCCCAGTGGCTGCCGGTCCCTGAGCACCAGGTCGCCAGATCCATGGGCTCGAGGTAGCGCGGGAAGGTGCGCACGACGATCACGGTCTTGCGCACCACCCAGGCCTCCGCGTCGGGCAAGGCGGAATCGGCCGTGTCGTCAGCCGAGACGTCCTGGAGAAAGCGGGCGGCCGCATCGAGGCGCAGCCGACCCGCCGGGCTCACGTCCGCGAGGCGCACCCGGCGGGTCCCCTCGAACACCCGCCCCGTTGCGGGGCGCTCCACGAGGTCCTCCATCGCCGAGCACCGTATCGGGGCTCAGAAATTTCTCGGTCAATGCCGTAATGCGGTTGACGACCCCCGAGACCGCGTGGTCCGATGCCAGCACCCGAGACGCCGACTCGGGCACGCCGTCCACCCAGGAGCACGTGACATGTCGACTGAGACGCACACCATGGCAGGCCTGCTGGCCCCCGCCGGTGCCGCGCGCCTCAGCGCCGTCACCGTCGCCGCTTGCGCCACCGGTAGCACCCTCACCGCCATCTATGGCGGCGCGGCGGTCCACCAGGTGTCCGACAAGCACCAGTCCGCCTCCTGGACCCAGGGCGCCATTGCGAAGCCGGCCACCTTCATGGTGCTCAACCGCAAGAACCGCCCGACCCGGCCCCTCTCGGAGCTGTCGCCCTAGGTACACCCCAGGGAGACGAAGCAATCCGAGAGGCCGCCGGGACACCACCCCGGCGGCCTTTCTCGTTCTCCGGCCACCGACGGATCGTCCTTCCATCCCCACCGCAGCAACCGCACGACCAAACCACAACCACGACACGACCAGAGGGAGCAGGGCGATGTTGCCCCAGCGTTACGAGTACGAGTTCGACAGTCCGGGCGGGCACGAGCCCACTGACAACCGAGACTGGTGGGCCCAAGCCCGCTGCAACGATTCCGCCGGAACCATGAGCGGCATGTTCTTCAGCGAGGAGCTGCAGGACATCTCCACGGCCAAGCGGATCTGCGAGCTGTGCCCCGTGATGGGCCAGTGCCTCGAGGGCGCGCTGGAACGGCGCGAGCCGTGGGGTGTGTGGGGCGGCCAGCTGCTGCTGAACGGCAAGGTGCTCCAGAGCAAGCGTCGTCGGGGTCGCCCCCCGAAGGTCGCTCGTTCGGAGGACCAGCTGCCGGACATCCCCATCCCGGCGTACCTCCGAGACCGCGTGATCTACAAGATCGCGTAGCGCCACCAGATCACCCGCGGGGACCCGCCGAAACGGTCGGGTCCCTGCGGCCAAGTCACCGCCAGCGGCGGGCCGGGGCAACGGCCGCCGACCCGCACGAGCGCTCCCCCCGTCGTGCGGGTCGTCCGACGACCGACCCCCGGCCTGCCGAGCGGTTGACCGTGGCGTGCCTACCGGCGACGTGTGTCGCCGGTAGGCACGGCGATACCGTCATCGCCGTGCCGAACTCCTCGCGACTGCCCTGGCGTGTCGTGGCGCTGTCCACCGTCCTGGCTCTCGCCGCCGCCGTGGGCACCTACCGGCTCCTCGCCGATGACGGCGGCGGGGCCGATCCGGGCGGCGACTCCCTGTCCCTCAGCCAAGATGAGCCCCTCGACCCGAGCGACGCCACCTTCACCACCTTCGACGACGAGACGATGCCGTTCACCTCGGTCTACGGCACCCCCACCGTCGTGAACTTCTTCGCCTCCACCTGCATCCCCTGCATCACGGAGATGCCGGCCTTCGAGGAGGTGCACCAGGACCTCGGGGACACCGTCGCCTTCCTCGGGCTCGCCGTGACCGACCGCCCTGAGGACGCCCTCGACCTCGTCGAGCAGACGGGCATCTCCTACGCGACGGCGCAGGACAAGGACGGATCGGTGATGACCGCGCTCGGTGGGTCGTTCCTGCCCACCACCGTGCTCCTCGCCGCCGATGGCACGATCGTCGCCACCCACACCGGCCAGCTCACCGCCGTCGAGCTCCGCTCCCTGATCGCGGAGAAGCTGGACGTCTCCGGATGATCGACGCGCCCCTGGCCATCGCGTTCGCCTCGGGGATGCTCACCACCGTCAACCCGTGCGGCTTCGCGATGCTGCCGGCCTACCTCGCCTACTTCCTCGGCCTCGAGGGTGAAGACCGGGACGTGCGGGCCAGCGTCACCCGCTCGATCGGCGTGGGGCTCTCGGTGGCGGCGGGCTTCCTCCTCGTGTTCAGCCTGGTGGGGCTGGCCATCTACCACCTGTCGGCGACGTTCGACCAGGTCACGCCGTGGGCCACCATCGTCATCGGCGCGGTACTGGTCGTGGTCGGCATCACCATGGTGCGTGGGCGCGAGCTGGTGCTGAACTTCCCCAAGCTGCAACGCGGCGGCCGCACCCGAGACGGCGGCTCGATGTTCGTGTTCGGCATCTCGTACGCGATCGCCTCGATCTCGTGCGCCTTTCCATTGTTTGCCTTCAACGTCGTCGGCACCTTCCGGCGAGAGAACCTGATCTCGAGCGTGGCGGTGTTCGTGGCGTACGCGCTCGGCATGACGCTCGTGCTCCTCGCGCTCACCATCAGCCTCGGGATGGCGCGTCAGAGCCTCCTGCGGGGGCTCCGCCGAGCGCTGCCCTACGTAACCCGCGCGTCGGGGGTGCTGTTGGTGCTCGCCGGCTCGTACCTCGTGCACTACGGGTGGTACGAGCGGGGAGTCGACCCTCGTTCCGTCGGTCAGGGGTCGCCCCTCGTGGATCGGGTCACCGGCTGGTCGGATGACATTGCCGCCTGGATCTACCGGGTCGGCCCCACGGAGCTCGGGCTCGTGCTCACGCTGGCCCTGGCTTCCGTGCTGGTCGCCACCCTCGGCACCCGCGCTCGTCGGCAGTAGGTCGCTGATGGGCCGATTCGCCGAACTCCTGGACCACGAGGGGGTGGAGGAGGATCTCGAGCTGCGCTCGCGGTTCGGCTTCATGGCCTTCCACGGCGGCAACCTCGAGGCGGGAACCGACCTGATCGCTAGCGCGGCGGCCGCCCAGTCGGAGTCGTCGCTCTACGCCGTACGCCAACCCGTGGGCCTGCGATGGCACATTCCGTCGATCGAGGTCACGCCGGACGACTCGCCGTCGCTGGCGCGGTTCCTCGACCACGTCGACGTGGTCGTGGCGGTGCATGGCTTCGGGCGCCAGGGCCTGTGGACCACGCTCCTCCTCGGCGGGAGCCACCGACCGCTGGCCACCCACCTGGCCCAGCACCTCCGGGCATCACTCGATGGCTACGCCGTCGTGGACGATCTGGAGGAGATCCCGCGCGAGCTGCGGGGCGTGCACCGAGACAACCCGGTCAATCGCTGCCGCGACGGCGGGGTACAGCTCGAGCTGCCCCCGCGCGTGCGCTCGCACGGACCGTTCTGGGCCCACCTCCCACCCGGTGAGCCAATCCCCCACACGGCCGACCTCGTGTCCGGTCTGGTGGCGGCGGCCACCACCTGGCCCACGACAGACCGCTAGGGACTGAGGCGCACGATCCGCCAGGGAGCGTCCGGATCGTCACGCTCGTAGCGGAGGCGATCATGCATGCGGCTCGGTCGCCCCTGCCAGAGCTCGATCGATTCCGGCACCAACCGGTAGCCGCCCCAATAGGGAGGGCAGGGCACGTCCTGCTGCGCGAAGCGCTGGTCGGCCACAGCGAAGCGGCTCTCGAGCTCCGCCCGATCCGCCAGCTCACTCGACTGGTGAGACGCCCACGCGGCGAGCTGGCTCCCCCGCGGGCGACCGGCGAAGTAGGCCTCGCTCTCGGCGCGGCCCACCTTCCCGATGCCGCCCCGCACGTTGACCTGGCGGAGCAGCGGCACCCAGCTGGCGAGGATCGTGCCGTAGGGATGGGCTTCGAGATCGCGACCCTTGCGGCTGTCGTAGCTCGTGAAGAAGGTGAAGCCGGAGGCGTCGAGGCCGCGCAGGAGGACCGTGCGCGCCGACGCGTTCCCGGCCGCGTCCGCGGTGGCGAGCACGACGGCGTTGGGCTCGTTGGGGGCCACGGCCACCCACTCGTCCCACCAACGCCGCACCTGCACGAACGGATCCGGATCGACGTCCGCCACGTCGAATCCCGCCGTCTCGTACTCCACCCGACTGGCGTCCAGCGTCACGGCTCCGAGGCTAGGGGGCGATCACCCAGGGTGGCCGCCTTATTCGCCGTCGATCCAACGCGCCGAGCCGAATCGGCAGTGGTTCCGATAGGGTCCGTTGCCATAAAGACCCAGCGGTGCGCCCTTTGCCGTGGGCGCTCACGGCGGACATCCGGAAACCGCGAGTTGCGGGGTGGATCCGCAGCCGAGGAGCCGATGCTTCTCCTCCTCAGCGCGCTCAGGCCTGAACCATGAGCACCGGGAGCGCCATCTCCCTCACCGGGCTCACCAAGACCTTCGCGGGGAGCGCCACGCCGGCGGTTGAGCCCCTCGACCTCGAGGTGCCGAGCGGGTCGATCGTCGTGCTCATCGGTCCGTCGGGCTGTGGGAAGACCACCACCCTCCGCATGATCAATCGCCTCATCGAGCCGACCGGGGGAACGATCACCATCGGTGGTCAGGACATCCGCGAGCGGTCGACCACCGACCTCCGGCGCAGCATCGGGTATGTCATCCAGCAGGTCGGCCTCTTTCCCCACCGCACGATCGCCCAGAACGTAGCCACGGTGCCCAAGGTCCTGGGCTGGGAGAAGGCCCGCATCACCGATCGGGTGGAGGAGCTCGTCGATCTCGTCGGTCTCGATCGGAGCCTTCTCACGCGGTACCCCGCTGAGCTCTCCGGCGGACAACAGCAGCGCGTCGGCGTCGCGAGAGCCCTGGCGGCCGACCCCCCCGTGCTCCTGATGGACGAACCGTTCGGCGCGGTCGACCCGATCGTGCGCGCTCGTCTGCAACGGGAGCTCCTCGACCTCCAGGACAAGGTGCGCAAGACGATCGTGCTGGTCACCCACGACATCGACGAAGCGGTGGCCATCGGCGACAAGGTTGCGGTGCTCAACGTAGGTGGGGTGCTCGAGCAGTACGCCGCGCCCGACGACCTCCTCGCCCGACCCGCCAACGACTTCGTGGCCTCGTTCCTGGGCA
>Ga0105049_10010842_pt1 | contig 10457 bp, 11 predicted proteins | sample MAT06_FD_78087 | JGI IMG/M metagenome (GOLD analysis project Ga0105049, IMG submission 78087) | Freshwater microbial communities from Lake Fryxell liftoff mats and glacier meltwater in Antarctica - MAT-06 | ecosystem: Environmental > Aquatic > Freshwater > Ice > Liftoff microbial mat | place... | reverse complement strand
GCCTGGTTCCTCTCCGCCGCCCACACCGATGCGCTCATCGACGAGACCGTCGCGGCGGTGGCGGCGACCGCAACGACGCTCGTCAACGGCAAGGTGTCGCAATGAACCCCGCCGCAGCCCTGATCGCCAGAGTGAACGCCGAGCAGCTCACGACCGGCGTGCTGGTGACCGATCACCTCTGGCCGCGCCTGGTCGAGCTCTGTAAGCTCGCTGGGCTGGACTATCTGATCATCGACCGTGAGCACGGCCCGCACAGCGACGAGCAGGTCGCTGAGGCCTGCCAGGTCGGGCGGCTGCTTGGCCTGCCCGTGCTGATCCGGGTGATCTCGTGTGCGTACGATCAGGTCCGCCGGGCGCTCGATCTCGGCCCCTGCGGCCTGATGTTCCCCTGCGTCGAGGACGTGGGCCAGCTCGATATGGTGCGCGATGCGGTGCTGATGCCGCCGCGCGGACGCCGCCGACCGGGCGGCTGGGGCAACCACGGGCTGAGCAACTTCCAGCTAGCCACCTGGCAGGCAGAGTTCGAGCAGCACCTGATCATCCTGCCGCAGATCGAGACCCGGCTCGGCCTGGAGCGCGCCGCCGCGATCGCTGCGCATCCGCTTACCACCGCGATCGCCGCTGGCCCCTACGACCTCTCGGCCGAGCTGGGTTGCTGCTGGGACCCAGCCGACGAGCGGCTGCTGGCGGCCCTGGGCCAGATCCGCGCCGCCGGCCGGGCCGCCGGCAAGAACATGTGGATGATCGGCGACGGGCCAACCCTGGTGCAGCAGGGCTACACCTTGCTCTGCGTCGGCGAGCCGAGCGCCCTCCTGGCCCAACGCCTTGCGCAGATCGTCGCCGCTTGCGCCCGTTGACGACCAATCGACCTCCTGGTATACTGGTACTATAATCAAACCAGTTCTCGCGCCAGGTTTTCCGCTTAGACAAGGGTTCGCCTTGCGGCGATGTACTAGACAGTTTGCCAGCTGGCCCTCACCCCCTGGCCCCCGCTCCCGCGCGCGGGAGCGGGGGAAACCGCGCCAGCGGTGGGGGTGAGGGCCGCAGCGTCTCAGGCCCGGTTGCGCGTGATGCGCTGTTGAAGGGAGGGCAATGCCATGTCGCAAGCAGAGCGCAGTGTGATCGATCTCTTCAGCCTGCGCGGTCGGGTCGCCATTGTCACCGGCGCGTGCGGCTGGCTGGGCTCGTCCATGAGCCGGGCCCTGGCCGAGGCTGGCGCGACGCTGGTTGTCACCAGCCGGGACGCCCACGAGGCCGAGCGCTTCGCCGCCTCGCTGCCGGGCGTGGGCCACATCGGCGTCGGCTTCGACCAGGGCGACACCGACTCGATCCCTGGCTTTGTCGCCGCTGTGGCCGGGCGGCTCGGCCGGATCGACGTGCTGATCAACAATGCCTACGGCGGCAGCGCGCCCGATATCGACACTGCCACCGCCGAGGACTTCGACCGCTCGTACCATGTGGGCGCCACCGCCTACTTCCTGCTCGCGCGCCAGGTGGTCTTCCACCTGCGTGAGCGCAAGGCCCCCGGCGCGATCGTGAACATCGCCAGCATGTACGGCGTGGTCGCCAGCTACCCCAGCGCCTACGAGGGGCTGCCGATCAACAGCCCGCCCAACTACCACGGCCTCAAGGGCGGCGTGGTTCAGCTGACGCGCCACCTCGCGGCCTACTGGGCCAAAGACGGCGTGCGGGTCAACGCGATCAGCCCCGGCCCCTTCCCCAAACCCGAGACGGTCGACCAGCAGCCCGAGTTTATCGGCCGGCTGGAGCAGAAGCTGCCGCTGGCGCGTATGGGCCGTCCCGAGGAGCTAAAGGGCGCGGTGGTGCTGCTGGCCAGTGATGCCGGCAGCTTTATCACTGGGCAGAATCTGCTTGTCGACGGTGGCTGGACGGCCTGGTAGCGCGTATCGCCGACTTCCCAGCGTATGCAAGAGGTGCCCATGGCTCGCTTCACCAACAAGGTCGCCCTGATCACAGGCGCATCGCGCGGGATCGGGCGCGGCATCGCGCTCCGGCTCGCCGCCGAGGGCGCCGATGTGGTCGTCAACTATCGCACCCATCCAGACGAGGCTCAGGCAGTGGCCGCTCAGATTGTCGGCCTGGGTCGGCGCGCACTGATCGTACAGGCCGACGTCGCCGACCGCACGGCGATGGAGCGCATGTTTGCGGAGGCGGTCGCTGCCCTGGGGCGGATCGATATTGTGGTCGCCAATGCGGCCAGCTCGATGCGCGCGCCGGTGATCACGGCGCAGTGGGAGGATGTTCGCCGCACGGTCGAGGTCAGCCAGTTCGGCAGCTTTCACGCCTGCCAGCTCGGCGCACAGCAGATGGTGCGGCAGGGCGGCGGCGGCAAAATCATTCTGATCAGCTCGATCCACGCCGAGATCGCCTTCCCTAACAGCGCGGCCTATAACATGGCCAAGGCCGCGATCAACCACCTCTGCGCCACCATGGCCACCGAGCTGGTCGCGCACCGGATCAATGTCAATGTGATCAACCCTGGCTGGATCGACACGCCCGGCGAGCGGGCGTTCTTCACCGACCAGCAGATCGTGGAGGGCGCAAAACGCATGCCCTGGGGTCGCTTAGGCACCCCGGACGATATCGGCGCCGCCGTCGCATTCCTGGCGAGCGATGACGCGGACTATATCACCGGGACGATGCTGCGCGTCGATGGCGGCTTCCAAGTGGGGCTGCGCCTGCCAGAAGCGCAGGAGTAAGCGAATGCACGAGGAGCAGCGCCAGCGGGCGCACGATCTGCTGCGTGCACGAAGGATCGACCGCGCACTCTTCACCAGCCCAGCCAGCGTCACCTGGCTCACCGGCTTCGCGCCGCCGGTTCAGACCGGCCCCAACCCGTTTGCGGGCGGCCCGCCCCTGGTCTGGTATGCGGGGGGCGAGTGGACGCTGATTGTGCTCGACGGCCACGCCGAGCCTGCGGCGGCCAGCGGCTGCCCGGTCGTCAGCTATCTCGGCTACACCATCGCTGCGCCGATCGACGGCCACAGCCACCTGCTCACGGCGCTGCGCCAGGTTGTCGGCGCAACGAGCGCGCAGCAGATCGGGGTCGAGCAGCACGATCTGCCGTACTATCTGCGGGACGCGCTCCCCGACAGCGCTGCGCTACTCCCGATCAATGGCATGCTCGTGCCGCTGCGCATGCTCAAGACCGCTGAGGAGCTGGTGAAGCTGCGCGCCAACTTCGCGCTCACGGATGCCGGCCTGGCGGCCGCCCGTGCGGCGGTGCGCCCCGGCTCGACCGAACTGGATGTCTGGGCGGCCCTTGAGCAGGCGATCCTCAAGGCTGCCGGCCAGCGCGTGCTGATCGGGAACGACTGCACTGTGGGGCGACGCGCCCACCAAGGCGGCTGGCCGCTCGATCTCACGATCCTGCCGGGCGACTCCTTCGTGGTCGATCTGAGCACCCAGCTCGCTGGCTACTGGAGCGACAGCTGCGCCACCTACTACGCCGGTGAGCCGAGCGCCCGCCAGGTTGCGATGCACCGTACCGTCAGCGAGGCGCTCGATCTGGCGATCTCGCTGGTGCGACCAGGCGCAATGGCGAGCGCGATCGACCGCGAGGTGCGCGGATTTATGGCCGCTGCCGGCTATCCGGTTTATTTCCACCATACCGGCCACGGTGTCGGTGTGACCGGCCACGAGGAGCCACGGATCGTGCCGTACAACGAACAGACGCTCGCGCCTGGGATGGTGATCATGGTCGAGCCGGGGATCTACCTCCCCGACGAGACCGCCGTGCGCCTGGAGGACGCCCTGCTTGTCACCGCGAGCGGCGCCGAAGTACTGACCAACCACGACAAGCGCATGAAGTAGGCTGCCCACGAGAAGCTACGATGCTGATTATTGACGCCCACCTCGATCTCTCCTGGAATGCGCTCCAGTGGAACCGCGACCTGCTCCAGTCGGTCGCCAGCATCCGTATCAGCGAGGGCGCCGTCGGCGGCAAGGGTCGCGGGCTCGGCACCGTCGCGCTCCCCGAGCTGCGCCAGGGCCGCGTGGCGATCGCGGTCGCCACCCTGATCGCCCGCTCGACTGGCCAGCCCGTTGCGCATATCGACTACGCCACACCCGAACAGGCCTATGGCATCGCCCACGGCCAGCTCGCCTACTACCGTGGCCTCGAACGGCACGGCGCGGTGCAGGTGATTACCGACCTGGCCGCGCTGGATAGACACATGGCCGCGTGGCACGCCTGGGAGGCAGCCAACGGCGTGTCCGATCCGCCGCCGCTTGGCGTGGTGCTCAGCATGGAGGGCGCGGACCCAATTCTCGCCCCCGATCAGCTTGCGGAGTGGCACGCCGCCGGGCTGCGGCTGCTCGGCATCACGCACTATGGGCCAGGCCGCTACGCCGGCGGCACCGGCACAGAGCTGGGGCTCACCGAGCTTGGCCCGCCGCTCCTGCGCGAGATGGAGCGGCTGGGCATCTTGCTCGATCTGACGCACTGCTCCGATACGGCATTCTGGCAGGCGCTCGACCACTACGGCGGCCCGCTGCTCGCCAGCCACAACAACTGCCGCGCGCTCGTGCCGCACCAGCGCCAGTTCAGCGACGAGCAGCTGCGCACAATCATCGCCCGCGACGGCGTGATCGGCGCGGCGCTCGATGCCTGGATGCTCAAGCCAGGCTGGGTGATCAGCGAGCGCCACAACCCGGCCAATCCGACGGTGACGCTGAGCGATGTGGTTGACCAGATCGACCATCTCTGCCAGCTGGCGGGCACGAGCCGCCACGCCGCGATCGGGAGCGACCTGGATGGCGGCTTCGGGCGCGAGCAATCGCCCCAAAATCTCGACACGATTGCCGACCTCCAGCAGATCGGCGAGCTGCTGGCGGCCCGTGGCTACGCTGCTGAGGACATCGCCGCGATTCTGCACGGGAACTGGCTGCGGCTGCTCCAGAACGCCTGGGCCCGCTAGTGAGAGGCTGAACATGGGAGCCTGGGTGCTGACTGAGGCCGACCAGGAGCTGATCGCACGCGAAGTGGAGCCATTCCTCCCTGACCGCATATTCGACGCGCACGCCCACCTCTTTTGCCAGTCCCACTATGCCCCCGGCGCGCCACCAGCCTACCTGGACGGCAACCCCGAGCGGCTCGGGCTCGCGGCCTACCGGCGCTATGCCGAGTGGATCCACCCCGGCGCGCGGACGGTGGGCGGGCTGTTCTTTGGGCTGACTTTTACTGGCGACCGCGACGGCAACAACGCCTTTGTCGCCGCCGAGGTCGCGGCTGGCCAGAGCCTCGGGATGGCGACCTTGGCGCAGCTCGTCGTTCCACCAGACCAGGAGCCTGAGCAGGTCCGCGCGCTTGTGCGCCGCGACGGCTATGTCGGCCTCAAGTGCTACCATACTATGGCGCAGGTTGACGGCCCGACCTGGAATGCGCCGATCGAGCGCTACCTGCCTGAGGCCCACGTGCAGGTGGCCCACGAGGAGCGCCTGACGATTACGCTGCATATGGTGCGCGACCGAGCCCTGGCCGACCCGCTCAACCAGGCGACGATCCGACGCTACTGCGAGCGCTACCCGAACATGCGCCTGATCCTGGCCCACGCGGCGCGCGGCTTCAACCCCTGGCACACCATCGAGGGCATCGCGAGCCTGCACGGGCTGCGGAACGTCTGGTTCGACACCAGCGCCGTGACCGAGGCCGGCGCCTTCGAGGCGATCATCGAGACGTTCGGGCACGAGCGGCTGCTCTACGGCTCGGACTTCCCGATCAGCCATCTGCGCGGGCGCTGCGTCGCGATCGGCGACTCCTTCCACTGGTTCTACGCCGATGAGATGCAGCTGGACGAGCGCCACGCCACGCTGCGGCCCGTGCTGATCGGGCTTGAGTCGCTGCGTAGCCTGCGGCTGGCCGCCCGCAGGCTCAAGCTGAGCGATCAGCAGATCGAGGCCATCTTCTATACCAATGCTGCGCAGCTGTTCTCGCTGCGCTGAAAGGAGCGCGCCCATGATTATCGATGTCCACACCCACACGCCGGCCTACCGCGACGCAGTGCCGGAGGACAAGCTGGTGCTGAACCGCGTCTGGCGCCCCGACCGCGCCGTGAAGGCGACAACTTGCTGGGCCGACTACATGGAGGCCATGGGCCCGGCGGACACATCGATCGTCTTCGGCATCGCCTGGCACCCCGGCGACTCGCGCTACGACGGCATCGCCGAGTCGGGCGCCGACTGGTACGCGGGCAATCTCAACGATGCCACAGCCACCTTCGTGCGCGCCCACCCCGACCGCCTGATCGGCTTTATGGCCTTGCACCCCCACGACCGCGATTGCCTCGACGAGCTTGAGCGCTGCCGCAGCGATCTGGGGCTGCGCGGGATCAAGCTCGGCGCCAACTATCAGAACTTCGACCCGCTAGAGGCGCGCGCCCTGGCGATCTACGAGCGCGCCCAGCGCTACGGCCTGCCGATCATGTTCCACCAGGGCACCTCGCCGGTGCGCGAGGCGCCGATCAAGCTCTCCCACCCCCTGCTGATGGACGAGATCGCCATCCGCTACCCCGACCTCAAGATCATTATGGCCCACGTAGGCCACCCCTGGCAGGTAGACACCTGCGTGGTGATCCGCAAACACCCGAATCTCTATGCCGACATCTCGGCCAACTTCTATCGCCCGTTCTCCTTCTGGGAGCAGATGGTGAAGGCAGCCGAGTGGAAGGTGCTCGACAAGCTGCTCTTCGGCACCGACTTCCCGGTTACCACGGTCGAGGAGACGATCACGAAGCTGCGCGGCGTCAACGATATTGTCGAGGGCACCCGCCTGCCACGCGTCCCCGAGGAGGCGATCGAGGCGATCATCCACCGCGACGCGCTCGCGCTCCTGGGGCTTCGTTAGCGACACACGAGGAACAGCGCCATGCGCATCGAGCAACTGGAGACGCCCGCCGCGATCATCGACCTCGCTCTGATGGAGGCCAACATCAGCCGCTTCCAGGCCTACCTGGATACGCACCGGATCGCCAACCGACCGCATATCAAGACCCACAAGATCCCTGCGATCGCCCATCAGCAACTCGCCGCTGGCGCGGTCGGCATCACCTGCCAAAAGCTGGGCGAGGCCGAGGTGATGGTCGAAGCCGGCATTCTAAACATCTTTCTCCCGTACAATCTGCTGGGCGAGTCCAAGCTTGAGCGGCTGGCTACCCTGGCCCGCCGCGCCACGCTCAGCCTGACCGCCGACTCAGCACCGGTGGTGCAGGGCCTGGCACGGGCCGCACGTCGCGCCGGCGTTACCCTCGCGGTGCTTGTCGAGTTCGACGGCGGGATGGGCCGCTGCGGTGTGCAGACGCCCGAGGCGGCTGCCGAGCTGGCGCGGGTGATCGCGCACTCAGACAGCCTGCGCTTCGGGGGGCTGATGACCTACCCAAGCAACGAGCGCACCGACGAGTTCGTGCGCACCGTCCGCGCGTTGCTGGCCCGCGACGGGCTGGCGATCGAGTGCGTCAGCGGCGGCGGCACGCAGTGCATGTGGCAAGCCCACGCGCACCCCGAAGTGAACGAGCACCGCGCCGGTATGTATATCTTCGGCGACCGCTACACGCTCAAGCACGGCGCCATCCTGGCGGAGGACTGCGCATTCAAGGTGCTGACCACCATCGTCAGTCGGCCGACCGCCGAGCGCGGCATTCTCGATGGCGGCAGTAAAACTTTCTCGTCCGATCTGCTTGGGCTGGAGGGACACGGGCTGATCGTCGAGTACCCCGAGGCACGCTTCTACGGCATGTCCGAGGAGCATGGGCACGTCGATTTTTCGGCGTGTGCGCACAAGCCCGCGCTCGGCGAGCGGGTCACCGTCATTCCAAACCACTGCTGCCCCGTCGCAAACCTCTTTAATCAGCTCGTCGGTGTGCGCAGTGGTACCGTGGAGGTTGTCTGGCCCGTGGCCGCACGTGGCGCGCTACAGTAGGAGTATGGTAGATTATCTGACCAGCACAGGAGGCGCGACAACCAATGTCGTATGAAGCAAAACTACGCGAGCTCGGCTACAGCATCGAGCCGATCGAGCTCAACGCCGGTAAGCTCATGCACGCCGTACGCACCGGCAACCTGATCTACACGTCGGGCCAGGTATCGCGCTGGGGCGACCGCGAGATTAAGGGCAAGCTCGGGCGCGACCTCTCGGTGGAGCAGGGCTACGAGGCCGCGCGGCTCTGCGCGCTCAACTGCCTGCGCGCCGTCAAGACCCTCGCCGGCTCGCTCGACAACGTCGCACAGATCGTCAAACTGCTCGGCATGGTCAATGTCGCGCCGGACTTCGACGACACTCCGGCGGTCATCCATGGCGGTAGCGACCTGCTGCTGGAGGTCTTCGGCGCGGCTGGTCGGCATGCGCGCAGCGCGGTGGGCATGACCATCCCGCTGAACTACGCCGTCGAGATCGAGCTGATTGTCGAGGTACACAGCACCTGAGCACGATTGAAACCAACCTCACCCTGGTTGAGCGGGCGCATGGCATCGCGAAAGATCGGCTCTTCCGCAACTTCCGTGCTCACGTCATGCCGTCACAGCTGTGCCAAGACGCGCTGACGGAGCAACCCGAAGCTGGCGCGTCCCTATGCCGTCCGCTTGATCATCTTGAGCCGATTTCCACGGCCCTCGGTGATGCCGTTCGACAAGTGATACGTGAGCGCGGCGTCTACGGCCGCGCGATCACGCACGATACGCTTGGTAAACGCGAGCAGTTCCGGCAGTCCACTTGCCTGCGCTGCTGCCAACCATGGGCCGCATGCTGCCTTGTCACGCTTCCGCACGCGCTGGGTGAATGCCACGATCACGCGCTGAGCAACCACGATGTCTGGGCAAACGAGGCCAAGCTGTTGGATGTACGCCTGCTGCGCTGGCGTGAGCGTGGCCTCGGGCTTGCGCAACAATTAGCGGGCCTGTCGCGGTGACCACGGACGTGTCGTCGGTGGTGGTGGTGGCACATGCGGTGGTGCCGGCCCAGTCGTCACATGCTGGCGCTGCGGCCCTGCGTGAGCACGCCCGGTATGCCCATGGACAACGCCCCCCAGCAACGCCTTGTGTCTGCACCTTACGCCAACGTTGACGGCTGTTCTGACACCCAGCCTGTCAGCGCGCACGCAGATACGGCTCGTAGGCCGTCACGCGCATTGCCCGTGGTGCCAGAGACGCGCTCGGGAAAGGTTCCCGCTTTCAGCCAGCGCGCGACGGTCTGCCGGGTCAGGCCAACCTGAGCGGTGATCCGCACTGGCCCGCGTCCCTGCTCCGCGCGCGCCACCACGTCCTGGTACTGCGCGAACCGCCGTTGCCGGGCGTACGGAAGCGGTCGCGAGGGTGGGCCGGGCGCGGCGTGCGGCTCGGGCGCTCCCGCTGGTACGCTGCGGTCGGGAAGGGAACGCACGCCGCGCGCATGATCCACGGCCTTGGCCGCACTGCGTACCCCTTTGTGATGGCGTTGAACAACCCGCGCAAGGACTTCGCCCGCATGCTTGACGAGGTGGAAGCGGTCGGCAACCTGCACGACCTTTGGTGCCCCGGTACGTACCCCACGGGCGTATTCCCCGGCCCGATCCCGCGTGACAAATTCAATCCCAGGCTGTGCACGAAGCCAGGCGGCGGCAGTCTTGGCACGCTGCCTGGCTAACGCTGTGCAGGACGCCAAACGAAATCATCAACACCCGCTTCCGTGCGAACGTGCATCAGGACAGCTCTGCACAGTAGCGTCGCCCGGCCGCTGTGTCGTCTAGACGCAGCGGAGCGCTGCTCTTCCGCGCCGCATAATCGGCAGGAACGTCGGTTGCCCAATGGAAGGCGCCGGCCTGCTAATCTTCTGTGCTTGCGTCCGTCCAGAGCTGTGCGAAACGATCCTCGCGGCGGTGGCTATAGTCGCTGAAAATCAGATGGAGCCCCCGTGCGTGGGGAGGCACGCGCCCTGCTTAGATCCGTGCTTCGACGGCTGGGACCCTTGGTTGCGCCGGAGCTGGCCGCCGAGCGAGCCAGGATAGCAGCCCGCACGCGGCGAGGGTCGTCGCAAGCAGTGTCAGCACGCCCGTCTCGCCCGCCAGATACTCCAGCGCGAGCGGCGCGCCGGTCACGGTGAACAGCGCAAACGAGCCTAGGTACGTGTTGAAGCTGCCATGGGCCAGGGTTGCCGGCCAGATGCTCCCGCTCTTCAGCTGGAGGAACCCGTAGATCACCCCGGCGGCGGTCAGCGTCAATATTAAGATGGGGCCGACGATCAGCCAGCTGCCGAGCAGCGGGAGGAACCCGGCCAGCAACAGAATTGGCAAGTGCCAGAGGCCGTGGAGCAGCCCGCTCAGCAGAAAGGCCCTGGTCGTCCCCAACGGCAGCAGCCGCGGCAGCAGATAGCCGCGGAAGCCGATCTCCTCGCCAAGGACGAAGCCACAGACGATGATGAAGTTGATCCCGAGATTGAGCAAGAAATCAATGAGCGTGAAGCCTTCCGG
>Ga0105049_10010840_pt1 | contig 10458 bp, 10 predicted proteins | sample MAT06_FD_78087 | JGI IMG/M metagenome (GOLD analysis project Ga0105049, IMG submission 78087) | Freshwater microbial communities from Lake Fryxell liftoff mats and glacier meltwater in Antarctica - MAT-06 | ecosystem: Environmental > Aquatic > Freshwater > Ice > Liftoff microbial mat | place... | reverse complement strand
TTAGTTTTGTAGGCTATCTACTTACTAGTGAAAGTCAATATGGATATCTCACTTGTATGTAGGAATGTTAATGTCTAACTTCTTTTAATACATCTTCCAGAAGTGACATATTACTTCTGGAAGATGTATTAAAAGAAGAAAAGCAGGAGATGTCTCCTGCTTTTCTTCTGCGATCGCTATGCTTAGGGGGCTTCGGCTTTACTTAGCGAACTTTACTCAGCGAACAAGGTGCAGAGAAATTTTTAAAAGCGCAGCAAAGCCGCGCTTTTAAAAATTTCTCTGAGTTTAAATTCAGCTCATAAAAAAGAGGGTTGCAACGCTAAGTGCTGCAACCCTCTTTTTTGATAGTTAATGGACATGAATTGACTATATGCTAGCCTCTTTTTTCCAGCCTCTTGGCATTTTTAGATCGTCAGGGTCAACGTAGTGACAAGCATAGTCATCTAGACAAATCAACGCCCAACCATTACCGTCAATATTGATCAGCTTATAAGAAGCTTCTAAAACAAAAAAGCCCTTGTGATTACGGGTATCACGCTTCACTCTAACATTCTCTAAAATCATTTTATTAGCTTCCTTCTATATAAAAATTGAAAATTAGTATTAATTAAAAAGTTAGCAACCTTAGTAATCTCGGTTACTTAATATCCAATTAGATTAGCACTGTTGCCAAGAATACGATGTTAAGTTTTCTTGACAAATTTAGAAGGATTATAAAGTTGTGTGATCTTAGGTAAAGTTTATTATTTTTTGCTCAGCAATACTCGCAACAAATGTTAACAATTACGTATCTAAAATGATGATTTCTTAGATTTTTTTTAGCTTAGAACCCAGTCTCTGACCTTTTCTAGAGCTTTCCAGTCCGGACGACGGCGCAAACCTTCTTCAAAATTCTCAACAATCTCTGGCTTAATGTCTTTTAAAATCATCAACCAGTTTTGAGCCGCCTCGATATGCTCACGCACACCCTTTTGTGACAGTTCTAACATGGCGATCGCTAAGTTTATGCGACCTTGAGGATCTTCGGGGGCAATCTTGACAGCTTTTTGAGCGGCTTTGGCTGCAAGCTTGGCATTATTGTCTAATAAGTACAGCCAAGATAAACAAATCCAACCACTTGCGACTTTGGGCTGACGATCGCATATTTTTTCAAACGTAGGAATTAATGTTTCGGCAGATTCACCTTGCTTGTAACGCTCTAAACTTTGTGCGAATAAATCTTCTACAATCTCTGTACTCATTGAGTGAATCGATACTCCAATACCATATTTTTAGCCTAAGCGATATTAACATAAAGGAAGACTAGTTAAACTAATGAGCGATCGCGTAGATATTTTAAATGTGGGAGTTGACACAGTTAGTTATAGCGAAGTCAGCGATCGTGTCATCCAAATGCTTCGACAAGCCAGATCGGGGTATATAGTAGCTGCCAATGTCCATGTGGTAATGACAGCCTATTGGGATCAGAAATATCGGCAGGTGTTAGCAAAGGCAGCCATAGTTACCCCTGACGGGATGCCCCTTGTGTGGGGTTTGCGATCGCTTGATGTCAAAGGGCAGCAAAGAGTTTATGGTCCAGATCTCATGCTAGCTTTGTGCGATCGCGCCATGCAGGAAGGGCTATCAATTTATCTATTTGGTGCAAACACCGATACGCTTGAGCGCTTGCATCAAAATTTAAAGACTAAGTTTCCAAGTTTAGCGATCGCGGGCAAACATTCGCCGCCGTACCTAAAACTTGACTCCCCAGAATTTAAGCCGCGATTAGATCAAGACCTTGAAGTGATCTCTCAATCAGGGGCAAGGATTGTATTTGTAGCGCTTGGTTGCCCCAAACAAGAGTTTTGGATGTCGATGGCAGAGCAGTTTTCTGGTGTAATGATTGGGGTTGGAGCTGCCTTTGATTTTCATAGTGGTCAAGTGTCTCAAGCACCACGATGGATGATGGCGATCGGTTTAGAGTGGTTGTATCGATTCTGCCAAGAGCCACAAAGACTATGGCGACGATATTTAATTAACAATCCTTGTTTTGTAATTTTATTTGCAAGACAGCTATTGCAAAAATGGGTAACCTTTAAGAAGTGAAGCAGCTAAAGCGCTTTGTACCTTCTCAAAAATTTTCTTGTATTTATAGCTGTCACCCCTTGGATCAGGACAAATCAAAACCCAAACGATAGAGGCGGCGCAGAGCGCCGCCTCTATCGTTTGGGTTTTATGTCCTAACAAGACTGGTGACAGCTATACAAATTTTCCCAGTGTCTTTAGCGCTGAAAACACCACAATCGGTTTCATAATGAAAATTGCTGAGAAATAAAACAGCAGAGGCAAATAGAGTGAGCAGCGATCGCAATTTAGCCCCAAAGCGCAACAAAAAAACTAACCAAAACAAACAAAATAGTCGAGATATTCGTTCAGGCAATCAATTCAAGCAATGGTCAAGCCCCAATATGAACTGGCTGCGGGCTTTGGTCTTGATTGTTAGTGATATTTTGGCACTTGCCGTGACTTGGAAAGTATCCTTAAACTTAAATCAAGTTTTTTCTCCCTTGCCTCCAGAACTTGATTGGGGAGACTTTGCGGGTTTAACGGGGCTATTTTGGGTATTTGCGGCAGTACTAGTTACATTTTTTGCATACCATAATTTTTATCGTGGCGAATCCCAGTGGCGTAACTATGTTAAGCAAGCTCAAGTTATTAGCAATATTTATCTTTTTTCATTGGTAGTTAGCTACTTTGTTAACCCAACTGTGGACGCGCCGCGATCGCTATTTTTTCCTGCTTGGATCGGCAGTTTAGTAATGATTATTAGTTGGCGACTATTATTGACGGTTTTATTTGAGCAGTTTTTAATTTTTCGTAGCCATACGCCTGTATTTATCATTGCCCCAAGCGATCGCATATCTTATCTTGCAAATATTGTCGAAAAAAGAACTGGTTACAAAGTTGTTGGGGTTCTGACCTCTTCCCTAGCAAATAGCTCGCATTTAATGCAGGCAATTTTGAATTCTGGGGCAAAAGAAGTAATTGCGGAAGGGCTTCCTGAAACTCAACTAGCTTCACAAATATATTGGCAACTTCGCAATGCTGGAATTGGACTAAGGTTAGCTCCATCTAGCCTAATGCTATTACATCGTCGAGGCGCTCCCGAAATTTTTGCATCTATGCCCATGATTCGGATCGAGTCGTCACTTTTGGCAAGTTGGGAATATCTATCTAAGCGGTGTTTCGACTTTGTGGCGGCTTCAGTTGGGCTGACTGTTTTGGCTCCTGTCTTCATTGCGATCGCGATCGCGATTAAAGGCAGTTCTCAAGGCAGCGTTTTCTATAGTCAAGAACGAATTGGATTGCAGGGAAAACCTTTTAGAATGTGGAAGTTTCGCAGTATGTTTATGGATGCCGAACGCCGCCAAGCTGAACTGGAGCATCTTAATAAGAGTGCTGATGGGGTGATGTTTAAAATTGAACGTGATCCGAGGATTATTCCCATTGGGCATTTTTTACGCTCCACCAGTCTTGACGAACTCCCACAATTGTTTAATGTGTTACTGGGGCAGATGAGTTTAGTTGGTCCGCGTCCCTTGCCAATTCGTGATGTCTCAAAGTTTACAGAATGGCATCATATTCGTCATTTAGTTATTCCTGGGATTACGGGTTTATGGCAGATTTCTGGGCGATCGGATTTGGACTCAATTGATGATGTGGCAAAGCTGGATCTGTTTTACATAGACCGTTGGACATTGAACTTTGACCTAGAGATATTGGTTGAAACTTTGCGTCTAGTTCTATTTGGTAAAGGTGCATACTAAATAGATAGGCATAATAAAACCCAAAAAGCTGAGGCGCAGGCTGTGTGTGCGCCTCAGCTTTTTGGGTTTTAAGTTTTCTTTATTGAAATTTAGATTTAGGAAACAAGCTTTTGTTTAAGTTCTTCAGGATTTCTAAATCCAATCGCGATCGCTTTGCTATCTTTGACAAATAACGGGCGTTTTAAAAGCATCGAATCCTTGGCATAGGCTTCAATCCATTGAATATGTGACCATGTTTCTTTTTCTGATCCTAAAGATCGGTAAGATTGCCCAGAGGTGTTACGCATTGACCTTTCTCCGAGTGCATTTACCCATTCAGCGATTATAGTTTTGGTCGGAGGGTAGTCTTTAGTATTAATGAATTCATAGTCAATATTTTGACTTTCTAACCAAGCGATCGCTTTTTTGCAGGTTCCACAGTTAGGAATGCCATAAACTTGAGTAGACATATTTTTTAACTAGTTAATCTTGTTCAAAAAATTATCTAGAGATTCATTTGATTCGTGATTCTCTAGGTGCAACCTATTGAGGCTTTAAAGGCTACAGAGAAATATTTGAAAGTGCCGCGAAGCGACACTTTCAAATATTTCTCTGAGCTTTACAAAAGCGCAAAGCGCTGTATACCTGTCGCCAGTACTGTTACAGTAAATCTCGATCAAACCAAACCCAAATTTTTTGTAAAAGCCCCGCGAGGCGGGGCTTTTACAAAAAATTTAGTGGTGGGTTTGTTCTCAATCTGCTGTAGGACTTTTCAAAACCCAAAAGAGAGAGGCGACGCGGAGCGCCGCCACCCTCTTTTGGGTTTTGAAAAGTCTTTGACCATAATTCTAGTTCATTTAAAGAAATGCCAACTAAAAAGTATCTAAGACGAGCCTTACTGCAACAACGCCGTCAGATACCATCCGAAATTTGGCAACAAAAAAGTCAATCATTGTGCGATCGCCTAGCTAATTGGAAGATATTCACACAAGCACAAAATATTCTAGCTTTTAGCAGTTTTCGCCAAGAGCCAGATTTAAGTTCTCTTTGGCAAAATTTTCCTGATAAAAATTGGGGCTTTTCTGGCTGTGTTGGTCAAAATTTGGTTTGGCATCAGGTGGCGATCGCAGGCTTTGATATATTGATGCGATCGGGAAGTTATGGAATTTTGGAACCTGATCCTGATTTGCCTTTGATGGATTTAAAAACCATTGATCTGATTTTGATTGCGGCGGTAGCGGGAGATTTCCGAGGTTATCGACTTGGCTATGGCGGCGGCTTTTATGACCGTTGGTTGCCAAATGCTAAGGGGAAGAAGGTGGGCGTGATTTTTGATGAATTTTATTTAGACGCATTACCCAATGATCCTTGGGATGTGAAATTAGAGGCGATCGTTACCGATGCGAGGCTCATTTTTATTTAATGGTAAGATCGCTTCAGCTTTCAACTAGGTAAATATGGCGATCGCTAATCAAATTCCAACCCAAATCCAACCAGCAATATCCCATCACGATCTCTACGAACGAGATTTTTATCTATGGATTGAGCAGGCAGTAAGTTTATTGCGGACTAAAAATCTAGATGAATTGGACTTAGAGAATCTGATTGAAGAAATTGACAGCATGGGTAGAAGTGAAAAAAGAAGCATCAGGAGCAACCTCCGCGTACTGTTGATGCATTTGCTAAAGTACAAGTATCAACCAGAAAAACTTACTAATAGCTGGAAATATACAATCATCGAGCATCGTAAGAGACTCCAAGAGGATTTTAAAGATAGTCCGAGTCTTAGAAAATATTTCTTAGGGGAATTTGATGGAGTTTATGCAGATGTAAGGAAACTCACATCTATTGAGACAGACATTTCTATGGATACTTTTCCTATAACATCTCCTTTCACCCCAGCTCAGATTTTAGATGAAGATTATCTGCCCGAATAGAGTTGCTTCGTTCCCAGTGAAAGATTAGCGGTGCGGCGCTTCGCGCCGCACCGCTAATTCTTGGGTTTTAACGTCTGTTTTTATACTGGGAAGGAAGCAACCCAAGCATTAAAGTTAGAAATTAAATCAGGAATTTACGAATATGGCGATCGCTAATCAAACTCCAACCCAAACTCAACCAGCAATATCCCATCACGATCTCTACGAACAGGATTTTTGCCTATGGATTGAGAAAGCTCTGTTGCTACTGCGTGAAGGGAATCTTAGAGATTTAGATTTAGAGAATTTGCTTGAAGAAATTGCAGACATAAGTAATAGCCAAAAACAAGCACTAGAGAGTAATCTCCAAGTTATTCTGATGCACTTACTCAAATACAAATACCAACCCGATAAAAGAACTAATAGTTGGCGCTACACCATAGTCGAACATCGTCAAAGAATTCGCAAAGCCTTCAAAAACAGTCCTAGCCTGAAAAGACATTTTTTACAGGAGTTCGCTGATGTCTATCTAGATGTAAGAAAACTTGCCGCGATCGAAACAGGTTTACCAATTAATACTTTCCCCATAGAATGTCCTTTTACAATCGAGCAAGCGGCTGACGAAGCCTATTTTCCTGAATAAATTTAAATTAAGATCTTGGTATTTATAGCTGTCGCCAGTCTTGTTAGGGTATAAAACCCAAAAAAAGGTAGCGGTGCGCTGCTACATTCTTTTGGGTTTTATGCATCAAAAATTGACATTTGGCTTTCTGGTGATTGCTTTTGCCGATCGCCAGACTTATCTTTAACTTTGTGCTTTTCCTTGCTGCCATTGCCCGATCGCAAACCCGTAGCAATATGACTATTGTTGGCAATTTGCTCTAACACTTGCTTCGCACGGTTAATCACACTAGGTGGCAAACCTGCCAAACGACCAACCTCGATCCCGTAGGAACGATCTGCCCCTCCAGCTTGAACTTGGTGCAAAAAGACAATTTCATCTTCTAGTTCCTTCACCGTCACTTGAAAATTTGCAACATTTGGCAGTAAGCTAGCTAACTCGTTCAGTTCATGGTAATGGGTCGCAAAAATACCCCTTGCTTTGATTTTATTAGCAATATATTCGGCAACTGACCAAGCGATCGCCATGCCGTCAAAAGTGGATGTGCCGCGCCCAATTTCATCAAGTAATACTAAAGAGTTCTCTTTAGCATGATTAAGAATGTTGGCAGTTTCATTCATCTCTACCATAAAAGTAGACTGCCCTGTAGCTAGGTCATCGACCGCGCCAACTCGCGTGAATATGCGATCGCATATTCCTAAGGTCGCCGACTCCGCAGGTACAAAACTACCAACTTGTGCCATGAGTTGAATTAGCCCCACCTGTCGCAAATAAATACTTTTACCACTCATATTTGGTCCCGTCAGCACTATTAAGTCTGGATAGTCTAATTCCTTTTGATCATTCGACTGAGTGGAATCAAAACCTAAATAAATGGAATTTGGAACAAAGAAACCTGCGGGAAGAGACTGTTCAACAACTGGGTGACGACCGTTAATAATCGCGAGGGCGCGATCGCTGGTTACTTGAGGACGGCAGTAGTTGTAAGTGACAGCAACTTCGGCAAGGCTGCATAGCACATCGGCGGCGGCGAGAGCTGTGGCAAGGGTTCGCATTGGTTCAATATGCTGGGCGGCAAGCGATCGCAACTCCAAGAACAAATCATATTCTAATTGTTTTAATTCACTGTCAGCATTAAGAATTCTGGTTTCTCTCTCTTTTAACTCTGGTGTAATGTAGCGTTCTTCATTAGTAAGAGTTTGTTTGCGAATGTAATCGGCGGGAGCTTGTTCACTTTTGCCACGAGAGATACTAATGTAATAGCCAAAGGCTTTGTTAAAGCCGACTTTGAGTGTATTGATGCCTGTGCGTTCCTTCTCCTGCTTCTCAAAGGCGGCTAGCCAATCCACATCATCCCGACTTTGCTGGCGAAGCAAGTCTAGTTGTTCATTCACACCCGCACGGATAATATTACCTTCAGTAATATAGATCGGCGGTTCTTCTACTAGAGTTTTTTGCAATTGATTACCTAACTGTAATAACTCTGACGGTACTGACTGCAAAGCTTTTAAATAGATAGAATTCGACTTAGCCACTACATCGGCAATATCACGCATTCTCTCTAAGGAAACAGCCACAGCAATTAAGTCTCTTCCGTTTGCTGTACCTGCACCAATGCGACTGCATAGACGCTCAATGTCATAGATTTGACTGAGGCAACTTCGTAAGTTCTTTCTGAGGGAATGTTGTTTAAATAGTTCGGTAATCGTATCGAGCCGCTCATTGATGGCAATAATATCTTTGAGAGGTTGCAATAGCCAACGTCGCAAGGCGCGACTCCCCATGCCTGTGGTGGTTTTATCCAACGCCCATAGGAGAGAACTGTAGAAAGTGCCATCACGCACAGTTTGGGTGATTTCTAGATTGCGGCGAGTTTGATTATCGAGAACTAAATAATCGGCGATCGCATAGGTGAAAATTCCTTGTAAGGGCATCTTCACGGATTTTTGGGTAGATTCTAGGTATTCTAAAATCCCACCTGCGGCTCTGATCGCTAGGGGCAAAGACTTACAACCAAATCCCTCTAGCGATCGCACTCTAAAAGTGTCGAGAATCCTTTGCTTAGCTTCCGCCAAAGCAAAGCCAAATTGCGATCGCGGTGTGTAGCAGAAACTCTCAGGCAAAGCACTGTAGGGTTCGGGTAGAGTAGATTTATTCTTTTTGGATATCCCTTCCCAAAACACTTCAGCTTTATCAGCCTTAGAGCCTCGAAACAATTGAGGATTGGGAACATCAATAGGAATTAGCACTTCCGCAGGTTGCAAGCGCAATAATTCTTGAATTAATTGTTCGGCATTATTTAACTGAGTAACAAAAAATTCTCCTGTCGAAATATCGGTGCAGGCTAAGCCCCAATTGTCGCCGCCATTGATGATCGCCATTAAAAAATTATTTTTCTTCGCCGCCAGCATTCCTTCTTCGATGACTGTGCCTGGGGTAATTACTCGCGTTACTTCACGGCGAACTAGTCCCTGCGCCTCGGCAGCAGATTCCATTTGATCACAAACCGCGATCGAGTAGCCTTTTTCGACTAGCTGATTGGCATAGCGATCAAGGGCATGGTAAGGAATGCCAGCCATGGCAATCCGTCCGATCACTTTACCCCCATCACGCCCTGTTAAGACTAATTCTAGTTCCCGTGAGATTAGTTCAGCATCTTCAAAAAAAGCCTCAAAGAAATCTCCCAATCGATACAACATCACCGCATGGGGATATTGCTCTTTCATTTCGATGTAATGCTGCATCATGGGAGTGAGAGCAGAGCGATCAACCTTAGCCGATGATAGAGCCAGTTCAGCCATGCAAATTTTTTTCTTCAAACATTATATTTAAACTATTGTATCGCTTTCGCCACAAAACTCTTGCCAATCTTGAGTAACCTGTTGGCTATAATTTTTTGCATATTCCATCACTTCCCTTTTCCATTCAGCCTGATTAGTAAAATCAATTAGCTGATCAGCGATCGCCGAACCTTGTCTTCCGCTACTCCGCAGATGTGACCACGCGACCACCTGACCCAATGAACGCATTAGCCCCACTGACTGAGGCAACCGATCATCCCATTTCCTGATTTTTAGATGATCGGCGGGACTTTGGGTCGATTGCAGTTCGCGCATGACAAACGATTCGCCATTAACTGTAACTGAATGTAAAAAGGCGATCTCTAAAGCTTGCGATCGCTTTTGAATAGAGACAATGCGATTACTTTGACTTTGCCATCGTGGTTGTTCCCAAACAAGATATGGCTCCAGAGATGATGGCAGAGATTTTTTCAAATCAAGCAGATAATTGCCATCGGCTGAACCTTCGCCTTCGATCAACAATACATAGCGCTCAACTCCCAAACTCCCTTTACCCGCGACCCTTTGAGCAACATCTAATAATTTAAAAAATTGTGGATTTGGTTGCTGCTCGGCAAAACTTTTCATAAAATCGCTGACTTTTTGCCTTTGCCGATCGCTAATTGGGATAGCCTTTTTGCCATCAATTTTGAGCGATCGCCTTGTACCTTGAACGTTTAATTTGGTGCGCTCTTCTAATAATTCCTTACGCTTTACTTGAGTTTTGACACATAAAAGATCGGCGATCGCTTTACTGGCAGTATCAATACCCATCCAATAGGCTTTTCCCTCAGCGATCGCATCTGTATAGCCATCAAGAATCTGTTGGCAGAGATTTTCGGCAACTTTCTGCTTAACGTCAAAAGTATCTGAAGCCACAAAAATGCTCGTAAGCAAGCGTGAAATTTCCCAAGTTATTGGGGCTAACACGGATTCATCAAAGTCAGTAATATCAAAATAAACCTGACGATTATCGGCTCTGAAGTTACCAAAATTTTCAACGTGCAGATCACCGCAGATCCATACTAGAGGAGCTTGTTCAAACCAAGACTGTATTGGCAAGTCCTCATAAAAAAGATGACAAGTCGCCCGAAAAAACACAAACGGGTTTTCTTTTTTAGCGGTCATAGCCATATATTTAGCCTGAAGCAGTTGTGGATCACGCGGTTGGCTAAGATTAAACTTGTGAATGCGATCGCTTATATTTCGTTTAGACATAATTCGTAATACAACTACTTGAGCATTGAAGCTTTCTGCAAACTAATAAAGTTGCGCCCCGCAGGGGCGCAACTTTA
>Ga0105049_10010839_pt1 | contig 10458 bp, 8 predicted proteins | sample MAT06_FD_78087 | JGI IMG/M metagenome (GOLD analysis project Ga0105049, IMG submission 78087) | Freshwater microbial communities from Lake Fryxell liftoff mats and glacier meltwater in Antarctica - MAT-06 | ecosystem: Environmental > Aquatic > Freshwater > Ice > Liftoff microbial mat | place... | reverse complement strand
TGGTGAATGTCCGACGAGATGACGTGGGGTAGATAGCCGGCATCGATGAGGGCGGCCCCGGTCTCAAAGGAGAATGAGCCTGCACCGTGCCCAATGTCCATCACTACGCCCATATCCCACGCGCGCTTGGCCGCTTCGAGCAGCTTGCCGCCCTGGTCAATCTGGCGCATGGATTGGCCGGTGAAGCAGTGCGTCAAGATGTCTCCTGGACGCAACAATTCTAACACTTCGGTCAATTCGGGCGGGCCTTTGCCAATATGCGCCATCATCGGCATGGCGCAACGTTCGGCGGCGATCCGCCCGCGGCGGAGACCCTCGACGCCCGTCCCGCTGGTTGTGCTGCTGTCAATGCGGACTTTGACGCCCAAGATCAGATCGCGGTTGAGATCGATCAGCTTGCAGCAGAGATCCACATCCATATAATTGAGATTGGACAGCTCCCAGGTCGAAGCGGTCAACCCAATCGACGAGATGTTCAGCAGCGAATAAATGCGCGCATCGGCGGGTTTGACAATAAACTCGCGGAAGCCAGGAAAGTTATACGCGCCTGCCGAACCAACATCGAGCCACGTCGTGACGCCGGTGCGCGCCGCCACGGGATCGGCGCGGATCCCCCAACAGGTTGCACTGTGGTAGACATGCGTGTGCAGATCAACCAACCCAGGCGTAATGGTTTGCCCGGTTGCGTCGATTACACGGGCGGCTGACTCTGCCGGAAGATTGGCTTCTACTGCCGCAATCCGATTGCGTTTAATGGCGACGTCTAACCGTCCTTGGTAGCCACCACCCGGATCGACTACTTCACCACCTTTAATGAGTAAATCAAATTGCATAGTTCATCTATCTAGGTTTTATACCGATGGATAACTTGAGATTTATTGTTGGGTAGTGTATCCTAGCTTTTCTTGGAAAGCAAACTGATTTTCTCTCCCCTGATTAGCCCAGTGTATAGCTCTTTGTATAGCCTGTTATATGGACAATTGCGGTATCTTGTTGGCATCACCGCTAGTGCTCTACCAGAAAATCCCCTATAATAAAAAGCATGATTGCAATCATATTCATCGATAACGTTACTCCATGGCAAGGAACCGACCATGCATAGGATTACTGCTAGCACGCCCTGCTTCCCCCCACCCACCTGGGCGATCCTAGAACGGCAGCTCATCGACCTCATGAACCAATCGACTGCGCCTTTCCTGGCGCGCTATGTGCGCGAGGATGGTGAACTCATCTGGCGCGAGGGCGGCACTGGCTCGCGTGACGGGGCCGATGATTTCTACGAGAGCGCCTTTAACTGGCCACTCTTTTATCTGCTGGGCGGTGACGATCATCTGCTGCAAGAAGGGCAACACATCTGGGATGGTGTCACCCGCCAGTTGACGCGCGCCGGCATGGTGCATAAAGAGTACGAATGGGGTTACGATCAATTTCACCAGGGCGAAAGTTATATCTACTTTTACTTTCTCTGCTTGGCCGATCCGACCAATCTGGTAAACCTGGACCGCGCGCGGCGCTTTGCCGGTCTGTATCTGAACGAAGATGCCGACGCGCCGAATTATGATCCTGAACACAAAATTATCCGCGCCGCACACAATGGCAGTGGTGGCCCGCGCTGGGGTTTTAGTGATGGCGAAGAACCGAGCTATGGCTGGGGCGCATCCATGCGTACCTATGGCTTGCCCTTCCATGATATTGCGGGCATTGAACACTATGACGATCTGAAAGATCCGGCCAAGGCGCGCCAAATGGGCCAAGCCATGCATGAGCGCATGGGCAAAGGCGATGTGGCCGGTAACCTGATTGTGACCAGTCTGGTTGCCAATGCCTATCTGATGACCGGCGACCCCAAATATCGCGACTGGATTACCGAATATGTCGATGCGTGGATCGCGCGGGCCAAAGCCAATGGTGGACTCTTGCCCGACAATGTGGGCATCTCCGGCCAGGTGGGCGAAGCGATGAATGGTCAGTGGTATGGCGGGCTCTATGGCTGGACCTGGCCCCATGGCTATTACAACATTGGCATGGCGGCGACCGTCGCCGGCATCAATGCCTTTTTGCTCACCGGCAATGCCGATTACTTGGAACTACCGCGCAGCCAATTTGATCATATCTGGGCGCTGGGTGAAGAGCGTGATGTGCGCGAGCTAGAGATGAGCCTGGGCCATCATTGGATGACCGCACTGCCCGGCGAGGCCGACGACCATACCATGTTCGTGGCCCCCTATCGTTATGGCGATCATGGTTGGTTTGACTATCAACCGCTCTCGCCCGTTTATCCGGCAGCACTCTGGAATATCTCGATGTCCGAAGCCGATTGGCTGCGCATTGAAGCGCTGCGCGCTGTTGAGAAGTATGATTGGCGCACCGTGGTGCCCTATCGCAACAAGGAAGATGCTGGCCACGAACAACCTTGGCTGCGCTTTTTGGCCGGTGACAATCCCACCTATCCCGAAGAGATGCTGCGCGCCACCTATGGCATGGTCATGCGCCGTCTGGCCCTGATTGCCCAAGATGAGGCCGATCTGAATCAGGTCTATATTCATCATTGGCAAGAACACAACCCTGTCATCTGTGAAGCGCTGGTGCAACTAACCTTGGGTGCGCCGCAGATTATTTACAACGGCGGGCTGCTCCATTGCCGCGTGCGCTATTTCGATGCCGAGCACCAACGCCCCGGTTTGCCCGCAGATGTAGCTGCGCTGGTCGAGCAACTTACGGCCGAGCATACAGTAGTCAAGCTGGTCAATCTCAGCCCCTTTGCCGAACGCCAGGTGATTGTCCAGGCCGGCGGCTTTGGTGAGCATCGTTTCGAGACGGTTACTTACGATGTGTGTACCAGCGACTATCCCGGTTCTAACAAAACATATGCACCACCGCCGGTTACCACGCGTAGCGAAACAGCTGATCTGGCAGCCCGTCATTTGCTGGTGGTTTTACCCCCAGGTACACAAATTACCCTAGAGTTAGCCGTCAAGCGCTATATCAATCAACCGACCTATGACTTACCTTGGTAACACCGATCCGCATGTCAAACATGGCCAGCGTCTACAACGTTGTCTGGACGCGGCTTGTGTTAGTTGCGGATCATGGATTATACGCACTTCCTTTCCAATGGTTCAGATGGTAGGAACGTCGTCACTGACGAGCCCGTTTCCGGTGTAGATGAACACGGAAACCGGGTAGAGAGAATGCTGACATCGTTGAACCAAAGGAAGGGTTGGGTATGAAAAAGTATATAACACAAATTTTCTTGTTTTGCGTCGCCACTGTTTCGCTCTATAGCATGATTCAGATCGCCCAGTTGGCAGTGAACCAACCGCGTAACGCGGCTGCTACAGAGCGTATGCTGCCCGTTGGATATGTGTATGCGACTGCAACGCCGTTCATGCAGAATATTCCGGTGCGCCTGGAAACGACGCGCGCTGTTGTTGGGCGGCTCGCTGTGGTACCGTCGTCTACCGGGATTGCACCTGTGCCTACGCTGCCACCGTCACCCACGCCCATTCCTCTGCCGACCCAGACGCCGGTGCCCTTGTTAAAGCTCACCTCGATTGGCGAAAGCATTGTGGCGAGTAGCGCACCTGTCCAGGAAATACAAGCAGCCACCAGCGACAGCGCGCCGCTGCCGGTTGCCGCTGCGCCCGTTGCCGCTGCGCAACCAGTGGTACAGGCCGCGGTTGCAGGGTGCGCGCCAGCCTCTACCAATGCGTATACGTTGATCCCCATGGAAATGGCCGATGCCCAACGCCCCGACAGCCAACATGGCGATCTGAATTTAGGGTTGCGCGGCTATCAACCCAGCGGCGCTGCCAGCGAGTTTGTGAGCTATAATGGTGATCCGGATGCCGGCGCACCCCAGTGGGCTGGTCTATTTGCCGATCAGCGCCGCGCCACCATTAGCAGTGTCTACCAGGTGCGCGATTGGCGTTGGGACTGTGGTGCACATGGCTGCGCCGCCGATTGGCTGACGAATTATGATGTCACGCTGATGGGGGTGGCCACGGCTCCCGGTGAAGTTATCTCTGTGCCATCGCGCGGACCCGAAATCTATGGCGGTGGGTACATTGCTGTTGTTCTTTATGCCGAAGCCACGCGCCTGACCGTTGCCTATACACGCGATGGCACGGTTGCCCATGGCTATGCTGCCCATCTTGAGAATTTCTGTGTTGACCCGAATCTGTTGGCGCAATACCGTGCGGGCAACGCCGGTGGTCGCCATGCATTGCCTGGATTGCACAACGGCCAAACCGTCGGCACAGCCAGCGCTGGCGAAGTTCTGGTTGCGATTCGCGACCGCGGTATGTTTATGGATCCACGCTCTGCCCGCGATTGGGCGCGCTAAGCTATTGCCAGCACGCTGTATCCTTCTGTAAATTCAGCATGCTGGCTACTTGATAAAATAAGTTCTCGAATGTACTATTCATGTATGAACAATAGTCGAGATGTAGAAAGTGACGCAGCAGAAAGCCATAGCGCGGAAAATCACAGTGTCGAAAGTTGTGATGCCTACCGCTTAATTGAAGCGTTGATGCAAAGCGGCAAATATACCGAGACACAATTGGATGCAGCCTTGGCAACGGCGGGCTTGTCGGCAGCCAAATGGAGTGTGTTGCGGCAGTTGATGGCGGCCGAGGGTCAGCTACCTCTGGGGCAGCTTGCCCTTCGCTTGTCCTGCGTGAAGTCGAACGCCACCCAACTGGTGGATCGTCTGGCCGCTGATCGTTTGGTGCGTCGGGTGCCAGACCCCGCCGATCGGCGCAGCATTCTGGCCGAATTGACCGCCGAGGGGCGGCTTGCTCACGCCACAGGGCTAACAATTGTCCAGGAGTTTGAGCGTCAATTGTTAGAAGATTATTCGCCCACAGAGCGCGTCTTGTTGCAACGGCTGCTGGCACGCCTGGGTGGTTTTGACGCGCTGTGCGGCTAAATTTTTTTGCTGAAATTGTTCACTTGTGTACTGTCTATGTGTGAATGTTATTATCAAAAAATGAAAGAGAAAGTATTCACTGAGTTACGCTGTCGCCATCTTAATTTTACGGGTCGTGGTTGGTCTTTTGCTCGCCGGGCATGGCGCGCAGAAACTGTTTGGGTGGTTTGGCGGGCCAGGATTGGCTGGGATCACAGGGTGGCTGGCTTCGACGGGTATGCGCCCGGCTGGTTTCTGGGCCTTTATGGCGGGGCTTTCTGAATTTGGCGGTGGTCTGCTCTTGGCGCTTGGCTTCTTGAGCCCGCTTGGATCGTTGGGGATCATCGCCGCCATGATCATGGCAATTGTCAAGGGGCATTGGGGCAAGGGTTTGTGGGCTGCGAATAATGGCAGCGAGTTGCCATTGACCTACCTGATTGTTGCCCTCATTATTGCCTTTACCGGCCCCGGCGCTTATGCGCTTGACACTGTGTTGAATATTACCCTGCCCCAGCCCATTGCACTATGGGGTGGGTTGGCTGTCGTCGTTGTCGGGGTTGCCGTGGCATTGCTTGGGCAAGCTAAGCCAGCCATAGCTGCCCAGTAAAATCAATAGTGTAAAATCAAGAATGCTGCTGAAGCGCTCCGTTCGCTGAAAATCAACGAGGAAGATCAACGCCAGCAAGCCGATGCTTTTGATTACGGAAGAGGAGTACCCTATGTCTATCCAATCTAGTACAACCGTTTCTGCGCCGCAACCCAGCAAGGGCGCTTTCGAAGTGGGCATCTATTCCTTTGTCGAGCTGACGGCGGATAGCGCAACCGGCAAGCAGGAGAGCCCAGCCCAGCGTCTGGCCAATCTGCTCGAAACCATTGAGCTTGCCGACCAAGTGGGCCTGGATGTCTTTGGCATTGGCGAGCATCACCGGCCCGAGTTCTTGGCTTCTTCGCCTGCGATTATACTGGCTGCTGCTGCCGCACGTACCAAGCACATTCGCCTTTCGACCGCGGTGACGGTGCTAAGCTCGGATGATCCGGTACGGGTTTTCCAAGACTTTGCCACGTTGGATTTGCTCTCACACGGGCGTGCCGAGATCATGGCTGGGCGCGGTTCTTTTACCGAGTCGTTCCCCCTCTTTGGGTACGATTTGCAAGATTACAACGAGCTTTTTGCCGAGAAGCTGGATTTACTTCTAAAGCTGCGTGAAGCGGAGAAAGTTACGTGGTCTGGCACACATCGGCCCGCTTTGCAAGGGCAGGGTGTCTATCCACGCCCATTCCAAGAGAAATTGCCAGTGTGGATTGCCGTGGGTGGCACACCAGAATCGGTAGTGCGGGCTGGTACGCTGGGGTTGCCCATGGCGCTGGCGATCATTGGGGGGATGCCCGAACGGTTTGTGCCATTTGTGAAGCTCTACCGCGAAGCGGCCACGCGGGCTGGCCACGCTGTGGCCCAGTTGCCCGTGAGTATTAACTCCCATGGCTTTATCGCCGACAGCGCCCAACAGGCCGCAGATGATTACTATCCGACGGCCACACTGATGATGAACAAGATCGGGCGTGAACGCGGCTGGTCACCGGCGACGCGCCAACAGATGGAAGCATCCAAGACGCTGCGCGGAGCCGATTTTGTGGGCAGCCCCGATGAGATCGTCGAGAAGACACTCTTTCAGCATGAGCTTTTCGGACATCAGCGGCTGTTGCTGCAACTGGGCCTTGGCACGATTGCCCACGCCAAAATGCTTCGGGCGATTGAGTTGCTTGGTACCAAAGTAGCCCCAGTGGTGCGCCAGGAGATTGCCCAACGCAATGCATCGTCTGCACCAGCCAGCCCGGAACGCGAACCGGCGCTGGTGGCTGTGTAAAGTCACGATAGCAACCAAAAAGTCTCGGTATACCGAGACTTTTTGGTTGCAGGGCTAGGCACGTACTAGCATCTGTTCTTTGGGCTCAACCGGATATTGATTCGCCCACGCCTGATAGCCACCTTGGAGGGCAACTGCTTGAAAGCCCAGTCCTTGTAAGAGCCGGGCAGCCCGTCCACTGCTGGCCTCATCTGGACAATGGCAATAGGCCACGATTGGCCGATCCTTGGGCTGGCTGACGGCCCAGTCGGCCATTTGATCGGGGAGTACCCGAATGCTGCCTGGGATCTGGCCTTCGTCGTTTTCATAGTGGGCGCGTGAGCGGACATCCAATACCAGCGGCGGCTGGGGGCCGTCTAATTGGGCCGCCAACTCGGCCGGCTTGATGCGCGTAATGTCGGTTGCTTCTGGTTCGAACAAATCGGGAAAATCACTCGCGCGTTCCTCGGCAAAGGTCTTTTCGGCACGCGCCACACGCCGGGCATACCAGGCCGAAAGGGGCGTCGCGGAAATGCCATGAGCCAATACAGAAACTACGACAACTACCCCGGTGACAGCTAGCAAGCCCTCGGCCCCTGGGATCTCGGCTTGAACTGCCAATAGCGCGAGCAGCAACGAATTGAGCCCGCGCGGCCCGAACCAGCCCATAAAGAGCCGGGCCAGCGGACTCATGCGCGCTCGCAACAGGACTAAGCCCAAACCAAGCGGCCGAATCAAGACCAGCGCAATGAAGGCCAGGATCAACGCCGGTAGCACGGCAATGGTTGTGATGAGTGTTGACAGCACCGCACCAAACAAGACGAAGGCCAGCAACATCATCACTTCGGCCGTCACTTCGCCATATTCTAGAAAACAATCGCACAGCGACACATTGAAAAGTGTAATCGCCAGCCCCGCAAAAAAGGAAGCGAGAAAGCCGTCACCGTTCAACATCTGGCCGGCGGCAAAGGCGGCCAGCACAAGACCAATGCCATAGAGCGCTTGATATTCGCGGCGGATGCCCCAGCGTGCATCGGCCCGCCCCATCAGCGCCGCACCCAACCCACCAACGGCCAAGCCGACCGCGGGACTGAGCACCAGAATCTTGAACAAGAAGAGTGCCCAGTTCATCTCGCCCGTGCCTTCGGTACGGAGCAGCGCAATCAACACCAGCACAATGGGCAAGACCACAATATCGTTCATACCGGCTTCGACGCTGAGTGCCCGCCGTACCGAACGCGGAATCCGTTCATCGCGGATAATATCGCGCAGCACTACGGGATCGGTCGAGGCCAGGATCGCACCCAATAACAGCGACTGGATCGGGCTGGTATCGACCAACCAGTAGGCGATCCCGGCTACCCCCAAAATGACAAAGAGCGTGCCTGGCCCCAGCGTCAATACGGGCACATACCAGTCGGCGCGCAATTCGTCGATCTGTAAGTTGACGGCATCTAGAAAAAGTACGAGGGAAAGACTGACAACGGCTACGGCTTCGAGCATGGGGTCATGCAGACCAATGTTCAGCCAACCCAAGCCACCTTGGCCAAATAAAAACCCCAGCCCCAGAAAGATGATCGGAAACGAAATCGGCGCACGTTCGATCAGGCCGGATGCTAGGGCAGTTACCAATAAAACAAGGGCAATGATACCTATCCCCAAGACCAATGTAGTCACTGACGGCTCCTTGCTGAAAGTGCTGAAAAACCAAGTTTTTATTCTACCAACACGCGCCATTTCACGCTACTCTTTTCCCAGGCGGCGGTGTAGGGTGGCATCCAGAAAACCAATTTCATTGCAAGAAAGGGTGCTTTATGGCATGATAGGCCAAGCAATTCGCAAAATTTTCTCAGGTGAATAGGAAAACGAAGCTATGCCGTCTCATGCTGCTCTTGCTTATCTCGATGCTGCCCAAGACATTCTGGCGCGCATTCGCACGACCCAACTTGCCAACATTGAAACGGCCGCGGCTATCTGCACGCGCTCGATTGCTGGCGCTGGCTTGGTGCATCTCTTTGGTACCGGCCATTCGCGTATGTTTGTCGAAGAGATGTTTCCGCGCCATGGCAGCTTCCCCGGCTTTCATTCGATGGTCGAACTATCGCTCACCTTTCATAACCAGGTGGTTGGCTCGAATGGCCAGCGCCAAGCCATGTTTTTGGAAAAGGTGGAAGGCTTGGGCAAGACGATTATGCGTAACTTTGTCATGGGGCCGCCGGACAGTATGATCGTTTTCTCCAATAGCGGCGTCAACGAAGTGGTGGTCGAAGTGGCGTTAGAGGCCAAGGCGCGCAATTTGCCCGTAATTGCCGTGGTCTCGCTTGAACATTGTCTGGCCTCGCAGCCGCGCCATTCGTCGGGCAAGCGCCTGATCGACGTGGCCGATGTCACCATCGACAATTGTGTGCCCGGCGGCGATGCCATGGTCCAGATTGACGGGCTGGCCGACCCCGTGGGCCCTGGTTCCACGATTGGCGCGGCTACGGTGACCAACATGCTTAAATGTGCTATTGCCGAAGGGTTGACGGCTTTGGGCAAACCACCGCTGGTGCTTACCAGCAGTTACTTTATCGGCGCGGCCGCCGCCACTCAGCGCTTCGATGATTGCTATGATGATTATCGCGCGCGCGTCAAAAAGGTTTATGGGTAGGGCGCGCGCTACAAAGTGCCTGTCCCACACAGTAGCCAAGAACAAAAAAGGTCGCCCAGCTGGGTGACCTTTTTTGTGTGACATTAGCGGGCCGTCGTGATCAATCTTTGGACTAATTTCTGTACCACGCTTGCTTCCTCGGGTGTTAGCCGATCTTCGACAAATTCCAACGCTTCGCGCACCACCGATTGGGGCAGGGTGATTGCCAGCTTGATGCCTGGATCGGCACGTTTGTTCCAAGCTTCACTGAGCATATTCCAACACGATGATAATCAAGGTGCTCATCCTGATTTACCGGCCATGCTATCGGGTGGGCATATAATTCAAAGAACATTCCTCCTGGTTGATATGCAAGAGATTTTTGTCAAGACAAATACGCTTCCGAAGTAACAACTCTTTCTTGCGGATTAAGCCAGAAGTCATATTGATGCAATTGATTGTGATTCCAATCCTTTATTTTGCCGCTTACGGCAAGCTGAAATCCGGCCGGGTCAACCCATTTACAGTCATTGTCACTCACTATTGGCAAGACCCGCCATAATTTGGGGGTGACTGCACTGAAGTCTCTTAACAACTCTACTTGAATTTTATGGAACCATTGATTCCCTGATAGGTTTTGGTTAGCTTGCAAAAGACTATCGACCCATTGGCGAATTTTCGAGGCATCTAATAAATCGTTCGAGGCTATGCCTGAGTTTTCATATATACGATAATACTCACGGGCTTTAGCTTCTGCGTTTGGTCTGGTAATTTCGATTCGTTTAGAGAGTAAATATGCAGCAACAGGCTCTAAAGTTCCCCAGGTTATCAGTTCTTTTAACCAGAAAATGCTCCAAGGCAATTTGGTCAAGGGCCAATCCTCCAAGGATGGTGTATATACCTTTCCATCAAATACTGCGTCCATTGCTAGAGAGATCAAACTACCTAAGCCCCAATTAAAACGGTAGGTGAATCCTTGTGAAACATAGCTGTGCCAATCGGAGATTTGCTTGCGATCAGGTTTAGAAATAGCCTCTGCTGGATTTAACCACCATTTAAGTACATCTTGCCAGTTT
>Ga0105049_10010836_pt1 | contig 10460 bp, 9 predicted proteins | sample MAT06_FD_78087 | JGI IMG/M metagenome (GOLD analysis project Ga0105049, IMG submission 78087) | Freshwater microbial communities from Lake Fryxell liftoff mats and glacier meltwater in Antarctica - MAT-06 | ecosystem: Environmental > Aquatic > Freshwater > Ice > Liftoff microbial mat | place... | reverse complement strand
GGAATCGACTCGTCTCTGGACGTATTTTGCAGCAGGCGCACTAACTGCGGCGGCGTAATCATGCTGGCATCCATGACGGTGATGACGGGCCCCAGCCCCAACCGCGCCCCCGGATTGGGCACGCTGTTATCATCCGGGTCAGCCTGCGGATCAGGAATGTCATTGGCGGGGCAGCCTTCCAGGGCAAAGGCCACATCGGGATTGAAGCGCCGCGCCAGCACCCGCGCCCCACGCAAACCAATTTCTTCCTGCACCGTGAAGGCCGCCACAATATCCACCGGATATGGGCCGCCCTGTAAAATCTCCACCAGCACCGCACACCCCGCACGATCATCAAAGGCTTTGCCCTTGAGCATGTTGCCAATTTCGCGGAAGGTGGTATCGAAGCTGATGCGATCACCACGCTTGGCCTTTTCTTCTGCCGCGCCTTTGCTTGTGACTCCAATATCGATGCGCAGATCTTTTATCGGCTTGGTGGTTTGATCGCTGTTTTTGTGGATGGGCGGCCAGAGGATCACGCCGGGGAGCTGCTTTTTGCCGACTTTCACGCGCAGACCGGGCAAAATACGGGCATCAATACCGCCAACATTGGTGAATTGGATCATGCCGCTGCTCTCATGGCCGACAACCATAAAGCCGATCTCATCCATGTGGGCGGCGAGAAGCACGCGCAAATTCGTTTCGCCTGTGCCTTTTTTGAAGGCGGTCAGGTTGCCAATAGTATCGATTTGCAGATCGGTGACGTGCGACTCAATGGCGGGACGAATAATCTTGCGAATCGCGCCCTCATCGCCTGAGACGCCAATGGCATTGGAGAGGTCTTCGAGAATCATGATGTTCCTTTGGTGTATGTGTTGGGTAGGGGCGATGATGAGGGTACAGGATTCTGGTATCGGGACACAATAACGTCTGAAGCCTTTTGACCATAAAAATTATGGGTGTGTAGGGTCGCCCCTGCTTGCAATACCCCTTGCGGGCACGATATATCCTGCCCCTACACACCACGCGATCATATACACCTGCCAGCGTGCTGTGCCCTCATCATCGTGCCCTACAAATGTGTCACTATTTATACGGGCAGTTCGGGTATTCGCAGTCATCAGGATCGGCCAGCGCTTCGGGCTTGCCGCACACAGCACACAATGAGGCTGCAACAAGCTTGCCGCCTCGCCGCGGTTCGGCCTCTTCAAGCTGGATCTCTTCAGAGCCACGCGTGAACTGACTGAGGGCATTCATGGCCGCCATTAACACAGTGGGATCATGATCCGCCATCGCCTTTTGCAGCATCTGGGATGCGGCCTGATACTGCTCTGGCGTCAGCTCCTCGACAGACCGACTAATCAAATAGGCCGCCTTCGCACGAACAGCAGCATCAGGATTGCGGGCCAAATGCTGTAACCAGCCATCGAACTTTGCGGCATCGACCATGAGAGTAGATCCCTTTACGTGATACCGTAGGGGCAGCTGCGCCCCTACAGCGAATGGATGTATGCGATTTAGGTGAACAATCCAGCGGTCTGTACGATTTGCGCGGCACGATCACCGGATAAATCGGCATCATGCACGATGCTGTAAGGCAGATTGTGCTGGCGTGCATAGGCGGGCAAATTTTGCAGCGTGCGTATCGTATCGGCTTCAGTGAGTTGATCGAGGCGAACGCCTGCGGAAATGAGCGTCTCTTTGATCGGGGCGGTGTTCTGGTTGTGCAGGGCCGCCGCGATTAAAATCCCAGGCCCGACAAGATCGGCATAAGGAACGCTCGCTGTTCGCGCCACGTAAGGCTCAATGGCATAGGCAAAATATTGTTCGCTGCCCTCTTGCGGGCGGTTGTGGCCGAGTTGATTGGTGAGCTGAACTTCAATGCAAATAAGATCCAGCAAATTGCGCAGCGATTCGGGGCGTCCTGCGCCCACGCCGCCTGCAATTTTGTACGCTTGCTGGGCAACTGCCGCAGCGATCCCGGCGGCCCAGGGCTGGAAGCGTTCTTCTGGTGTGTTGCGCTTGCGCTCGGCGGCATAACGCCAATCGAGCAGACCAGTCGTCATACTCAAAATTTCAACGATGCCTGTGCCGCGAATATAGGCAGGGGCCCCGCTGATGACATCCATATCAATGACGACTTTTTCGACAGGCCCGGTGCTCTGGTACTGCACAACGCCATCCTGCCGCACAGCGACAAGAGCCGTGAAGAAGCCATCGACGCTGAGAGCAGTGGGAATGAGGACACAGGGGAGATTATTTTTCCAGGCCACATACTTGGCAACATCAGCTGCCAGCCCGCCGCCAACACCATATACAACACGCGCTTGAGGAGGAAGGCCGCCCGCCAGCGTTTCAAGATAGGTATAATCTGCGGTGAAGGGTTCAGCCTGAATCACAAGTGGCAGATCTAGCATGTCGCTAACGGCATTCCAGGAGCGTCGCCCCGTGATGAGAGCGACAGGCCGTTCTTCCCGCAGGCGGGTCAGAGACATCATCTCAATTCGCGGGAGATTCCAGGCAGTTTCGATCAAATCGGTGGGCATTCAATCCTCCCCTATGCGGGCACGATGCATGGGCGAGCCGTTCGCCCCTCCCCACGAGGATAGTGCATGCGCGAAGAATCCGCAAGCAAGAGCGACATGAGGGAAACACAAGACAGCGCAAAGAACACACAGGATACAAAAGAACGCAAAGAAACGGTGAAAGATGAACCCCAGAGCCCATGGAGAACACAGAGAATGAACGTCGATCATCTCGATGCCACACATCAGGAGTTGGCTGCTGTCCCTGAATCGTTCAGGGACTATGCCCATCTTAAAACAGTGCGCCTGGATGGAAATCAGCTCACCTCGTTACCGGCATGGATCGACCAATGGCACGATCTTGAAGCGCTGCATGTGGATCATAATGCACTTGAATCGCTCCCTGAATCCATCGGGCATTTGACAGCTCTTATGCATCTCTCAGTCCATCACAACCGCATCACCCATTTCCCTGACTTACTGTGGAAAATACCTTTGCGCGTGCTGGTCATTGGGGATAATCCGGTGGGGATGCTGCCGGATGCGATTGCCAATCTCACCAGCCTGCGCGAACTGTATATCCACAATATGAATCTCACATCACTCCCTGAGACACTTGGCAATTTGCGAGACCTGCGTACCCTGGATGCGGCACACAATGCCTTGACGGAACTGCCTGAATCCATCGGCAATCTGACGAGTTTGAGATATTTTCTCTATCTTAGCAATAACCGCCTCTCGACTCTGCCTGACTCGATGGGGAATCTCAAGCAGCTGAAGTATCTGAATCTCACGGACAATCGCTTTACAAGTCTGCCGCCCTGGTTGGGCCAGATTACAAGCCTGCGCGAGCTGCGTCTGTATAACAATCAGATCGCCGCACTGCCTGAGTCAATCGGCCAGCTCACCAAATTGCGCGAACTCTATCTAAACAATAATTATCTTACCGTGCTGCCGGAGTCGATTGGGAGCTGCGTGGCCCTGACGCATCTCGATGTGCGCAATAATCGCCTTGTGGCGCTGCCCGATTCCATGAGCCGCCTGCAACATCTCACGTTTCTCGATTTGCGGGCGAATCGTTTGACCATGCTGCCTTCGTGGGTGCGCGATCTGCCCAAATTGCAAAAATTAGATCTGCGCTGGACGAAACTTGCCACATATCCTGCGTGGCTGGAGGAGTTGGAGGCGCGGGGCTGTCTGGTGTATCGATAGGGGTGTTTTGCAGATGAATACGGGTCTGTAGGGCGATGCGCTGGGTCGCCCAGGCAAGGCACAATTTATGCTTTGCGGGCGCTGCGTCCGAGCAGTGACCAGACATAGCCTTTGTTCGGAGCGAAGAAGAACGCAAGCGCAAACGTGCCTGTCATCAGCATCACAATCGTGGCACTGGGCGCGACTCCGGTATGCCATGAAAGATACATGCCAATCACGCCGCATGTACTGCCAATCGCTGCGGACAAGAGCATCATGCGCCACAATTGATTGGTAAAGAGGCGCGATGTTGCAGCAGGCGTCACAAGTGTGGCTGAGATCATGGCGATCCCGACGGCCTGCACCCCAATGACAATTGTCACCGCCATCAGCACGAGAAGCAGCATACGCAGGGTTTCAGCAGGCAGGCGCAAGGTCTGGGCCAGGCCAGGATCAAAGGCGATGAGCAGGAATTCCTTATAGAGCAGCGTGACAATCGCCAATACGACCACGCTCATAATCACCATCAAGACCAGCTCATCGCCTGTGACTGCCAGAATATTGCCGATGAGCACATGCTGTAAATCCGTCGCAAAGCTGCGCGAACTGGAAATAATGCCAATCCCCAACGCCAACATACCCGCAAAGACAATCCCAATGGCCGTATCCTCCTGCATGCGACGCCCACGCGTGAGAACACCAATGCCAAGCGCCGAGACAATGCCAGCCGCCAGACCGCCGAGAATCTGGAGGGACGATGTGCTATCACTGCGCAGGGCCGCCAGAGCGACACCGGGCAAAATGCTGTGCGAGAGGGCATCTCCCAGGAAGGCAAGGCCGCGTGTCACAATGTACGCGCCCATCACGCCGCTGACAATGCCAATGAGGATGGCTGCAAACATGGCGCGCTGCATGAACGCAGGTTCCAGGGGAAGGATGAATTGGGTATAAAGGGTACTGATCAAAGAATCCATGTGAGGATACATTTCACTGTGATGAGGCGACACAATAATGCCACGCATATTTCTAAAAAACAGTGTTGAGAGCGCCCCAATCCAACTATTGAGAATAATTAAGAAAATGGAGGACGAAAGTCACTCTTGAGAGTCAATAAATAAGGTGTTTGTGCTGACAATGTTAGTTCTTTGTCTGAAAAAAAACATGTCAAAATATTACACAACTCTTTGAAAACCCTTCGTACCATAAGGAAGAATTGAATTCTCAATTCTTCTTACAATTTTTTCATCTATAATGTGAGGAAAGAACAACGTAGAAATACGCCAGGGATGGATCACATGTCGATTTTGTATATCGAAGACAACCCCCACAATATGCGGCTCGTCCGCAAGCTGCTTCAGACCATGGGCTTTACGATGATTGAGGCCATGGATGGCCTGCGTGGCCTGCGTATGGCGGCGGAACATCGCCCTGATCTCATCCTTGTTGACATCAACTTGCCCGATATTGATGGTCTTGAGGTCGTTCGTCGGCTCAAGTCCGATCCGGCCCTGGCCCACATCCCAGCGGTGGCACTGACTGCCAACGCGATGCATGGGGATCGTGAAAACTGTCTCGCAAGCGGCTGCGATGGTTATCTAGCCAAGCCGATTGCCCGTATGGAACTCAAAAACGTCATGAGCCACTTTCTGGGTGAAGTCTCCCAGGCGGCCATCTAAACACGCATTCTCCCATACGATAGCCCAACGATCTCCTCAGTTGGCGATTCTTTTAAGAAGGGGTTCACGAGTGACAACCTCTTCTTTTTTTGATTCCTGGAATTTGCTGTCAAATATTGAAACAAGTCCAAATTCAAAATCAGGAGCGTAGGGGCGGAGTCTGCTGGCTGATGTCATGATCGCGTGGTGTGCCCCTACACCTCTGTGATTTTGTAGGATTGTGACCCCCACATGATCGTCATTGCCCCCAACAGAAAACGACATCCCCGACCAACATTTGCGATTCTTGAACCCACCGTTCATCTCTCCCCGTTCCCCGGCTAAAATAGAACACGTTTTGAGACAAGAGATGAGGTTTAACAATGCGCCTGGGGATTATCGGCTTACCCAACAGCGGCAAGACCACCCTTTTTAATGCGATCACACGCGGCAGTTATGAAACAAGCGCGGTGGGCGGCAGCCAATTTCATGTGAACACCGCCGTTGTCAACGTGCCTGATGCTCGCCTGGATGTGCTGGAAAAGATGTACAGTGCCAAGAAGAAGGTTTATACCACGATCACATTCAGCGATATTGGCGGGCTGGACAAAGGCATCGGCGAAGGCGGCCTGACAGGACAATTCCGCAACGAACTCTCGCAGGTGGATGGCTTTGTGCATGTAATCCGCGCCTTTCGCAGCGATGTTGTGCCGCATCCCTATGAGAGTGTGAATCCGCAGCGTGATTTGGAAACGATTGATGGCGAATTTTTGCTGATCGATCTGGTGGCGGTGGAAAAGCGCCTGGAACGCGTGCAAAACGAGCTGCGCGTCAAGGGCAAGCGGGCCGAGCGCAATATTGAGGATGAACTGCCCATCCTTGAGAAAATTAAGGCGCATCTTGAGCAGAACAAGGCCCTGCGTGATATGGACTTCAAACCGGAAGAACTGCGTATGATTGGCGGCTTTGGCTTTTTGACGCTCAAGCCCGCGCTGATCGTGTTGAATCAGGGCGATGATGTGCGAGATGAAGACCGTCAGGTCAAGTACGACTACGGCCATGCCACGCAGATTGAGCTGCGAGCAGCCTTAGAAGCTGAGTTGGCACAGCTTCCGCCCGAAGATGCTGAGATGTTCATGGAAGAGTACGGCGTCACCGAATTGAGCGCGGCCCGTGTCATTGAAGAGGCGTATCAGCTGGTGGGGATTCACTCGTTCCTCACGGCAGGTGATAAAGAAGTTCGCGCCTGGACGATCCCACGCGGGGCAACGGCTGTTGAAGCCGCTGGAGCCATTCACACCGATCTTCAGCAGGGGTTCATTCGCGCCGAAGTGACCGCCTATGATGATCTGATTGAGGCCGGGAGCGAGAAGGCTGTGAAAGCTGTCGGCAAGATGCGCCTGGAAAGCCGCGATTATGTCGTCAAAGATGGCGATGTGATGGTGTTCCGCCACAACGGGTAGCGAGATTTAATGGAGGGGCGATCCATGGGTTGCCCTTTGTTTTGCAATGCTTTGGGCGACCCAGCGGGTCGCCCCTCCACACCCATTTTTGAATTCGGGTTTATTTAAGGGACAGAGCAACCATACACGCAGCGGTATAAATATCGCGACCACAAGTTCTATCTAACCTGAGTTTTGGATAGCCTTTCTCCTTTACCCCTCACCTCCCGGCCTCCTCTCCTACAAGGAGCGAGGAGGTGCAGAGCGGGTCGCAAAAGACTGTCGCCTTTTTGTTTTTGTAAGGCACAGACAGCCCTTACAAGCACAAAAAATCTATCCAAAACTCAGGTTATCTGATCACAGTCCCCGCTACAAGCGGTGTCTCCCCTACTCGCCAGATACGCATATCATACACAGGCCGATCAATAATGCGGCGCTTGTACATGGCGATTTCCTCGTAAGCAGCCCCATCAATTTTGTCCCAGAACGGTTTGTAATCCGTCACCGTGAGAAGAAAATAGCCATTCGTGGGCAGGTGATTCACAAGGGTACTGAGCTGCGCGACTGGGCCATCATTTTCAAGACAGTTCACAGTGCGATCTGTGTAGTAATAGATCATATGACACAGATTCCAGGTGGCATACAGCGGCGCATCAGGCGCGAGCTCCGTGATTTTTGCGGCGGCGCTTTGCACGGCGTCATCGGCCAGGAAAAAGGCAACCACAAACTCGGTGCGATTGACCGCGTGAAAGGGATAGTTGTGCGGATCGATCATGATGCGCGTGGCAAAATCGCGTACATGGGTGACACCCCAAAAGAGCACGCCGATAATGCCGACGACGCCAAGTGGACGCCAGAGCCATCTCCCCCATCCCATCCCTGTAAGCAGGCATACAATCCCGATCATGAGAACGATTCCAAGCGTCACGAGGGACAATCCCCATGCCAGGATCACAACGATGCCTAAGGCTGCCAGCGGCTGCCAGAATCGCCGCCCCTGCCCTGGCAGCATCAACACTCCGACAATGACCGCCGCAAGAATGAGCACAATCGGTACAGAGGCTGGCATGAGATAGCGGGTGGTTTGGACGCGAGCAATCAATGCTGAGGGCAGCACAGCAAGCGACATTGCAATGGTGATATAGAGAAAGCCACGCGACCAGCGATGATTTATGAAGGGAAACCACATCAGACCAAAGAGGAGGGCCACAACCCACCCGATGGTTAAGCCATGTGTCCAGTAATCGAGCAGCGCAGGCCCAATGCGCGTAAGATAGTCGATGGGTTTGAAGAGAAAATCTTCACCGCGAGCGATGTTGGTGTCGTTCACGAGGATAAAATGTTCCTGGGTGTCGTGCATGAAGGCCGCCGGAATCAGCACAGGCAGCCAGATTGCCACACCGACAACACAGGCCAGGATGAAATTAGGCGCATAGCGGCGTATCAGACTTGTGGTCGTCGAAACAGCATCTCGTATCGCGATAGAACTCGTTTTGGGTTTTTCCAGATTGGATGGAGAAAGCCGATGTCGCTCCAGCACAATCGCCACCAGGGGCAGCAGCACGATCAGCCCCATTGTCATCTTCGCCATGACAGCAAGACTCAATATGAGGCCCATGATGATGGCCTGGGTGCGGGTGGGACGCCGTGCAAATACCAGACAACGCCAGATGCTCAATGTCATCATGCCAGCGGCCAGCGGATCGGCAAAGGCGAGGCGCTCATAGAAAAAGGCAAAGGGCAAAATCGCATACAGGGCCAGCGCAAGCAAGCCCACATAGGGATGGAACAGCCAGCGCCCAAGCAGATAAATGCTTGCGGCGGTGATGACGGAAAAGAGCGCCATCGCCAGGCGTGCCGCTGGGAAAATGGGCGGCGGTAAATGGGTTACGGGGTCTTCGTTGATCGCCGCACATGGAATCGTCCTGGAATGAACGGCACAGCGTGTGGGGCTATCCTGCCGCTCAAACAGGCCCAACCAGAAATACAGCAGCATCTTGCCATGAGCAAAGCGGCCTGGATTAACATCAAAATTCCAGACGGTCATGGCGCGGCTGAGATGAAAGCCCTCGTCAAGATGCGCCTGCTGCACATCGACATTGTGGGTGCGCAGCGCAAAATGGCACAACAGCAGCAAAAGGATGGGCGCAAGGCTGGTGAGAAATCGGCGCATGAGTGACTTTCTACGATGACGTGACATGGTGTGAGCGATGAGCAGGTTTGCACCGAATGACAGAATTTAATGCTTTAGGACTCTCGCTTGACCCCTCCCCCAACCCCTTCCCCCTGCGTAGAGAGGGGCGTCAAGTCCCCTCCTTGCGGAGCGGGGAGGGCGGAGGGTGGGGTTATTATCCTTGCGGAGCGAAAGTCCTGGCTTCAAAATTAAAGACAACGATACTCTCTATGGATTGAAGAGTAGGGGCGAGGCGTGCCTCGCCCGATATGAACCATGTTATTTTAAGGGCGTGGATCGCCCCATCCCTTTGATCTATGGTCTTACAGTCGCCTGTGGCATGGATACGGTGCCAGAGGCCGCAGGCATAAGATCCATCGGGGTGGCGACGCCCGGTGTGGCCGTGACGACTTCCGATACGCGCAGAACCACCGTATCAAGAATGTCTTGCAGTTCCTGTTTGGCGGAGCCGTTCATAGCTGTAATGGGGTCTGCGAAGGCATAGAAGACAAAGCCAATTTGCATATCCTCGCGGGCGACGTACCAACCGCGTGTATCCGGCAGATCAGCGGGGCAGGTGACAGCGCTCCAAAAACGCCCGGTGGCAGGCAGTCCACCTAGCGTGAGATCGGTGCGGGCGGGCTCAAGACCCACGTTGCAGCCAATTTCAATCACGAGCTGGCGCAAAAGACGCTCACCATCTGAGAGCAAATTGACCTTTTGAAACTCTTCGCTGAAAGGATTGGCGCTGGCGATACTGCGGAAGTTCCATACCAGTGCAATCGTGCCCGTGCCACCTGTGACAGGCCCCTTATAGACGGCAATCGGCACATAATTCAATTCACCAATTTCATTGATGAGCGCTGTGTCATACAGAGTTGTCCAGCCTTCAGGCAGCGTGATGGTGAGAGGCGGCTCAATCACAAGGCCCGTAAAGGTATCAACTTTGACAGCAGTGGCCGAAGGCGTGACAGGCACAGGCGTCTCTGAAGGTTGAACTGTGGGCATGACAAAGGGTGTGCGTGTCGCGGCGGGTGTGGCGGTTGGGCTGGGCGGCGGTGTCAGTGTGGGCACAGCCGGTTGGCAAGCCGCCAGCATCAGTGCCGCGATCAAACAGATGAGTCCATACCGCATAGAGTTCCCTTTATGTCATGAGATGCCTTGTAGGTCTTGCGGAGAACATTATAGACAGGGATGCGCAAAAGCGGAACATAGAGGACTAAGCAAAGCGAGAGGAGAGGCTAAAAACACAATAGGGGTTTGGCGTGCTAACAATGTCAGCGAAGCAAAACCCCTACACAGTCTGTGTGTGGCAATTGAATAGTGATCTAGCCGTGTTTGCCGTCGCCCCGTATGCTGTGTTCTGGGGCGGGTGCACCGCTGAGGGCCAGACGCACCAGCTTCTCAATCTCATCGGGGGTGAAAGGCTTGAGCAGATAGCTGTAAATGCCTTGCAGCTTCCCAATCAGACGGTTGGCCGGGTCACCATAGGCGG
>Ga0105049_10010834_pt1 | contig 10461 bp, 5 predicted proteins | sample MAT06_FD_78087 | JGI IMG/M metagenome (GOLD analysis project Ga0105049, IMG submission 78087) | Freshwater microbial communities from Lake Fryxell liftoff mats and glacier meltwater in Antarctica - MAT-06 | ecosystem: Environmental > Aquatic > Freshwater > Ice > Liftoff microbial mat | place... | reverse complement strand
TTGAACTACGATCCCTTGAATCGCTTTTTTTCAAGCGCAATCTCTATTTTGCGGATTCAAGGATGTTTTGTCAAACACTTTCTTGTCTTTTTGGAAAAAGTCGATAGAATTCGGCTCAGATCTGAAGGCCAAGCTGGGACAGAGAATCATTGAGGAACGTCATTGAAGGATTGAGGGATTGAGGCTTCAAGATTTCCCTAACGATGCTTAACGAACGTCCTCTTTCTTGAATTTTGCCAATCTCGTCAAGCCAGAAATCCAGCCAAGGCATTGCCCCCACTCTCAGATCTTCGTTGTGGCGATCGGTAGCGTCAAAGAAGCTAAAGCCGTAGTTTTTGGTCAGTTCTAGGGGTTGAGGTTGTCAAACTGAGCTGGCGGACGCGGGACTGGATTATCGGTGATGAACTGGGAAAGCCACTCTTTGACATGGTAGGTGGCGCGGCAGTCATCTTCGTTGTAGCGGAGAATGGTGTCGAGGTAGGTGCGATCGCCCGTGCGGCTCCATTCGGCATACCAAAAAATAGATTGGGCTCCATTGGCATCGGGGTCACGCCAGCTAAACCCAAGCCAGCGGGCGATCGCCTTCAGGGCATAGCTTTCGACGGGCAGCACGGCTACCCGCGTCACCCGTTCATGGAGGTCTACAAAGCGCTCGATAATCGCCTCAATGCGATGGTAGCGGGTGCCAAACTGTTTCCCTAACCGCCGAACGGTCTGCACCTCAAAGGGACAAAAATGATAGACCGGGGCATCGGGGTAGCGTTCGACCAATTCTACAAAGTCATGCCAAATAGCCTCTTCGCCGCTGGGATCTGCCGCGAGGAGGGGATAGAAGGTTTCAGAATCAGCCACCCGATCGACGACCAACACGCCATGGAGATACACCAGATTTTGCTCAGGCGTCGCCTCAATGTCGAAGTAGAGTTCTACAGGAGCCGTGGGTAACTCCGCTGGGGTGAGCAACGGAGTGGGGCGTTCCCCTGGCATAAGTGGGCGGGGAAGAGCCAGGTTATACAGGGAGGCATGAGCTTGCTGGATCAGGCGATAGGCCACCGTTGCCCCAAACCCAGGCAATAGTTCGAGGGTGCGGGGTGGCGTGGCTGCTAGGGCTTCAAGCTTGGTCAGGGCGAGCTTTTGCAAATGCTGGTAGCGATTTTGGGTGACACCGGGTAGCAACGATAAATGCTCAGCGGCGTGGGCCAAACCCGAACAATGGGTAGACCAATGGCACAGGTCACACCGATTGTGGGCAATGAAGACTTCAGGTTCTTGGCGCAGCTTCAGCATATTTATGCAGTCGTCGAGCTTTTCGCGCATCTGCGGAATCAGGTCAGCCACATACACGGCGTAGGCTCCCCGTTGCCGCAACACTAGCCAGCTTTCAGCCGACCAAGCCTCTTGAACATAGGCCAACACGTAGGAATGGAAGGCTGCCGTGATTTGGTAGTCGAGTTTGGGGCGTTTGCCTAGGCGGATATCGGTGGGGATGTAGTGCCAGTCTCCAAAGACGGAGGAACCCGGTTGGCGAATTAACAAGTCAGGACAACTGACAAGCCAGATGCCGGGTTCATGTTGCACGATCATGACGCCTCGGGCAATTCGTTCGACCCCTTGCTGCATCAATGCGAGGGTGGCGATCGCCCCTGCGCGCCAATCACGGGGCGGGTAGGAGGGCTCGTGAGCAATATCGGTGCCTAAGACTGCCAGTTGGTGAGACAGACTATCTTGCCGCAGCTTGCGTAAATAATCGCTAGGCGGATCGCGGTCGGCGGGGTTGCCATACACATTTAAAAATGTGCGCCGATGGCACCGTTGATAATCAAACAAGAGTTCATCGGTTACCCAAATTTCGACAGCTTGGGTCTGAGGCGGCAGCGCTAGCTCAGGGGTAGAAATTGGGGTAGAGGTGGGCGATCGCCCCACAACTGGCAGCACAATGGGGGAGGCGGTTGGGTCATCCGCCTCCTGTCGCCTCAATGGGTAGGGGCTAGCGGACACAGCACTCAAATCTAAAGCAACTCAGCCCTTGCTGCGATCGCCCCAGATCAATGCTTTGAAGCGCGCAGGTGCCCTCTCCAGAACATTGAGATTTTGCTATGTCGCGCGTGATATCGCGAGGTTTGGGTGGTACCATCAATCCGGTCGTCAATCCTAATCTGCTTTGGATCACGAATCGAAGCAGGTTTGACGCTATTGTAACGCCTGTCGCCAAAGTCGTATCGACTCTGCCCTTCTCCCCTTCAAGGTTTTCTGCCGATTCCACCGATCCACCCCACCCAGGGCAGACAAAAATCAGTTTAGACTCAGGGCAACCTAGACGACACGGCTCAACTGCGCAGACACCGCCTAGACCCAAGCCCCGCTGACGATTCAGACTTGCTGGATATCAGACTTGCTGACGATTCAGATGGACTAGATATTCAGATTTGCTAGATAGATATTAGATTTCATATTAGAAACCGCCCATGATCCAATCGCCACGCCACTCGATATCCCTTAACGACTATCGTCAGCAGTTTTTGGCGCTGCACCACAAGAGCTATTTCAACTTTGGTGGCCAGGGACCTATGCCCCAAGGGGCGATCGCCGCGATCCAGCAAGCCCATCTACGCATCCAGCAGCAAGGCCCCTTCTCCCAGGCTGTCAATAGCTGGGTTGAGACCGAAGCCGCTGCAACGCGGGGGGCGATCGCCACCGAACTCCACACCACCGCTACCACCATCACCCTCACCGAAGCCGTTTCGGTGGGCTGCAACATTCCCCTCTGGGGGCTGACATGGCAACCCGGCGACCACATCGTGCTGACCGATTGCGAGCATCCCGGCATTGTGGCGGCGATCAACGAGATCAGTCGGCGCTTTGGCGTCACCCATAGCACCGTTTCTCTGCTCGACTTACCAGAAGATGCCGACCCGGTGCGGCAGATCGAGCAACACCTGCGCCCCAACACTCGGCTGGTGGTCATCAGCCATGTGCTGTGGAACACCGGACAAATATTGCCCTTAGCGGAGATCGTTGCCACATGCCACGCCTTCCCGGCCAACCATGGCCCCGTGCGCGTGCTAGTAGATGCGGCTCAATCGGTGGGGATGATGCCCCTAGACTTGCCCGCCACCGGGGTCGATTTCTACGCCTACACTGGGCATAAATGGTGGTGTGGCCCCGCCGGGTTAGGAGGCTTGTACATCAGCCCCGAAGCCCTGGCAGACCTCAGCCCTACCTTTATTGGCTGGCGCGGCATTACCTCCGATGCCCAAGGCCAACCCACCGGCTGGAAAACCGATGGTCGCCAGTTTGAGGTCGCCACCTCCGATTTTGCCCTGTATGGGGCGCTGCGAGAGGCGATCGCCCTCCACTCTAGTTGGGGCACTCCTACCGAGCGCTACCAACGCCTGTGCCACCTCAGCCACTATCTCTGGGAACAACTGCAAACCATTCCCCAAATAACCTGCCTGCGCCCCGTCCCCCCCGCAACGGGGCTTGTGTCTTTTCGCATGGCAGGGGTCGTTCACCGGGCACTCGTCAGCCAACTAGAAGCAGAAGGATTCTACCTCCGCACGCTGCTCTACCCCGATTGCATTCGGGCATGTGTCCATTACTTCACCCTAGAATCTGAAATTGATACGCTGATTGCGCGGCTAGCCGCATCGCTGAAGGCGTAAGAGATCCCTGCACCGGATGGCTCCAGAAGCGCTATTCGGAAGCGTCGTTCGGAAACGCTGTGGGCAAAGGGGCGATCGCCCCTTTACCCGTTCCCAGCCATACATCCCAAGCTCAAAAGACTCAGCAATCCCAGGGAGCTAAACCCTGGAAAATAAACCCTGAAGAATAACCGCGAAGTCTACCAAAAGCCTTGGGGTAGAGAGTTTGGGCGATCGCACCTATCTTTTGAGTCGCTCCAACTCTTTCAGTATTTTTACGGATAAGACACCCCAACTAGCATCCAAGCATTGAGGCTGAGCCACGGAAACATCCGTATATTGCCAAGGGTGCTAAACTTGCTCACCCCAAAAACCCGTAGAAACTAGGTTGTCTTGCACAAAGGTAGAGACAGAGGCTGGCCAATAGTGGCACAAAACCAAGGTTCGATGGAGAACCGGGCGATCGCCTAATTCTCGCTCAGCGCCAAGATTCCGTGTTCCCACAGAAGGCAACCCCCCACCTCAAAGGGTTATGACTAAGGCAGCAAAGGTGTGCTTTACCAGAATCGCGTTGTCCTACTTCGTGTTGAGCAGAAGCCTAGCGGATATTCCATGTTCTATCAGATTCTAATTACGCCAACTGGGATGCAGGGATTGCGGCCTTGTCTTCTACTAGCCCTTCGAGTGTTAGCCCTGTGAGGAATCTTATCTACCCTGAGAATCTGAACGCATGAGCAACGTCGAAACACCGATTTCGCTTTGCCGATCTAGCTTTTTAAGTTACCTCAATTTAAATCAGCCCAATGGCGAGGTTCCTCGCTATTGCCTCCCCTCTAATTAGGTGCATCGTCGATTTTGAATGGGTTATTGTCCTGCGCTGCGACAATGTACCCCCATTTTTTGCGGCTTGATAGCCGCCCCTTGAAGCAGTGATCCTGCAACCGCCTTCCCCCGATCCAATCGGGCACTTCAACAAGGCAGCCGTTTCAGCCTCCACTTAACGCACTCAAGCCTAAAGCGCCGACAGACTGGCTCCACACCCTATATTCCCTCATTTTTTATCTGCTCACCTCCTTGGTTTGCACGCGATTGAACGGCTTAGAGGCTGTTTATCGGCGGCTGAGTTGATCGCCGCTTGAACAGAGGTCGTGATGCAGGCAACGGGGCACAAAACACTATCGTTTGACCTTCCATCCTAACTTTTCAACAGATTTTCAAAGATTTAGCCATTCAGCCATTTGGAGACAAGATCACCCATGCCTAGCCTAGCCACCCAAACCACCGCCGAGTCGGCGTCTACAGAAATTGTTTTTATTGATGGGGCGATCGCCGATGCCGATTTGCTCAGCAGCTATATGCGGCCTGGGGTTGAAGTCGTATTGCTCGACCCTAACCAAGATGGCATTTTGCAAATCTCCCAAGCGCTCTCTGGGCGGGTTGGGGTTGAAAATGTGCAGATTTTCTCCCATGGAGCCGCCGATAGCCTCTACTTAGGCAACACCGAACTCAACCTCGACACCATTGATGCGCTGTCTGGGCAGATTTCGCAATGGTCATCGGCTCTCTCCGATACCGCCGATCTTCTCCTGTTTGGGTGTGACGTGGCGGCTGCAGGGACGACACTGATGCAACGGCTAAGCGACCTCACCGGAGCCGATGTAGCAGCTTCTAACAACCTCACCGGGCGGCAAGGAGATTGGAATCTCGAAGTGGCCACTGGCAGCATTGAAGCCATGATGGCGGCTCGCACCGATGCCTTAGCTAACTATTCTGGCAACCTCAATGTGATTACCGTAACCAGTGCCGCCAATACTGGGGCGGGTTCCTTAAGAGATGCGATCGCCCGTGCTGCCTCTGGGTCTGTCATTCGCTTTGCGTCGGGGCTGGCCAACCGCACCATCACCCTCTCGAGCCAACTGGTCATCACCCCTGGCAAAAACCTGGTCATTGATGGCTCAGCCGCCCCCAATCTCAGCATCAGCGGCAACCGCGCCACCCGCATTTTTTATGTAAACTCCAACCAAGATTTCCCCACCCGGCTGACCCTTCGCAGCCTAAAACTGGTGGATGGCTTTACTGCCGAAAATGGGGGAGCGATTCGGGGTGAACACCGCGCCAGTGTCTTGGTCGAAAATGTCTCATTTTTGAGAAACGTGGCCAACCAAGGGGGCGGCGCTATTTACAGCCCTTGGGAAAATAACCTGACTGTCCGTCGATCTGTGTTTCAAGGCAACCGCGCCACCGCAGGCAACAATGAGCGCGGGGCAGGGGCGATCGCCTTCCTCAGCCCCGGTGCCCTCACCATCGAAAACAGTAACTTTGTGGGCAACGTCGGCATTAATGGTGGAGCCGTCAACAGTCTTAATGGCAAACTCACCATTACCAACAGCCGCTTCCTCAACAACAACACCCTGGCCGCGCGCTTTGCCTCGGGGCAACCCAGAGACTTCCTGCGGGGGTTTGGCGGTGCCTTGTATGTCGATAGAGCCAGTGCGACCAGTGAAGCCTCAGGCTTTGTCCGCATCAACGGCACCCGGTTTGAAGGCAACAAAGGGCAGGCCGAAGGCGGAGCCGCCTACATTTACACAGGCGGCCAAGATCGGGTTGATATTGGCACAACCGTGTTTCGCAACAACTCCGTACAAGCGCTCTCAGGCGGCGGCAACCAAGGGAACGGCGGCGGCTTGGTGCTCCTCAGTAACGAGGTCAATCGTGGCTTCACCCTCAACCGCACGTCCTTTGTTGGCAACGTTGCGACCAACCAAGGCGGGGGGCTATGGATGCTGAATGCACCCACCACCATCACAAACAGCACGTTTTCAGGCAACCGCGCCGTCGGCAACGACTTTAACCGGCTAGGGGGAGCCATGCTATTGCAGGGCACAACCACCATCGTCAACAGCACCATTGCAAACAACTCCGCAGGCTGGGTCGGCGGCGGTGTGATGGCCGGTAGTAACTACTCCGTCACCGCCCGAAACACGATCTTCTACCGCAACACCGCTAACAATGGCGGGAACACCTGGAACATTCAGCAGCATACAAACCGGGCCCTCAGCAATGGTGGCGGGAACATTCAAACGGGCCGGGCCAATGATGATACCGCCGTGCAAAATATCCGGTTTGTGGATGCAAGACTGGGAGCTTTGGGCGCTAACGGCCATCCTTTCTTGCTCAGCCACGCTCTCTTGGCCGGTAGCCCTGCGATCAACACCGGGGTCGCCACAGGCGCACCCGCCATCGACCAGACGGGCACTCGACGCGATAGCTTGGTAGATGTCGGAGCAGAAGAATTCGGGAGTGGCGCAGCCTCAACCGCCTCAACCGCCTTAACCCAACCCACGATCAACACGGTTGCCGGAGGGGCAGGACGCGATCGCCTCGTAGGCACCGCTGGGGTTGATCAGATCCTAGGTCGAGGGGGTAACGACTTGCTGATTGGTCGCAAAGGCGGCGATAGCTTGGTCGGTGGCACTGGCGCAGATCACTTTATCTACCAGGGCAATGGCATTCGGGCGGCTCTAGGAGATTCCCTCGTTTCAGCGCCCGATCGCATTCAGGGCTTGGTGATCGCAGAGGGCGATCGCCTCCGCCTCGACTTTGACAACAATCTCGCCACCCGAGAATTACCCCTGGGCTTCTTCAATGCTGGCACGGTCGCTGGAGCAACCCGCAGCGCTGCAACGAGTGCAGCCTTTGCCGACAAAAACCAGGCAACAGCGGGCGCACAAGCACTCGGAGGGCGAGAAGCCGTCTTGTTCACTTGGCAACAACGCACCTTCATCGCCGTGAATGATCAAACCCAGTCCTTTAATGCCAGCAGCGACTTGGTTGTGGATGTCACGGGCATTCAGAAACCCGCTACCCACGGAACCGCAGGAGTTCTCCCAACCACCAGCTACTTCGCATAACCCCGGCAGTGCGAGCAAATCTAATTGTGCTTAGGCTCAGAGATGACAACACTCTGAGCCTTTTTTTAAGCCTTTTATAGATTTAGAAAACCTGAGTATTTATTAAAGACAGTTCGGAAGAATTCAGGGGAGAATAGAAACCAGGGAAATTCCCCGTTCTATAGCCGCAGCCATGATCCATAAGACCTTGATCTGTCATTCCCGCGCAGGCGGGAATCCATCTTGAGAGTCGTGCAACCCATGGATTCCCGTTTCCACGGGAATGACGCTGATCTGTCCTAAATTTTGTGATTATGGCTCTATCTCGTGGTTCCACATCACACCGCAAACCCAATGAATGGCTTCCTAAAAGGCGTTTACCCATGGCAGACAAGGGATTGACCAGCGGCATAGAAGGGCAAGAACACCTCACAGCAAGGGAAGATTATCCGCAGCAAGGGCGGTTTAGGGAGGAAGACTAGTAGCCTATGACGGCTCTAACGTTGGCGACGATCGCGCGCGACACCATCATCTATCCGATTATTAGTTTGCAAGATGACCGTGCCCTCGTGCAATCCATGCAGACCGCCCTGCGGCGGCTCGGCTTCTTGCTCGGCAATGCCGATGGCCTCTGGGGGCCTATAACTGCCGCCGCCTATCGCGCCTTTGCGACCCGTTTTGGGCTAATGGCCGATGAACTCTCCCCCAAGGGCGCAGGCTTACTCCTCAAAGCCATTCCGGTGGCACCTAGCCCACCGCCTGCACCGCCACCACCGCCATCCATCCCGTTGCCGCCCCCTCCGGCTCCACCGCCGCCCCCCCTCTCCATCTTAGAAGAGGCGCTCAAGTTTACCCTGCGCTGGGAAGGGGGGTATGTAAACCATCCTGCCGATCGCGGGGGCGAAACCAATAAGGGCGTCACCACCGCAACCTACCGAGATTATCGGCGGCAGCGGGGGTTGCCCATGCAAAGTGTTCGCTTCATCACAGACGCTGAAGTGCGCGATATCTACGAAAATCTCTATTGGAAACCCGCGCAATGTCCGTTGATGCAGCGGCCATTGGCGATCGCCCACTTCGACACCGCCATCAACTTTGGCGTCGGGGGTTCCACCCTTTTTCTACAACAACTGCTCACTGTTTCAGTGGATAGGGTCTTTGGCCCCCAAACCCGTGCCGCCCTCTTGCGCACAAACCACCGCGAAATTGCACTGCGCTATAGCCAACTGCGGATAGACTACCGCTATCGAAGGGTGAACCAAGACCCTAGCCAGGGGGTTTTTCTCCCAGGTTGGCTCAATCGAGATAACGACCTCCAGCGCTATCTCAACACGATGAAGTAACCCAGGTTACTGTTTTCAAAGCCTTCAAAACCATGACTTGTCGAATATTCAAGTGGCTTGGAAAATGGTCTGACAAATGGCTTTGACAAATGGCTTTGACAAATGGCTTGGCAAGCCTAAGTAGATGAGCTGAATTAAATTAAGCTTCGTTACCGGGTTTCGCCTCCGCTCAACCCTCTTCTCTTCAGGGGTTGAGCATTGAGCGCAGTCGAAATGCGTCTTACAAATAATTATGTTTTCCTACTTAGCTTAAATCGAATGGATTTAATCCGGATTCAACAAATCCTCGATGGATCAGTCAACTAGCATCCTGATACGAGTCCTCTCACGAAGGGATTAGATAGCGAGGGGGTGGTTTCGACTGCAACGTTAGTCTACCCTCCAGACGTAAATCGACCCTGCATTGCTGAGAGGCTTCGGATGGCTGCGGTTTAGGTGCAACTCTGAATTTCAAGGCCTCCTAAAACGAGGATGTATAGATCTGAAATTCTCTGTTGTAATAAGAGTCAGGTGCTAGGAGTCTGTGTGAATAGGAGCAAAGTTCTGTGGATGGGGCTAGCGATCGCATGTATCGATGGGTTAAACGACTGGGCGATCGCCATATTAGCCACTGGCTACGGCATGGGCACGATCGCTTACTAACTTGGGGACTCGGCCTCCGGTGGCAGGTTGAGCATTGGAGCAAATCACGACAATTTCGGCGATCGCGGCCTCTATGGGTTTATGCGTCTCTGGGGTTAAACGTGGTGATGGTGCTGTTAACCTTGCAATTATGGACTTGGCAACAGCGCCTACATCAAGCCATGGTTTTAATCCAGACCCCGCCTGCCATGCATTCTGTGGCTCCTGCCACACCCAACCTAGGCCCCCAGCGCACCCTCACCTATGAACAATGGGTCAGTGTGTTGGAAAAAGAAGCTCGCAGCGCTGCCGAGCAACAACCCCCTCGCCTAACGGTATTACTCGGGGATTCCATTAGCCTCTGGTTTCCTCCAGGTTTATTGCAAGCCGATCGCACATGGCTCAACCAGGGTATTTCTGGCGAAAACTCCACAGGGTTGTTGCGGCGCTTGTCGTTACTCGACCAAACCCAGCCCGAAACGATTCTGGTGATGATTGGCATTAACGACCTGCTGCGGGGAGACTCCGATGCTCTCATTTTGAGTAACTATGAGCAGATTGTAGAATATCTCCGTAATACTCACCCAACGACACAAATCGTGGCGCAGTCTATCTTGCCCCATGCTGGGGCAGCGGCCACCTGGGAAGGGCGCGATCGCCTTCTAGCACTTTCTAATGAGCGCATCGTAGCCTTGAATCAGCGCATTGCGGCGATCGCCCAAAACTACCAAGCCGAGTACCTCAATCTATATCCCCTGTTTGTAGACGAACGAGGCAATCTACCCATGGCCCTCAGCACCGATGGGTTGCATCTAAACTCAGAGGGATATTTGGTCTGGCGATCGGGCTTACAGCTTTACTTCAATCAGTTTGCCAATGCCAAAGGCTAAGACCCCTAGAGCCAGGGTGAACGCAGGGAACTATAGTCTTGAAGCCAGGGAGAAGAGTCTTGAAGCCAGGGAGAAG
>Ga0105049_10010832_pt1 | contig 10461 bp, 8 predicted proteins | sample MAT06_FD_78087 | JGI IMG/M metagenome (GOLD analysis project Ga0105049, IMG submission 78087) | Freshwater microbial communities from Lake Fryxell liftoff mats and glacier meltwater in Antarctica - MAT-06 | ecosystem: Environmental > Aquatic > Freshwater > Ice > Liftoff microbial mat | place... | reverse complement strand
GGCCGGGCGGGTCAATCCGATTTCTGAACAGGCCAAAGGCGAGCGCGCGGCGGTCCTGAGCATCGGCCAAGCGGTGCGGCGTCATGCGCCGAGCGCTCCGGCAACGCCAAGCCGCGGGATTCGGGCCGACCGATCTTGCCTGGCGCTCGATACCGGCGAGTCGGGTTCATTAGGGTTTGTCACGGGTACCGGGAGCGGGCGCGAGTCGGTCGGCGCCGCCGGCCCCCGCGCGGCCCGGCGCGAGGTGGCCAGGGAGAATCTTCTGGCCAGCGCCCTGCCAGCGATGGACACGCGCTGGATGTTGGCTCTCAAAGTGCAGCACGCCCTTGAGGGCGGCGTTGCCGCAATGCTTCGGCCGGAGGTCCGCCGCCGGCTCGTCGCGGACGCGAGGCACATGGGCCTTCGCCCGTTCGATGCCAATCTGGTGATCGCGATCGTGCAAGACCGGGCCCGGGCTGGGCTTGCGATCGGCGGCCCGGAGACGGATGTGAGACTCGCGATGGTGGGTGTGCCGGGCCCGCGCGGGCAGAACACGCAGAACGTTCAAGCGCTTCGGCTCCTGCTCCTGGCGGCATCGATCGGCCTGCTCGTCGGCGCGTACGTCGTGAACTGGATCCTGAGCGCTCGCTAAGCACGAGCTGGCTTAGTGACCCTTGGGCCGACGGAACTTCCCGGTTCGCAGCGAGAGCTTGACGCTGTTGACCGCACGATCCCACGCGCTGTACTGCTCGGGTTTCTGGCCGCCGACGGGCCAAGACCACGGGACATACTTCAACCGGCGCGAGGCCATCCACGTCGCGAAGTCAAAGGCCTTGTCGGGTTCGTGAGCCGGGGGCGTCCAACTCGGATCGAGCCAGGCGACGACCAGGAGCTGGGCGGTGCGATACGTGTGCGTGCGGTAGCCCATCCGCTGCAACGCAAACGCACCGCGTTGCACGCTGTGGATCATCGCGTCGTGCAAGATCACGATCGCGGGGCGGAACGTGCGAACGGTGCCCAGCGCGTCGGCGACCGGGTGCGGGTCAGAGTGGTCGCCATCGATAATGACCCCGACCGGCGAGGGGCCGTACGGGCGAAGCTGCGGATCGGCGAAGAACTCCGTCGAGGTGATCCCCAGCAGGCTGAAGCGCCCGGCATCGGGGGCCGCGTCGCGCACGCGCTGCAGGTTCTCGCTGGCACGCTTGAGGAATGCGTCGGGCGAGCGGGTTTCGTTGTGGCTGACGCGTGCATACTCCGGATCGAGCCCGACCGCGTCGCGCCCCGCGGCCATGATGTGGGCCAGCGACCAGCCGGTGTGCGTGCCGATCTCGACCCACCAACCCGGGGGTGAGGCCCGGGCGATGCGATACAGCAGCGACGCCTCCTCCGGCGTCATGTACGCGCACCCGGCGAAGAATGTCGGGTCGCAGAGCGTCTCATGACCCGCCGGCGCCCGCTTGTCGGCGTCGATCGGCTGGGCGTGCGGGAAGCAGGGACGAAGGTCGGGCGCCGTGTCGCCAGCGGCGATGGTGTTAACGCTCAGGCCGCCATCATTTGGCACTTGCCAGTCAGTCGCGGCGGGATTCACAGACGGGAGCGGGGCGGTGGGCATCCTTCGATTATTGCGCCACCCCGGCGGCGACACCGCCCCCGCATCGGGGATTCTCCCGAGTGGCACTACGCTCCTACGCGTGAACCAGACGTCGGTCATCGTCGCGCTGGGTGTCATCTTCGCCAGCATCACGGCGAGATTGGTCTACTACATCTGGTGGCGCGGGGCCGTGGGTGGGAGGCCAATCCGATTTGGTCAACCGACCAAACAAGACGACAACGCGACCATCGTTCGATGGGGCGACGCAGAGCCGTCATCGCGCGTTCAGGGTACTTCGCGCGTGGAGGGCGGGGAGGTCGCGTCGACGGGTGCGGGTGGAGCAGGGGGAGCGGGGGATCTCGGGGGCGTGAGCGCGGGCGTGCCGGGCGAAGCAGCGCCGCCAGCTGGCGGGCGCGAATCGCTAGAACGTTGACTGCGTCCGAGTTCGGGGACGAGCGCGATGAGGACGCGTGCGCCGCCAGCGACGCCGCGGGCGCTGAGCATTTCTTCGCCCAGAGACCGCACGGGTCCATCGTCGGGGCCTCGGGTGCTCGCGCCGGGGCGCGTGGGCTCGGCGGGCTTGGGAGTTGTTTCGGATTGCGGCGTGGGCGGGTCGCGTCGGACCTTGCCCAGCTTGGCGATCGGCGCGGTGGTGGATTCGTCGAGGATCGGGCGAGCTTGCCCTAACGCCGAGTCGAGCGCCGCGGAACCTGGCTCTGCGGAGGCGTTGGTCGCAGCGGGGATGGCGGTGTCGGTGGTGGTGAAAGTGGAGGTCTGGTCCTGCCACGAGCGGCCCGGTGATTCCGGAACGATCAGCACCGCCTCGCCGGCGCGCAGCGTGAGTGTCAGGAGCAGGCGCCGGAACACCAAGCCCTCGTTCGTCGCGTCGGTGGTGGTTGTGCGGGGTGCGAGCAGGTCGGGCGTTTCAAGGCGGCCGTCGGCGTGCTGAGGGACCAGCTGGATCCGCATTTCGGCGTCCACGCCGCTGTCGCCCGGGACCGGGACGGGCCAGCAGCGTGCGAGAAGACGTAGCGTGCCGGGCGGGAGCGCGACGCGGGTGTCGCTGAGGCCGATGACTCCGCCGCGTGCGAACTCGGGGCCTCGGGCGGCGACACTCCAGCGCGCGCCTTGTTCGAGCCACTGTCGTTGCACAGCGATTGGCGCGCTGCTGACGCGCTGGCCGGGCTCAAACTTGTCGAGCGAAAACTGCCCGATCCTGGGCGAGAGCTCCGCCTGGAGCCGCGGCAAATCCGCCCGGTTCACGCGTAATACGCGCATTCCCGCCCGCTTCCATGCCTCTTCTGACACGCCGACACGCTCGGGCTGCGCGCTCTCCACGGAGCGCAGCGCCCGCGCGATGTCATCCTCGCGCTCGTTGATCACCCACGATCGCACCTCGACGCCGATGCGATTGATGACCGCCGGTTCATCGGGATCGAGCGCCGGTGTTGCGAGGGCTGACGAGGTGCCGCCGCGTTTGACCGCGCCAGTGTGCGAAGGCTGATCGGTCGCACATCCAATCAGACAGCCCGCCAAAGCGGTGAACGTCATGCCCGCGAACCAGCGCTTGGCGATCTGGGCCGCGCGAGGTGGTAATCTGGGGAGGCTGCGGCGGTATGCGGCGTGGTCGTTCATGCGGGGATGTGAGCGTAACCACACGTCTGGAGCCGCGGAGGGGTGGTGGGGGCTGGCGGGGGGCGTCATATTCTGGCCCGTTTATTCGACTCTCGCGTGGCGTCGTGTATGGTGGGGTCGGTGAGCCTTGGACCTGCGTCCGGTGGACGCAGTGCGCGGGGCTTTGATGGAGCGCAATACGTGAAAAAGTCAATTGCTGTTGCGTCGCTGGCTATTTCGCTGGTTTCGATTGGGTCCGCCATGGCCCAGCCGGGCAATCTGGCGGTCCTGCGCGTTGGTGCCGCTGGTGGGACGACCTCGCTGACCTCGGCCGCGGCTCCGGTGTTCATAGACCGCTTCGACTCGATCGCCCCCGCGCAGCTCGCCCCAACTGTTACCTGGGCCCTTCCGACGACGACAATCGGCGCGCAGCGCCGCCTGACCATCTCCGGCTCGCAGGTTGCTGAGGGTGGTTTGCAGCTTTCCGGCAACGGGCAGTATCTGGTCCTTGGTGGGTACGACGCGAGCGTCGGCACCGCCGGCGGCACCGGGGCCGGCCTGCTCAACAACTCCGGCACCGGGCGCGTGGTCGCTCGCATCGACTCCGCCGGCAACATCGATACATCGACCGTCTACGGCAATGGCGAGTTCAGCGGCGCCGCGGGCACCGGCCTGAGGGGCGTCTACTCAGCCGATGGCACGTCGTTTTATGGCGTCGGCAACGGCACCGGCACGCTCCCGGGCACCAGCGGCGGCATCCGCCGCATCGCCTTCGGCACGATCACAGCGCCCGCCTTGCCCTCGACCCTGATCTCTCCGGGCAACGCCGGCACCGGCACCGCCAACGTCCGGCGCGTCCAGGCGTTCAACGCCCAGCTCTACGCCACCACGAACAGCTCGCCATTCACCGGCGTCAACAGCATCGGTGCCGGCATCCCGACCAACTCCGGCAACTCACAGACCAACCTCTTCGGCACCGGCGGCAGCTCCTACGACTTCTTCTTCCTTTCCTCGACGATCGCCTACCTCACCGACACCCGCGCCATCGCTAGCGGCGGCGGGCTCCAGCGATGGAACTTCGACGGCTCAGTTTGGTCGCTCGCCTACACGCTCACGACCGGGCTGGATGTCGGTCTCTCAGGCCTGACGGGCCTGAGCCTGGCTGGTGGCGATGTGTATTTCGCAGGCATCACGTCCGACGGGCGTCGCCTGGTGACCATCACCGATAACACCAGCAACATCAGCGCGACCGGCTCGTTCGTGACGCTCGCGACCGCTCCTGCCAACACATTCTTCCGCGGCGTCGCCATCCCCACCCCGGGCGCTGCGTTCGTCCTGGGCCTCGGCACGCTCGCGGCCAGCCGCCGTCGGCGCACCGCCTGAGCACGGTCGGGCAAAGTCAGGCGCGTTGGTGCGACGTTCGGGCACGAATCGCGCGGCGACGGCTGGCGAATACGCTTCTGGACTCTGAAGTTCAGGAGCATTGCCATGACTATTGCTGAGCCTCGTCACTCGATTGCGCGCCCGCTGCGCCACCTGATGGTCGGTATCGCCACCTCGTGTGTGCTGGCGGGCACGCTCAGCGCACGTGAGCCGTCAACCCCGCCAGCCCCGGCGACGCCAGCGCCGACTGCGCCCGCCGCAAATCCTCCGAAGACACCCGGCGCGGCCCCGACCGCGCCCGCGGTTGGCGTTCGCCCGGGCAACAAGAAGGACCAACCGAGTGCTGCGGGCATGGTGGGGCGTGATCAAACGATCAGCGACTTGCAAGAGGCGCACGCGATCGCGGCGTCGCTGGTTGCCGATTGCGAGCGCTACGCCAAGCAGGCCGACGAGGAAGGCCAGGGGCAGGTCGCGTCGTTGCTGCGGGCGGTGAAGCGTTCCAACGAGATTCGCCAGCGGGCGATCGGCAATGTGATCCAGAAGCTCAACGCTCAGGAGAAGGCACTGGCGAGCCCGGGCTCGAGCCGCGCCAAGTCGGCGGAGAATATCAAAGCGCTGATTCAGACAATCGATGAGCAGAAGGACAAAGGCATTCCGACTTACCTTGCGCGGGCGAAGACGGAGGTGAACCGGGACGTGTCGCAGGCCCTTCGGTACAGCCGCGAAGCACTGCGGGAGCAGAGCGCGATGCTGGGCGAGGCGCGGGACAATCCCGCGCAGTTCAAGGGCGGGACGAAGGAGTACTACGTCTCGCGGACCTGCGGCTTCATGGTGGACAAGCTGGATTTTCAGAAGTGCCCGGTCTGCTTGGCCGCTCGCGACGACTTCGAGCAGGTGAAATAGGCGAGGTGCCATGTTTGCAACGCCCGAAGTTCAGCGACTCTCGCGAGAGTTTCAAGAGATCCTGCCCCAGCGGCTTCAGCGTGTCAACACGCTGGCCAAGCGGCACGTTGAGAGAGTTCTCGCAGCTCGATTGAGAGTTTGTGCTGCTGGGGAGAGCGCTGCGCTGATGCATCAGATGCTGGTCTTCAGCGGGCAACGCTGATGGCGATTGGTGGTCAGAGCGCGACGCGCTCAAGGGCCGTGAGATCGACGCCCGCGAGGTTGGCATCGCGCACTGCGAAGAGGCGAGCCCGAAGCTCGCCGGGCGTCTGCGCCACGATGTTCAGGTGCCCGACCTTGCGCCCCTCGCGCGCGGCCTTGGCATAGTCGTGTACGCGCAGGTATGGGATGCTGAGGGACGCGCCGGCCTCGGGCATCTGGCCGATGACGTTGATCATCGCACTGTGCCCGATGCAGTCGCACGCACCCAGCGGCAGCCCGACCACGGCGCGCAGGTGATTCTCAAACTGACTGGTCGCGGCGTTGTCGATCGTCCAGTGCCCGCTGTTGTGCACACGCGGCGCGATCTCGCTCGCGACCAGGCCGCCCGGCACGCCGGGCGCTTCAAAGAGCTCCAGCGCCAGCACGCCGACATAGTCCAGCGACGTCATGATGCTGCGGATCAACTTTTCGGCGTGCGACTGCAACTCCGCAGAGACGTTCGGCGCTGGCGCGATCGAGAGCCGCAGGATCCCGGTTGCGTGGTGATTCTCAGTGAGCGTGTAGCATCGGTTGGTGCCGTCGGTAGCACGCACGCCGATGATCGAGAGCTCGCGCGAGAACGCGACAAGCTCCTCGTAGATCAACGCGGCGTCGTTCGCTGGCGCCCCGAGCGAGCTCCACGCGCTGGCGAGGTCGTCACCCAGATGAATCACACGCTGGCCTTTGCCGTCGTATCCGAAGCGCCGGGTCTTGAGGATTCCCGGCGCGCCGACCGAGCCCACCGCGGCTTGCAGATCCGCCAGTGAATCGACGGCGACAAACTTCGGAGTTGGGATGCCCAGCGAGTGAAAGAGCGTCTTCTCGCGCAGCCGGTCCTGCGCGGTCATCAGTGCGTGGGCCGATGGACGCATCGGCACGCCCAGCCCGCTAATCGATTCCGCCAGCGACGCCGGAACGTTCTCAAACTCGAGGGTGCAGGCGTCGAGGTCGCGGACGAACTCGCTCAGGGTGGCTGTGTCGTCAAACGGCGCGTTGATGGTCGGGGCGAGCTCGCTGGCGCCCGCGTCGGTCGCGGGATCCCAAACTCGAAATCGCATGCCCAGGCGGGTGCCAGCGAGGACGAGCATCCGGCCCAGTTGCCCGCCGCCGAGGATGCCGACGATCATCGTCCGGGCTCCGTTGACGCTGGCGGGGGGAGGACGCTGGCGAGGGCTTGGCGGGTCTGCTGGGCGCGAAACTCGTCGAGGGCTGACAAGAGATGCGGGTGCTTGTTGGCAAGGATGGACGCCGCGAGAAGGGCGGCGTTGATCGCGCCGGCGCGCCCGATCGCGAGCGTTCCGACCGGAATCCCTGCGGGCATCTGGACGATCGAGAGGAGCGAATCGACGCCGTGCAAGGCTTTGGATTCCACCGGCACGCCAAGGACCGGCAGAGATGTTTTGCTGGCGCACATCCCCGGCAGATGCGCAGCGCCCCCGGCGCCGGCGATGATCACTTCGATGCCGCGATCTCGCGCCGTGGCGGCGTACTCAAACAGCAGATCGGGTGTGCGGTGTGCTGAGACCACGCGGGTTTCGTGGGCGATGCCCAGGCGATCCAGCGTCGCCGCGGCGTGCTGCATCGTCTCCCAGTCTGACGAAGAGCCCATGATGACGCCGACGAGCGGAGGCATGATCGCAGTGTAGCGAACGCGCTCACGCCGGTCCTCATGCGGGCGATGGCGAAGCCTTCGGGCAGGTGCGGCAAGGGTCTGGCTAGTTCTTCGCTGGAGCCCAGTCGCGCCCGGTGAGTTCGCGCAGGCGCATGATGGAAGCCGCGACGAGCCGGCGCTCGCGGATGCGGTCGCGGCTGGAGGCGATGCCCAGGAACGCCGAGACGGTGATCTTTTCCGGCGTCAGGGTGCCGGGATCGGCGGGCACCGAAGTCGGCGTGGGCGGACTATTCCGGACGAAGCGCAACTCGCCCTCATCGGAAGTGATGCTGAGCAAGTTGAAGACGAGCGTTCGGTCGTCGGGTCGCTCGGTGGTGAGGATCGCGCACTCGCCGGCGGTCAAAGCGTGGAAGGCCGCGGGCTCGGCGTCGCTCCAATCGGCCAGGATGGAGGAGGGGTTGTCCGCCTGTGGGGGATTGATGAGGCCACAGCCGGAAAGTGTCACGCAAATGACAATGCATGCGATTGTTGAGATCAGGCGTATTTGCTGCGAGATGAGCACATGATCATTGACGATCGAGCCAATATTCCATCTATTCGTGATTTTTCGAGCGCGGGCTTCGAACCGCAGTTCTGCCCGGGTGGGCATGGCTATGCCTGGGGAGGGCGCTGGCGCAGGCGTGCTTGGGGGTTGAGGCGTGATAGCATCCCCCGGGTTCAGAGGGTGCGCGTTCGTGTCGAGCGAGTTGGCGTTGGCCCACCTCAGGCGATCGAACCTATGGAGTAGCAGACGCGTGGACGTGTTCATTCAAGTGCCTCGTGGGGCCGAGCTGGTCAGCATCTTCGGTCCTGCGGATCGTAACGTCAAGATGGTGCGCGAGGCGCTGGGTGTCCGCATTTCGACGCGGGAGGGCAAGATCAAGGTCAGCGGGGAGCCGCGCGAGCTGGGCGTTGCGCGTCGGGTGATGGAGCAGCTCGTGAAGGCCGCGGCGTCAAAGGACGAGCGCTATGGCGAGCGTCGCGAGGTGATGGCGCTCATCGCCCGCACGTCCGCTGAGGCCAGCGAAGACGGAGAGCAGACGACGCAGATGGCGCGCGAGGGGTGGGAGGTCGGCGATCCGAGCGCGCCAGCGTGGGGAGCGCAGCTAAACGTCTATGTGGGCGGCAAGCCTGTCAAAGCGCAGACCGCGAACCAGCAGTTGTATTTGGACGCGATTCGCGATCACGACGTGGTGTTCGGCATTGGGCCTGCTGGCACTGGCAAGACGTACTTGGCGGTCGCGGCCGCGGTACACCTGTTGAAGATGGGGCGCTGCCGAAAGGTGATCCTGGCGCGCCCTGCGGTTGAGGCTGGCGAGAAGCTGGGCTTTCTGCCGGGCGACTTGCAGCAGAAGGTGAACCCGTACTTGCGGCCGCTGCTGGACGCGCTGCATGAGATGATGGACTTCAACACGATCCGTCGCTTTATGGAGACGGATGTGGTGGAGATCGTCCCGCTGGCGTACATGCGTGGGCGGACGTTAAATCGGGCGGTGATCATTCTGGACGAAGCGCAGAACACCACGCGTGGGCAGATGCGGATGTTCCTGACCCGCATGGGGCACGGGTCCAAGATTATCGTGACCGGGGACGTGACGCAGGTGGACCTTGAGGACCCGACACAAAGCGGCCTGATTGACGCGGTGCGGACGCTGAAACGAGTGCAGGGGCTGGCGTTCTCGGCCCTTGATCAGACGGACATTGTGCGACATCCGATGGTGCAGAAGATCGTGGACGCGTACGAGAAGACCGATAAGCCGCGGGTGGGTTTGTCTGCGGGGTCTCTGGCAAGGCGTGGCGGCGGCGGGTCGATGCAAGACGGGCCGACGAGCGGCGGCTCTCGGACCTGAACGAAGGACTGGGTGGTGGGGCAGCGGGCGAGTCGAGCGTTGATGATGTTGCGGGATTGACCGTCACCATGACACGGGCGCCCAGCGCCAACTCGAGCGGACGTGAGCGGGCAGAGGCCGGGGGTGCCGCTGCGCGCCGGCGCGACGCCCTGCGCGAGGCGGGTGAGCGCTGGCTGGTCAACTCGCCGGAGCGGGGCTGGTCGGTCATCATCGCGACGTTCATGGCGCTGGCGATCGCGGCGACGCTCGTGGTCATGCAGCGCCAGTTGTTGCTGGCGCCGGGGCAGGTGATGAGCGAGGCGCGGGCGGCGCGGGTCGAGCTCACGCTGACGGACAACCTTGCGACGGAGCGGGCGCGCGAGAGCGCAAGACAGCGCGCGACGCGGGTCTACATCCCCGACGAGAAGGCGCTGGGCGGCCTATTGGGATCGCTGAAGGACTTGCCAGCGACGGTCGGCGGGAGCGCGAGTGTGGAGGCGCTTCCGGCTTCGGTCGTTCGTGACTTTGCGATCACAACGGAAGAGTTCGGGGCCTTGCGAGACTCGGCGCCGGGGATGCCCGGCGCACTGCGCTGGGCGGACGCGGCCGCTGCGTTTGTCGATCGGGTCCGTCGCGTGCCTGTTGTGAGCGCTGAGACGCTGGCCGACGAGCGGCGCGGGATCAACCGGGGCGTGGAGCTGCGGGTGCCGGGCGAGGGGTACTCGCTGACCCTGGCCACCGGCGAGGTGCTGGGCGTCAACAGCCCGGAGTGGGCACGGAAGGCGGAGGAGCTGGCGGCTGGCGCGGGCTTCGCGCCGGGCGTCCGCGGCGCGATCGTGCGGCGCGTCGCCAGCGCGATGAGGGCGATGCCGCCGACGGTATTTGATGCGCAGGCCAGCCAGAGCAATCGCGAGGCCGACGCGCTGGCGGCAACGCCTGTGGCGACGGTGTTCCGCCCCGGGCACCTGATCTTCGCGCGGGGCGACGTGCTTTCGCCTGAGCAACTGGCGCTGGCAACGGTTGAGAACAACGAGTATTGGGAGAGCAATCGAAATCCGGCTGCGCGCCTGCACGACGTGGCAGCGGTCGTGCTCGCGTCCGTGTTCACGCTGGCGATCCTGCTTTCGATCTCGACGTTTGCGCCGCAGATTTCCGGATCGCAGCGCAAGCTCGCAGTGGTGTGCGGGATGATCGTGATCGCGCTGATCGCTGCGTGCGCCGTGGCGATCGCGGAGCCGCGGTTTGTGACGATGGGAAGCGTCGCGCCGGCG
>Ga0105049_10010827_pt1 | contig 10463 bp, 9 predicted proteins | sample MAT06_FD_78087 | JGI IMG/M metagenome (GOLD analysis project Ga0105049, IMG submission 78087) | Freshwater microbial communities from Lake Fryxell liftoff mats and glacier meltwater in Antarctica - MAT-06 | ecosystem: Environmental > Aquatic > Freshwater > Ice > Liftoff microbial mat | place... | reverse complement strand
GCGTGGGAGCCGTACGCGCTCGCGGCGTTCGCCGGCATCGGGATGCTCGCGAACCAGAGTGCCTTCCAGGCCGGTTCGCTCACGGCTGCGCTGCCGACGCAGGTCTGCACCGCGCAGGTGATCGGCGTGGCCCTCGGGATCGCAGTGTTCGAGGAGCACCTCTCGACCGACACCGTCGGCGAGTGGGCCGTCGTGATCCTGGCGATCGCGGCGATGGCCGTGGGTGTGATCCAACTCGCCCGCTCGGCCGGCGCGGCCGAAGAAGACGCTCGGGTGCGGGACCTGGCGCGCGAGTCGGTGCTCGATCCCTGACCGGCGCCGACACTCCGGGTCAGGTCGGTTGCGGCAGATGCTCGGCGAGCATGCGCTCGATGTCGGGCAGGGCCCCCCTGGCGGCCTCGGCTCCCCGATCGATCAGCTCGAGCGCGCGGTGGAAGTCGATCCATGTGAACTCGGCGAGCTCGACGTTGATGCGCACGTCGGCCGAGATGGCCTTGAAGTTCCCGAGCTCGTATTGGAGCGACTGGATCGAGTTCATCACGAGGTCGAACATGTTCGGCATGTCGCGGCTGCCACTCGTGTACGAGAGCGGGTTGAAGGTGTTCACCCGCTGGTAGACGCGCTGGAGCGCGGTCGTGACCCCCTTCTGCAGCTGGGGGACGACGTTGACCGCAATGCAGAGGTCGGCACCCATCTCCCGGACCACCTCGGCCGGTACCGGGTCGACCATGCTCCCGTCGACAAGTGTCCGTCCGTCGCGGCGGACCGGCGCCCAGATCATCGGCACCGATGAGCTGGCCCGGAACGCGGCGTCGAGCCGACCCTCGCCGAGGCAGATGCGCTCTCCGGATTCGATGTCGCACGCGACGGTCTGGGCCGGGATCAGCAGCTGTTCGAACGTCTGCACCGAACCGAGCAACGGGCCGAAGATCGAGACGAGCCGGTCGCCGCGCAGGAACCCGGGCCGGGTGACGGTGACGTCGAGCGCGCTCAACACGGTGCGCAGGTTGCCGATGCGGCCGGCGATCTCTTCCATCGCCGTCGGCCGCAACCCGCCGGCGTAGCCCAGGGCGACGATCGATCCCATGCTCGTGCCCACGACGAGGTCGAGCGGGACCCCGGCGGCTTCGAGGGCGGCGAGCACCCCGACGTGCGCCACCCCGAAGGCCGCACCCCCACCGAGTGCGATTCCGACCGACACCCCGAGGATCTTGCGGGCGAGGCGCGTCAACGGAGGCGTCGCGGGAGACCACGGATGCTCGAGCACGTGGAGGGTCTGCGACATCGGATCGCCGTCGTCGAGCGCGACGTCGACCGGCACCACGAACGGCTCGCAGCGGTTGATCGCGATCGGTGCCGACTGCTCGTTGTAGAGGTTGACGACCTCGAAGATGCGCGTGTGCGCGGCGTGGGTCACCGCCGCGGTCGCGCCGGGCCGGGCGACGATCTCGACGATCACGTCGCAGACCTCGGCGACGATCGCCGAGTCGAGCGCGACCGAGCTGCTGATGTCGGCGACGATCACCGGGAACTCGGCACCGAGTGCCCGGGTGACGGCATCGAGGCCGCGGGTGAACCCGTCGGCGGCACCGGGAGCGGGGAGGGTGGTCGGCAGGTGGGCGACCGGCCCGCGATCCGGCGCCACCCTGCTGCGCAGACGGTCGAGCGGTTCGTCACCAAGATCGCCGAGGGACGCGTCGGCGTCGACTCGAGGGCGACTCGCGACGGGAGCGTTCACGCCGACGAGGAGCGCCGGCCGTGCGGAGATCCGGGCAAGGAGCGCGGCAAGCGGTCCGGCGACGAGGGATCGACCAACGAGCCCGGGTCCGCCGACGACGCCGATCACGGTGACGGATCGGTGCACGACCTCGTCGCGGTTCCGCGACGCCAGTCGCTGCGAGAGCGCACGGGAGAGATGTTCCAGGACCTTGGCGTTGTGGGCGAACGAGTCGCCGAAGTCGTCGGCGGAGAGCGTCAGGAGCTGGGTACGTCGGGCGGCCCGGACCGTCGCGGTGCGGGCCTCGCCCAGCAGCAGAGCCGTTTCGCCCAGGAAGTCGCCGGGGCCGAGGCGCGCGACGACCCGGTCGGCCGCGACCACCTCGAGCTCGCCTGCGAGCACGACGAGGAACGAGTCGCCGGCATCGCCTTCGGCCCACAGCGTCTCGCCCTTGCGGAACGAGACCTCGGAGAAGAGTCCGACGAGGCGTTCGAGCTCGTCGACGGAGAACGCACCGAACAGCGGCACGTCTCGGATCGCCGCGACCTGGCTGACCTGATCGCTCACGATCAGAACGCGGTTCCGCCGGCCTCCCGGAACGCGCGTGCGAGCCCCGAGAGGAGGCGTTCGCTCATCGACGGGAGCTCGCGCAGGAGCGTCCGGAACATCCGCGCACCCAGCACCGCGACGCGGACATCGGTCGTGGCCGTGGCCGTCGCGCTGCGCGGCGCCGGGTCGAGAAGCGCGAGTTCGCCGAAGTAGTCGCCGGGCCCGAGTGTCCCGACCTTGCGGCCCCCTCGGCGCAGCACGACCTCGCCGTCGAGCACGATGAAGAACGCGTCGCCCGGTTCACCCTCGACGACGAGCTCCGTGCCGGCGGGAAACTCGGCCGTCTCGGCATGACGGGCGACGATCTGCAGCTCGCGCTTCGAACATCGCGCGAACAACGCAACCGCTGCGAGCCGGTCAACGAGTTCCGAACGTCGGGCCACGGCGTCACCCTAACGTGCGAATGCATCATCTGGCCCACTTGTCCGGCTCGGACCTAGGGTTCGCCGATGCGCCGACTCGCAGCCTTTGTCGTCCGAAGGCGGTGGTGGGTGTTGATCGCGGCGCTCGTCTTCATCCCGATCGCGGGGCTGGTCGGCGGTGGGGTCGCGCAGCAACTGTCGGTCGGCGGGATGGAGAGCCCCGACGCGGAGTCGGCACGTACGGCCGACGCGCTGGAGCGCGACTTCGGGCAGGGGACCATCAACTTCGTGGTCGTCGTGCGACCGCGCGACGGCGCCACCGTCGATGATCCCGCGGTCACCGCGGCCGCGACGCAGCTCACCGAACGGATGACCGCAGACCCCGAGCTCGACAACGTCATCTCGTACTTCAGCCCCGGGAAGCCTCCGCCACTGCGAAGCCGCGACGGCCGGCTGGCGCTGATCACAGCCCAGATCCCCGGGACCGAAGACGAGTTCGTCGAGGCGGCCGGCGAGCTGGCGCCCCGGTACACCACCGAGACGTCCACGTTCACCAGCGTCGTCGGTGGCGCGGCCGAGACCCAGCGCCAGATCACCGTGCAGGCCGAGGAAGACCTGAAGAAGGCCGAGGTGATCACCGCGCCGATCACCGCCGTCGCACTCGTCATCGTGTTCGGCAGTCTGGTCGCGGCGCTGCTCCCACTCGCGATCGCGGTCCTCGCGGTGCTCGGGTGCTTCCTCGCCCTCACGGTCATCGCGCACTTCACCCAGGTGTCGATCTTCTCGCTCAACCTCACGACCGCGCTCGGACTCGGGCTCGCGATCGACTACAGCCTGTTCATCGTGTCGCGCTACCGCGAGGAGCTGCGCGACGGCGCGCCACCCTCGACCGCGGTGAGTCGCACCATGCTCACCGCGGGTCGCACCGTGGCGTTCAGCGCCGCGACCGTCACCGTGTCGCTCGCCGCGCTGCTCGTGTTCCCGATGCCCTATCTCCGCTCGTTCGCGTTCGCGGGCGTCAGCGTGGTCGCCCTCGCCGGAGTGGCCGCCGTGATCGTGTTGCCCGCACTCCTCGCGGTGCTCGGCACGAGGGTCGACAAGGGCCGGCTCTGGCGCCGCAAGGAGAAGGCCGACCACGACGGCTTCTGGTACCGCCAGGCCCAGCGCGTCATGCGCCGCCCGATCCCGTACGCGACCGGAATCATCGCCCTCCTCGTCGTGCTCGGGATCCCCTTCCTCCGACTCGCAGTCAGCCTTCCCGACGACCGGGTCGTCCCGCCGAGCGTCTCGGCCCGCGCGGTCAACGACGAGTTGCGGGCCAACTTCGACACCCGGGAGACGAGCGCGGCCGCCGTGGTCGCGGTCACCCGTGACGGGTCGTTGACCGACGAGAAGATCGACGCCGACGCGATCCGCCTGTCGGAGATCGACGGGGTCTCCCGGGTCGACGCCGCCACCGGCTACTACATCGACGGGCAGAAGGTGCTCGCCGCCGACGACCTCTCCGCCCGGTTCGTGAGTGACACCGCGCCGAACACCACGTGGTTCTCCGTGGTGCCCGCGGTCGAACCGGTCTCGCCCGCCGGCGAAGCAGTCGTCCACGCCATCCGCGCCACCCCCGGGCCGCTCGACCTGTCGGTCACGGGGCTGTCGGCCCAACTCGTCGACACCAAGGAAGCGGTCACGAGTCGCGTCCCGCTCGCGCTCGGCCTCATCGCGCTCGTCACGTTCATCCTGTTGTTCCTGATGGTCGGAAGCTTCCTCGTGCCGCTCAAGGCCTTGCTCCTGAACTTCCTGAGCCTCACCGCCACGTTCGGCGCCATGGTGTGGATCTTCCAGGACGGCCGCTTCACCGGCATCCTCGACTACACCCCCACCGGCACGATCGACGTCTTCACCCCCATCCTCATGTTCTGCATCGCGTTCGGACTCTCGATGGACTACGAGGTCTTCCTCCTCAGCCGCATCAAGGAGGAGTACGACCTCACGGGTGACAACCAGGAGTCGGTCGCCATCGGCCTCCAGCGCACCGGCGGGATCGTGACCGCCGCTGCGCTGCTGCTCGCGATCGTGTTCATCGCGTTCTCGACGTCGAAGGTCCAGGTCGTGCAGCTGTTCGGGATCGGGCTGACCCTCGCCGTGCTCGTCGACGCGTTCCTCATCCGGGCCACCCTCGTCCCCGCGTTCATGCGCCTCGCCGGCAAGGCCAACTGGTGGGCGCCAGGTGCAGTGCGGCGCTGGCACCTCCGGTGGGGCATCTGGGAGGTCGAGCCGGTGAAGATCCTCGACCTCCACGACCCGCGCGACGACAACCTCGACGATCCCGAACCCGCCGACCGGAGCTGACGCCGCCGCTCAGAAGCCGAAGATCGCACCGGCGATCATGCCGAGCAGCAACAGACCGCCGGCGCGCCGGGTCAGGAGGAACGCGTGGGGTGCGAACCACAGCGGCCACACCGGGTTCGGGACGGGCGACACGTCGGGCTTCGGCTCCCCGAACGCGGCCCACACGCGGAAGAACAGCGTGAACGAGACGAAGACCGCCAGGGTGAACACCGCAAGGATGCCGACGATCACGAGCGCGACGACGAACAGGTAGAACGCGACGAACATCCCCCGGGTCACCTGCCGCGCCACCCGCTCGCCCAGGATCACGGGCAGCGTGTGCGTCCCGGCCGGCCCGTCCCATGCAGCCTTGTCGATGTGCTTGCCCATCAGCACGGTGGTACAGAGGATCGCGTAGGGAAGCGACGCGAGGATCACGGCACCCGGGATCGTTCCCGTCGCGGCGTAGTAGGTACCACCGACCATGAGCGGCCCCCACACGATGAGCACCGTCGGCTCGCCGAGACCGTGCTTCTTGAGCCGCAGTGGTGGCGCGGTGTACGCCGCCGAGAGGAGGAAGCCCCCGAGCGCGAACGCGAGGATCGGCCACCCGCGCGCGACGGTGAGCGTGACCATCACCACGAGGCAGAGCACGTTGACCGCCAACGCGTAGGTCGCGAGGCGCTTGCGGGTGAGCGCACCGGAGATGACCGGGTGTGGGGAGTACAGGTTGCGGGGGTAGTCGGCGGTGTCGGTGCCGACCTCGAGGTCGAAGAGGTCGTTCATGAGGTTGTTGGCCATGTGCGCGAGCACGAGGCCGATCGCCGACACCGCGAACCACCACCAGTTCACCGGCACGTCCCGGTAGACCGCGAGCAACCCCGCGAGTCCGGCCGCCACGATCGTCATCGGCAACACCCCCGCCCGGGTGAGCCACAACCACTTCGACACCGGATCGAGGCGACCCTCGGGCGGGTTCGTGGTCGTGAGGACCCACAACCACTTCTTCACCAGGGGCAGCTCGCGCGTGCTTCCCTGACCGGCCGGAACGACGACATCTGGCATCACGACTCCTTCGCTCGCGCCGGAGTCCGCATGCTCGCGGACGGGCTCGCTCCGATGAGCGCGGATGTTAGGTCAGGCGATGTCGAGCAGGAAGTGCTACCCGTGCTCGCGGCCGCCCTCAACCATGGCGGCGGCCGGGGGTGAACTCCACCGGGAGGTGCTTGATCCCGCCGATGAAGTTGGAACGCAGCCGTTCGGGCTCACCGGCCTGGCGGATGTCGGGCATGCGCTCGAGCACCTCGTCGAACAGGTGCCGGATCTCGGAACGGGCGAGGTTGGCACCGAGGCAGAAGTGCGGTCCCCGACCACCGAACGCGATGTGCTCGTTCGGCGTGCGGTCGATGCGGAACTCCATCGGCGACTCGAAGTGCTTCTCGTCGCGGTTCGCGCTCACGTACCAGAGCACGACCTTGTCTCCTTCGGCGATCGCAGTGTCGCCGAGTTGCGTGTCACGCGTCGCGGTACGACGGAAGTGCAGCACCGGGGTGCCGACCCGGAGCATCTCCTCGACGCCGGGCGTCAGCAGCTCGCGGTGCTCGAGGAGCTTGCGGTGCTCGTCGGGGAACTGGAACAGGTTGTACATGCCGTGGGCGATGAGGTTCCGCGTGGTCTCGTTGCCCGCGACGGCGAGCAGCATGAAGAAGGTGTTGAGCTCGAGATCATCGAGCTTGTCGCCGTCGACCTCGGCGTTGATGAGCGCGGTCAGGATGTCGTCGCGCGGGTTCTTGCGCCGGTCCTCGCAGAGGTTCTGGCAGTAGGTGAACATCTCGATCTGCGCGTTGCCGGCGTCGCCGGGAGCGACCGCGTACTCGGGGTCTTCACTGCCGATCATCCGGTTCGACCAGTCGAACACGAGGTGGCGATCCTCCTGGGGCACACCGATGATCTCGGCGATCACCTGGAGCGGGAGCTCGGCCGCGAGGTCGACGACGAAATCCGCCGAACCCTTCTCGATGACCTCGTCGACGATGCGGTGGGTGCTGCGCTGGATGAACACGTCGAGGTCGCGGATGTGCTTCGGCGTGAACGCCCGGCTGACGAGGAGCCGGTACCGGGTGTGGCGCGGCGGATCCATCGTGAGCATGAGGAGACCGAGCTGGGCGAGGGTCTCGGCGTCGGGGTCCATCATGAAGACCCCACCGCGCTGGCTCGAGAAGGTCCCGGCGTCGCGGTTGGCGGCGATCACCTCGTCGTAGGTCGTGACCGACCAGTAGGGGTGCTCGGTCGGGTGCTCGGTCCAGTGCACCGGGTCGTTGGCCCGCCAGTGGGCGAACGTCTCGTGCGGGATCCCGGCCACGAAGGCGTCGGGGTCGTTGAGATCTGCCAGTTCGGCGGTACCGCGCGGCATCGTCGTTGCCATACCGTGTGCCCCTTCGGGTCTCGGCTCCAGTAGTTGAGAACTGATTATAGAATGAGTTCTCACGTCCCGCGGCACACGGGCGGGACACCGAGGGGGACACACCGGATGCACGCCACGTACGCCACGTATGGGACGAACGGATGACGACCCGATCGGTCGTGGTCCGCCGGACGCTCTCCGACGAGCAGGTGGAACGCCGGGCCCTGGTGGTGGCGGCGGCGATGGAGCTGGCCGAGACCGGTGGCTACGACGCGGTGGTCATGAAGACCGTGGCCGAGCGGTCGGGCGTGGCCCTCGCGACGCTGTACCGCTGGTTCGCCTCGAAGGACCACCTCCTCACCGAGGTCCTGCTCACGTGGGGCGGTGCGCTGTCGGAGACACTCGGAGCCCATCCTCCCGCGGGGCCCGACCCCGTCGAACGGGTCGCCGAGGCCTTGCGGATGGTGATGGCGACAGCCGCGTCGCGACCCAAGCTCGCGGAGGCGGTCGTCGCCGCGGTGCTCGCCGTCGAGCCGTCGGTGCTCGAGGCCCAGACCGATTTCCACGAGATGGTCGTCGCCTGGATCGACATCGCTCTGGGCGACGACGAGCTCCCCGATCGCGACGACATCGTGAAGGTGCTCGAGCTCGTGTGCTTCGCGTGCATCATCGGGCTCGTATCGGGCAGCGAGACCGCCGAGTCGGCCGGAAGCCGGCTCGAGACCGCCGCCCGGCTCATGATCCGCCCGCGCATCATTCCCTGAACCGCGCCGACGCGAGGAGCCCACGATGCCCGACTTCCACGGACGAACCTTCGTCGTCACGGGCGCGGCCAGCGGGATCGGCCGGGCCACTGCATTGCATCTGGTCGCAGCCGGCGCGAACGTCGCGCTGGTCGACCTCGATCCGGCCGGGGCGACGGCCGTCGCGGAGAGCTCAGCCGATCCGTCGCGCACGCTCGTGGCCGCCGCCGACGTGGCCCGGGAATCCGATGTGATCGCGGCGGTCGACGCCACCGAGGCCCGGTTCGGCACCCTGCACGGGACGGTGACGAGCGCGGGCATCTTCGACCCCGCCGACCTGACTGCGATCGGAGATGCCGACCTCGAGACGTTCGACCGCGTGATCAGCGTGAACTTGCGCGGCACGTTCCTCACCCTCCGCGCGGTGCTCCCCCGGCTCGAGGCCGGCGGCGCGGTCGTGACCATCGCGTCGACCGCCGGGCTGCGTGGCCACGGCATGGGCGCGGCCTACACGTCGAGCAAGGGGGCGGTCGTCGCCCTCACCCGACTCGCGGCGGTGCAGTACGGGCCGATGGGCGTACGGGTGAACTGCGTGTGCCCCGGAGCCACCTCCGGAGAGGGCATGGGCTCGACGTTCCTCGATCCCGATTTCGCGGGGGCGATGACCCGAGACGTGCCGCTCCGACGCGTCGGCACGGCCGCCGAGCTCGGCGCAACCATCGCAACCCTTCTCAGCGACGAAACGAGCTATCTCTCGGGCCAGGTCATCGCCGTCGACGGCGGCGCCACCGTCAGGTAGGCCCGAACCCACCCCAACGCTCGAGCTCTCGGCCGCCGTCGTTCATCCGCCATACGACATCCGGGTGTCTTCCATCCGTAGGACCGGGGTGTCCTCGGGCTTGAGGAAGCCGGCGTCGACCACCTCGCCGGCGAACAGGGTCTGCTCGCCGACCGTCATCGTGTCGCGCACCTCGCAGTCGAGGAACGCGACCGACTGGGCGAGGATCGGCGCACCGGTGATGCGCTCGACGTACGGGAAGCCGTTCAACGTACGCGCGGCGAGATCCACCTCGACCGGCTTCGTGAACTTCCGCACGATGGCGCGGTCCTCGCGGTCGATCATGCACAGGCTGAAGCACCCGCCCGCTTCGATCAGCTCGTGCGTGAACGCGCTCCGCTCGACGCCGACCCCGATCCACTTCGGATCGAAGCTCAACTGGGTCACGAAGTTGATCGTCATGCCGTTGCGCCGGTCGGCCCGGTCGGTGCTGCCGAGCACGTAGAGGCCGTAGGGCATCGTCCACATGACGCGTCGGCGGAGCTTGTCGTACGCCTCCGGATCCTGTCCGTCGGGAATCGGTCCGACGATCTCACCCTGCACGGCCATGCACTACCCGTTCTGGTCGAGGAGGAGGAACGGCGGGACCTCGCCGCCGCCGTGCACGAACAGGTTCGAACCCGAGATGTACGACGCCAGCGGCGACGCGAGGAACAGACACGCGTTGGCGATGTCGGCGACATCTGCGAGCCGACCCATCGGGACGGTTGCTTCGATCGACTCGATGTAGGGATCGCCGCCGTGGCCCCGGTGCAGGTTCTCGGTGGCGACCGCACCCCCGCACACCGCGTTGACGCGCACCTTCGGCGCCCACTCGGCGGCGAGGCTCTCGGTCAGGTTGATGAGCCCGGCCTTCGCGGCGCCGTAGGCCGCGGTACCCGGCGACGGGCGGGTACCGCTCACCGATGTGATGTTGATGATCGAACCACCGTCGGGTTGCGTCTGCATCACCGCGTTCGCCGCCTGCGCAACCTGCAACGGCGCCAGCAGGTTGAGTCCGACGATCGCGGCCGAGAACCGCGGCGATGCAGTCGCGGCCTCGGCCACCGGGCTGCCACCCGCGTTGTTCACCGCGACGTCGAGGCGACCGAAGCGTGATGCGATCTCCGAGAACAATCCGCTGACCTGGTCGGCGTCGCGCACGTCGGCGGTCACGAACCCGGCGGTGCGCGCACCACCGGTGATCGGCTCCTCGGGTGGCGTCCGGCCGCACACCACGACGTCGGCGCCCGCCGTGAGCAGCCCGACGGCGATCCCGAGGCCGACGCCGCGGGTCCCTCCGGTCACCAGAGCGACCCGTCCGGTCAGATCGAGCGGATCGGCGGAGCGGGGATCGGTCCCCTCGTGGTGCGTCACAGGACTGAACCTATCCGGGCCCACCGGACCCACCCGGCTCAAGGGGCTCCGGGGTCGCGACGATACGGCGAGGAGTGCGCTCCCGGTGCAGGCTCGCGGCCGCCTTCCT